>Ga0181529_10002472_pt1 | contig 22135 bp, 19 predicted proteins | sample PEATcosm2014_Bin_36_FD_119763 | JGI IMG/M metagenome (GOLD analysis project Ga0181529, IMG submission 119763) | Peatland microbial communities from MTU Mesocosm Facility, Houghton, MI, USA - PEATcosm2014_Bin10_30_metaG | ecosystem: Environmental > Terrestrial > Soil > Wetlands > Peat | place... | reverse complement strand
GCTTCCGGTTTTGATCCCGTGCCCCAGTCGCCTTGTTGCACACTGTTGACGAAGGCGATCAATTCCCGCACGGTGATTTTTCCGACGTTGCGGTATTGGATGATTTGGGAATAGCGAAGTCCGTGCAGGCTGCCTAGACGTTCGCATCTCATGTTATGTAAAAGGCGCCTCAAACGCGTTGAAAACGGAATGTCCGACAGTTCCCATTCCCAGGCCGTTCTTGGAATGGCGATGAAATCCCCCCGGCTCCTACGTCGGGGCATTCTTATTCCCCTGACAAGCGGACTGGCCGCCTTCGGCCCGCCTGTGCAGACACGTTTGTTGGAAAATCGCCCGCCCAATAGCCAGATATCCCCGGAACGTAATGCTGTTGGGCCGCCCGGCCAGGCTTCTTTCCCCTTGGCCACCGATTCTTTCATAGCTCACCTCAATCAAATGAGGGCGATGAGGGCATTCACACCGTCGCCCGCGGCGTTTCGCGTTGACAGGATGTTATCGGAGCAGTTTATGCCGCCGCATCATGCCTGAACGATGTCCACTCCGTCGCCCGAGTCAGGCGGCATATCCTCGGTCCCAATCGAAATCACGCCGCCATGTGGCTTACCGGATCGCTCCAGTCGCTGAAATTATTGTTTCCAGCGCCCGCCTGCACGCGAAAATCATACATCGTGCCCGAAACCAGACCCGGTATGACGATGTTGCGCGCCTGTGTGCTCGTCGGTCCGTCCGCCCACACGCCGCCGGCGATGCGATACTGCGCCTTCAGGAATGTCGCGCCGTTCATCGAGCCGCAATGCAGCACCACCGAGCCGGGCGAACCGAAATCAATCCCTTGAATCGCCGGTTTAACTAAAACCACCGGAGCACGATCTGAACTGGTGATGTCGAAGCCCGATGAAAGCAGTATGATCGGGTCGCCTTGCGCTGTTTTTTCGATGTAGATGATGAGTTGGCGTAGGAGGAGAATCAAGGCCGCGCGCGCATTGTCGCGGGCGATGGTTGCCGCCTTGCCACCCTGGTTCTTCGCTGTCATCGCGGTTTTGAACGCTTCCAGCGCCGTTTCAATCACCGTCAATGCCGGATCCGGCGTGGTGAAGTTGATGTTCTTGTCCATCTTTGCCAGGACATTCTCGACAGTGCCGTCCAGCGAGGTATCTGAAGCCTGAACGAATGCCAATGAAATATGATAGACTGCCATATACAAACGCGACGCTGTTGATCGTCGCCCTTTCCACCCCCCACTATCTCAAATATCCGGCTTCCTGCCTAAAAAAAAGAGTGAGGAAAAAGAACGCCATCCATTGTCATTCCAATGACAACTAATGGATAGTCGGTGTCTGAAGGAAAACAGGCGGGATGCCGATTTGAGGTGGTTTTTTGACTGTCGCTTGAATTGACGGGACAGCCGGACTTGCCTAATCTTCGGGCATGGCAAAGAAAGTGACCAAGGTTTTTTCCAGCTTCAGCAACGCGCTGCTCAAGGCGAAGACCGAGGAAGAAGTAAAACATGCCTACGCCGCGCACTTCGGATTGGATTACGACACGGAATTTCGTCACGACCTTTATTCGCCGGAAATCTTTTTTGAATTCAAATTTTCCCGCAGTTTGCAGAAGCGGAATTCCTGCGCCGCCGTTCTCGCGCAGGTGATGTATTACGTCCGGCAACTGCGTCTCGGCCACGCGGACAAGGTGGTTCCGCCGGTAATTTGCGTGGCGGACGGACAGAACGCCTTTTTCACGGAAACCAAAAAATGGCAGAAATATTATGGCAACGAGACCAAATATGATTGGGAACTCGCGCCCAGCCAGCCCGACAGCAAACTGGTAGATGATCTCGCCGCGTTCAAGGAGACGGAATCCATCAAGGTTTTCGACGTTCTTGACAAGGCGGAATACGAACTGTTCAGCCAGCATCTCACGGCTCATCGCGCGGAGCAGCTCACTTTGGACTTTCGAGTCAAGAAATTGATCACCGAGGAAAACTTCGAGGAGGTTTTTGATTATTGGAACAAGTGTTTCGGCGACGCCGTCCGCAACGGAACGAAATCATCGCGTTATTTCCTGTGCGACATCCGGCAGGACGGTTCGAGCTATGACCGGAAGGAGAACAAAGTCGTTTTCCATATCGGGCCGGATGAAAACCGCGCCAAGAAAATCCTGCCGAAAGAATACGAATGGTTCTGGTCGAACTATGAAAAGATAACCGACCCGGTGACCACGCGGAACATTCTTGCCAAGGTTGACCGGCTGACGGACGAGCCGATACGCAGGTTCACCGGGGAATTCTTCACGCCCGTTGCGTTTGCGCGAAAGGCGCACGGCTATCTGGAAAAAGTCATCGGCCCGAAATGGTGGACCAAAAACTATCGCCTCTGGGACATGGCTGCCGGCACGGGAAACTTGGAATGGTTTCTTCCGGCGGACGCCTACAAAAGCATCTACCTCTCGACGCTGCATCACGAGGACGTGCAGCATTGCAAACGGGTCTTCCCCGGCGCGACGGTCTTTCAATACGACTATCTCAATGACGATATTGAGACCGTTTTCGACGACCAATCGTTCTTTGACGCGCCCTGCAAGCGTCCGGCGAATTTGTTGCGCGATCTTTACGACCCGAATATCAAGTGGATCATCTTTATCAATCCGCCGTTCGCAACGTCGCAGAAAGCCGGACACTCTGGTGAAAGTAAAATGAGCGTGAGCGACACGAAAATCCGCCCTTTCATGCACGCGCAAGGTTTGGGCGAGGTTTCGCGCGAACTGGCCGCGCAATTTATTTTCCGCATCCGCAAGGAATTCGAGGGAAAGGAAGCACACCTTGGCCTTTTCTACAAAATCAAATACATCAATTCAAACAACGACCAAACCTTCCGCGACAAGGTGTTTCAATTCGATTTCGAGAACGGCTTTGTTTTTTCGTCGGGCCACTTTTCCGGCACGTCGTCGGCAAATTCATTCCCTGTTGGGTTTCTGGTTTGGGACTTGGCCAATCGCAAAAAACTGGAGACGCAAAAAATTGAGGTCGACATCATCAACAACGAACTGGGGAAAATTGGCCGCAAGCTGATCGTCTCCGAACATCGCGACAAGTTTTTGAGCAAGTGGATTGACCGCCCAGAAGCCACGGAAATCTTCCCTCCGCTCGGCAGCGCGATTTCCGTCAAGGGCGGCAACGAAGATGTGCGAGACCGCGTTGCGCCCGGTTTTCTCGCCTCGCTCATGACTAAGGGAAATGACGTGCAAAACCACAACTATGTCGCATTGCTCTCCGGCCCGTATGTCAGCGCGGGCGCGTTGTCCATCGTGCCGGAGAACTTTGACAAGGCGATGGTCGTCCATGCCGTCCGTAAAAACGTGAAGAAGAACTGGCTGAACGACCGCGACCAGTTCCTGATGCCAGAAAAGCATCCAAGCATCAGTTTCATCCGCCAATGCACCGTGTGGAATCTCTTTGCCGATTCCAACAATACCGCGTCATTGCGGAATGTTCCCTACAAAGGCGCGACCTATCAGATCATCAACCATTTTTTCCCGTTCAAAGTTGCCACGGTGAAGAAGTGGGAGATTTCCGATTCGGACATCAAGCGCTCGCTCAATCAGGACACCGACAACCGTTTTGTCGCCGAGTGGCTGGGGAAACAGGTGTTGGATTCCGATTGCAAGGAACTGCTGGAAGTTGGCCTTGAAATCTACAAATCCTTTTTCGAAAACTTCAAGGATTTGCCGACCGCAAAATACAAGGTGGAGCATTGGGACGCCGGCTGGTGGCAGATCAAGAGGTGCCTCGTCGAGGCGGGGCTTGAAGCCGACCGGTTGGAACAAATTGAGGAAATCAAGAAGAGGATCGGCCCAAAGATCCGCGACGGAGCCTTGGAGTTGGAGATAATTACGTCTTCGTAGGATTCCCTTGTGGTGTCAACCGCCTCCGGCCTGCCGTTTTCCCATTTGGACTTGTCACAAACGCGGCGGTTTCGGCTCAAACCCGCAATCCCAAAGGGATTGAATCATTCAGCCCGGCGTTGACGTGCACCGGCTACGCCGGGTGAACGTCCCCAAATCAATCACAACCCCAACGGGGTTGCATCACCGTCCCGCATACAATGATTCAACCCTTTCAGGGTAGATAACTATATGGTGCAACCGACCCAAGGTAGCTGCGCAACCTTGGGCTGAATGATTTTCATCCCGTTGGGATGCTGGAAATGCCCGCATTCGGTTCAAAAGAGACAAAAATACAAAGCCGATCTTCTGAAAATGGCTTTCCACCTCGTTAAATCCCGTTCCCTTGTGGTGTCATCCGCTCCCGACTTGCCGTTTTCCGGTTCAAACTTGCCGGAATCGGGCTTGGACTTAGCGAAGTCGGAGACTTTTGCCGCGGCATTGAAAGGTTTTGCCGCGAAGTCTAACACTTTTGCCGGAAAGTCGGAGACATTTGCCGCGAAGTCAGTGACGGATGCCGGAAAGTCGGAGACATTTGCCGCGAAGTCAGAGACTTTTGCCGGAAAGTCCAAGCCCAATGCCGGTAAGTCTAAAGCTGACTTTCCTTGATTTTCAACGGTTTAGGCGGTTTCCGTCTAATCATCCTCCTTCTCATCCTCATCCTCATCGTCAAACTTCCCACATAAAAGTGAGGACGAGGATGAGGACGAGGATGATGGGACGATTGCTGGCCGGTCGGTTTCATGTCCGCGTTGTGCTGACGCGGTTCAATCGGTTATGCTGCGGGCTGTGATTCATCCCGTTCACGAGATCGCGGCGGAAGTCATCCGCCAGACCGGCAAGGACAAGCCCGCCGACGCCGCGTTGCGCGAAGTCCTGAAATCCCTGCGCGACCTCGCGCCGTTCGACGCCACTGAAGTGGCCAGGACGGTGTTCATTTATTATCGCTGGCACGTCTGGCTGCGGGACGAGCGCGGCGTGGAGCAAAAAATGCGTCTCGCCCTGCGGTTGAACCGGGAGTTTCAGGAAAACGAGTCCGCAATCCCGCTGGCCGACCTGCGCGCCAAGGCGGTTCCTCCGTGGACGGCGGAGGCGATGGCGGTGAACGATGACTGGCTGCGTTCCTTGCAGCGCGAACCGAAATTGTGGCTGCGGTCCAAGCGCGGTCAGGCGCAGGCATTGGCGGAAAAATTGATCGGCGCGGAAGTCAGCGAGTTGTTGCCGGATGCGTTGCTGTATCGCGGCGAGGAGGATTTGTTCAAGACGCCGGAATTTCACGCTGGCGAGTTTGAGATTCAGGACATCGCGTCGCAGGTGGTGGGTTTGGTGTGCGCGCCGCAGCCGGGCGAGACGTGGTGGGACACCTGCGCGGGCGAGGGCGGCAAGACGCTGCACCTGTCCGACCTGATGCAGAACAAGGGAATGCTCTGGGCGAGCGACCGCGCGGAATGGCGTCTGACAAAATTGAAAAGGAGGGCCGGGCGGGCGAAGGTTTTCAATTATCGCTCGGCGTATTGGGATGGCGGCAAAAAATTGCCGACCAAGACCAGGTTCGACGGCGTGCTGGTGGACGCACCGTGCAGCGGCATCGGGACGTGGCAGCGCAATCCGCAGGCGCGCTGGACGACGGACGAAAACGACGTGCGCGAGTTGTCGGCCATTCAAAAAAACTTGCTGGCAAACGTCGCGCCGAGCGTGAAGCCCGGCGGCAAATTGATTTTCTCCGTCTGCACATTGTCGAAGGCGGAGACGGCGGAGGTGGTGGCCGCCTTCAATGCGAGCCAGCCGGAGTTTGAGCCGATGATGTTGGCAGAAATGAAGGGAAGCCAGAGCCGACTTACGTCGGCTGCTACACAATTTATCTGGCCGTCGGATTTGGAAGGCAACGGAATGTTCATCGCCGGCTGGCGAAGGAAGAAGGTTTAGGGCATTTCTCCAAAGTCCAAACAATAGATAACAGCCCACGGCGCAAGCCGTGGGGAACGTGTTAAACGAGGTTCCTCGCCGGTAACGGCGGGTAAATGGATTCCGGGCATCCGGTGGTCGCGGAGCGACATTGGAAGTTCATTTCGCCATCTCGCGCCGCAGGCTTATTGGCGAGGAAACCTGCTGCATTTGGTCGAGCGCCCGGCGGATTTCAAATGATGAATCGTAGCAGCGGACGTGAGTCCGTTCTGATTTCAATCGGCAGGTGCCAAATGAATGAGCCTGGCTCACGCCGGCTGCCACGGAAATCGAAATTATTTTTTTGGCGTGCGGACTAGGAGGATTGGAATCGTTGTGTTGTGCCGGACCTGGGTGATGGTGCTGCCGTGGAAGATGTCTCCGAACAGCCGGTGGCCGTGTCCGGCCATCGCAATCAAATCGCATCCTTTTTGCCCGACCCACTTGAGGATTTCCTTCGGCGGATCGCCATAAGCCAGTTCTGACTCGGCGGAAATTCCTGCGGATTGAAACTCCGCGCGGATTTTCTCCAGATATGCGGTGTCCTCGGTGATTTCAGGGCTGACCGCATCCGCACCAAAAGTTTGTGCGGCGTAACCATCCGCCACATGCAGCAGCACGACGCGGCCTTGCGTGAGTTTCGCAAGCTGCTTGATGTGCTCAATAATGGCGCGGTCGGTCGGCGTGCCGTCCAACGTCAGGAGAATGGTTTTATACATGGGTCGGCTGATTTGTGATTGGCGATTTACGATTTACGATTTACGATTTTCTCACCGCTTTGGCAATGCTCAATGACCGGCGATGACTTGCCAGGCTTGTTTCACGGCGTCCGGCAGGCCATAGAAATCAAAGGCCGTGATGAGCAACGCGGAACCCCAGCCGGCGATGAGCAGAAACCTGCCGAGCCGCCATTGTCCCATCCTCTTGCGGGAACTGGCGAAGTGCAGCAAAGGAAACATCGCAAACGGAAGCTGCAACGCCAGCACCACCTGGCTCAAGACGATCAGGTCGGTGATGTTGTTGGCTCCGCGAATGCCGATATAGATGGCCGTGGGGATGATGGCCAGCGAGCGGGTGATGAGGCGCCGCAACCACGGCTTGATCCGCCAGTGCATGAAGCCTTCCATCACCACCTGGCCGGCCAGCGTGCCGACAATGGTGGCGCTTTGCCCGCTGGCCAGCAGCGCGACGGCGAACAGCGTGCCGGCGACAGCCTTGCCCATCAGCGGCGCCAAAGTCAGGTAGGCCGCCTGAATCCAGTCCGTTGAATCATTGAATTGAACCACCTGTCCGCCGGCGGCGGTGACGCTGGTCTTGCCGTAAAAGACGACTGCTGCCAGCACCAGGATGGCGGCGTTGATCAGGAAGGCGACTGACAGGTTGGCGGTGACGTCAATGGTGTTGAAGCGGATTGCGGTTCGGATTGATTCTTCGTCCTTCTGGAATTTGCGGCTTTGCACCAGGGCGGGATGCAGATACAATACATGCGGCATGACCGTCGCGCCGATGATCCCGATGGCCACATAAATCATGCTGGCCGAAGTCAAAGTGGGTGTGATCATCGCCCGGCCCATTTCCAGGAAGCTGGGCTGCGTCTGCGGCAGGACGAAAATTTCGATGAAGTAGCAAAGGCCGATGGTTGCCACCAGCAGCAACACCACGGCTTCGATGGTCCGCATTCCGAACCGCTGCATCGCCAGCAGCAGCAGCACATCCAGTCCCGTGATGATGACGCCCCAAAAAATGGGGATGTGGAACAACATGAGCAGCGCCACCGCGCCGCCCAGGACTTCGGCCAGATCGCAGGCGATGATCGCCAGTTCCGCCATGAGCCAGTTCGGGACTCGCGTCCACTTGGGATACCAATCATAACAGCATTGGGCGAGATCGCGCCCGGTCGCTATGCCGAGCCGCGCGGCGATAACCTGCAGGAAGATCGCCATCACGCTTGCCAGACCGACCACCCAAAGCAGCCCGTATTTGAACTGCGCGCCGCCTTGAAGGTCAGTTCCCCAATTGCCCGGATCCATGTAGGCCACACTGACCAAAATCGCCGGGCCGAAGTAAGCGGCCATTTGCTTCCAGAAGCTGGCCTTGCGGTCAGGCACCGTCACACTGCCATGCAATCCTTCCAGCGACATGGCGCCGGGGCGCGGAACTGCAACGATCTCGACCGCCGTAGGTTCATGGAAGTCCCCGGGTGTGTTGGTGTCTTTGCTCATAAAATTCTATTCATCTGTCAAAATCTCACGGTAATTCCGGCAAAGGGATTGAAATCAGCCGCCGCGTGCGTGACGCCAAAGTAGCAGTCGCAATCAAGCTGGATGTTTTTCGTCACCAGATATTCCAAGCCGGTGTCAACGGTTCCCACCCAGCTTGAATGGCTTTCCGTGGTGAAGTTGCTGAAAAATTCAACGAAGCCGCTCAACTTCCCGATGATCTGATGATCCAAGCTGGCCGAGGCGATGAACTCCTCGTGATAACCGCCGTCAACAACGTTTTTCATGTAGCTGGCCGCCGTCTCCAGACTCAAGTCGAAATCATGCGGCAAGCTGACCGCCAGCGGAAGAATCACGCCGCCTTCGACCGCGCCGTTTCCAAGACCATCCGTGCCCGTGGGAAACGTGACGTAAGGCAGAAGCGCAAAAGCAGTCTTCCCGCCGTCGTCGCCCCACAAATTGATTTTCAACCGAGTGGTGAAGTCGCCGAAGCCCGACTGCGTGATGGATTTGCCCGAACTGTCCTTCGTCTGCACATTCAGGTAATTGTCATAAACGAGCTGGAGATCAACATTGTTGAGCAACCCGGCCTTGAAATTGAAATCGCCCACGTCCCACGTCTTGGTGGTCGTGCCGTCTGTTTTGTCGTAGGTGAAATTGGCAAAATCCATTTCCAACTGGTAGTGGCCGGCGTCCACCGTGTAAGGCGACTCGGTCACGTCCGGGCGGTCGGGGCTTAAATCACGCATCAAATTCTCCGGCACAGGATTAAATAGGTTGTAGCTGCTTTTGTCCGGCGGAACGGAACCGGCATCCTGCGCCGCCGCGAGGGCGGCGGTCGCGGCAATCAGGACAGCCGCCAGAAACAAGCCGATTCTTAGCCCGGACAAAATCATGTAGCACTGGTTACAATATAAAATCCAGGCCGTCAACAAGAATGTAGCATGGGTTACAAAATAAAACCTAGACTAAACCGGCCCGCGCGGCTACCATAGGAGCAGTCATGCCGCGTTCCAGAACCAAGACGTCCGGGCCCGTGCCGGGGCAGCAGGCGGAGAACTTCCGCCGCTCCCGCCGCGACCATTCGCTCGAGACCGCGCAGGATTACGCCGAGGCCATCGCCGACCTGACGTCGGCCCAGGGCGAGGCGCGGGTGGTGGACCTTGCGCGGCGGCTGGGCGTGACGCATGTGACGGTCAACCGCACGCTGGCGCGCCTGCAACGGGCGGGGTATGTGAACACGCGGCCGTATCGGGCGATATTCCTGACCGACGTTGGCCGCAAGCTGGCCGCCGAGAGCAAGCAACGCCACCAGACCGTGGTCGCCTTCCTCCACTCCCTGGGCATCGCCAAAAAGACGGCGGAACTGGATGCCGAAGGCATCGAACACCACGTCAGCCCGGAGACGCTGCGGGCCTTTGAACGGCGTTTGAACAGGCGCTGACGTCACCGCTCCGAATCATGGTCCAAGCATTCCCCCTTCACAATTGAACGAATATCACGCGACAATTATGACCCTCCGCAAGAACCGCAAGCAGTGAGACAAAATAGGACACAAAACAGCCGAACTAGGCCAAAACAAGCTCAATCCGGCCATAAGACCGACATAAGACCTGAAGAACACCTGAGTAAGACCTGAACCGGACCAAGCCCAACTGTGACAGGACACCCGCACAAGGCGGAAAAAATAATTCCCGGAACGGGACAAAGTGGCGCGCGGCAAACGCACTCATATTGGAATTGTGAACGATGATCCAGGAAAGGCAAATTGATTTTGCGATCTGGAAAATTCACGGCATTTTTGCCGGCTTGTCGTCCAAAAGCTTGAACAGGGTCAAATAAAGCCCGTTCCCGCGTGCGCCGTCTCCCACCCAACCGACAACGAAGTTGCCGTTGGGCAGGATTGCCGTGTGCTGGCACGCCTCCCATCCCAGGTCGTGGTCGCCTTCCAAGAATTGATTGACCCTGAATTCGTGTCCAACGGGATTGCCGGCACGGTCAAACAGCCTGGCATAAATGTCCTTGGACTTGTCGCCTTTCAAGGTGTTCCATGAAACCAGCAATTCATCATTTGGGCCGACGCTGATGCCTGAAGCCCAAGAGTAACCTGGTGCCTGCTCGTTGGCCTTCGATTCGCTTGCTTCAGCCACCATGTTGGAATCGAACCGCCTGACGAATACCGAGTAAGGGGCTGAATCCTTGGAACCAGACCGCCAGACGACGATGAGTTCATTTTTCGAATTGTAACGGGCGCTGACCAGGGCGCCGCTTGTAGTGATGGAATTGGCGGCGAACTCATTTCCAAAGGGCGAGAATTCGTTGGAGCGGTAGGCGCGGATCATCGCGTTGCGCGTATGGCTTGGCCAGGCGAACGCGAATCGTCCGTCGGTTCCGTATGACGCCGAAGCGGCGGCGTAGCCGTTGGTGATCTTGCCGACTTGGAACGCAGGTCCGTAAGGAATGCCGGATGAGTTGAAGCGCCGGGCCAGAACCGGCCATTCGTTGGTGCCTTTCGGGCCTACCGCCCATGATCCTGCTGCGATGAAGTCGCCATTGGTGTAAGATGCCACGCTTGTCCAATCCGGCAGGTCTAAATAAAATTTTGCACCAACCGGGGAACCTGTTGAGTCGAAGCATCGGGCATTGGCGGCGTTGCTACCCTGTGCCATGTGTTCGCCCCAAGCGGCGATAAATCCACCATTTGGCAACGGGGCCGGAGACGCCCCCCATTGCAAAAGGCCTAGTGCATCACCGTTCAAAAGAAACGGCGTTCCCATCGGCTCGCCTTGCGGGTTGAAGATTTGACCGTAACAATGGAAGAAGAGTTCCTGATGCCATTCGACAAGAAAATTTCCGCTGGACAGCACGACGAGGTTTGCCTGGGAATTGAGGTCCAAAAAACTGGTGTTGATCATGAACTCGCTGCGCCGGTATTTGCGTGGTCCAATAACAACGATGTCAGTGGTGCCTTGTTCCAACGAAGACTGGCCTTGCGCCAAACCGGCCAGTTCTGCGGGAGCCAGGGCGCGGTTGTAAATGCGGATGTCATCGAGAAGCCCGTTGAACGCGCCTCCTCCCCATGTATTGCCAATCATCAGCGGTGAAACGGGGGCAGGCACTTCGCCTTTCCAGATTTCAGATGAGGCTTCAACTCCATTGATGTAAAAGGAAAATTTGTCGCCGCTGCGCGTGATGGCAAGGTGATACCAGTTTCCAATGACGGGATTAAATTTGGCGTGCCCAAGTTGAACAGTCCCTATACTACCGTCCATTTGCCATTGCAAAAGCCCTTCGTCCAGGCAGAAAGTCCACATGCTCTGGTTCTTTGTGGAGACGGAGGCCAAAAAAGTTTGATAGTTTGATATTGAAGAAAATTTCGCCCAAAGCGCGATTGAGAAATCCTTTTTCCCAAACGCCCAAGCCGGATTGTAGGGAACAGTAACGCAGGCGGCGGCTCCGTTGAACAAAAACGCCTGCCCCTCCTTGCCAATGTCAAACCCCGCGCCCTCCACCAGTGTTCCGTTGTTGTTGCCGGCGGAATCCAGCGCGTTGCCGTCGGCTTTCCACCAGGCAACCAGGCCTGTGCCGGAAGAATCCCTGCCGGGTGCGGCTGTGATGGTGTGGTTTGTCCCCGGCGCGCTTTGCGGTGGCTGGCTTTCTTTCATCCGCCAGCAATCAAGATAAAGGACCAAAAACAAAATTCCGCAACACAACATGGCGGTGACCAGCCATGTTGTTCCAAACATCGGCCGAATGCGTTTGAGTGGTTTGCCGGATTTTAACATCCACAAGTCAGCCAGCATCTCCACCGCAGACTGATAACGGAGATTGGCGTCCTCATCGCAGGCCTTGAGGACAACTTCATTGAACTGAACCAGCGCGTCTCTTTCGGGATGGTCCTTGAGGTCGGTCGGCAGTTCCGGGAAATCAAGCCGGTCGCGTCCGGTGCTGATTTCGTAAAGCACCTTTCCCAGGCTGTAAAGATCGGCCTGCGGCGTGCCGGGGCCGTCCGGCGGAATGTAACCTTCCGTCCCCACGAAAGACTTGGTGGCATCCACCGTGGTCACCAGCCCCACGTCGGCCAGCTTGGGCGTGCCGTTTACGAACACGATGTTGGAAGGTTTGATGTCCCGGTGAATCAGTCCGCTTCCATGCAGATGCTCCAAGGCCGTCGTCAACTGCATTCCGATGTCAATGCACTCCCGCACTGGCAGCCGCCCGCGCTGATACAGTTCGGTGCGCAAGGTTCGCGGGGAATAGTCGTCCGGATTGATTTTCGCGCCGGTCTTTTGATCATCCGCCAGTTCCATCACATAATAAAACAATCCTTCCTCGTCGTTTCTGCCCACATGAAGAATGTCCACCTGCGTCTCGCTCGCGCGCGAAATCGGTTCAAACTGCTTGATGCCCGCGAATTCCCGCTCATAAGGCCGGTCATGGTCAAAGGAGTCGCGATGGATTATTTTTACCGCCCGGAATGCGCCCGTGGCGCTTCTGGCCAGCCAGACCTCGCCATAGCTGCCGCGCCCGATCCGGCGGAGAAGCGCATGGTCGGGAATGTGCGGGGATGAATTCGAGGCCATGCCGGTTTATTTGGAAGGCGGGGACTTTCCTGCTTCTAATCCACAAATTTTGTCTTTTCCGGCAACGTCATGCTGCCCTCTGATTTTGGACTGCAATTTCTTCAGTATCGCCCGGCGTATTTCCTGTCCCGTGAACTTGGACGCAACTGCCGGCTTGCCGGCCTTCGCCGGACAACGGGGTTGTTTGTGCCAGAAGTGCATGAATCAAGCAATGCTCTTTAGATCAGCGTCGCCTCCAGGATTTCAATCTCCTTTCGGATTGCAGCGCTGATCCGGCTCTTCGCCTTGTAGATCGCACAGTCGGACACGCCCAGGGTTTTTGCCACGTCCGCCACCGGCCATTCCTTGATGACATGAAGGTCAAACAACTGATACTGCCGCGCGCCCACCTTGCGCTTCACCCGTTCAATGGCCGCGTCCGTCAGGTTCTTCTGCCATTCCGCATCCCAGATGGCTTCCAGCCGGACGCCCTGTTCATCCGGCAGCGATTCCATGTCGAACGTCCGCGCCCCGTCTTCCGGCTGCGAACCGCCTGCCTGACCGTGACGGTCGCGCTTGCGGATTTGATCGGTGATGCGCCATCGTGTCAGCGTCAACAGCCAGCCCTTGAACGAGCCGCGCGCCGGGTCATATTTGAACTCGTCCATCTTTTTGGCAACGGATATCACCGTTTCCTGCACCACGTCCTGCGCCTCGGCATCGGAAAGGCCGGACTTGACCGCCGCGCCATAAATCAATCTCCAGTAGGTGTCAAAAAAACGCTTCCACCCGTCGTGATCGTCCCAATGCTTCAGTCGCGTCAGCAGGCTGCTGCGCGTTGGAAACAAATCATCAGATGAAACCATATAATATCCGGTTTGCGGTTGACCAGGCACCACTCAGGATTAAATACGGAACCATGCGCCGGATTCTGACAAAAAAGCGAGCCGAAAATGGAATCATGCGCTTCCCCAAACAGGGCGTTTATTTTATCCGCAGATGACGCAGATTGCGCCGATAAAAACAAAAAAATTGCGTTCATCTGTAATCTGCGGATTCAAAGCACAAAAGCCTGTCATCTGCATGATCCCGCAAAATTTTCAAATTATTTGTCAGAAACCCGGATGCCGGAGCGTATCTATTCCGTATGGCACAGGTCGAAGTGCTGCCTCAGAGCGAAATGACAGTGGACAGTCTGGCCGGGCGGGGTCTCCGTCCGTCAAGGCTTGCCGGGCGGACGCTGGCGGGCGGCGCGCCTGGCGGGCTTGAGATGGACGGTGATGGACTGCCTCTTTTCAACGTCGCGCAGGTAATGTTCCGTGGCCAGCCGGATCAATTGCGCCACCGGCACGCCGCTGGCCGCCGAAACGGCCTTGAGCCGTTCCGCCGTGGCCGCGCCAAAGCGCACCGGGATGGGCGAAGTCAGATTCATCCGCAAAATTATAGCACATTACCGCCGCCATGGAAATATTACTTGACAGTGTATAATTTTGCTATACAAAGGACGCATCCTAAATGAAACAGCCTGGAACCATCGCTGTTCAACTGCCGCCGGCCACACGGCGGAAGCTCGCCCGGCTCGCAAGGCAAAGCGGGCTGCCGCCGGAAACAATCATCCGTCAGGCCGTCGTCCGCGAACTGGCGGACATGGAAAAGGACGGTCACACGCCGAACGCCCCCGCCGCGCGTCAGCGCGACAAAAAGAAACCCATTTGAAAATAATTTGAAGACAAATGCTCAAATCCTGAAACCGGATTCCATCGCCATCTGGAAATACAAAGGCATCTACCACGAGGCCGTCGCGCAAGTAGGACAGTGGGGCGACATCGTGAGCGTCACCGTAGCGGGGTGAAAAATTTAACACAACGCAAAGAACCAAAGTCCGATTATGAAAACAAATGCTCGAATCCTGATGCTGGGCGCTTTTGCCGCCTCGTTTTTGCTGCTCACGCCGAATGCCGCCAAGGCCAACGGTTATCAAGGCACGATCAACTCCGCCGAGACGCATACCGGCCTCTCCATCACCAGTGCTTCTGGCTTTGACACATGGACGTTCACCGCCAACAAAGGCGACAGGATTATCATTAATGCAGTGAAAACAAGTGGCAGCCTCGACACCACCATTATTTTATATAATCCGCATGGAACTATTGAAGCTTCGACGGCCGGCTATAACGGCGGTGGAGATGAACTTGACTGGCAACTTCAAACAAATGGGCTTTATACAATTGTCATTGAAGATTACAATCTTACTGCCACAGGAACTTACGATATATCGTTTTTAGACATTGCTGGAGCAATCACTTCTTCAAGCAATCCCTATGGGGGTCAGATTTCCTCTGCGGAAACCACCAATGGCAATATAAATGTCGCAAGCGACATGAATGCGTTTCAATTTTATGGAAATGCAGGAGAACGTATTATTCTTAATGCCGTTACCACCAGCGGCTCATTGGACACCACCATCGTTCTGTATCCACCCACTGGCAGTAGCGCCGAAGTTTCGACTGCTGGTTACAATGGTGGTGGAGATGAACTCGATTGGCAACTTCAAACCAATGGGCTTTATACTGTAATTATTCGAGATTATGGTTTGACTTCGACTGGCGCTTACAATCTGACCCTTTTTACTATTAATGGAGCCCTTACATCATCTAGCAATCCCTATGGAGGGCAAATTGTCCCAGCGCAAACCACCAATGGAAATATCAATGTTAAAAGCGACATGAATGCGTTTCAATTTTATGGAAATGCAGGAGAACGTATTATTCTTAATGCCGTTACTACCAGCGGTTCATTGGACACCACCATCGTTCTATATCCGCCCACAGGCAGTAGCGCCGAAGCTTCGACTGCTGGTTATAATGGTGGTGGAGACAAACTCGACTATCAGCTTATGACCAACGGACTTTATACGGTTTTTATTCGAGATTACGGTTTAACCTCCACTGGTGCTTACAATCTAACATATTTCAAAATACCAGGGGCGCTTACATCAATCAGTAATCCATATGGCGGCATTATTGTTCCCAGCCAAACCACAGGCGGATTTATACAGTCACGTAGTGACATGAATGAGTTTCAATTTTACGGTTCAGTCGGGCAGCAGATTATTATTAACGCTGTGACCACAAATGGCCCATTGGATACCACAATTAATTTGTATCCGCCCACCGGTAATACTGCCGAAACATCGACGGCAGGCTATAATGGCGGTGGAGATCAACTGAATTGGAACTTACTCACCAATGGATTATATTGTGTTTTCATTCAAGACTATGGACTGACTTCCACCGGCAAATATACTTTGTCCTTCAGCACGATTCCGCCGATTACGAATCCCGGCCTTTACAATCCAAGTCCATCACTTGGCCAGATGCTCACCAGTCTGCCCGCCTCTTTGAGTTGGAGCGCAGTTTCGGGTGCTACAAACTATAATTTGTATTTCGGCTTGGGCGTAACCAATGCCTTACAGCAGACGGGAACAAATGTTGCAACCGCCTCGTTTGCCTTTCCATCCGTCGCCACGCAAACCGTGTATTATTGGCAGGTCGTGGCAAATACTCCATCAGGCAGCATTCAAGGCCCGTATTGGTGGTTTAACGTGTTATCAACAAATCCACCGCCTGTTGTCGCAGTCGGAAGCGCCGGGGGAAACCAGTTGATGCTTTCATGGCCTGCTTTGTATTCGAGCTTTGCCCTGCAAACCACCACCAATCTGACAACGGGGAATTGGATTACAGTCACCAATCCCTACATAACAATCGGCACGAATTTTGTCGTCACCAACAACATGGCAGGCAATTCAGGATTCTACCGGCTGGTGCAATGATGAAAGCGCGCATCAAAAATCCTTTTTATCTGCCCGTGCTGATATTATCTCTGGGCTTGATGCTGGCTGGCAATGCGACGGCACAGACTTACAATGTCCTCAAGAGCTTTGCCGGTTACACCGACGGTGGGGAACCTTACGCAGGCGTGACGTTGTCTGGCAGCACACTCTATGGGACGACGTGGACATGGGGCTATTATGGCAATGGAATTGTGTTCAAGATCAATACAGACGGCAGTGGATACCAAGTTCTACAATATTTTCTCGGCACCAATGGAGCGGGTCCTTACGCAGGAGTGACATTGTCTGGCAGCACACTCTACGGAACGACGAGCGATGGCGGCGCTAATAATAATGGGACAGTGTATAAAGTGAACACGGACGGCACGGGCTTCGCTATGATTTATAGCTTTAGTGCCAAAGTGAGCGGCGCCAACAGTGACGGGGCGAATCCTGAGGGTAGCCTCACGTTGTCTGGAAGCACGCTTTATGGGACGACTTTCGAAGGCGGCACCAATGGCGACGGGACGGTATTCAAGATCAACACAGATGGTTCCGGCTTCAACGTGATTAAAACGTTCACCGGTAGCGACGGCGCGGGTTCTTATGCTGGCGTGATTTTGTCTGGCAGCACGATCTACGGGACGACGACCGTTGGCGGCACCAATGGCAGTGGGACGGTATTCAAAGTGAACACAGACGGAACGGGTTTTTCTGTGCTGAAGAACTTTAATGATTACGGTGGGTCGTTTCCTTCCGGTAGCCTCACATTGTCTGGCAGCACTCTCTACGGGACGACGCAGGATAATGGTTCCAGTTCAGGTTATGGGACGGTGTTTAGGATAAATACGGACGGCACAGGCTTCGCTGTGCTTCATAGCTTTAGTGAGCCGGTGCATGGCACCAATAGCGACGGGTCAAGTCCTGAAGCTAGTCTCACGTTGTCTGGCAGCACGCTCTACGGGACGACGCTGAATGGTGGTAGTGGAGGCAGAGGGACGATATTCGAGGTGAACACAGATGGTTCTGGCTTCACCGTGCTTAAGAATTTTGTCGATTCCGCCGACGGCGGGTATTCTCAGGCCAGCCTCACGTTGTCTGGCAGCACGCTTTACGGCACAACTCACGAGGACGGCAGTTCGGATGAGGGGACGATTTTCAGCCTTACTTTGGAAGCAATCAGTTCGCCGTTGCAAATTACCACTATATTATTGCCAAGCGGGGCAAACGGCGAGAACTACAGCCAGACATTGACTGCGACCGGCGGGCAGGCACCTTACAGTTGGACAAACATTTCTGGCGCATTGCCGCCAGGATTGACGCTGTCCACCAATGGTGTGATCTCCGGCACTCCGGCGTTTACAGGAACTTCCAATTTAATAGTCATGGTGACCGATGCCGCCAGCAATACGGCAACGCAAACTTTGACTTTGACAATCAACACGCCTACCGCACCGGTATTCCAGTCAGCAAAACTGACCAATGGGCAGTTCATGCTTACATGGAGCGCCGTCAGCAATGGCGTGTATCAATTGCAATACAAGACGAACTTGCTCCAAACGAACTGGATCAACAGCGGCAGCGCTATCACCGCCTCCAACGCGGTCTTGTCCGTCACCAACACCATCAACACGGACAATCAGCGGTTCTACCGTGTCCAGCAGCAGTAAAATCCCACAATTATCTATAGCCAAACTCAATTATGAAATTAAATGTCAAGACCATTAGAACAATTATGCTGGTGATCAGCGTGGCCGTCTTTGCGGTGGGTTGTGCCAGCGTAGGAAAAATGCCTGTGGAAGTTGATTCCCAAGTGAAATCCATGCAACCGCCAGCCGACAAGGCGCTGGTCTATGTTGTGCGCCCCACATTTCTGGGAAAGCCCTTTGGCGGCAACATTACAGCCAATGACATATATGTTGGAACCACCCAAGGGGGAATATATGTTTATGCCATATTAACTCCTGGCGAATACAAATTCAAAGTGTCCGGGCATGACAACAGTTCGGATATAACGGCAACCATCGAGGCGGGAAAAACCTATTTTATTGAAGAAAATGTCTATCCTGGTTTCATCAAAGGAATCGCCAAGCTGACGCTTTTGGACAACGACCAGGGACGGAAAGCCCTTCAAGAATGTTCATTGGGTGACAAGCTGGGCGAGAACATCGCACACTAGCTTGCCAAAATGATTCTAAACATGAAAACCACACAATCATCGGGTCACTTGGGGCAATTTACTACATCCAGCCTTATATGAAAATACTTGTGAAAACAATTCTGCTGGCTCTTGGACTGGCTGTCTTTGCGGTCGGTTGCGCTTCACCCGCCCAGCCGTCTGCAATGATTCCAAAGTCCTTTAACATAACAAAGCATCTTTCCGGTTCCGTGAGTGTTGTCGTGACAGGCGGCAACAAAACAAACCCCGCGTGGAAATCTGACATTTCCAGCGAGGATTTTTCGACTGCACTGGTGGAGGCGCTGAACCAGTCCGCCCTGTTTGCCTCGGTTGCAAGCGCCAATACGGATTATCGTCTGGCGGTCCAGTTGGTGAAGGTGATCTCGCCGAATTGGGGGCTGACATTCACCGACTCCGTTGTCTCCGAATGGCAGCTTGTCCGTGTCCGGGATTCTGCGGTGGTTTCGGATGAATACATCACAACATCTTTCTCCGCGACGCCGGGGGATGCGTTTGCTGCCATAAAACGGCTCCGGCTGGCAAATGAAGGCGCGGCGCGGGCCAACATCGCGGAGGGAATACGGCGGCTGTCAGGATTAAATCTGGAGCAGCCGGTGGCTCAATAAAAATTCCACAACTAACCCGTTATCAATCATACATGAACAAAAACCCAATCTCCCGCTTTGCCTTGACATTTCAATCGTGCGGCCTTTTGTGCAGCCGCGTGGTCGTAAGCATCCTTGCTGGCTGTGCGCTGATGATGCTCGCCGGCTGCGTGTCGTCGGGTGAGATCAAGAACGCAAGCCCGATTTCAAGCAGCGTGTCAATCACGCGCGATCAGGCCTTGGTGGAAACATCCAGTTCCGTTGCGGATCCCGATGGTCAGGCAAAGCTGCTGAACGCCCTGATTATTTCCGGCCTGCAAGAGGCGCAAAAGTTCGGGCGCGTCAGCGGGAATAAAGACGCAATCAATCCGGGCGGCGGGATTGAGATAAATGTTGAAATAAAAGAACTCTTCGGAGTTTCCGACGCAGCGCGGGTGTTGTTTGGCGGCCTGGCGGGGCGTGCGGATATTTTGGTTCATGTGACTGTTTCTGATTTGAAATCTGGGAATCAAATCGAGGCGTTTGACGCCGAAGGAAAATCATCCGCTGGAACGGCCATGTCGGGAACCACCAGCCAGGCCGTCCAACGGGCAGCCGATCAAGTGGTGGCTGAAATAGTCAAAATCAGCCAGCAATCCTGATGATTAACCGCCCATGAATTTAACAAATTTCAAACCGCGCCGGTTCGTCGGTTTGAAGCAGTGCAAACATAAACAAACATAAACTCGAAAAACTATGAAAATCAAAAAGAAGAAAACAGGTTCAAGCAAAGTCGCCCGACTCGGCCTCATGCTGGGTTGTGCCGGCTTGACGTTTGGTGCAACATCGCTCCGCGCCCAGGATGTCAATCTGCGCGGGTTTTACATGGCCACGGATGCGGGCGTCAACATTGTGGATGATGTGACTCTGACCGCTACGGGTAAAAACGGTGGCTCAGTTTCGTTGGGCACCGGCGTGAGATGGGATGTTTCCATGGGCTATGACTTCAAGCTGTCCGACCAGCTCAGCCTGGCACCGGAGTTGGAAGTCGGCCTTATGTATAATCCCCTGGATACATATACATCCACGAGCGGAAAAAGTTCTTCAATCAGCGGACAGTTCATTCAAGTGCCGGTGATGGCCAATGCCATTTTGAACTGGCAGTTCGCACCTAATTGGGTTGCCTATGGTGGGGCAGGCGCTGGCATGGATTATAGTATATTGAATGTTTCCAGCAGCGGAAGTAGTGGGATCGCCAGCGAAGCCGATTTTGCCTGGCAGGGGATGGTGGGAATCCGGTATGCGTTCGGTTCCAGCGAGGTTGGATTGGGTTACAAATACCTTTCCGTCCAACCGTCCGGACTTGGACTTAATACAGTGGGTAACAACTCGATCATGGCGTCCTACACATATCATTTCTAGGGACATCTGACGGTTGCTTACAGTATTTGATTCGACTTGCGCCCGGTTCCTCCGCGTAGGTTGAAACAGGGCCGCCCTTGTTCCGATGCAATTGGAGCAGGGGCGGCGCGATGTTGTGGCACTGTTAGAGCGGTTTCAAAAATACTTCAGCCGACAAGCTGGATTGGGTTTGTCGGTTGGCGCGCCAGCGTTTTGGACTGCGGCAGCCCTCTGCCGCTTTTGCGTCACCAGTCCTGCGGGGGAAAAGCGGCAGAGGGCTGCCGCAGTCCAAGACCTCGCGGAACTTTTCAGGCGCGATGGAAAAACACGGCCACAGTTTTATTGAAACCCGCTCCAGCGGAAAAATCGAGATTCAAAAAAAGTTAAAAAATAGTTCAAAATAAAATTTGACAGGCTAAAGACAGCGTGTGCTAGGGTCAGATTGAGGCGAGTTCATGCAAGGCCTCACCGGTTTTTACAGGCGGGCCGGACAATGGAAACCGACGGCTTGAGGACCGATGACCCAATGACGGGCGCAACATGTCCAATGCGTTTGGACCCTGCGGACAAGGTGAAGACGCCTCGAAATGGAAGACACGTTATGGCTAAAATAACGTTTCATCCCACGGTGCAGCACATGCACGGCGGGATGGGTAAAATGGTGTTCAAGGAGCGTGACGGGATGGACATCGTGGCGGAAAAGCCGGATCAGGTGAACCAACCGAACACCCCGGCGCAGCAGGCACAGAAGGAGCTGTTCACCCAGGGCGCGCATTATGCCAAGGGTGTGATGGCTGATCCGGTGGCCAAGCAGCCGTATGTGGCCAAAAGCAAGGCGGTGCATAAATCGGCGTTCTCACTGGCGGTGGGGGACTTTCTGACCCCGCCATCGGTGGATTCGGTGGACGTGACGGGCTATCATCGTCATGTGGGCGACGCAATCGTGATCAAGGCGCACGATGACATGCAGGTGACGGGCGTGACGGTGTCGATCGTGGACAACACGAAGACGGTGGTGGAGAACGGGACGGCGACGCTCGACGCGATCTCGGGCGCGTGGAAATACGTGGCGACGAAGGATGCGACGGCCAAGCCGAGCGTGACGGTGACGGTGAACGCGCTGGATCTCCCCGGCCATACGGGCACGCTGGTAGTGACGGCGTGAAGGGGGAAGTTGATGGTTGATGGTTGAGAGTTGGGAAAAGACAAGTTAAGGAATCGTGAGGTGGAGAGGAAAGTAGAAAGCACGGGCGCGACTGACGAGCCGCGCCCTTTGTATTTCCAGACTGGCAGACCTTGCAGATGGGCGCCATGCCGGGCTGAAGAGGAGGCGTGGAAAGTGTGGACTTGGGCGGCCGGTGAAAATAACCTGAACGTAATGCGACCGCTGGACATCCAACAAATCGGAAACGAGCTTGCCATTAAATGGAACGACGGTGGGGAGAGCTTCATCCCGCTGGAAAAACTGCGCCGGG
>Ga0181529_10002470_pt1 | contig 22153 bp, 18 predicted proteins | sample PEATcosm2014_Bin_36_FD_119763 | JGI IMG/M metagenome (GOLD analysis project Ga0181529, IMG submission 119763) | Peatland microbial communities from MTU Mesocosm Facility, Houghton, MI, USA - PEATcosm2014_Bin10_30_metaG | ecosystem: Environmental > Terrestrial > Soil > Wetlands > Peat | place... | reverse complement strand
GCCGCGCCGCCTCTTGCTTAAACTCAAGCGTGTAACGTCCCCGCTTCGACTTTGTCATCTTCGTGTCCCTTTCGCCATTAAAGCAGCTCGCTAAGGGGTACGTTTTGCAGGGGCAAGGTCATTCATCTGTTCCATGCTGCCGTGCATGTGCTGCGGTTAGAAGACTGCGTCCCGCGAGTCTTTCGGCTTTTAATTTCCCAATTTGGTATGCGGATTTTCATCTCATTTTTCAGTTGCTTCTAGCTGGAACAGTGGCTTTTCTGCTGCGGTTTTCAGTTCACAATGACTGCAATTTACTTTATTTTGAAGGTGCGAAGAGATTTCGCTGCTCTTTACCGTGCGAATTTAGGACCGAAGAGGGTTTGGGCGCTGGCGCAGGTCGATTATTTTAGTTTCAATAAAAAAACACTTTGGTCTTGTTGCTGCCTTGGATGAGCGGTAGAATCATTTTTGTTCAAACTCCAGAGTCAGGTTTTGCGCCGCGCTGGGGTGTTGATGATTGTTGGACTGACTTCCTTTCATTGCTTTGGTCACTGGAGCCTCCATGAAGAACGTGAACGCTTATACCCTCCTCGCAATTTCTATGAGTCTGGCCTGTACGCCCGGGCACTACGCACTCGCTGCGGAGAAGAACTCCGCAAAGGCTGCCATTACCAGCTTCACAGCCAGTTCAACGACAGTTACAACGGGTGAGGCTGTGGAACTTACCGGCGTTTTTGCTAATGGTTATGGTGTGATTTTTCCGGGCAATATCGCCGCCACTAGCGGCGTGGCAGTCAGTGTTACTCCCAAGGATACAACGACTTACACTCTTGTTGTGATTGACACCGCCGACGGGATTTCATCGAAAGCGGTTACAGTGATGGTGACGCCCGCCGCGCCCGCGATCACCAGCTTTGCGGCTTCTCCTGCATCCATCACGGCCGGCGCGTCGACCAGCCTGACGGGAGTTTTTTCGAACGGCAAGGGCGTAATCATGCCGGGAAACATGGCGCTCACAAGCGGCGCCGCGATCAGCGTTTCGCCCAAGGAAACTACAACGTACGTTCTCACCGTGACCAACTCCGCAGGTGTAACATCCTTGAAAGCTGCCAAAGTCACCGTGACGCAGGCTGCGCCCGCGATCACCAGCTTTGCGGCTTCTCCTGCATCCATCACGGCGGGCGCGTCGACCAGCCTGACGGGAGTTTTTTCGAATGGCAAAGGCGTAATCATGCCGGGCAACATCGCGGTCACGAGCGGTGTGGCAACCAGCGTAACGCCCAAGGATACTACAACCTACACTCTCATCGTGACGAACTCCGTCGGTGTCACAGCATCGAAGGCGGTTACGGTGACGGTGACGCAGGCTGCGCCCGCGATCACCAGCTTTGCGGCTTCTCCAGCATCCATCACGGCGGGCGCGTCGTCCAGTTTGACGGGAGTTTTTTCGAACGGCAAGGGCGTAATCATGCCGGTCAATATCGCGGTCACAAGCGGCGCGGCAACCAGCGTAACGCCCAAGGATACTACGACTTATACTCTCATCGTGACGAATTCCGCCGGCGTATCAGCATCGAAGGCGGTCACGGTGACGGTGACGCCGGCTGCGCCCGCAATCACCAGCTTTGCGGCTTCGCCCGCATCAATCATGGCGGGCACGTCGACCAGCCTGACGGGAGTGTTTTCGAACGGCAAGGGCGTAGTTACGCCGGGCAACATCACGGTCACGAGCGGCACAGCGGTCAGCGTTTTACCCAAGGATACTACGACCTATACTCTCACCGTGACGAACTCCGCCGGTGTATCTGCGGTGAAGGCAATCACCGTTACCGTGACGCCAGACACGATTCCAGCCGCGCCCACCGGGCTCACGGCAGTGGCCGGCAGCGGCGCCGTGGCGCTTAGCTGGACCGCCTCCACAGGCGCAACCAGCTATAAAATTTATCGCGGAACAACTTCAGGCGGTGAGAGCGCGACGGCCGTCGCCAGTGGCGTCAGCTCGACTCATTATTCAGATTCGAGCGTAACCAACGGAGATGAGTATTTTTACAAAGTTGCCGCGGTCAACAGCGCTGGAACCAGTCCACTCTCCAACGAAGCATCAGCCACGCCGAAACTTGCCAAGCCGACGATCAGTTCCTTTTTAGCCACTCCCGCGACCATCGCTTCAGGCTCCAGCAGCACCCTGAGCTGGGCGGCAGCCGGGGCGACCAGTATAGCTATCGCGCCGGGAGGCTTTACTTCGACGGTGGCTAGCGGATCAACGAGCGTGAGCCCCACGGCGACAACCTCCTACACGCTGACGGCCAGCAATACTGCCGGATCGGCTACGGCCACTGTAAAAGTCACCGTAGCGGCGGCTTCCACTACCCTGAAGATCACCACCACGACCTGCCCCGGCGGGACGCAACTGGCTGAGTATGCAGGTTGCACGCTTGTCGCGAGCGGCGGCACACCACCTTACACCTTCTCGCTCAGCACCGATCTTACCGACTATCCTCCCTTGCCGGAGGGGATGTCTCTTGATGCGGCGACAGGCGTCATCAGCAGTTCTCTGATCGGCGGCCAGGGCACCTACATTCCCGAATTTGTTGTTGCGGATTCGACAGGCGCGAAGGCCACACAGACCATCAGCTTCGCCATCAATGGCAGCAACACATTCCTGGCCAATATCTTCCCATCCACTTCGATCTTTCACCATCGGGTGGATGCAGCTACCACCGGGTTGCCGGTTGATACCTCACCTGCGGCGAATATGTACAGCGGATACCTTCCGGAGACCATCAAGCCGTTCTTCGGCGACCAGTATGCCAACTTCCCGAATGGAATACCGGCTATCGAGGTTCCATACAACCAGCCAGACGTGGCGGTCAGCACCACCTTGTATCAGTCCTATTTCACCTCTGGACCGATTCCTCCCTATGCTCCGATTGAAGGCACGGCCAACGGGGTGAGCCAGGGTGGAGACGGGCACGTGCTGGTTTATCTGGAGGCGGGCGACGGCAAGAAGCCAGCCCTTTACGAGATGTGGCAGGGTATTTATCTGGACGGTCCCTGGACCGATTCCTCGAATGCGCTGTGGCCCGACGTTACTTCGAATAACCTGACACCGCAAGGGAACGGGACATCGGATGCCGCGGGGCTTCCGGTTGGGCCGCTACTGGTCAATGCCGATGAGGTGATCGGGACGGGCACGCCCAGCGCACCCAACGGCGCGGTCGAGCATCCCATCCGGTTCACGCTCAACCATATGTTGAACTACTGGGTCTGGCCAGCCACAGAGACAGCGGGTGTCGGATATTGCACGACCGCGGCAGGGGCGGACATTCCCGTGGAATCGGAGATTGCGCAGTCTTCGTCTACGGCAACCTCGAGTGTTCCTTATCCCGCAACGTGCAGCATGACGGGAGCGGCTGGCGAAATTTATCGGCTAAAGGCTTCAGTGGAGACGCCCGCTTGTGCCGCCACCAGCCCGCAAGCAGCCGTGATCATCCAGGGATTTCGAAATTATGGGATCATACTGGCGGACAATGGCGATAGCGGCGGGTTGATCGGCACGCCCGATGCCCGTTGGAACAACAACGATCTGTCTTGCCTGACCAGTCTCACTTTGTCAGACTTCGAACCGGTGAACGTTTCGAGTTTGATGGTAAGCACGGACAGCGGAGCCACGAGCAAGTAGCCTCGATGGTGGTTTCGTTTCAATCACGGATGGTTTCTTAACATGGATGTGAAGAACGGTTCCGGCACGACTCCAATCGTGCTGGAACCGTTCTCAGTCGAAGTGGGCTTTCGCCGTTGCTGTAGAATTTTTTTCTGCCTTCTATTTTCATACAAGTAATAATCAAGATAATCCTTGTTATTCCAGCAGATCGCATAATAAGGATGAAATCAACTATCACGCTTGCTATGGTTAAGTACTGGATAAGTGCTGGGAGACAAACTTCGACCATAAGCGTCCGCAGCCGTTGAAGGAGTGCAATGTAGCGGCGGGTGAAGAGTTCTGGTAGCGGAGGTTAGACCGGTTGAGTATGTGTGATGATCGCCAATTGAAAGATCTTTCCGGCGTAGGCAAGGCGACGATTGCTGATCTGAAACTGCTGGGCATTCGATCGGTTGCCGAGTTAGCTCGGCAAGACGGGAAGCAGTTATATGACCAGCTCTGCCAGCGCACTGGAAAGCAGCATGACATCTGCGCCCTCGATGTATTCCGATGCGCCATTGCCCAGGCCCGCGATCCTGAGCTTCCCAAAGAGCAAAGGAACTGGTGGTACTGGAGCCGTTTGCGCAAAGATCATCCGTTCGTCGTAAACTGATCTCTGACCATGAAAGTTTTCCTTACCGGCGCAACGGGATTTATTGGCCATCATGTGGCGCGTGCATTGGCCGCGGATGGTGCTAAGCTACGCCTGCTTATCCGCAAGACCAGCAACCTCTCGAACCTCGAAGGCATTGACGGCGAGACTACAGTTGGCGATCTTCAAGATCCTGAGGGCATCCAAAGCGCCCTTGCTGGCTGCGATGCTGTGATGCACGTAGCTGCCGACTATCGCCTCTGGATTCCCGACCCGGCAGCCATGTATCGCGCCAATGTGAACGGCACCCGCGAACTGTTGCGCATGGCCCGTGAGGCCAAGGTCAAGCGCTTTGTCTACACCTCCAGCGTGGCTACGATGCACTTCCGTCGCGACGGCTTGGTCATCAATGAAGACACGCCAGTTTCGCTGGCCGACATGGTCGGCCACTACAAGCGCTCCAAGTTCCTGGCTGAGCAGGAGGCGCTGCGCGCGGCCGAAGGCGGCCAGCATGTGGTGATTCTCAATCCCACCACACCTATCGGCTCGAACGACGCCAAGCCCACGCCCACAGGCCGCATCTTTGTTGATTTTTTGAACGGGAAATTCCCCGCCTACATGGATACCGGGCTGAATCTGGTTGATGTGGCCGAGATTGCCCGCACGCACGTCACCGCGCTGACCAAAGGTAAGTTTGGCCGCCGCTACATTCTTGGTGGCGAAAACCTCACTCTCAAACAGATTCTCGACAAAATGTCCGCGATCACCGGGATTCCTTCGCCAACCGTGGAGATTCCGTTCCTCGTCGCCGCAACCTACGCCTTTTTTGAGGAGTGGATCACCGGGCGCATGCGGGGCAGGGAACCGCGCGCCACGCTGGAAGAGGTGCGCATGGGTCGCAAAAAAATGTATGCCTCAAGCGCCCGCGCGCAGCAAGAGTTGGGCTTCCGCATTCTCCCCGTCAATCCGGCGATGAAGGCGGCGATTGATTGGTTCCGTGCGAGTGGGTATGCGCCGTGATGGCATGGTCTACCTGTCGTTGCTTCCTTTTATTTGTGAAAGTGGTTTGATCACTACGCCGAATCCTAACGAGGTACAACGTTACTATGTCCATCCATCCGGACCGGCTCTTTCCCGCTGACGCTGACACGCGTGCAGTCGCCAAAGCATTGTTTGCATCCATACAAAGCTTGCCCATACTCAGCCCTCATGGACACACGCAGGCGGCATGGTTTGCTCAGAACAGTCCCTTTCCCGACCCGGCTGCGCTGCTGGTGCAACCCGACCATTACGTCTTCCGCATGCTCTATAGCCAGGGAGTTTCCCTGGACGATTTAGAGATTGGAAGGCCCGTCGTAGAGAATCCGCGCAAGGTCTGGAGGATCTTCGCCAGCCACTACTATCTCTTTCGCGGCACGCCCACACGCGTCTGGATGGATTATGTCTTTGAAAAACTCTTTGGTCTTCCGCAGCGCTTTACCGCCGATACCGCCGATCTTTTCTATGACACCATCGCCGAAAAACTGAAGACGCCTGAGTTTTTGCCCCGCGCCCTCTTTGAGCGCTTCAATCTCGAAGTACTTTCAACCACCGACTCGCCCCTCGATTCGCTCGCCCATCATCAGGCGATCCAGGCCTCCGGTTGGAAAGGGAGGATTTTGCCCGCCTTCCGCCCTGATCCGGTCGTTGATCCGGAGTTTGCCGGCTTCCACCAATCGATCCTCACGCTCGGCGAGCAGAACGGCGAAGACACAACCACCTGGACCGGTTACTTGAATGCCTTGCGCAAAGCGCGAATTCGCTTCAAGGCGCTCGGTTGCACCTCGACCGATCACGGCCATTTGACTCCTCAGACGGCTGACTTGACCAGAGCCGAGGCCGCTGATCTCTTTGATAAAGTCTTCAACGGTAAAGCGGACGCGCATCAGCAGCTTCTCTTCCAAGCCCAAATGCTCACCGAGTTCGCTCAAATGAGCCTGGAGGACGGCCTGGTGATGCAGATTCATCCGGGCAGCGTACGTAATCATAACCCAAAGCTTTATGAGAAGTATGGCCGCGATATAGGAGCCGATATTCCTCAACCTACTAACTATGTGGCCGCGCTGCGTTCCTTGCTCAACCGCTTCGGCAACGAGAAGAATCTAAGCATTATTCTCTTCACTCTCGACGAATCAACCTATAGCCGCGAACTGGCTCCGCTGGCCGGTCACTATCCTTGCCTGCGCCTGGGGCCTGCCTGGTGGTTTCACGACAGTCCAGAGGGCATGATGCGCTTTCGTCAGCAGACGACCGAGACAGCCGGCTTTTATAACTCAGTCGGATTCAACGACGATACCCGCGCCTTCCTCTCCATTCCGGCGCGGCATGATGTGGCCCGCCGTGTCGATTGCGTTTTTCTCGCCAAGCTCGTTACAGAACATCGTCTGGAAGAAGACGAGGCCTTTGAAGTTGCTTATGAACTGACGTACGGACTGGCGAAGAAAGCGTATAAGTTGTAAGGAGAGGACGGGAATGGGAGAACAGGATTCCAGAGCATCGTGCAAGATGGGAAATGTGCGCTGGACTATCTGCGCAATGCTTTTCGCCGCAACCACCATTAATTATATGGATCGCCAGGTGCTGGCGCTTCTCAAGCCAACTCTTATGCAAAGCGTTGCGCGAGGAGGCATAGGCCTGACCGAAGAGAGTTATGGGACCGTCATAGCATTCTTTACTCTTTTCTATGCACTCGGCCAGCTTGGCGCAGGCCGATTGGTTGACCGCATTGGCACGCGCATCGGCTACATGGTTATCATGGCTCTCTGGAGCATTTCCGCCATGGGGCACGCGCTGGTTAATTCGGTGCTTCAATTAGGCGTTGCGCGCGCCTGCCTTGGGATCGGCGAATCGGGTAACTTTCCCGCTGCCAATAAAACGAATGCTGAATGGTTTCCGCGGAAGGAACGATCGCTGTCTTTTGGCCTCTTCAACTGCGGGGCAAATATCGGCGTCATTCTGGCCACGCTTCTGGTGCCGATTGCAGTTCACAACTTCGGCTGGCACGCAGCATTTCTGATAACTGGAATTTTCTCCTCGGCATGGATTTTGCTATGGTTTATCAGCTATCATAGACCCGCTGAACATCCAGCTATTCCCATGCCGAGTTAGAATATATCAATCAAGACCCACCGGAAAATCCCGGTACCTCCACGCCGTGGATCAGGTTATTTGCAATTCGCCAGACATGGGCGTATGCCATTCCAAAATTCCTTACCGATCCAATCTGGTGGTTCTATCTCTACTGGCTTCCTGGCTATTTCAGCGACAAATTCCATTTGAGCCTTGTGGGCCTTGGCTTGCCCATTCTGGTTGTATATAACGCCTCCGCCATTGGCAGCATCTATGGAGGCTATCTGCCCGCCACCTTTATCCGTTTGGGGTTTACCGCAGATCGCGCACGCATGCTGGCCATGTTTTTCTGCGCTGCGATGGTAACTCCCGTCTTCTTGATCAACTATCTCCATGCCGACGACTTTGGTAAGTGGGCGGCTATCGGACTGCTCAGCATGGCTGCCGCCGCGCACCAGGGATGGTCGGCTAACCTGTTCACCACAGCCTCAGATTTGTTTCCGCGCACCGCGGTGGGCTCTGTTACTGGAATCGGAACCATGGCGGGAGCTGTCGGCGGCTTCCTTTTTGCCAAGTACATTGGTCATATTCTGCAACTCTCACACGGCAACTATTCGATCCTCTTTATTCTTGCAGCTACCGTCTATCTTTTTTCGCTGCTTGTCGCGGTTTTACTCGCGCCAGGAATGAAAAAGGCGGAGTTTTTCGCATGAGTATCTGGGAGGGCATTGGAATGAAACTTGCAAAGTATTCTATCGGAGAGTGAAAGCATCACAAGGAGAAATCAGTTATGAATCAAGGGTTGAGTTTTCGCAGGGACGGAGAGTTTGATTTCCTTTCGCTGGGGGCTTTGGTGCATCGTCTCGATTCGGGTATCATCCCGTTTCGCAAGGCAACCGAATGTAAGATTCACGTCAGCGGCGGCGAATTTAATGTGGCCGCCAACTTATCCGATTGCTTTGGCATGAAAACAGCCATCGCCAGTGCCATGGCCGACTATCCAATCGGCGATCTGATTGCCGAGCGCGTCCGCGCCATGGGTGTCAAACCATTCTACAAACACTTCAAGAACAACGGCGTAAACGGCCCCAACATGGCCACTGTCTACAGCGATCAAGGCCATGGCGTGCGCCCGCCGGTGGTTTTTTATAACCGTTCAAATGAGGCCGCCGCGCTATTGAAGGTAGGAGACTTCGATTGGAAAGCTATCTTCTCTAAAGGTGTCAAATGGGTTCATAGCGGGGGTATCTTTGCCGCTCTTTCGCCGACCACTGCGCCCTTGGCCGCGGAGATGATGAAAGAGGCCAAGGCCGCGGGCGCGATCACTTCCTTTGATTTGAACTTCCGCGAAAAGCTTTGGAATATTCATGGCGGCGCAGATAAAGCCGTCGAGACCATTGCCAGAATTGTCGAGAACGTGGATGTTCTTGTGGGCAACGAAGAGGACTTGCAAAAGGGACTCGGCATTCCAGGGCCGGAAGTTTCTGCAAAGTCCAAACTTGACCCCAGTGTCTTTTTCGGCATGATCGATCAAGTGACCAAGATGCATCCTAACGTCAAGGTGGTAGCCACCACACTGCGCGAGGTGCACTCCACCAATCGCCATAGCTGGAGCGCGGTGGCTTGGATGAATGGAATGGCCCACATTGCTCCCACAGCGGAGTTGGAAGTCATTGACCGCGTTGGCGGCGGAGACGGCTTCGCGGCCGGCTTCATCTATGGATTGTTGAAGGGTGAGTCGCCCGATGAAGCGATCAGGCTTGGATGGGCGCATGGCGCGCTGCTGACAACCTTCCCCGGCGACACCACCATGGCCACCGTGGATCAGGTGCGGGCTTTTGCCAAGGGAGGATCAGCGCGCATTCAACGCTAATCCAATACAGAAGCGGCTTGCCATGAGGGACGATTGCTACAATCGAATTAGCTGAAAACGGCTAAATTCAACTGCTTTGTTGCCCGTATGCGGGCAAGAAAATCAAGCGATGACTTTGCGGCTTTTTAATACTCTTTCGGGAGAGATGGATCTGGTGGCGCCGGCTGACGCTCAGGCGCTGCGAATGTATGCTTGCGGACCGACGGTCTACGACTACGGGCACATCGGCAACTTCCGCACCTTTCTGCAAGTCGACGTCCTGCGGCGGTTTTTGCGCCTGAGCGGCGTAGCCGTGCGCCACGTCATGAACATCACCGACGTGGACGACAAGATCATCCGCAACTCCGCGGCGTTAGGGATTCCGATTGGCGAGTATTCGGCGGTGTATGAGAAGGCTTTCTTCGAGGATCTGGATGCTTTGCGAGTGCAGCGGCCGGAGATCATGGCGCGGGCGACAGAGCATATTCCGCGCATGGTTGAACTGGTGCAAAAGCTGGCGGCGGCTGGAGCGGCATACCAGACGGAGGATGGGAGCTGGTACTTCCGGCTGGCGGCCTTCAAGGAGTACGGCAAACTGAGCAAGAAGGATTTGTCGGGGATGGAAGACGGCGCGCGGGTGGACGTGGATGAGTACGAGAAGGACTCGGCGCGGGACTTTGCCTTGTGGAAGGCGGCCAAGCCGGGCGAGACCTCCTGGGATACACCGATTGGACGCGGGCGTCCGGGCTGGCACATCGAGTGTTCGGCGATGGCCATGGAGTATCTGGGCGAGAGCTTCGATCTGCACGCCGGAGGCGAGGATCTGATCTTTCCGCATCACGAAAACGAGATTGCGCAAAGCGAGAGCGTGACGCACAAGTGCTTTGCACGCCATTGGATGCACGTGCGTTTCCTGTTGGTCGATGGGCGCAAGATGTCCAAGAGCGAGGGCAATTTCTATACGCTGCGCGATCTGCTTCTGAAGGGCTACAAAGCCTCGGCAATCCGCCTTGCGCTGATCTCCGTGCCATACCGCCATCAGTTCAACTTCACCTTTGATGGGCTGATCGAAGCAACCGCTGCAATTGACCGGCTGCGGACTTTCGTTCAACGACTCCGCGCCGAGAAGTGTGCGCCTGGTGAAAATCCAGCGCTGCAAGAGGCGGCCAAAAAGGCGCAGGCGGAGCTCATGGTCGCGCTGAGCAACGATCTGAATACCGCCGAGGCGCGTGCTCCGATCTTCGACTTGGTGCGCGCGGCCAACACGGCGCTGGATCGGAGCGAGCTGAAGACCGGCGACCGCGACGCGATTCTGGTCGCGCTGACCAGCTTTGATGCGGTCTTTGATGTGCTGGAGGATCGCGACGCTGAAGCGACAAACGATGCGCTGGCTTGGGCGGAGCGGGCTGGTCGTGCCGGCGATGTGGCTCCGGAGCTGTTGGCGCGCCAGGGCCTCACCGATGAGGCCATCGACGCTCTGGTCGCCGAGCGGACTACAGCCAAGCGGCAGCGCAACTTTGCCCGCGCTGACCAGATTCGCAATGAACTGGCGGAGAAGGGCGTGGTGATCGAGGACTCAAAGGACGGGGTGCGCTGGAAGCGGAAGTAGCCAAAACTGCGTTAGACTGGTGGAGATAGACGGCCAGCTCCCCACGGAGGTGCTTTTCATGGATTTCGATATTGTCTTTGACCGCGAGGAAGATGGACGCTGGATTGCGGAGATTGAGACTCTGCCCGGTGTTCTTGCTTATGGGGCCACCCGCACGGAAGCCCGTTCAAAGGCTGAGGCGCTAGCCCTGCGAGTGATCGCCGACCGAATCGAGGTTGAGCAGTCGATCCCAGATCAAGTACGCTTTGCTGCCGCATAGGATTCTTCCATGAGCCAGTGGCCCTCTTCGCGTGCTTCCAAGGTGTTGCGTGCATTGCAGCGGATTGGATGGAGAGAGAAAGCCCGCATCAGCAAAAGCGGTTCTCATAAACAGCTTGAACATCCAAACTTTCCTTATGAATTTACCTGGGCCTTTCACGATGGAGATGAGATTGGCCCGGTAATGCTATCTCGAATTGCGAAACAAACAGGATTGAAACCGGAGGACATTTAGCGATGGAAGTCAATGAAGTGCATGAATTGCAGGAGCACGCCGAGCACGCGCGGCACGAAGCGTCGATGCTGCCGGTGGCGTTGACCATGACCATCCTGGCCGTGCTGGTGGCTGTGGTCACGGTGCTGGGCCATCGCACGCACACCGAGGAAGTTCTGAACATGGTCAAGGCCAGCGACACTTGGAACGAATACCAGGCACATAAAATTCGCACACACGATACGGATCTGGCAGCCGACCTTGTCGGTGTTTTGACTGTCGCAGACAAAGAACGCGCCAAGGATCTCATTGCCAAGTATTCAAAAGAAAAGTCCGATAAAAAGGATGAGATCGAAAACGATAAAAAGCTGGCCGAATCCTATGAAGGGAAGGTCGAAAAGGCCGAGAAGAAGGGCAATCACTTCGATCTGGGCGAGGCACTGCTGGAGATCGGCTTGGTCATCACTTCCATCACGCTGCTGACCAAGAATCGTGCCTATTGGTATGCAGGGATGGCCTTCTCGGTGATTGGAATCGTAGCGGCAACCTTCGGGCTGTTGCTTAAGTAGCTGGGCACATCTGCGAAGCTTTAGCCGGGATTGATACACTCAGCCGATGGGCCGTCTAATCCTCAATGCCGACGACTTCGGGCTGACCTCCGGGGTCAATCGCGCCGTGATCGAACTGCATCGTGCAGGCGCGCTCACCAGCGCCACGCTGATGGCGCGCGCCTCGGCAACCGATGAGGCCATCGAATTGGCTTGCGCAACGCCTACGTTGGGCGTGGGCTGCCACGTGGTGCTGGTGGATGGCGAGCCGATACTCTCCGTGCCGAAGATCTCGACTCTCGCGCAGTCACGCACTAGCCGCTTTTATCCAACTTTGGGCACATTTCTCCGAGCGCTGTTCACCGGGCGCGTCCGATCTTCGGAGATCGAAGCCGAGGCTGCCGCGCAGATTACGCTGCTGCAATCCATGGGCGTGAAGCTCACCCACATCGACACTCACAAGCACGCGCATATCTTTCCTGCCGTTTTGCGACCGGTGTTGCGCGCCGCCAAGGCCGCGGGAATTCATGCAGTGCGCAATCCCTTCGAGCCGGCCTGGAGCCGCCGCGCCACGCATGGCACCAGCTTGATTCGTCGCGCGGAGGTGTGTCTGCTTGCGTTGCTGGAGCCGACCTTCCGGCGCATCGTGGCGGAAGAAGGCTTTGTTACCACCGATGGCGCGCTCGGCGTGCTGGCCACCGGAAACCTCGACTCTGCCCAGTTCGACACACTGCTCGGCAATCTTCCCGCGGGTACCTGGGAGCTGGTCACGCATCCCGGCTACAACGACGCCGATCTGGCGCGGGCGCATACAAGGCTGCTCTCCTCGCGAGAGAGGGAGCGGCAGGTACTCAGCTCATTCAGGCAGTTCTCTTCTATCGAACGGATCTCTTTTGCGGATGTCAGCATGACGGCTCCAACGGCATCTTCTGCGTCTTCCTCCCATCCATGAGCGTCCAAGGAAAGTCGGACGCAAGCGAGAAAACCATGCGCATTGGCATCACATGTTATCCCACCTACGGCGGATCGGGCGTGGTGGCTACCGAACTGGGTATCGAGTTGGCAGCACTGGGCCACGAGATTCACTTCATCTCCTATTCGCAGCCCTTCAGGCTGAGCGGGCGCGACAGCGGAATTCAGTACCACGAGGTCCCTGTCTCCAGCTATCCGCTCTTCGAGTTCCCGCCGTACGACCTGGCGCTGGCCTCGCGGATGGCCGAGATTGCCGAGCTGTATGAGCTGGATCTGCTCCACGTCCATTACGCCATTCCACATTCAGTCAGCGCACTGCTGGCGCGCCAGATGCTGGCCACGCGCGGCATCCGGCTGCCCTTTGTCACCACGCTGCACGGCACGGACATTACCCTGGTCGGTCTGGACCGCGGCTATCTGCCCATCACTCGCTACGCCATCGCGGAGAGCGATGGAGTGACCAGCATCTCCAACTATCTGCGCGAAGAGACCTTCAAGCACTTTGGCGGCTCGCGGTCCATCGAAGTGATTCCCAACTTCGTCAACTGCGACGAGTACAGGGCGTTTAAAGACGAGGTGGCGCGGACAGAAGCGCGCAAGAGGTTGGCGAAGTCGGACGAGGCGATCTTGATGCATCTGTCGAACTTCCGACCGGTCAAGCGCGTGCTGGACGTGGTGAAGGTCTTTGCCCAGGTTCAGCGGCAGTTGCCGGCGCAACTGATTCTGGTGGGTGATGGGCCGGACCGTTCGGCTGCCGAGTGGCTGGCGCACGATCTGGGCATTCAGTGCCGCGTTCATTTTCTGGGCAAGCAGGAGCGGGTGCACGAGCTGCTGCCGCTAGCCGATCTGATGGTAATGCCGAGCGAGTTGGAGTCGTTTGGTTTGGCGGCGCTTGAAGCCATGGCTTGCAAGGTTCCGTCGATTGCCACGCGGGTGGGCGGCGTGCCGGAGCTGATCGACGACGGGGTTACCGGCCTGCTCTATCCGGTGGGCGCGGTAGACGAGATGGCCGCTGGAGCGGTGAGCCTGCTCAAAGACCGCGACCGGCTGGAACGGATGCGTCTGGCCGCGCGCAGCACAGCGCAGAAACGCTTCTGTGCGTCTCTGGTGGTGCCACATTATGTGCGCTATTACGAATCGATGCTGGCAAAAGTGGACTAACTTGCGTTCGGCGCCTATCCCTTCAGCTCCGCCAAGCGCTTCCGTGTTTGGTTCAAGAAGGCCTCATCCTCCGGCAAATCCGGATGGATGGAGTCGAGATTAATCGCCACATTGGCCAGCGCTCCCTCCCGTGCCGCGCCCGCCAGGGCGATTGCGGTGGTCAGATCGGAACTCATATTGGGATTGCTGATGGCCCGCAAACCGGCGGCGATGCGCGCGATCTCTACGGCCTTTTCCGCCACGCCCAGCGGCACTTGGGTCGCCTGGCGAAGCGCGGCGTTGATCGCATTGCCGCCGTCCGCCGATTCCCGCGCAGCTTTGTAAGCCTTCATGACGGAGTTGTACGACTCGGCATCGGCGTCGATGGCGGCCTTCAACTCCTCGCGCAGCGGCGTGAGCTTGGCGATGGCCTCGCTAAGCAGGCTTTCGTATTGCAGGTAGGCCTTTTTGCCGCGCGACATCATCGCGACCATACTGCCGAGTCCGGCAGCCATGGCCGCCGTCGCTGCCGCCGCGCTGCCGCCGCCCGGAGTCGCGGTGGGTGCGGCCAGTTGCTCGATGAACGGCTCGATTCCCGCCCGCAGCCCGCCCACCGCCGTCTTGCCGCTCATCACCGCATCCAGCCGGTTTTCCAGAATCAACGAGGAGTCGAAGTTCTCCACCTGTAGGAACCACTCCGCGGCCTGCTCCAGAGCGAGCTTGGGAATCAGCCCGACAATCTCACTGGAGACTGGGACGCAGCCATAACGCTCGGCCTCGCGCTTGACGAATTCAAAGACCCGATGCACCGGCGTCTGCTCAAAGTCAGTCAGGTTCATCGAGACCTGGGCCATGCCGCGCACCAGAAAGCCCGCGCCCTTCACGTAGCGCAAGCCGCCAGAAGAGAAGCGCACCGCCTTGGCGATCTTTTTGGCAATGCTGACGTCGGCGGTATTCAGAAAGATGTTGTAGGCGATCAGCGGTTTGCGCGCGCCCACCACCGTCGCGCCGGCGGTCGGATGCACGCGCGGCTCGCCGAAGTCAGGCCTACGCTCAGGCTTCACGGCGATCTCGTCGCGGATGCCCTCAAACTGACCGCGTCGAATGTTCTCCAGATTCTGCCGCTCCGGCGTCGTTGCGGCTGCCTCGTAAAGATAAACCGGAATCTCGTAGCGGCGCGCGATCTCCGCGCCCACCTGCTTGGCCATCGCCACGCAATCTTCCAGCGTCACACCGTCGATGGGAATAAAAGGAATGACATCAGCCGCGCCCATGCGCGGGTGCGCGCCGGTGTGCCGGGTCAGGTCAATCAGTTCGGCGGCCTTGCCCACGCCGCGAATCGCCGCCTCGGCGATGGCCTCCCGCTCGCCGACGAGCGTAATCACGCAGCGGTTGTGGTCGGCGTCCATCTCGCGGTCAAGCAGATAAACACCAGGCAGCTTCATGGCTTCGACAATGGCATCGACCACGGCCGGGTCGCGGCCTTCACTGAAATTCGGAACACATTCAACGAGAGTCTTGGGCATGAGAAAAGGATAGTGATCGGCGCTCCGATCCGGCAACAGGAATCCCAAGGCTGATTTTGACTTGTACCGTTGAATCGATGCTTTCTTTCGTGATTCAACCTTGATTCCATCTTATTCAAACGTGATCGCCTGCAACTTTGGCTTCAGAAGAGTGTTTTTTCGGATTACTATCTTTACTGGAAAGTTTTAGACCCCGCAACGTCGCCGTTTCAAATTTTGGAGGGATGATAACCATGACAGCTCCCGTGATTCGTTCGCCGCGCGGCAATCAGTTGCGCTGCAAAGGCTGGCAGCAGGAGGCGGCGTTGCGCTGCCTGATGAACAATCTCGACCCGGAGGTGGCCGAGCGGCCTGAAGACCTGGTGGTCTATGGCGGCATCGGCAAAGCGGCGCGCAACTGGGAGTGCTATCACGCGATTGTGCGCGAGCTGGAGCAGTTGGGCGATGAGGAGACGCTGCTCGTCCAATCCGGCAAGCCGGTCGCCGTCTTTCCCACGCACGATCTTGCCCCGCGGGTGCTGATCGCCAACTCGAATCTGGTGGGCAAGTGGGCCAACTGGGAGCATTTTCACGAGCTCGACCGCAAGGGCCTGATGATGTACGGCCAGATGACCGCGGGAAGCTGGATCTATATCGGCACCCAGGGAATCTTGCAGGGAACCTTCCAGACCTTCGCCGCATTGGCGGAAAAGCACTTCGGCGGGGCATCTGGATCACTCAAGGGCAAGCTCGTGGTGACGGGCGGCGTAGGCGGCATGGGTGGCGCGCAGCCGTTGAGCGTCACGCTGAACGGCGGCGTGGTGCTGGCCATCGACGTGGACCGCAGCCGCATTGAGCGCCGCGTGGCCACGCGCTACTGCGACACGGTCACTGAAGACCTGGACGAGGCGCTGCAACTCTGCGAGACGGCCAAGCGCGCGGGCGTTGCTCTCTCCGTGGGCCTGGTGGGCAACTGCGCCGACGTGCTGCCGGAATTGGTGTTGCGCGGTGTTGCCGTGGACGTGGTGACCGACCAGACCAGCGCGCACGATCCATTGAATGGCTATATCCCGCAGGGGCTCACTCTAAGCGAGGCGGCCGAACTGCGCCGTCACGACCCAATCGATTATGTGCGCCGCTCGACAGCCTCCATGGTGGTTCACGTGGACGCGATGCTGGCCTTGCAGCGCGCCGGGGCCATCGCCTTTGACTACGGCAACAACATTCGCCGCTTCGCCTTCGACGCCGGCTGCAAGGATGCCTTCCTGATTCCAGGCTTTGTGCCGGAGTACATTCGCCCGCTCTTCTGCACCGGGCAGGGGCCATTCCGCTGGGTGGCGCTCTCGGGCGATCCTAAGGACATCGAGCGCACCGATGAACTGGCGCTGGAGTTGTTTCCAGACAATGAGATTCTCACCCGCTGGCTCAAGCTGGCGCGCGGGCGATTTTCCTTTCAGGGCCTTCCGGCGCGCATCTGCTGGCTGGGCTACGGTGAGCGCGCCCGCATGGGTCTCGCCATCAACGATCTCGTCCGCAAAGGCGAAATCTCCGCTCCCATCGCCATTGGCCGCGATCATCTGGATACCGGCTCGGTGGCCAGCCCCTACCGCGAGACGGAGAAGATGCTCGACGGCTCGGACGCCGTGGCCGATTGGCCGATTCTGAATGCGTTGCTCAACACGGCCTCCGGTGCAACCTGGGTCAGCTTCCATCACGGCGGCGGCGTGGGCATGGGCTATTCGCTGCACGCCGGCCAAGTGACAGTGGCCGACGGCACTGAGATGGCCGCCCGAAAGATCGCCCGCGTGCTCAACAACGATCCCGGCCTGGGCGTAGCGCGCCACGCCGATGCAGGCTACGCATTAGCGCAGCGAACCGCACGTGAGCAGAGCATCGCGATTCCCATGGCGGAGAAACAGGGACTAAGGGACTAGGGACTGAGGGACAAGTACGGTGACCGCATGAATTGATAATGGCCGGAATGTAGCGCCGGTCTCCAGACCGGCTGTAGCGCGGACGTCCTCGTCCGCGCCTGGTTCATGTCAGGATGACAGATTTGTGGAGATGTGAAGATTCAACGAACGAAGGAGTCAGGCGTGGGTGAGATTCTAGCCGTCGTCAATATCGGGCAATTAGTGACTCTCGCCGGAGCAGCGCACCCGCGAAAGGGAGCGGAGTTGCACGAACTCGGCCTGATCGAGGAAGCGGCGCTGTTCGTCGAAGACGGTCGCATCATTGCCGCTGGCCCCTACGCCGAACTCCGATCCCAAATTCCGCCGGACGCCGCGATCATCGACGCCGAAGGCCGCTGCGTAACTCCCGGCTTCGTCGACGCGCATACGCATCTGGTCTTTGGCGGTAATCGCGCGGCGGAGTTCGACGAGCGGATTGCCGGTGCCACCTATCAGCAGATTGCATCGGCTGGCGGCGGGATTCTGCGCACCGTCGCGCAGACTCGCGCGGCCACCGAGGACGAACTGCTCACGGTGGCGCGCAAACATCGCGACTGGATGCTGCGCTCAGGCACCACGACGGTTGAGGCCAAATCCGGCTACGGGCTGGACCACGCAAACGAGTTGAAGATGCTGCGCGTAATGGCGCGGCTCAACGCCGAGGGTCCGACTGAGATTGTGCCCACTCTGCTCGCGGCGCATACCGTTCCGCCGGAGTTTGCAGGACGGCGCGAAGAGTATGTCCGCTGGATCGCCGAAGAACTGATCCCCGAAGTGGCTGCGGCCGGCCTGGCGCGCTACTGCGATGCATTCTGCGACGACCATGCCTTCACGGTAGAGGAATCGCGCACCGTGCTGACGGCGGCGCGGCGCCACGGTCTCGGCTTGCGCATCCATGCCGAACAGTTTCGTCCCGGCACGGGCGCGGAGTTGGCCGCCGAGTTGGACGCGGCCACCGCCGACCATCTGGAGACGGTTGATCTAGAGACACTTCGACTCTTGATGAAAGCAAACGTGCAGCCGGTCCTGCTTCCCGGTTCGGTATTTGCGCTCGGCCGAAGCAACTATCCGCCGGCGCGCGCGATGATCGATGCGGGCTTGGCGATTGTTGTAGCCACGGACTTCAATCCCGGCTCCTCGCCGATTGCCTCCATGCCGTTCATTCTTTCACTCTCTTGCTTGCAGATGTACCTGACGCCCGCCGAAGCGCTCGTGGCAGCGACGATGAACGCCGCTTGGAGCTTAGGCCTGGGGCACCGGAAAGGCTCTTTAGAGACCGGCAAAGACGCCGACTTCCTGATTCATGAAGTCAGTGACTACCGTGAGCTGGCTTACTTTATTGCCACTCCCTTTAGACCGCGCGTTTTTATCGAGGGAAGGGAAGTGGTGCAAGATAGACCTTAATATCTCTTTCTCAGCACAAAAGTCCTGTAGCCGCCAAAAAACTCGGGTCTTTGCAACTTGGCCTGGATTTCAGGGAACATCTGACTCAGTCTCTAGCGCAGACAAACCTTCCCTCATTGTCTAAGGTTCAACTTTTATTTTGAACGAATTACGCCACGTATGAAGCCGTGACTTCTTCAAATATCCTCTGATTCAGATATTTCCTGGAGAGCAAACTTTGTATGCATCTCTGCTATATCTAGATTCATGCGGCTCGTTTGCTCATCGTTCTTCAATCTTCTGTTGGCGGCTCTGCTGGCCGCGGCTGCACCTTTGTGCGCACAGCAAGATCCCTTTCGCTGGATGGATTTTCATTCTCCTCAGGATCGGGACATCGTCGTCTGGGTCCAGCAATCGCTGGGCGCGGAAAAGTGGACGGCGATCCGCGAGATCGGCGTCCAGTACGACGCGGCGCTGGTAATCACCACGCAGCGTCCTTCGCCGCAATCGCAACCCAGCGACGACAGCTTCACCGTATGGAGCCTTTCGCTGACCAGCCACACTCTGACGCCGCTCATCAAAGGCGTCAATCTGCGCCTGCTCGATTGGCTGCAGCTAGCCGTGGGTGAACCGCGAGAGCTGGCCGCACTCTATGAGGACTGCAACCAATGCATGGCGGAAACTTATTTCACCGCTTTTCATTACGACTTCAATCAGCATATGTGGACGGCGCGCTGGATGCGCGGCAGTCGCACCGCCCCTATCTGGAGCTGGAATCTTGCGCAGGGTGTGGCGCTCACGCAAGTCTACGCGCTTCTGAATGAGCCCAACGGCCGGCAGCAGATGGGGACTTGGAGCCACATCGATCATGGCAAAGACAAACCGGAGGACAGTGTCTTCCGCTACGACTTGGACCCGATCAACGGCTTGGAGCGAACGCAACTGCTCAGCGGCAAGGATGCCGAGGTGATGAAGCAGCGGCTCTGCACGACGCAGGTCTTGATTCCAGGTCTCGCGCGCGGGCAGGATTCCCCGCTCTGCCAGCAGAAGGTCAAGCCCACATTCCAGCGCAAGCCCGTCACCACTCCGCCGGCCAATAATCACGGCCAATCCTTGCCGCCGGTCGCGCGCCATTGACCGATTCCGTCGTATACTGGCCTCATGTCGATTGTGAAAAATATCGCCGGCATCGCCAAGGGCATGAGCATCACCATGGGTGAGATTTTCCAACCTATTCAGGTGGAGAATTATCCGGATGGTCCCGGCCCACAACACGGCGCAGTTCTGGAGCAGCGGTACCGCGGCGCCCATGTTCTGCAGCGCGACGAGAACGGCCTGGAAAAGTGCGTGGCCTGCTTCCTTTGCGCCGCGGCTTGCCCCTCCAATTGCATTTATATTGAGGCGGCGGAGAATACGGAGACCGAGCGATTCTCTTCCTCTGAGCGCTTCGCCAAGGTCTATAACATTGATTACAATCGATGTATCTTTTGCGGCTACTGTGTGGAGGCTTGCCCAACGGACGCCATCACTCACGGTCACGGCTTCGAGCTGGCCACGCTGAACGCCACCAATCTGGTCATGCGCAAGGAAGATATGTTGATGCCCGCATCGGGTAAACCTTCCCGCAAATCCTCAAACGTGCTAGAATAAAATTGGTTTTTTCCCAGGCTGCGGCCGCGGATGGTTATCTTTTTTATTGGATTGCCTTGAAACGTCTTGGCCACAGCGGGCACTATTATGCCTGATTCGTTGTGCGCCACTTCAAGAATGCAAACCGTTCTGGAAAGGACCGCCGCAGATGCTGCTTATTGCCTGGACAAGCCAATTAAACGTCGGAGTGAAGCTGCTGAATAACGAACACAAGCAGCTTGTGAATCTCATTAACAATCTGCACGACGGCCTTGTGACTGGTCAAGCCAAGTCTGAGTTGCAGATTATCTTCGAGCGGCTGGTCAGCTTAACCCGCATTCACCATGACAATGAAGAAAGACTACTTGCCGAAGCCGGTTTCCACGGCCTGCAGGCGCACAAGCGCGAGCATCTACAGATGCTGCAACAACTTGTGGAATTGCAGATCCGCTTCGTGAACACCAATCAGTTGGGTGTCGAGATGGAGATCATGCAGCAGCTCCGCGTTTGGCTCTTCAAACACATTCAAGGCACTGATCAACAGTTCACCTCGCATCTCAAGAGCGTCAACGTCGATGCCATCCTCAACGGATGGAGGGCTCCGATCGAGAGTCCGCAGTTGAAGCCGGTTGTTGAAACCAGAATCGAGCAAGGCGTCTGGTAGCTGTCAAAGCCTTCCCAATATGGTTTTGTGCGCTCATCTTCAAGGCTCGGACGCTCGCAGGCGGCTCCGTTGAGCACAATGAGGCATCCTTCAACAGCCATCGGTGTTAGCATCGAATCTGACAGATGCAAACTAAAAAACTGAAAATCATACCCCTTGGCGGTCTTGGCGAGTTCGGAATGAACTGTCTGGCCCTCCGCTGGGAAGACGACATTATCGTGATCGACGCCGGGCTGATGTTTCCGGAGTCGGAGTTGCTGGGCGTGGATGTTGTGGTGCCAGACATCACCTACCTGGTTGAAAACAAAGCGCATGTTCGTGCCATCATCCTTACCCACGGGCACATGGATCACATTGGCGGCCTGCCTTGGATCCTGAGCGAAATCAAGGTGCCCGTCTATGCCACCGAATTTACGCTGGCCTTTGTCGAGGGCATTCTCGAAGAGAATGGCCTGCTGGACGAGACCGAGCTGGTGGAGATTGTCCCCAAGGAAAAATTCTCAGTCGGTCCCTTTACCATCGAGCCGATCCATGTTACACACTCCATTGTGGACGCGGTTTCGCTGGCCATCGAGACCCCGGTCGGCGTCATCATCCACACCGGCGACTTCAAGATCGATCTTGCCCCGCTTGACGGCAAGAGCTTCGACCTGCACACCTTCGCCGAGTACGGCAAGCGCGGCGTGCTGGCCCTCTTGCAAGACTCAACTAACGTTGACCGCTCCGGCTATACGCCCAGCGAGTCGGCCGTTATTCCGCGCCTGGACGAGATCGTCTCGCGCACCAAGAAGAAGCTCTTCTTCAGTTGCTTCTCGTCGTCGGTCTTCCGCATTCGCATCGCTCTTGATCTGGCCCGCGCCCACGGACGCAAGGTTGCGCTGATCGGCCGTTCAATGCAGGACTCGACGGAGATTGCGCAGGATCTGGGCTACATCGACGTTCCCCAGGGTCTCATCATCAATCCTGGCCAGATGCGCGACTACCCGTCGGAGCAGTTGATGATCCTGATCAGCGGCACCCAGGGCGAGCCGATGAGCGCCCT
>Ga0181529_10002468_pt1 | contig 22158 bp, 5 predicted proteins | sample PEATcosm2014_Bin_36_FD_119763 | JGI IMG/M metagenome (GOLD analysis project Ga0181529, IMG submission 119763) | Peatland microbial communities from MTU Mesocosm Facility, Houghton, MI, USA - PEATcosm2014_Bin10_30_metaG | ecosystem: Environmental > Terrestrial > Soil > Wetlands > Peat | place... | reverse complement strand
GCTCGACGCAAGGCTCCAACACGGTGACGTTCAACGGCACGGCGGCCGCGGTCTCCAGTTGGAGCGCGACTTCGATCGTTGCGGTGGTGCCCTCGGGTGCTACGACCGGCAACGTAGTCGTCACGATCGGCGGTGTCGCCTCGAATGGCGTGGCCTTCACGGTCATTCCCACGATCAGCGTAGCGAGCTCAGGAACACCTTCGATCTATGGGAATCCGGTGACCTTCACGGCCACGGTAACCAGCACCGACACGAATACGATCACCTTCTATAGTGGGAGCGCGTCACTAGGGACTGCCACGCCAAGCAATGGCGTGGCGAAGATAACGGCCAGCAGCCTGCAAGCTGGCACGTTCAGTATTACCGCTAGCATTGCAGCTGGCGTGAACTACGGAATGGCCACATCCAGCCCGATTTCTCAGGTAGTGAATCCAAAGACGCCAACAATCAGCATTAGTAACATTCCCTCTAGTTCTGTCTCCGGCGGCAGTTATACTCCGCTCTACAGCTACTCAGGCGTTGGCTCACCGATAGAAACCGTCACATCCAGTACAACGAATGTATGTGCGGTGGCAGGGGCTGTCGTTAACTTCGTCGGAACTGGGACCTGTACGTTGACCGCCAAAGCCACTGCTGTTACGAACTACACGGCGGCGACAGGCACCCCTCAGAGCTTTACCGTAAGCTTAAATGCGACGACTACCTTGGTCACGCTTTCCCCGATTACCTCGTGGCTCGGCTATCCGGTCCTTGTCAATGTAACTGTAACTGGACCAGGCGGCTTAGTCCCAACAAGCGGAGGGGGAATTGTCTGCACCGCTACTCCTCCGGCTTCGGCTGGCAATCCGATCACTATAAGCTGGACTCTAAGTGCGAACACCGAATTTGCTCAAAAACCTTTAGTAGGTCTTCCACTCACTCCGACTGGAACGTCATACTCGGTTACATGCGCGTTTACATCAAATAATGCCGTACAGTTCTCCAATAGCAATTCCCTTACAACACCTGTCTACGGCACAGTAACCAGTCAGCCGGCTCCGGTTGAAACAACCGCCAGTGGGCAGTTGATTACGCTGCGCGCCGGTCACCAAGCGACCTTGCTTGATGACGGGACAGTACTCGTCACGGGCGGAGTGTCGGGTAAGGTTGGGACCGATGGCAATACAGGTGTCAATCCAAGCGGGATAAACGTGCTTGCCTCGACGGAGCTTTACTCCAACGGAACGTTTGTCTCTGGAGCTCAACTCTCCACTCCCCGCTTTCGCCATACCGCAACGCTACTCCCTAATGGCCAAGTACTGATCACAGGCGGATTCAACGGAGGCTCTTACCTGGCTACGGCGGAGTTGTACACGCCAGGAAGTACGCCCGGGTCTCTCGGAAGCTTTGCCGCGACTGCCGAATATGATTCCTCAAACGGAAGTTTTGATGGTCCCCAAACTCAAATGCATTCGCCTCGATACTTCCATACAGCGACGTTCTTACCTGCTAGCGGGCAAGTTCTGATTGTTGGCGGCACGAGCGATGGCAGTACCGCTCTGAATACGGCTGAGCTATACGATCCTCTCACTGGACAGTTTACGCTCACTAGCCCGATGAGTACGGCGCGGTGGATGCACACAGCAACGTTGCTTTCGGACGGCACGGTGCTCATCGCAGGCGGGGACGACGGTGCCGGTGATACGTTATCCAGCGCGGAAATCTACAACCCGGGGACGAATAAATTCACTCTTGTTTCCAGCTCGATGCTGATTGGACGGAAGTTGGCGCAGGCCATTGCGCTCGGTGATGGCACGGTTCTGATTACCGGCGGCGCCGGCGCAGGCTGCGGCGCGGGGTATCCAAATATACGCACTGACCCAGCAAATCAGTCTGTCAATACTCAGGACACCTGTTACTTGAACGACGCTGAAATCTACAATGCCGGAACCTTCGTTGCAACCGCCGCTCCCATGAATCGGACCCGGTATCTGCACTCTGCCACGAGCTTGCCCGATGGTACCGTGCTTATCGCCGGGGGAATCACTTCCGTCCCGGATAATGTAGACGGCACAGAAGAAATCTATTATCCGAGCACCAAGCGATTCACGCTTGTCGGGAACCTCGCGCAGCCCCGTTGGGGTCATACGGCGACTGCGATTGCCAACACCAATCTTCCCGGTGGCACAACCAATGTTGCCAATGAGGTCTTGTTCATCGGTGGCGAAGACGGCCAAAGGATTGGATACACTCCGGTCGGACCAGGTACCTCTGCCGAGGTCTATGGGTCAACGTGGATTAGCGGCGGACTGCACCCAAAATACATGGTGCTCGGTATCATGTATGCTCCTCCGGGATCGGGAAGCTCTGTAAACTATAGTAGGGGGAACTCGTTCCAAAACACGACCTCAACTACTAACTCCTTTTCGAGCGCGATGAGCGTGACTTTAGGATTTGGCAATATCCCGATTAAGGGGAAATCGATTTCAAGCAGCGGCGACTCGATCCAAGGAAGTTGGACATACGCAACTTCTGGATCGGCCACTTACACCATGACTGCTGCAAATACCGATTCAATCAACGTCCCAGGGCCATCAAGTTCTACACTGGGAGTCGATCATGAATCGGACATCATTTGGGTTTGGCTCAACCCTGAATCCGACTACACGGCAGGTTCAGATTCAGCATTGGTTTGGAATGGATACTCGGCAAATCCTAACGATACGAATGTATCACCCGACCAGATGGATATTGTTCCCCTTACAGTTAGTCAGTTAGACGGAACCTCTCCGATTCCTCCCGATCTCCAGGATATCCTTGACCGAAATTGGGATCCCGCAGCTTACGGCGGTGCCGGAGGACTTACATCGACTGACCTTGCGACCATCCTGCAGCGTGATCCGTTTGCGACCAATGCTTCGACGACGGGCTATGGTCAACGGTCGACCTTGCCGACGAACGTTCCTGGTGTTCCAGGCATCCCGATCTTCGATCCAAATATTCCCGCACACGATCCTAGCAGCTCCGACCCAAATCAATGCGGACAACGCTACACCTTTGATCCCATATTGGGCCAGACATTTTCTTTTAGTCCACTCAGCAGCCAAAATCAGGCGGATACTTCGACCTTCACATTGAACACTCAGACCTCCCTGACCAAGCAGCAGACTACCACAGACACTTATAAGGTCGGGATCAGCCTTTGCCTGGGGACAAGCATCAACAGTTGCTCAGGTTCTGGTGGCGGAGAAGGTGGCTCTGGTGGTGAAAACCCCTCTGGCGGCGGTGGCACTGCTCTTTCTATAGCCTCTCTAACCGTTGCTGACACTCTTACTTTCGTGAATCAATGGAACCCGCAGACGGTCGCACAGAATACCAGTACACAAACACTAACGATCAAGAATCCGCTGCCAACGGATAACTACAAGGGCCCGAGCGAGATGCAGGTCTGGCGAGACAATCTCTACGGGACGTATATGTTCTATCCCAAGCCCGATGACACAACTGTCACTCTCACAACATCGCAGGTTATGCTGCAGGCTGGATCTCCGGTCACTCTGACTGCAACAATCACTCCGGACCCCAACACGCAGCTATACATAAACCACACGGAACCAGTACCGAGTGAGAATGTAAGTTTTTATGACGGATGCACTTTGCTTGGCACACAACCAACAGTTGCCGGCACGGCCACGCTACTGTACACATGGCCCACGACTGCGAGCGGAACCCACACAATTCGCGCCGTGTCCAGTGGAGATGTGAATTACTTTCATAACGTCAGCAATTCCCTCACACAGAGCATCACCTCGGCCGCAACGCCGAATATCTCCAGCATATCTCCGTCGACCGGACCCATCGGCACCAAGGTCACATTAACCGGAGTCAACTTCGGAGTCTCTGGAACGGTGACTTTTAACAGTATTCCAGCTCAAAGCATCACTTGGACATCAGCTACGAGTGTTCAGGCTGTGGTTCCAGCGGGCGCAACAACCGGCCCGATCGTCCTGACAGCGAATGGCTACGCGAGTAATAGTGTCCCATTTATTGTTACTGAGGCGAGCACTATTTCTACAACAACTACAATCGAACTTTCGCCTTCATCTTCCTGGTCCGGCTACCCTGCCGAAGCAACGGCGCTTGTGACTGCGGCGAATGATACATTGCCAGCCGGTCAGGTGAGTTGCGTCAGTTCCCCATCAACCGGTGCATCTAATACCGCCGGGACAGTGAATTCAGCGACTGGTATTGCTCAAGTCTCGATTATGGATGCCCCGATTGTTCCTCTTGGTTCGTCGGCGTCAATTCCCTATTCAGTCACATGCACCTTCACTCCCAGTAATCCAGTATTGTTTGCAAGCAGCCAATCGAACCCCGCAAGCGGAACAGTAATTCCCATACCGTCTGCGACAACGGGCGCAACGGGCAGTCTGAATATGCCCCGCGAGAACCATCAAACAACTCTGCTTAATGACGGCACAGTGCTCGTTACCGGAGGGGATGCAGGGAAATATGCGGGCGCGAATGAAGATGGTCCTTATGTCGTCTATCTTCAATCGTCGGAGATCTATTCGAACGGAGTATTTACGCTCGCCGCGCAGATGACGACTCCACGTTCAATGCACCAAGCTACTTTGCTGAGTAAATCGACGGGCCAGGTCCTTATCACAGGTGGTGCTAACTGCGAAGACGATCCGAGTTGTGCTACTGCAACACCGCTCGACAGCGCGGAGCTGTTCACGCCAGGGGCGGTACCTGGTACCCCGGGAAGTTTTGCTCTGACGACGCTGTACGATCCCGCTGCAGGTGGCTTCACAACCACTCCGAGTAAAATGACCACGCCGCGCTTCTGGCACACAGCCACACAATTGCTCAATGGAAAGGTTCTGATTGCGGGTGGTACAAGTACGAATGGGGACTATAACGCCGATGATGTTTCGTTCATGGCCACGACCGGTGCAAACGGCACTCCGGGAAGTTCCTTGGCGTCAGCGGAGATCTATGATCCTCTCACTGGAGCATTCACACCGACGAATGGTCCGATGATGACTGCCCGGTCCCGGCATACTGCTGCACTTCTTGCTGACGGCACCGTACTCATTGCAGGTGGCATCGATGCCAATGGATATTCAATCGATACGGCTGAGATCTACGATCCTTCAACGGGAACCTTTCATGCAACGAACGGGCCTATGGTGCATGGCAGAATTCGTGCACAGGCAACCCGCTTAGGGGACGGTACAGTTCTCGTCTCCGGTGGAGCATACGGCGCTGAGCAATCAGGTGGAACCAATGGACCATGTCCGCTTTTTAGAACCTCTGGTCAACTCGGCTGTTCTCGGATTGATGCCGAGATCTATAATCCTGTCGCTGGGACGTTCACGGCAACTCCTACCAATATGAATACTGCAAGATACTCGCATACCGCGACACTGCTTTATGACGGCACAGTCTTGATCTCGGGCGGCTTCACAAATGGATCCAACAACACAGTTGGGTCCACTTCGACAGAGATATACAGCCCAACAAATAAGACGTTCACTCAAATCACGGATTTGATCGGTTCACGCTATAACCACACCGCGACGTTGCTCCCCGGCTTGGGCGTGCTTTTTGTAGGAGGCGCCTCGGGTGATACATTGGGAGCGCTCCCGCTCGGATATCCAGGAAACGGCAGTTCAAACGCGGAGTTATACTCGGTACCCTTGCAAACCACGGGCATTCATCCGAAGTTCATGGTTCTCAATGTTATCTATGCTCCACCAGGCGTCGGGAGCACAGTGTCGTACACAGATCAAACGCAGGTTGGCGTGACCTCGTCGATCGCGGGCACGATTCAAAACGAGTTGGATCTGTCAGTCAGCGGCTCCGTTGGGTCAAGTAGTATCGGTTTTACGGGTTCGGCAAGTGGATCCTGGACCTATGCTCAAACCGACTCGGGAAGCTACGCAGTCAACACCACGACCACCACCGCAATGACCGTGCCCGGACCATGCGATTTGGATGTTGGGGCTACTTCGCCGCCAACCGGTTGTCCTACAGCGGCAACCGTTCCGACGAGCGGCACTATAAAGTCTCCTGGTGTTAATCATGAGGCTGATGTGATCTGGGTATGGCTCAATCCAGAGGCAGACTTCGCTCTGCCGACACCGTCAAGTGTCGTCTGGAATGGATTTGCAACCAACCGGAATGACACCAACGTCGCAGTTGGGGAGATGGACATAGTCCCGCTAACTGTGGGCCAGCTAGACGGCACGACACCGATACCAAACGATTTGTTGACGGTATTGGACAGGAACTGGGATCCAGTTTCCGCAGGCGGAGCAGGGGCTCTGAACCAGCAAGATTATGTGACCATTTTGCAGCGTGATCCATTTGCGGTCAACCTGAGTGGAACGTCAACAACTCCAGTAGCGGCTTCGGTCCGCACCGATATACCGCCGGGGACCACATATTCGAACACCACTTCCGGATATGCGCTTATGGATCCGAATATTCCGGTCTCAGTACCTAATCCAAATAGCCCTGGAACCTACCAGTGCAGCCAGCGCTTCCAGTTTTCATCAAGCAACGGTCAGACACTCCAGTTTGCTACGCTTGGGAATACAAACCAGGCATACAGTCAGAGCTATTCGCTGCAGTCGAATACTCAACAGCAAAACCAGAGCTCGTATAACGATCAATACGATGTGGGTCTATCACTTTCCGCTTGTTTTCCCTTGGCCTCCTGCAATTCTGGCGCCAGCGTCACTGTTAAGATCGGCGATACCTTCACCTGGGGAGAGAAGAAGGGCTCGCAGACAAGCAACCAGACAATGGTGACTCAAGCTCTCACGATTAAGAACCCACTTCCCAGTGAGCATTACACGGGTCCCGTGCAAATGCAGGTGTGGCAGGATAGCCTCTATGGGACCTTCATGTTCTACCCGAAGGCGACCGACACAGCCATTGTCCTATCTTCATCCCAACCGATTACGCAGGTCGGCGATTCGGTGACACTGACCGCAACCGTGATACCGGATCCAGCAATAGTGACCTCCTCGGGAGCACTTCCAACGGGAACGATAACTTTCTTTGACGGTTGTACTCAGATTGGCAATCCTGTGCCGTTGGCAAATGGAATTGCGACGGTTGTCACCTCTTGGTCGACCGCTTCGCCCAGCAGCCATACAATCGAGGCTTCTTATAGCGGCGATTCGAACTATTTCAACAACGATGCTTTTGTGCTGAGTCAGACTGTGGCAGCGAGTACGGCAGCCATTCCGTACATTAACGCTGGTGGAATTCAACCGTCTTCGGGAAGTGCAGGATCGACTATCACAATAAGCGGTCAGAACTTCGGAGCTGCAGGTGTCGTGACGTTCAACGGGATTCCGGCTTCGACCTCCGCTTGGTCCACAAACTCTATCACCGCAACCGTACCGGCGGGTGCGACGTCGGGTCCATTGGTAGTGACATCCAATAACTACGCAAGTAACAGTGTGTATTTTGCAGTGAAAGTCGCGCCGGCACAGACTACGACTACGGTTGCGCTTACACCGGTGGTGTCGCTTTCAGGAAAGTCGGTTGGCGCAAACGTCGAGGTGACTGGATCCGTTGCTGGTGAGTCCATCTCGGGCTCTGTTTCTTGCACCGTGTCGTCATCAACTGGAAGTGCATCAATCTCCTCCACGATCGCCGCCACAGCTTCTCCGGCGGAAGTCGTTCTCACACCGCTCCCTGGTGTGCCGACCGTGTCCGGCAGCGGTTCTTCAAGTGTCAGCTATACAGTGTCGTGTAGCTTCACAAGCACCAATCCGAGCTATAGTGGAAGCCAATCGAACACAGTGACCGGGACAGTCACAAATGCGGCGGCATCGACGCGCACGCCGACAACCGGGCTCAATGTGCAGCGTGAGAATCAACAGGCAAACCTGCTCCAGGATGGCACCATTCTCATTACTGGCGGTGAAAACTCAAACGGCCCAATCTCCACGAGTGAGATTTTCGGCGGTAACTCGTTCAGTCTGGCGGCTTCAATGTCTGTAGCGCGTACTGGGCATCAGGCGACTCTGTTGAGCAATAGTACGGGGCAGGTCCTGATCACCGGTGGAACAGACAACCTCGGCGACGTCTATTCGAGCGCCGAGCTATTTACCCGTGGTTCTGTGCCGGGAGCTCCAGGAGCATTTGGTCCTACCACCCTGTATGACCCGGTGGCAGGAGCTTTCACAAGTACAGTCTCATCGATGAACATTGCCCGCACTTCTCATGCGGCAACAGAGCTGATAAGCGGCAGGATTCTTATCACAGGCGGTTTAGACGCCAATGGAGAGCCACTTAGCTCCGCCGAGCTATTCGATCCAACGGCTGGTACCTTCACCTACACGTCTGGGTCAATGGTGTCCGCCAGATATGGACACAACGCAACTCTGCTCTCAGATGGTACAGTCCTGTTATCAGGCGGCACCGGCGATAACACCGCGGAGATCTACAATCCAGCTACGGATTCCTTTGCAGCAACCAATGGGAGCATGAAAGTTGCAAGGACCGGCGCTCAGGCAGTACTGATCGGCGGTGGTGCTGTTTTGATTACAGGGGGCCTGGATAGCTCAGGCAATATTGAAAGCAGCGCCGAACTCTATTCGCCGACCACAGGTACATTTGCGACTACGGTCGACACGAAAACAAATGCGCCCACATCCATGAACAGCCCGAGAGTTGCACACACGACCACGGTGTTGCCCGACGGAACGGTTCTAATAGCAGGAGGACAGGGAACCGGCGGGACAGCACTCTCCAGTGAGGAGGTCTATGACCCTGGGACCGGCGACTTTAGCACTGTAGCCTCGGGTATGATTACCGCGCGGTCAAACCATACGGCAACTCTTATGATTGGTGGGAGTGTTCTGATTGCCGGTGGTCTAAATGGCACGCCTCAAAGCGCCTCAGAGGTATATTGGCCGAGCTTAACAAGCGGCGCTCTTTATCCGAAGTTCATGGTGCTGGATGTACTCTATGCTCCACCTGGCGCTGGCAGTACGATGACCTATACCGACGCAACGATGATAGGAACGAGCACCTCCACTGACAACACATTCAAGAACGAGCACACCATTGCCGTAAAGGCCTCGATCCCGGTTCCATACATCAACGCTGTGCTGACACCGGAATTTGACTGGGGCCATACCACCACACAAGACGGTACCTCAACGTTCACATTCAATACCACAACAACAAACTCGGTGATCGTCCCTGGGGCCGCTGCAGCTGGAACGGAAGGCACTAAGAAGGTCATTAGTTCGGGTGTAGATCACGAATCGGACATTATCCGTATATGGTTGAATCCCGCGGCCGTCTACACATTGCCACCAACGGCGAGCAGCACGCTTATCTGGAATGGTTTCGCAACTAATCCAAATGATCCGAATGTTGTCGCTGGTGCGATGGATATTGTCGCACTTACCGTGAGCCAACTCGATGGGAGTGCGTGTAATTTCTCGAGCATTCCGTGCATTCCTGCAGAGTTACAGGCCGCACTAGACCGCAATTGGGATTCTGCGGGAGCCGGAGGACTGCAAACCGCGGATTTCCAGACGATCCTCCAGCGGGATCCATTCGCGACAAATACTTCGTTAAATGGGTCTCCGGCTGTGCCGCTACCACATACTGCTGGGACGTTCTTCGACCCCGATATTCCGGTACCCGATCCAGTAACGCAACAATGTTCAACCCGCTATAACTTTGATCCGGTGCTCGGCCAGACATTCGCGTTCGGGCAACTTGGAAGTGCGAATCAGGCCTTGACACAGAATTATTCGCTGCAGTCCACAACCTCGCATGTCACCGGAAACACCACGACGGATATGTACTCTGTCGCGAACACATTAAGTGTAACGCTCGGGTTGCCTGGTAAAATCAGTGTATCCTTTGAGAATGCGAATACATTTACTTGGACCAATACCTATTCGAACACTAAAACAAACAGTTCAACTACCACGCAAGCTTTATCAATCAAGAACCCATTAGTAACCGACAATTATAGTGGGCCCACGCAGATGCAGGTGTGGCAAGACAAAATCTACGGGACATTCATGTTCTACCCACACGCTACGGACACCTCTGTGTCCCTCATATCTTCACAGAGCACGGCAGGGCCTGGGGAATCAGTGATGCTCATAGCCACGGTTATAGCTGATCCCAAACTGGCTGCTTCCTCCAACCCACCTCTAGTTCCTTCTGGCACCGTCACTTTCTACGATGCTTGCACGGTGCTTGGATCGGCACAAGTCAATAGTTCAACTGGAATTGCGTCGATCACCGTGTCGTCGCTGGCGACTGGTAGCCACAGTATTCTTGCCTCCTATAGCGGAGACTCCAATTTCCTGCACAACATATCGGAAGCGTTCACTGAGAATGTTGTCGGTTCCAGTGCAACTGTGCCGTACATAAGTGGACTTTCTCAGGCTGCTGGTCCCACCGGTTCGACAGTTATTATCAGCGGTGTCAACTTTGGGAGTTCGGGCACGGTTACCTTCAACGGGGTAACGGCGTCTACAACGCAATGGACTCCGAGCAGTATTTCGGCTGTTGTTCCAGCCAGTGCGACATCGGGCGTTGTGGTAGTGACGACTAACGGAAATGCGAGTAACGGAGTGTACTTTGAGGTTACTCAGCCTTCAGGTAAAACCAGCACCACAGTCATTCTGAGTCCGGCAAGTGCTATCTCGGGATATCCCGTCACACTCAACGTGAGTGTGACAGGAACAGCAGGCACGATCCCATCGGGAACCGTGAGCTGTTCCGTTCAAGCTTCGGGTTCCTCGGGAGTGGCGACCAGCGCGAGTAATCCGGATGCGACTTTAGATGCGACCGGATCGGCTCAGCTGATCATCCCGCGTGATCTGCCAAATCCATCGGACTTGCCGACTGTTGCGCCCAACGGGGCCACTGTACCGTACTCTGTCACATGCAATTTCAATGGCAGCACAGGTTTCGCCAGTAGTCAATCAAGCCCGGTAACCGGAAGCATAAGTGCAGTCCCCTCAGGAATCGATGCGGCAGTGGGTAGCCTGAACGTACCGCGGGAGAATCAGCAGACAAATCTGCTTGCCGACGGAACGATTCTGGTGACTGGAGGCGACAATGGCTCATGGCCTCTATCGAGCGCGGAGCTATATTCTAATGCGGTATTCAGTCTCCTCGCCAACTCGATGACCACGCCGCGAACGGACCATCAACAGACCGTCCTAAATTCACCCACAGGCCAGGTCCTGATTACGGGAGGAAGTGACGGCAACTCTGCACTGGCCTCGGCCGAATTGTACACGCCGGGCACGCCAGGGATGCCCGGAACCTTTGAGCCGACGACTCTCTTCAATACTGAAGCGCAAGTCTTCACGCAGACCGTAACTATGATGACAACAGCGAGGACTCTGCACACGGCAACGCTGCTCACGACTTCGCAGGTTTTAATCGCAGGTGGCAGCGATCAGAATGGCAATGCACTTTCCACTGCAGAGATATTTAACCCCAGCACAGGCCTCTTCACTGCAACAAAGCAGCCGATGATCTATGCGCGGATTGGTCATCAGGCTACGCTGCTTCTGGATGGAACAGTTCTGATCACGGGCGGCGTCGATCAGAACGACAATCCAGTTACAGCCGCGGAAATCTATAATCCGATTACCAATGTATTCACACAGACTGCTGGCTCCATGCTCGTAGGAAGGGTGAACTGTCAGGCGACTCGTTTGGGCAGCGGCATGGTGCTTATCACCGGCGGTCGTAGCGTAGTAGGTGTGGCCTTCAGCTCCGCCGAGCTCTATAACCCGGCAACCGGTACATTTCAGTACACGAAGAACTCCGCCCAAGCGCAGACTTATATGACCGCAGCACGGTTCAATCACACCGCAAGTCTGCTAGCCGACGGAACTGTGCTGATCGCAGGTGGCGAAAGTGCCGCGACAAATACGCTTGCCACCATGGAGATATATGATCCTGTCGTTGGAGGCTTCTCAGCCGCCGCCTCGGGCCTCCAGGTGCCGCATCACAACCACACAGCGACTGTGCTTCCGATTGCCGGTGTCCTGATAGCGGGAGGAACAAATACGACTGCGAGTGTCACTACAGTCGAAGCGAATGCAGAAGTGTACACTCCCTACACCATCCTTACCGGTCTTCACCCGAAGTATATGGTGGTCAACGTTCAGTACGCCCCTCCCGGAGCCGGCAGCACAATGACCTATAGCAATCAAACAACGGTGGGCACAAGTACCGGCACAGAGAATTCGTTCACACATTCTGAGAGTCTCACTACGTCTGTCGGGATCAACCTGGGCATTTTCAAGCTTACGGATTCCGTCGACCAAACGTGGACCAACACGCAAGACAGCTCATCGAGTTTCTCGCTAAACAATGTGACGGCAGACTCCGAGGTCGTTCCTGGGCCGTGCAATGTAACGCCAGGGACTCAGACATGCGCGCCGAACGGAGCAACAGATCAGTCGCTCGGCGTTGAGCATGAGTCTGACGTGGTATGGGTCTGGCTCAACCCCGTTTCGGACTATATCATTACCTCTCCGAGCACCTTTGTGTGGGGTGGATACGCCAGTGATCCAAGCGATCCAAACTCGCCGGATGGTGGCATGGATGTAATCCCGCTCTCGGTGAGTCAACTGGATGGAACGTCGACCATTACGCAGGCGGAATGGGATGTCCTCGATCGGAGCTGGGATCCAATCTCATCGGGAGGAGCTGGCCCGATCACCCAACCGGATCTGCTGACCATCCTTGCGCGCGACCCGTTCGCAACCAATCTGTCGGGCGTGGGAAGGGCCACCGCACCAACAATTGCGCCCACGGGAAGCCAATATACGACCTTCGATCCGAATATTCCCACCTACGATCCAGCAACGGGTCAGTGCGGCAATCGCTACGACTTCACGCCCGCATACGACATGACCTTCCCCTTCTCACCGTTGGGAAGCACGAATCAGGCGATAACACAGGACTATAAACTCGCCACAACAACTGCTCAGTCGAGCAGTTCGTCAACCACCGACACCTATCAGGTGGCCATCAGCGCTAACTTGAACTTTAAGCAGAATCCGGGTACAAACTTGGGACCCTTGGGGGATCTATTGTGCGCAACGGTAGGTACCGGGGATACCCCGTGGGGAGGGGCCTGTAACGCTATTTCTTGGAAAACGCCTACGACGACAAAAGGCACTGTGCCAGGCCAAGAGAATTCGATTACCGAATCATTGAAGTTCAAGGGCTACGTTCAGTGGACCAATAAGTGGAACTCTTCCAAGAATAACTCTGTCTTGCAGACCGAAGATCTTTCCATCAAAAACCCACTGTACACGGATAACTACACGGGCCCGGAACAGATCCAGGTATGGACCGATAATCTGTATGGGACATTCATGTTCTATCCGAAACCGAGCGACACCAACTGGGTACTTACCTCAGCACAAACCACAGTCAACTCTGGCAGCACGGTTGCTCTGACTGCCTATGTCATCGCGGATCCGCATGTTCCAGCAATGCCCACTGGAACCGTTACCTTCTACGACGGGTGTACGGTTCTCGGAACGGGAAGCGTCAATGCAGCAACCGGGACGGTGTCAATCACTGCAACGCTGACGGCGCCCACCGGATCACATATGATCCAAGCCATCTATGGAGGAGACATGAACTTCTTCCACAACAACTCGAATCCGGTGGTTGTCACGGTGCAGTAGTAACTCGATGCAGGAACGGCGTACGTCTACGGTGTGCTTACTGATCCGCTGCGAGCGGAGTTGGCCAAGTGCCAAGGTGATCTCCGCGTTGGCCGACGTGGTGGTGATGAAGGACGTGCCGGAACATCTTCGTTCAGACAATGGCCCGGAATTCGTGGCCAAGGACTTGCGCAAGTGGTTGGCTGCCACAGGGGCAAAAACGCTGAACATCGAACCTGGTTCTCCTTGGGAGAACGGCTCGAGGCGGTGCAGCGGTGATCGCGTACGTTGCAACAGACTTTTCGCTGCATCCCGCACCGTGATCTGCGTTAAACCTAATCCTTGATAGGGAATGAAGACGGTTGGGGTCCAAGAGCGGGCCGTCACTATTACCACTAGAATTGATTGGGAAATTTCAAGGAAGCTGAGAACATATTCCGCCCCTCCGAAGAGCGGATTGGCGTAAACGACCCGGTCCTTCTGGCCGAGTTGCCAGAGGAGGCTGGCCTCGCTTCGCCGCAGGTTTGCGGCAGGCCTCGGCTTGAGTCTAAACTTAACGCTTTTATAGAAAAAGGCGGTAATTGCCGATAGGAAACCCGATGAAGTTGCGCGGCGCTGCTTGGATCTGGAGAACGGCTCTTTTAGGCCTCCTCGTGGGGGCGGCGCTCGTGTTGACCTCGATATGGCATTTTTCTCTCTTTTCCAAGAGAAACACGATCCAGGAACTTCAGGAACTTCCGGTTGGTTCACAGGTTCGTCTGATTGGTGTTGTCACATTTGTCGATAACCCGGGCGGCAGGTTCTGGATCGAGGACGAAAGCGGGGCGTTGCCGATCACTGTGAGCCCTCGCGCCGCTTTGATCCATGTCAACCAGACCGTGGAAGTTAGGGCGGTCAAGGCGACCCCTTATGATCGGAGCCGAGGACCAATCAGCGTTGTCCTGAAAGAGGTTCAGGTTAGAGCCAGCACCAACAGAGTCAAGCTGTCTCAGCCCATTCCCATCAATTTACCCAACCTTCCTCCCCCGGAGAAGAACGGGACTCGAATTCAGACGACTGCCGTCGTGCGGGCCGTGAGCGAAGATGGCGATCACCGTCCGGTCCTTTCGCTATGGGATTTTCCCAGTCAACTTTCAGCGGTTATCGGACAAGCAGGCGGAGACTATTCGAAGTTGGTCAACGCACAGGTCCAGATCATCGGACTTCCCGAACTGATTCGCAGCCCGCAGGGAACGCTGATCTCGACTCAGATTTGGGTGAATTCAGCCAGTGAACTTCACATTGTGCAGCCAGCACCCAAAGCGATTCCGCTCCTTTCTATACGGACGCTTTATCGGGAGAATGGCAGTTGGAATGGACACGAGATTCGATTACGCGGGTTTATCACGAATGCTTCAAACGACTCCATTCTGCTTGAGGATCAATGGGGTGCAATCGAGTGCCGACTTGATGCGCCGTCAGCCTTCAAGATCGGTACACCCGTGGAAGTGCAGGGTTTTCCAGGACTCGACGTTCTGAGGTGGGACCTCTTCCATGCAGCGGTGAGACCCATCCAGGCGGAGGAGGTCGGAAGCCCCGGCAAAGACGAGCCGAAGCCACCCTTGATCAAAAGCGTTGCCAAGGTGCGTGAACTGGAGCCTTCGCAGGCTGCACAAGCGCTGCCGGTGAACATAACCGGTGTAATTACCTATATCGATTCGATGTGGCACCAACTCTGGTTCCAGGACTCGAGCGGAGGAATATTCATTAAGTACTCGGGCAACCATCCAGAGCTGCACGCAGGCAATCGCATAACCGTTGTCGGCATCTCCAATCCGGGTAACTATGCGCCGGTGATTGCCGCTCCAAAGTTCAAAACTGAGAATGGGGGATCGTACCCCAAGCCGGTATTAGTGACGTCGGAGTCGGCCGCGTCAGGCACGAGCGAAGGACTCTATGTGGAATTGGAAGGCGTTGTCCACCTCATCCGGAAAGGGGATAACCCATCGCATCCAATTCTGACCTTTGAGTTGTTTACCGGAGTCGGCCAGATTCATGTTTTCACGAACCCGAATTTCGCCGACTTGAATCAAGTGCAGTCTCTAGAAGATGCCAAGATTCGCATTCATGGTGTCTTCAGCATAGTCTTCAATTCAAGAAGGCAATTGGTAGGTTATCAGCTACTAGTCGATGGCCCCTCTGATATTCAAGTGTTAGAGCCGGCGGTGAGCAATCCCTTCGAGATGGAGCGGACACCCATTCAATCTCTGCTGAGCTACTCCGCTCACAGCCAATACGGTCATCGCGTAAGGATAGAAGGCATAGTCACCTTGGCGGAACCCGACTTCCTGTACCTACAGGACGCGAGCGGCGGAGTAGAACTCCGCGGTAACACTCATTCGATCCATGTTGGCGATGATGTCGATGCTCTCGGGTATCCGACGCTGGTAGGCCGCTATTCACCGGTCATGATGGACGCCGTCTTTCGCGCCATAGGTCATGATTCCTCTTTGGCAGCGAAATCGACGACGGCAGAATCGATTCTAGATGGTCATGATGATTCCACGCTCGTGGCTATCGAAGGCAAGTTGTTGATGGCCTTGGAGGGACCCGGGCGGAAGAGCCTGGTAATTCAATCCGGCGTGCGTACCTTTACTGCGCAACTCGATACGACGGACATCGGCTCCGCTCTTTGGCAACTGAAAGAAGGGACCGAGCTTCGACTGACAGGCGTCTGTTCTACGCAGGTCGATCCGAATCAACTCTATAGACTGCTGGAAGAGAACCCTTCGGACTTTCAACTGCTCCTGCGCTCACCGGAAGACCTTATTGTGATTAAACCCCCGCCATTCTGGAACTTGCAGCGTACATTTGTTCTGCTGGGAGTGTTGGCCATTCTCGTTGTCCTGACCTTGGTCTGGGTAAGCAGATTGAGAAGGCGGGTGCGTATTCAGGTTGCAGCATTGCAGAGGGCGGCTGAGACCGCGCAGGCCATTCGAGACCTATCCCAAGCCATGCAGAACGTCTCGAAGGAGGAGAGGTTCGACAGAGAGGTTTCTGTCCAGGGGAGCGAGGATGTCGCACAGCTTGTCGTGGGGTTCAACAGCATGATCGGTGAGCTCCGCCAGAGGGAGCTCGCGAAGCAAAGAGCCGAAGCCAAGTTACAGCAAATGGCGCTGGTCGATGAACTGACTGGCCTACCCAACCGCAGGTTGCTGTTCGATCGGCTTGCTCAGAGTCTCGCCCGCGCGCGGCGTGACAAGTGCCGCCTGGCGCTACTATTCATCGATTTGGATGGGTTCAAACTGGTGAATGACAATCTCGGACACGCCATTGGCGATGCCCTGCTCTCTAAGGTGGCTAAACGGCTGCAAGCGGGATCACGCGAATCCGATACGGTCGCGCGTATTGGCGGTGACGAGTTTTCGGTGATTCTCGATCACATCCAGGAAAACGACGATGCAAGTAAGGTTGCGGAAAACCTGCTCGATGCGCTCAGAAAACCGTTTCAGATCGATGGTCACTCGGTTCATGTTGGCGCAAGCATCGGCATAAGTATCTTTCCCGATCACGGGGACGAGGGTGGGTATCTATTGCAACAGGCCGATTGCGCCATGTACGCGGCTAAGAATAGCGGGAAGAATCGGGTGGTTCAATTCGGCGACCACCTCGGTTTTGAGGCCAGGGAGCGCATCACGCTTGAAAGTGAGCTTCGCCGCGCCATGGAGAGAGACGAGATCTCGATTCACTACCAGCCGGAGTTCGACCTGGAATCGGGATTGATCGTTCGTTTCGAGGCTCTGGCCCGCTGGACACATCCGACTCTGGGCTCTGTTCCGCCGTTGAACTTCATTCCGATTGCTGAGGAATGTGGCCTCATTGCCCCTCTCGGCGCATATATTATGGAGCGTGCCTGCCGCGATGCCATTAGTTGGCAGAATTCCGGGAAACCTCCGATCCAGGTTGCAGTGAACGTATCCAGCATTCAATTTGCCCGAGATTCCTTTGTTGACGAGGTAGAAGATATTCTGAGCCGCACCGGAATCGACCCTGGCCTGCTACAGCTCGAACTCACAGAATCGGTAACAGTCAATGGGGTCGAGCGCGTGGCTCTCTTGATCGATCGCTTCCGCAAAATTGGCGTAACTGTCGCCCTTGATGGCTTCGGAACTGGGTATTCTTGTCTGGGCTACCTGCCGCGACTCGGCTTCAAATCAATCAAGATCGATCGCTCTTTCATGAATGACTTGATGGCCTGTCCCGAAACCAAGGCATTCGCGGAGTCCATAGTGACCATGGCCCATAATCTGCAAATGGAAGTAATTGTCGAGGGAATCGAAAGCTATGATCAATTAGACTTGGTTCGCTCATTCGGTGCAAATGAAACCCAGGGTTACCTCCAAGGCCGCCCTTCGCCCGATCCAATGGCACAACTTCGGAAAAATCGGGATGAGATGGGTCATCAAGAGGAACAGCCCATCGCGGGGATGGCGGGGATGTGACCTGGCAATTGTTAAGCGCGATGTAAGTCAAAGGCATTACGAGTGGGGACTGGCCAGGTTCTGAAGGACGCGCAGGCTTGGTGCCTGATGCAGCCTCAATTAGTCGGACAGCCAGCTGGGCAGTTCGCTCGGCCAGGGAGTGTTGCTCTCAGGTGGATGTCTTTTGCTTGGGACACCACAGTCATGAACACCTTGGAACTGTATGCGCGGGCACCTGGCCCTGTTGTCACTATCCCGCGTGCGGCGGTATCTGGTTTGGCGAGATAATCCCATGTAGCTGAGAAGAGGTATCACTCGCTTGGCCTGAACCCGCTCCCTAGCATCAAGCTCAACCTGACCATTTCGAATGAACTGGCAGAGCGGTGCAAGGTCTGTCGTCTCCGGCTCGTAATATCGGGAGAGCTTTTAACCCCGGCCGCCAAGGATCACATCTTGCGGTCGGCTTGATTCACTTGGACTTTGGCGTTCATTTGTCGTCGGATTAATGGATAATCATTCAGGAGCATCCATTCATGTTGAATTGGCGGTTCATAGCAGTTGTCGCGATGGTTGCCACAGATATGGTCGCGGCTACCCAGGCGCAATCCTCACGTAAGCCTCAGAGCCCCGTCTCTCTGAAAGATGCTTACCGGAACGCCTTTCTCATCGGTGTGGCAATCAATAGTCCCCAGATCAAAGGTCAAGATATGGGCGGGGATGCGATCGTTGAGCGGCAATTCAACTCCATCACACCGGAAAACGTTCTCAAATGGGAGGTTGTCCATCCTGAGCCGGATGTGTACAACTTCGACCTTTCCGACCAATATGTCTCCTTCGGCGAGAAGCGTCACATGTTCGTTGTGGGCCATTGTCTTGTATGGCATAGCCAGACTCCGGCATGGGTCTTTCGCGACGACAAAGGAGACTCTTTGGACCGCGATGCCCTATTGAAGCGCATGCATGATCACATTCAAACCGTCGTCGGCCGCTACAAAGGACGAATTCAAGCCTGGGATGTTGTCAACGAAGCCCTGAATGAGAACGGCACCATGCGCCAGTCTCCGTGGCAGAAGATCATCGGCGACGATTACGTTGAGAAGGCCTTTCAGTACGCTCACGAGGCCGATCCTCAGGCCAAGCTGGTCTATAACGATTACAACCTGGAGAATGATCAGAAGCGAAAAGGAGCCCTCGTTCTTATAACCAAGCTGAAGGCCGAGGGAGTCCCTGTGGATGCCGTCGGCCTTCAGGGTCATGACAGTATGGATTGGCCTTCACTTGAGGACGAGGACACCACCATCGGAGCCTTCGCAAGTCTTGGAGTGAAAGTGATCATCTCCGAGTTGGACATCGATCTGCTGCCTCCTGCGACAGAGCATGCGACCGCCGATGTTTCGGTACACGTTGAACAGGACCCAAAACTGAACCCTTATCCCAAAGGGTTACCGGAATCCGTACAGAAAGAGCTTGGCAAGAGATACTCCGACCTGTTCAAGGTTTTTCTGAAGCACCGCGGTGCCGTCATCAGGGTGACATTCTGGGGCTTGTCCGACGGAGATTCCTGGCGCAACGACTGGCCGGTTCTGGGGCGCACCAGCTATCCTTTGCTCTTCGACCGTAGCGATCAACCGAAACTGGCCTTTCATGCGGTCCTTGAAGCGGCTGGCGGCAAGAATTGATTTTTTTGATAGCAGAAATGTGAGAGGGATTGCGAGCGCCCCCGAGTCATACCAAACAATCCATTTGATCCAAACGTGCCAGCAGGCACGTCGCGAGATAGTCCGTCCGTGCGGGTTTACATTGAGCCACATGATGAGGTCGTAAGTGTTTATAGCTCGGGGACGATTTGGCGGAAGTGTTCGCCGTGGCCGCAAAGCTGAAGCGAGTATTGGACCTTTCCGCTCTCGGATCGTCGCAGGCCGGCGAAGCGGTGAGGTTGGCATGTCTCAACAAGTCCGATCTGACCGTTTCCATGGATTTGTCCTGCGAACTCGAAGCGGAAGGCATTCAGGGGCTTCTCTTCCGAAGCGTTGTGGGAGGAGACGACAACCTGGTTTTCTATCGCACCAACTGCGGTCGGAGGGCACTGATGCTCCAAAACGAACTGGAGGTCATCGACCACGCAAGACGAATTGCGACAAAACACAAGTGAGCGGCCGGATTTGACTGAAAGAGGGATAAGGACACGTATCTCCGGATTACATGCACCATGGGCCAAACTCATTGTGGAGAACGGATTCTGATTGCCCCAGCGGCGTCATTAGAAATATGCAGTACCTTGGTTGAATTCCCAACGGTCACGGTGTAGCCGTTCTCCGCATCCCGGCCTCGCACGCGCAGGCGAATGCCAGGTACGATGCCGCCGGTTTTGAGCGCCTTCAGCGTATGGGTGTCACGGTCCGAGATGCTCTCCACAATCACGGTCTCGCGCTTGACCAAATCTGTCAGCGGGATGGATTTCTCTCTCGGCATTTCCCCATCCATTGTGGGAATGCGATGCCCATGCGGATCAATCTTCGGGTTCCCGAGTTTTGCGGCGATGCGCTCCTCAAATCGCTCGGAGATGAAGTGTTCCAGGCGCTCTGCTTCTGCGTGCACTTCCTCGATCGGGTAGTCGAGCATCTGATACAGAAATGTCTCGATGAGCCGATGATGGCGCAGGACTTCCAGCGCGCGCCGTTTGCCGGCCTCCGAGAGCCGCACCCCGCGATGCCGCTCGTACTCGACCAACGCAGTGGACGACGCAGCCAGTTTTTGCAGCATATTTGTCACAGAAGAGGGCGCCACGCCAAGCCGGTTAACCAGGGCTGTGCTGTTCACGCGCCGCCCATCGGACCCTCCAAGTTCGAGAATGGCCTTCAGATAGTCATCCACCGATTCGGAATTCGCGTGTGCCAGTCGGCGTTGTGCCATGCCCTGTCCTCCATCGAAAAGTTCTTGACGCCTTTTCCATATTAGTCTAACCTAAATTTAGGTGAACCTAAATTTCTGGTTTGCCTGAGAATTGCTTCCCCTTTCCGCTGCGTAAGACGGGCCTGCCTCTCCGGCCCTGATAGAAACCCGTAACCAGGGATCCGGAGGTCACGACGATGCGAAATCGAGCCCCAATGTCCCTTGCCCTGACTCTCTTGTTAACCGTAGTTAACTCATATTCTTTACTGGCTCAAAGCGGCACCAGTAGCGCCTTGGCCGGCACAGTCGCCGACATCTCAGGCGCTGTGATTCCCAACGCCCAGATCAAAGCTACCGAAGTGGATACTGGCGGGGTTCGAACCGTCGTATGCAACGCGAGCGGCAGATTTCTGTTCAGCCAGGTGGACCCTGGAACGTACATGATCGAGGTTTGGGCCGAAGGATTCGTTTCTCAGCAATCGCATCCCGCTCGCGTATCTGTCGGCCAGACCGTCACGGTGGACTTCACACTATCGCCTGCCGGAAACCAGCAAACGGTCGAGGTTTCGGAGCAATCCGGATTGATGAGCGTGGAGAACCCCAACACATCCACGACGCTCGAAGCCGAGACCATCAGGAACCTTCCCAATCCCGGCCAGGACCTGACCTATTTGGCACAATTTGCTCCGGGCGCGTTGATGAATACCGCCGGTTCGTCCAACGACGCCAAGGCCGCGGGCGGTTACGGCAACGTCGAATTCAACGGACTGCCCGCAACCTCGAATGGCTATATTCTGGACGGCTTCGACTCCAACGATCCCTTTCTAGGACTGAATATCGGCCTTTCCACGAACCTCGTCATCGGCTTGGACGCCTTGCAAGAAGCGACAGTGAATACCAACTCCTATGCGGTCGATCAGGGGCGCTACGGGGCCTCGCAGGTGAACTACTTTACCAAGTCGGGATCAAACCGGTTACACGGGGATTTGTACGAGATTTGGAATGGATCGCGGCTGAATGCGACGGATTACTTTCTCCATGCCAACGACACACCGGGAAATGTTGCGAAGAAGCCGCGCTCCACGGTGAATGAGTTCGGCGTGAGTGTCGGCGGCCCAATT
>Ga0181529_10002466_pt1 | contig 22162 bp, 17 predicted proteins | sample PEATcosm2014_Bin_36_FD_119763 | JGI IMG/M metagenome (GOLD analysis project Ga0181529, IMG submission 119763) | Peatland microbial communities from MTU Mesocosm Facility, Houghton, MI, USA - PEATcosm2014_Bin10_30_metaG | ecosystem: Environmental > Terrestrial > Soil > Wetlands > Peat | place... | reverse complement strand
TCGTCGCCGAAGCCGAAATCGTGGGTGACGAAGAGGCGCGCCAGGTACGGTTTGGGGGTCGCGGTGGCGACGCGCGGCATTTCGCCGTTGGGAAAATTGGCGATGCCGTTGGTGGCGCTGAAGCCGCGTCCGCCGGCGATTTCTGGGTCGAAATAGAATTGCGTGTCGCGGAACGGCTGCCATCCGAAGAACAGCGTGGTGGTGAGGGACGCTTCCGCTTCGGGGTGCGCCACCAGGCTGAACGGGCTGGCATACGGCGAAGTGAAGCTGCCGTGATATTGCCCGATGGACGTGGCCTGATAGTAAAGATTCCAGGTCTCTTGCGCCGGCACGGGATCCTGGGCGCCCAAGGGAAGGGCGGCCATCAGCAGGAAGACGAAACGATTCACTGTCGGGAGGTCTCCATCGGGGCAATGCGGGGCATCTGTACCAATATAGCGAGAAGAGCCTTCAGCCATCAGCCGGAGCACCGCGTCGAAACGCGGTCCATGGGAGTCTGAAACTGCTACGCCTCGGCTCCTTGAACCGTGAGCGTGAGCGAGCGGCCCGAGTGGCAGATGATTTGTCCGGCGTTCGCGGATCCGGGGTCTTGGGGAACCCGTCCCCTCGCTCGGGCCGCTCGCTCACGCTCGCGGTTCCAGGAGCCGAGAAGCAGGGTCTTGAGAGCCTTCAGCCATCAGCTCATCCGGTGCTTCGCCGCGGAAGCGACCCAAACCCTTTCGGCGACGCACGGACGAGCTGACGGCTTATGGCTGACGGCTGATGGCTTGCCCCGGCGTATATCCGAACGTCTTGCGAAAGGCCGCGATGAAGGCGCTGAGGCTGGAGTAGCCGGCATCGAGCGAGGCGTCGGTGACCGACTTGCCTTCGGCCAGCAGGCGGATCGAGTCCAGCAGCCGCGCCTTCTGCTGCCACAGGCCGAAGCTCATTCCCGTCTCGTTGCGGAACAGCCGCTCCAGCGTGCGGCGGCCCACGCCGAAGCGGCGGGCCAGCGCGTCGAGCGTCACATCGGCGGACGGCCGCGCCAGGACATGGTCGGCGACGGTCATGGCTCGCGCATCGGCGGGCAGCGGCAGTTGCAGCGCGTTCACCGGAGCGCGATCGAGTTCGTCCAATAGGACGTCGATGAGGTGCTGTTGCGCCGGATCGCGGCTGTCCAGCGCGGCCATCTCCACCACGCGCAGAATCAACTCGCGCAGCAGCGGCGTCACCGACAGCACGCGGCATTCGCGGTGCGCCAGGGCGGGCGACTCGAGCGTGCACGGGAATACCAGCGACCGCATGTTCACCAGTCCCCACATGCGGATGGAATGGGCGCAGCCGGCCGGCAGGAAGAGCGCATTGCTGGGCGGGACCAGCCGCGAGAAGCGTCCGCCCGACACGGTCATGACGCCGGAGCTGGCGAACAGCAACTGGTGGAAGTCGTGGGCGTGCGGCGGAATCACGAAGCCGCTGAAATATCCGGCGGCGAAGGAACGCACCGCCAGGAACGGCTCCTGCTCCACGGTTAGCTTCGGCGCTTGGCGGGTCGGCGACACTTTTTGTCAATGTAGCGCAAGACCGGCCCGTATGGGTTCGCGTACTCTGTCTGCATGGCGAAAAACCTATCCTTTTTTTCCGTTCACGTCGACGACATACCGCGCGCTCGCGGCTTCTACGAGGGGGTCTTCGGCTGGCGGTTCGAGCCTTGGGGACCTCCCGGCTTCTACCTCATCCACACCGGCGACGAGCAGAATCCCGGCATCCTGGGGTCCATGAGCGGACGCCGCGAGCCGGTCACCGGCACCGGCATCATCGGCTACGAATGCACCATCGAGGTGGACGATATCGACGAAACCATCAAATCCGCGCTGGCCCACGGCGGCCAGATTGCCATGGCCAAGTTCACCATTCCGACGGTGGGGACGGGCTGTTATTTCTTCGATACCGAAGGCAACCGCGTGGGCGCCATGCAGTACGAAACGCCGCCCCACACGTAGCGCGCCGGCCGGTATGCTGGGGGCATGGCGGTTCGCAAGATCGAGCAGGAAATCGAACGCCTCAATCTGCCGCGGGATGCGCCGGAGCGGGAGGCCGAGCAGGCGTTGGCCAAGGCCCTGACCGACCGCGTCAACCTGTTGGTGGCCAAGGCGGCGAAGATTGCGGGCGAGCGCCGGCTAGCGGGACTCGTGCCGCAGCTTCTGCGCGCCTTCGAGCGGCTGTTCGAGAACGCCACGCAGCGCGATCCGCAGTGCTGGGGCAAGCTTGCCATAGCACAAGCGCTGGTGGCCCTGGAGTATCGCGAATCGGCGCCCTTCGTGCGCGGCGCGCGGCACGTGCAGATGGAGCCGATCTGGGGCGCTCAGGCGGACACCGCGACGTCGCTGCGCGGTACGTGCGTGCTGGCGCTGGGCGCCTGTCCGGATCTGGCGCGCGAAGATGCGCTGCGGCTGCTGGTGGACGCGATGGCCGACGCGGCCGACCCGGTCCGCGCGGATGCCGTCCGCGCGCTGGCCCAGATGGCGGGCGAAGAAGGCGCGCTGCTGCTCCGTCTCAAGGCCCGGGTGGGAGACAAAGAGGCGCAGGTCACAGGGCAGGTATTCGACGGATTACTGGCGCTGGAGCGTGAAGGCGCGGTCGATTTCGTGGCGAGTTTCCTGAAAGGGACGGACGGGGCCACGCACGCCGAAGCGGCTCTGTCGCTCGGTTCTTCGCGATTCGCCGGCGCGGTGGAGGCGCTGATGGCCGCCTGGGAGGAGACACGGGACGTGGATCGCCGACAGATGCTGCTACGCGGCCTGGCTGTATCGCGACAGGAGCCGGCGCTGGAATTTCTGCTGGAACTGGTGAAGGATGGCCGCGCCCGCGACGCCTGCGCGGCGATTGAGGCGCTCTCGGTGGATCGGGAATCGGAGGAAATCCGCAAGCGCGTGGCAGACGCCGCGCGCGATCGAGAGCCCGAAGTTCGTGCCACGCTGTGGTAAACCGGTCGTTCTGTATCGCAGGTTTTCCCGGCCTGGGAAGACTCGCGCGGGGTGGCGCCGCCTTGGAACCGCGACCGTCAGGGAGCGGCCCGACGAAGAGTTACAGGCTCATACGCAGGAACAGATCGAGAACAGCGGTTGTCTCATCCGTCGATCGGGCCGCTCCCTGACGGTCGCGGTTCCAAACGCCCAGCCTGTCCCACAACTCCCTACTCCAGCGCGTTGATCGCCGCCGGATGTCCGGCTTCGAACGCCGCGATGGCCGCGTCCTGCTGCAGGATGTAGCCCAGCTCGTCGACGCCTTCCACCAGGCAGTGCTTGGAAAACTCGTCGACCGGGAACTCCACCTTCCGTCCGCTGGGCAGCGTCAGCGTCTGCTTCGGCAGGTCGATGGCGACTACCGCGTCGGGACCGGCCGCCAGCAGCTCGGTGTGCGCATCGGCGGGAACGGCGATGGGCAGCAGCGAATTCTTCAGCGAATTCTGGCGAAAGATGTCGGCGAAGGAAGTGCTGATCACCGCGCGGAATCCGAACTGCGTTAGCGCCCACGGAGCATGTTCGCGAGAGCTGCCGCAGCCGAAATTGTCGCCCGCCAGGAGCACCTGCGCGCCGCGTGCGGCCGGCTGGTTGAGCACGAACTCGGGCTTGGGACGGCCCTCGGCGTCGTAGCGCCAGTCGTAGAAGAGCTGCGCGTCGAGTCCCTGCTTGGACGTGGTTTTCAGAAACCGCGCCGGAATAATCTGGTCGGTGTCGACGTTGTTCAGCGGCAGTGTGACCAGGCGGCTTTCAAAATTGGTGAATGGCTTCATAGCACGGTCCTCACATCGGTCACTACGCCGGTGAGGGCGCTGGCGGCCGCGGTCAACGGGCTGGCCAGGAAGGTGCGTCCGCCCTTGCCCTGCCGTCCCTCGAAGTTGCGATTGCTGGTGGACACGCTGTACTGTCCGGGCGCCAACTGATCGCCGTTCATGGCGATGCACATGGAGCATCCCGGTTCGCGCCACTCGCAGCCGGCCGCGCGGAAGATCTCCGGCAAGCCCTCGGCGATGGCCTGGCGCTTCACCTCCTGCGATCCCGGCACCACCATCACGCGCACCTGCGGGCTCACCTTGCGGCCCTTGAGCAGGCTGGCGGCGGAGCGTAGGTCGGAAATCCGCGAGTTGGTGCAACTGCCGATGAAGACCACGTCGATCGAATGGCCGAGCAGCGGCTTACCGCCTTCCAGTCCCATGTACCTCAGCGCCTTGGCGACTGAATCGCGCGCGAGGGCGTCGGGAAGTTGCGACGGGTCGGGCAGCGACGCGGTGATCGGCATGCCCATCCCGGGGTTGGTGCCGTAGGTGATCATGGGCTCGAGCGTGTCGGCATCGATAGAGACGCTGCGGTCGTAAGCCGCCCCCTCGTCGGTGGGAAGCTGCTTCCAGCGCGCTACCGCGGCGTCCCACGCGGCGCCCCTCGGCGCATGCGGACGGCCGGCAAGGTATTGGAACGTGGTGTCGTCGGGTGCGATCAGGCCGGCGCGCGCGCCGCCTTCGATCGACATGTTGCAGACCGTCATGCGCTCTTCCATGGACAGCGCGCGGATGGCGCTGCCCGTGTATTCGAAGATGCTGCCCGTGCCACCGCCCACGCCGATGCGCGAAATCAGCGCCAGAATGATGTCCTTGGCGGTGACGCCCTTCTTGAGCGTGCCGTCGACGCGCACCTGGAAAGTTTTCGACTGCCGCTGCAGCAGGCACTGCGACGCCAGCACGTGTTCCACTTCGCTGGTGCCGATGCCGAAGGCCAGCGCGCCGAAGGCTCCGTGCGTCGCCGTGTGGCTATCGCCGCAAACCACCGTCATGCCGGGCTGCGTAAGCCCGAGCTCGGGTCCGATGACGTGCACGATGCCCTGCCGGTCGCTATGAATCCCCAAACAGCGGATGCCGAATTCCGTGCAATTGGCCTCCAACTGCGCCAGTTGTTTGGCGGCGATTTCGTCGACGATGGGCAGCGAGCGGTCGCTGGTGGGAATGCTGTGGTCGGCGGTCGCGATGGTCAAATCGGGACGCCGCACCCCGATCCCGCGCTCGCGCAGCCCCTGAAACGCCTGCGGCGACGTGACCTCATGCACCAGGTGCAGATCGATATATAGCAGCGTGGGAGCGCCCGCCCGTTCGTAAACCACGTGCGAGTCCCAGAGTTTTTCAATAATAGTTTGCATAAAGAACTTTCAGCCTTCAGCCTACAGCCATCAGCTAGTTCCGTGCGTTGCCGTTGTGCCCTCAGCCGCTTGGCGGCGAAGCACGAGCCATGCCGCGCGACGCGCCAGAAAAGCTGCAGGCTGATAGCTGACGGCTGATGGCTTAGATCGCTTCTTCGATCGCCTCGCCTACCTGTTCCGTAGTCGCCGGGGCGCCGGTGGGACGCAGATCCGCGGTCACTCTGCCGCTTGCCAGCACCCGCTCGATGGCGGCTTCCACGGCGGCGGCCTCTTCCTGCAGTCCGAAACTGTACGAGAGCATGGCCCCCACCGATCCGATGGCGCCCAGCGGATTGGCCTTGTTCTGCCCGGCGATATCCGGCGCCGACCCGTGTACCGGTTCGTACAATCCCACCTGCGCTCCCGAGGGCCGCCGGTCGCCGATGGACGCCGAAGGCAGCATCCCGATGGAGCCGGCCAGCACCGCGCCTTCGTCGCTCAGAATGTCGCCGAACATATTTTCCGTCAGCACTACGTCGAAGCGGCGCGGATTCAGGATCAGTTGCATGGCGCAGTTGTCCACCAGCATGTGATCGAGCGCCACATCCGGAAACTCGGCGGCAATGTCGATCACCACGCGCCGCCACAACTGCGAATTTTCCAGCACGTTGCTCTTGTCGACGGAGGTCACTTTCTTGCGCCGCGCGCGCGCCAGGCGGAAGGCCATGCGGGAAACGCGCTCGATTTCCGAGCGCGTGTAGGTCATGGTATTGACCGCCCGCGTTTCCCCGCCGTCTTCGCTGATTCCGCGCGGGGTCCCGTAATAGATTCCGCCCGTCAGTTCGCGGACGATAATCATGTCGGTGCCTTCCACCAGTTGGTTCTTCAAGGGCGAAGAGTCCAACAACGGCGCATACGCACGCACCGGGCGCAAATTGGCATACACGCCCAGAGCTTTGCGAATTCCCAATAATCCCTTTTCCGGCCGCTTCTCGGGCGGCGCATTGTCGAATTCCGGCAGGCCCACGGCGCCCATCAGCGTGGCGTCGGCGTCGGCTGCCAGACGGGCGGTCTCATCGGGAAACGGCGACCCCGTCCGATGAATCGCCACGCCGCCCAGCAATCCTTCGCTCAGGCGCAGCGTGTGGCCCCACTTGTCGCAAACGCGGCGCAGTACGCGCACCGCCTCACGCGTCACTTCCGTGCCAATGCCATCCCCGGGCAGGACCAGAACGTTCAAGTTCATGAACTAGTCCTCAAACCGCGAAGAAAGGTGCTTTCCGAATACCGCTTGCTAGCGCGCGCGGCTCGGATCGGAGCCGCGACCGTAAGGGAGCGATGGGCGCACCACAGCAAGAAATCATGCGGCCGCACCACTAGTCCGCCGCCGCCTGCATGGCTTTTCGGCCGTCTTTGATGAGCGTGATAATCTCTTCGTCCATCAGGCCCTTCTTGCGGTGGTCGGCGACGGCCGTGAAGCGGTTGTACAAGTCGAGTAACTCGTCCTTCTCCAACTGGAATCCCAGGTCGCGGCAGCGCTGCTGCAGGGCGTGGCGTCCGCTGTGCTTTCCCAGCACCAGGCGGCCTTCGGGCACGCCCACCGAATGCGGATCGATGATCTCGTAGGTGGTCTTCTCTTTGAGATAACCGTCCTGGTGGATGCCGGCCTCGTGCGCGAACGCATTGCGTCCCACAATCGCCTTGTTGGGCTGCGGTCCGAAGGTGATCAGCGAGCTCAGCAGTTCGCTGGCTGCGAACAGGTGCTCGGTGTGAATGCCGGTGTAATACGGATAGGCGTCCGCCCGCGTCTTGAGGATCATCACGATCTCTTCGAGCGAGCAGTTGCCGGCGCGCTCGCCGATGCCGTTGATGGTGCATTCCACCTGGCGCGCGCCGTTTTCGATGGCCCACAGAGAATTGGCCACCGCCAGCCCCAGGTCGTCATGGCAGTGGACGCTGACCACCGCGCAATCGCCCAGCGCTTGCGCGATGCGGCCGATCAGGGCGCCGTATTCGCGCGGCGTCGAATACCCTACCGTGTCGGGGATGTTCACGGTGCGCGCGCCGGCCGCCACTACCGCCTTGGAGATGGTCTCCAGGTATTCGGGCTCGGTGCGCGCACCGTCCTCCGCCGAGAATTCCACGTCGTCCACATAGCGCCGCGCCAGTTCCACCGCGGCCACGGCTTCGTCCAGCACCTGCTGGCGGGACTTCTTGAGCTTGAACTTCAAGTGAATATCGCTGGTAGCGATGAAGGTGTGAATGCGCGGACGGCGCGCGTGGGTAAGCGCCTTAGCGGCCCGTTCCACATCCAGCGTGCAGCAGCGTGCCAGGCCGGCCACCTGCGCCCAAGGAAACTCGCGGCTCACCGCTTCCACGGCCTCGAAATCGCCCTCGGACGCGATGGGGAACCCAGCCTCCAGAATGTCGACGCCCAGTTCCACCAGCTTGCGGGCCATCTGTAGTTTTTCCGGAACCGTCATGCTGCAGCCCGGTGACTGTTCCCCGTCGCGCAGCGTTGTATCGAAAATGTAGACGCGATCGCTCATTGCTTCACCAATTGGGAGCTTGCCTGAGAAAGTTCAGGCAGGCGCCGCCCGATTTCGAGCCGCCTGCCCCACCGCGCCGTTCACTGGTCGGTTGTGCGCCGGTGGGGCGGGTCAACGCCTGCCTCCAAGTCCTATTTGCATTATGGCGGTCCACTCGCGATTTGGCAAATTTATAATATTAACGGCACGCATTAGCGGATGTTATAATCAACTCTCCGCTATGGAACTCCATTCCCTGCAGGTCTTTCTGACGGTCGCCACGGAGCACAGTTTTTCCCGCGCCGCCGAAAAATTGCTGCGCACCCAGCCGGCCATCTCGCTGGCGCTGCAGCGGCTGGAGCAGGAAATGGGAGAGCGCCTCATCGACCGCTCGGGCAAGGACCTCATTCTCACCGACGCCGGCCGCGTGGTGCTCGACTATGCCCGCCGCTTCGAAAGCCTGCGCCACGAACTGGACAATTCCATGGCCGAACTGCGCGATAATTCTTCCGGCCGCCTGATCATTGGCGCCAACGAATCCACCACGCTCTACCTGTTGCGCCATATCGAACGGTATCGCGAACTGTATCCCAAGGTGAAGGTGCAGGTGCGGCGCAGTTTCTCCAGCAAAATCCCCAACGAACTGATCGACGGCAACCTGGAACTGGGCGTGATCAGCTACGATCCGGGCGATGAGCGGCTGAAGTCGAAAGTGATCTACACCGACGCGCTAGCGTTCGTGGTGTCGCCCAAGCATCGCCTGGCCCATCGCAAGACCGTGTCTATCTCCGAACTGGGCGCGGAGAATTTCGTGGCGCACAACGTGGTGTCGCCCTATCGCGAGGTGGTGTTGCGGGAATTTCAGAACCACAAGGTGCCGCTGCGCATGGACGTCGAAATGCCCACTATCGAGGCCATTCGCTGGTTCGTGCAGCAGGATCTGGGTGTGGCCTTTCTGCCTCGCATGTGCGTCGAAACAGACATCGAACAGAAGGTGCTCTACGAAGTCCGTGTGAAGGAAATGCACGTGGAGCGCAAAATCCGCCTGGTGTATCCGACCAAACGCGGTCTGAGCTATGCCGCCAAGGCCTTTCTCGAAGTTCTGGGGTGAACCCGGGCGGGTTCAGTCGCTGCGGCGCCGCCGGATCAACCACGGTTCGAACGCACCGGGATCTTCCAGAATATCCGCTTCGAGCTCCTGCACCTGCATGTCCAGCACGACCCGCTCAATCGCTGCGCCCAGCGATTCGTCGCCGGTTTCGGCGCGCTTCTGCTCGATCAGGGCCAGTACCGCCTCGCCGAGCTTCAATCGGTCTACCGCGTTGCTCATAGCCCTTCCTCCTATCTCCTTAGACGGACCAAACGTCCGAATGTTCCAAATCCTTGCAAGCCGGTTGCCGAACCGGTACTACGCCATGTGAGACTGGTACACGATGCCCGAGCTTCCCGACATCGCCGCCTACCTAAGTGCCCTGGAATCGCGCATCGTGGGGCAAGCGCTGGAGCGCGTCCGGCTGGCCAGCCCCTTTCTTCTGCGGACCCTCGACCCGCCGCCCGCCGCTCTCGAAGGCCGGACAGTGCGTGAATTGCGGCGCGTCGGAAAACGCATCGCTATCGGCGTGGACGGCGATCTCTGGCTGGTTCTGCACCTGATGATCGCCGGCCGGCTGCACTGGCGTCCGCCGGGTGTCAAGTTGGCGGGCCGTCAAAATCTGGCCGCTCTCGATTTCCCGGAGGGCTCGCTCACCCTCACCGAGGCCGGGACCAAACGCCGCGCGTCGCTACATATCCTGGCCGGCGAGGATGGCCTGGCGTCGCTCGACCCCGGCGGTATCGACGTGTTTGCCGCCAGTTTCGACGAATTCCGCGCCGCGCTGACCGCCGAAAATCACACCCTCAAGCGCGCTCTCACCGATCCGCGGCGCTTGAGCGGCATCGGCAACGCCTATTCGGACGAAATCCTGCACGCCGCGCAGTTGTCTCCGCTGTTGCAAACCCACAAACTCACACCGGCGCAGTGGGATCGCCTGTTCGCCGCCACGCGCCAGACCCTGCAACTCTGGATCGACCGTCTCCGCCACGAGGCAGGCAGTGGATTCCCCGAGAAAGTCACCGCTTTCCGCCAAGGCATGGCCGTGCATGGACGCTATGGAGAGCCGTGTCCGCGCTGCGGCGCCAAAATTCTGCGCATCCGCTACGCCGACAATGAGACGGATTACTGCGCGCCCTGCCAGACCGGCGGCAAAGTCTTCGCCGACCGCGGCCTATCGCGTCTGCTGGGCGCCGATTGGCCGCGAACCCTGGAAGAACTGGAAGCCCTGAAGCAAAAATAGCGTCGCTTTGTGAGGCAGCCGTAGAGAAGTCTACTTCCCCCGCACCTTCCGGTACGCCTCAGTCCTCGGATTCGACGCGTTCCATTGCGGCTCCTCCGTGCTGTCGGCCATGGAGTATGCCGCCAGCGCGATGGTGCGGTCCACTTTGGCCATATTCTCGTAATTCAGCTTGGGCCACTCGTCTCCCGCGCCGTGATAGTCGCTGAACGAGTAGGTCACCGACAGCGTGGTCGAAGGCACGCCCACATCCGCGAACGCCGCGTTGTCGCTGCGCGAGAAGTACGGGTCGCTCTTAGCCGCGTCCTTCACCACTTTGATGCCCGTCATTTCCCCGTACTTGCTGAAAATCGCCGGCATATTGGTGTAATCGAATCCCGTCAGGTTGAACTGTCCGATCTTCTCTCCCTCGCCCGTCTCGTCGGTCCGCCCGAGCTGTTCCAGGTTGACGTCGGCGATGGTCTTCGCCAGCGGAAATATGGGGTGCGCGGCATAATAGTGCGACCCCAGGTCTCCCAGCTCCTCGCCGAACAGCGCAATAAACAGGATGCTGCGCTTGGGACGGGTGGGCAGGCTGCCCAGCGCACCCGCAATCTCGATCACCGACGAGGTGCCGCTGGCGTCGTCATTGGCGCCATTGAAGATGTGGTCGCCCGGTCCGGTGCCGCGGATACCCAAGTGGTCGTAATGGCCGGTCAGCACTACGTAGGTGTCCTTCAACACCGGGTCCGACCCGCGCAGCAATCCCACCACGTTGCGCAGCTTCACCGGAACCACCGTGGGCGCAGCCAGGTGCGCCGACACCGTGCCGTCCAGCGGGCCCGGCTTTGCCGCGACCACCGCCGCATAGATGGCCGCGTCCGTCACCGACATCTGCGGCACTCCGCCCGTCGACATGTCTTTCAACCGCGGAGTCTGGCTGGTGGTCTGCGGCTGCGCTGCCGGCCGAACCACCACAAGCAACGCTGCCTCGGCTTTGGCGACCGCCAGCGCCACTCGTGGGTTCACGCCGCCGCGACCGCCGCCGCGTCCCCCGCGTCCCGCGCCGGCCGGCGGCGCTGCCGCGGCTTCGGGCATCAGGTACAGCACCACTTTGCCCTTCACCTGAGCCGGAGTCAGCGCATTGATCGCTTCCGTATCCGTGGACAGCACCTTGAACGCCCCGGCCTGGCTCAAGTCCAGCGCCGCGCCATCCTGGATGCTCAGCGTCGCCTTGTCGGCGCGCAGCGTCTGCCCGCCGGCTTCCAGCGTGAAGGCCACGCCCTCGGCGTTGGGCGTCACCTGGCCGAACGCCGCCGTTTGGAAGTAGTCGTTGTCGCCCACCGGTTCCAGCCCCGCCCGCCGGTATTGCGCCGCGATGTATTCAGCCGCGACGTCCAACCCCTTCGACGGAGTGCCGCGCCCTTCCAGTTCGTCCGACGCCAGAAACGAGACGTCCGCTTTCAGCCCGTTCGCCGTCAGCCGTTCGCTGATCTGCTGAAACAGGGAAACCGTCTGCCCCATCGCGATCCCGGCCGCGACCACCGCCATACCGACTCGAAACATCGATTTCATTTTGAGAAGCTCCAAAAGAACAGCCATCAGCCATTAGCCTTGAGTCATCAGCTCATTTCGCGCGTTGCGAGGCCGTTGCGGCGCTTCGTGGCGAAGCTCATCGAAATCCGCGCAGCGCAAGAGGAGCTGAAGGCTGATGGCTGAAGGCTAATGGCTATCCAGCTATTTTAACCCCAGGTTGATCGTCCCGCGGCACTTCCGCGAGCCGCACCTGCAGCGCACCCGTTCGATCTTGTCGGAGAACATGTAGTCCACCGTCAACTCCTCGCCGCGGCGGATGCGCCGCTTGCTCATGTACAGGATGTGCCCTTTGAAGATCCAGGCGTACAGATTGGGATCGCAACTGTGGTTGATGATCTCCGCCCCGCTGCCGCCGAAGGCGCCGTCGAGCGTCCAGTAATCGTCCAGCGTGAACAGGTAGGTGATATCGCCCTGGCCGCGCTTCTTGGTCTCCCGCCGGTTGATTCGCTCGCCGGTATATTCGATCACTTTGCGCCGCGCCGGAATGGTCTCCAGGGCGTACACGCCCCGCCGATGAATCTTCGATTCCCGGATTTCCAGGCGATAACAACAGTAGCGGGGATCGATGGATGGGGCGCGCACCAAACCAGTTGCCATAGGCCTGAGGTGTTCCAGCAATTGTACCCAAGCACGCGCCGTTCGAAAAGCCATAATTTCAAATCCATAAAAAAATCCAATCCCTGCCATAGAAAGTTCCGTCTTGGACGCCGCTGGACGCGGGGCGACAATACTCCGTAAGATCCAAAGTGACTCCCACGACGAAAGTAGCGGTGAAGGTGTGCGCTCTGGCGGCCCTGTCTTCCGCTCCTCTGCTGGCTCAGGGGACACCCGATCTGCAGGCGAAGATCGCTGCCATCGACGCCGCAGCCCGCTCGGCCCAGTCCGCCGGCGATAACGCTTGGATGCTCGTCAGCTCCGCCCTGGTCCTCATGATGACCGGCCCCGGGTTGGCGCTCTTTTATGGAGGTTTGGTCCGCCGCAAAAACGTTCTGGGCACCATGATGCAGAGTTTCGTGCTGATGGCCGTGGTCACCGTGCTCTGGGCGGTGGTCGGCTACAGCCTGGCTTTCGGTGGCTCGTCGCCGTTGCTGGGCGATTTTCATTTCGCCTTCCTGCGCAACGTTGGCATCGCCCCCAACGCCGACTACGCGCCTACCATCCCGCACCAGACCTTCATGGTCTATCAGCTCATGTTCGCCATTATCACACCCGCGCTCATCTCGGGCGCCTTTGCCGAGCGCATGAAGTTCAGCGCCATGCTGATGTTCACGGTGCTCTGGAGCCTGCTGGTCTACTTTCCCATGGCCCACATGGTCTGGGGCAAAGGCGGGCTGCTCAACGCCTTCAGCGGCGGCCGCATTCCCTGCCTCGATTTCGCCGGCGGCACCGTGGTGCACATCACTTCGGGCGTTTCCGCCCTGGTGTGCGCGCTCTACCTGGGCAAGCGCCTCGGCTACCCCGGCATTCCCATGAAGCCGCACAGCCTGGTGCTTAGCTTCATCGGCGCATGTTTGCTATGGGTCGGATGGTTCGGTTTCAACGCTGGCAGCGCGCTGGCGGCTTCCGGACTGGCCACCAGCGCCTTCGTGGCCACGCATTTCGGCGCCGCCGCGGCGGCCCTGGGCTGGATGGCCGCCGAGTGGATGCACAACCGCCGTCCCAGCGTGCTGGGCGGCATCTCGGGCGCCGTCGCCGGACTCGTCGCCATCACCCCCGCCTCCGGCTTCGTGCAGCCTTTTTCCGCCCTTCTCATCGGCCTCCTCGCCGGACTGGTCTGCTACGCCATGGTGGTCGCCATCAAGCCGAAATTCGGCTACGACGATTCGCTCGATGCCTTCGGCGTCCACGGCTGCGGCGGAACGCTCGGCGCCATCCTCACCGGCGTCTTCGCCACCAGCGCCGTCAATGCCGGATTGAAGGACGCTTCCGGCCGCGTGATGCCGCTCGGCATGGTGGATGGCAACGGCGGCCAGGTGCTCCATCAACTCATCGGCTGCGCCATTGCCTGGGGACTCGGCATCGTGGGCACCCTCGTCATTTTGAAAGTCTGCGATCTCGTGGTGGGATTGCGCGTCACCAAGGAGCAGGAAATCGAAGGCCTCGATCTCAGCATGCACGGCGAGGAAGGGTATATCTTCGAAGCATAGCTGGAGCTGCCAGCCGGACAAAGTCATGAAGAAAATTGAAGCCATCATCCAGCCGTTCAAGCTCGACGAAGTCAAGGAAGCTCTCAAAGCCATCGGTATCGATGGCATGACCATTACCGACGTCCGCGGCCACGGCCGCCAGAAAGGCCACAAGGAAATCTATCGCGGCCAGGAGTACAACGTCGACTTGCTGGCCAAGGTGAAAGTCGAGCTGGTGGTCGCTACCAGCCGCGCCGAAGAGGTGATTCAGACGCTGGTCGCCGCCGCCCGCACCGGCAAGATCGGCGACGGCAAGATCTTCGTCTTCGACGTGGCCGAGACCATCCGGATACGCAACGATGATCGCGGCGAATCGGCACTGTAGCATGCCGATGGCATCCTCCCTGCGCGAGACAATCGGTGGCTGGCGACGAAACTTCCGCGCCATAGCTCCCGGTCAAACAAGGAATGCCCCTCGCGGAATTTCGTTGCCTGTCACCGATTGTCCCCGTCGGCTGTCCCTGCGCGAGGCGTCGCCCTAGATGTCTCCCCTCATCTCCCGCCGCGACCCCATTCAGGAAGCCTTTCTCGCGTCCGGCGATGCCTCGACCGCGCTCGCCGAACGGTCCGCCCAGGTCGACCGCGTCGTCCTGACGGCTGCCGCGGACCTGCTCGCCGCCGTTCCCGACGGCCTGAGCCTGCTGGCCGTCGGCGGATACGGACGCCGCCACCTGTTCCCCTACTCGGACGTCGATCTGCTCCTGCTGTTCTCCTCCGATCGCCTGGCCGCCGCGAGCAAAGACTCCATCTCCCGCTTCCTGCAGCAACTCTGGGACGCCGGCCTGCGCGTCAGCCAGTCCGTCCGCACCCCGCCCGAATGTCTGGAAGTCCACGACCAGAACACCGAGCTCAACATCAGCCTCCTCGACCACCGCTACCTCTCCGGCGACCGCGCGCTTTATGCCTCGCTCGCCGACGGGCTCCCTCGCTTCCTCCGCGCCAACCGCGAGAGCCTGGTGCGCAACCTGGCCCGCCTCACCCGCGAACGCCACGCCAAAAGCGGCAACACGCTCTACCACCTGGAGCCCAACGTCAAGGAAACCCCCGGCGGACTCCGCGATTTCCAACTGGTCGCCTGGCTCGACCAATTGCGCGACGCCGGATCCGGCTATCCCGCCGCCGCCCTCCCCGACGAGCTCCAGCACGCCTTTCGCTTCCTGGCGCGCGTCCGCTGCTACCTCCACTGCCAGGCCGGCCGCGACGCCAATTCCCTCAACTTCGACGCCCAGGAAACCATCGCCGCCATTACCGAGGGGTGGCAGCACACCGCCGGATCCGCCGACGCCTCTCACTGGATGCGCCAGTATTACCGCCATGCCCGCGTCGTCTACCGCGCCGCCACGCGCGCCCTCGATGCCTCCGAGGCGCAGTCCAGCAACCTCTTCGCCCAGTTTCGCGACTGGCGCACCCGCCTCGCCAACGCCGATTTCTCCGTGCACCGCGAGCGCGCTCACTTCCGCGCTCCGCAGCAGCTCGATTCCGACCCCCTGCTGGCCCTCCGTCTCTTCGAATTCGTGGCGCGCCACGGCATTCGCCCTTCGCTCGAAGCCGAGCAGCGCATCGAAGCCCGCATCGACCGTCTGCGCCAGTTCTTTGCCGACCCTCCGCCCCTGTGGCCGGCCATCGAAGCCCTCCTCTCGCTGCCGCAGGCGCCCCTGGCCCTCCGCTCCATGCACGACACCGGCCTGCTCACCGCCGTCTTTCCCGAACTGCGTGAAATCGAATGCCTGGTGATTCGCGATTTCTTCCATCGCTATACCGTGGACGAGCACACTTTGGTCGCCATGCAGAACCTGTGGGGCCTGCGCGACCAGGCCGGCCGCAATTTCTACGCCGACCTGCTCAACGAAGTCAAACAGCCCGGCCTGCTGCTCTTCGCGCTGCTGTTTCACGATTCCGGCAAGGGCTCTCCCAACGAAGGCCACGTGGACGGGTCGTTGCGGCTGGCCACACACGCCATGGCCCGCATGCAGATGCCGCGCGCCGTGAGCGAGACCGTACTGTTTCTCATCCGCTGCCACCTGGAGCTGTCCGCCGCCCTGCAATCGCGCGATGTTTTCGACCCCGCCACCATCCGCGAAGTGGCCCGCCGCGTGGAAACCGTGGAGCGCCTGAAAGCCCTCACGCTGCTCACCTGGAGCGACATCGGCGCCGTCAATCCCGAGGTCATGACCCCCTGGCGCGCCGAACAATTGTGGCAGCTCTACATGATGGTGTACAACGAGCTGACCCGCGAACTGGAAAGCGATCGCATCGCCCAGCAGGCCGCCGACGGCCCGCCCGAACGCGTGGCGTTCCTCGAAGGCTTCCCCATGCGCTATCTGCGCACCCACTCCGAGCGCGAAATCGACGCCCACATCGAGCTCGAACAACGCAGCCGCCAGCGCGGAGCCGCCGTAGAGGTCCGCCGCCTGGAAACCGCCTGGCAGTTGACGCTCATCACCCACGACCGCCCCGGTCTCTTCGCCGCCGCCGCCGGCACGCTCTCCAGTTTCGGCATGAACATCCTCAAAGCCGAAGCTTTTTCCAACCGCCGCGGCTTGGTCCTCGATACCTTCACCTTCGCCGACCCCAATCGCACGCTCGATCTCAACCCCACCGAGGTCGACCGCCTGCGCACTGTCACCGAGCGCGTGCTGGCCGGCAAAGCCAACGTCCGCGAACTCCTGCGCAACCGTCCCAAGCCCAAGCTTCCCAGCCGCAAAGCCGCCATCCCGGCCCGCGTTTCTTTCAATCCCGACGCCAGCACCACCGCCACGCTGGTGGAAATTGTCGCGCAGGATCGCCCCGGCCTGCTCTACGATCTGGCATCCGCCATCTCCTCCTGCGGCGGCAACATCGAGGTCGTTCTCATCGACACCGAAGCCCACAAAGCCATCGACGTCTTCTACGTCACCGCATCCGGCAAGAAGTTAGATCACGCCAAGCAGCAGGAAATGTCCGAGTTGCTGCGCAAAGCCTGCGAACCCAGCCTGTAGCCATCAGCTTCTTTCGATGCGCGGTGCGGCCAGGGCGGTGTTTCGCCGCGAAGCCCTTGGGCGGCATCCCCTACGCAGGCAATAGCTGAAGGCTGCAGGCTGACGGCTTGCAGCTACCGGCTCACCATTTCGATCGCCGCGAACAATTCCTCCGGCGTCACCGGTTTGCTCACGTACGAGTCCATCCCCGCCTTGAGGAATCGCTCGCGATCTCCGCTCATGGCGTGCGCCGTCATGGCGATGATCGGCGTATGTTCTCCGGACGCCTCTTCGCGCAGCCGGATGCGATGCGTGGCTTCCACGCCATCCAGTTCCGGCATCTGCACATCCATCAACACCACATCGTACGCACGTTCCGCCAGCATCGCCAGCGCCTCTAGCCCGGTCTCCGCCACCTTGACGGTGTGGCCGCGCCGTTCCAGCAGCCGCACCACCACCTTCTGATTCACGGCGTTATCTTCCGCCAGCAGGATCTGCAGCGGTCCCGCAGACTCCGTGGGCGCCACCGGCTTCGTCTCCGCCGGCCGCGCCGCCGAGGCTCCGAAGCGCGCCGTGAAATAGAACGCGCTGCCCGCCAGGCAACGCCCGTTGTCGTCGCGCCAGGGACTCTCCATCCAGATGCGGCCGCCCATCAGCAGCACCAGCTTGGCGGAGATCGTCAGCCCCAGTCCGGTGCCGCCGTACCGCCGCGTGTTGGACGAATCCGCCTGCTCGAACGGGGCGAAGATCGATTGCTTCTTATCCTGCGGAACCCCGATGCCCTCATCGGTCACGCGAAACCGGCAGCACACCTCGCTCGCCGTTGCCAATTCCAGCCGCGCCGTCACCCCGATGGCGCCGCCCGACGAGAATTTCAGCGCGTTCCCCAGCAGGTTGACCAGGATTTGCCGTAGTCGCCCGGCATCGCCCAGCACAATCTCCGGGATGTCGTCGTCGATATCGGCGATCAGTTCGATCCCCTTTTTGTGAGCTCCAAAGCGAAAGAAGCGTATCAGGTCGTGGACCACCGGGCGGAATTCGAAGGGCTCGCGCGCCAGATCCAGTTTGCCGGCCTCCATTTTGGAGAAATCCAGCACGTCGTTCAGGATCCGCAGCAGGGAATCGGCGCTGCTCTTGGCCGTCTCCAGGTAGTCCCGCTGCTCCTCGGTCAGTTCCGTGTCCAGAGCCAGGCTGGTCATCCCCAGGATGCCGTTCATGGGCGTGCGGATCTCGTGGCTGAGGTTCGCCACGAATTCCGACTTGGCCGCCGTCGCCCGCTCCGCCAGCACTTTCGCCGTCCGCAGCCGGGCCGTGAGCCAGGAAACCACGCCCAGCGCCAATACAAACAGCCCCAGGGCGACTTTCAGCGTCTGGTTGTTGCGGCGGGCCACCGCCACGGTTTCCAGGAAATTCGATTCGTGAAACGGGTTGGCGTACCACCGAAACTGGATGCCGGTCAGCGATCCGTCCTGGCTCATTTCCACGATGGCTTCCCGCAACCGGTCGGCCGCCCAGACCGCGCCCGGTCGTTTTCGCGTTGCGCCCACCCCGGACACCATCCTGTCCCCAGGCAGCGGACGGAACGTCAGCTCGCCGGCGCAATCCTGCGCTTCGCTGCGGTAGGAATCGATCGGACTTCCCGGCAGCAGCACGGCGTCCGCCGCCCCGTGGCACACCAGCCGGATGCTCTCCTCCCGTTCCCGCACTTTCAACGGAATCGCCCGCGGATAGTCCCGCAACGCGATGCGGGCCGCCAGACCGGCGGGAAATCCCAGCGTCCGCCCCGCCAAATCCGCGCGCGGCCCTAAATCGTGACCTTTCAGGGACACCAGCCAGATGGAGGATTCCTCGTAGGGATCGCTGATATAGTACTTGCGCAGCCGCTCCGGCAACCGCGCCGTCAGCGGCCAGAGATCCACCGTGCCGTTCTCCAGAGCCTGGTCTGGTCCCTCCGGCACAAGCACCCATTCGAGCGCGATTCCCGCGTGTTCGGCCGCGCCTTGAATGATGTCGATGGTCGGACCGTACGGTTGCCCCGCCGCCGTCACAAACTGCCGCGGCGGCGAATCCTGAAACCCCATCCGGTACACTCGTGGCGGAGGCGCCACGGTTGCCGCGTGATACCACCACCCCAAGGCGCAGAGTCCGACAACCCCGCACCCAAGCGCGACTTTCCAGCGTGGGAACATGCGCTATCCGTCATATCGGTCGGGTCCTCGGGGAACTCTAGGAGAATCTCCCCCGATTCGTCGCCATCCCGCCCGGCCCGCCCATTGGAAGCTGTTCCAGGAGACCGACCGCCACCATGGCGCGCTCGACCCCTCCGTGAAATTCAACGACGACATCCCCCGCCCCAACACCCGCTACCGCGCCTCGTTCTATGCCGAAGCCGGCCCCCGTAGCGCGAAAAGAGGGACAGACTTCTCTGTCCTGGACAGACTTCTCTGTCCCAAGGCGCCGGTGTTGCGCCGTCGTGGACAGAGCGGTCTGTCCCTCTTTTCGCCCCGTTCGCCGAGTCCGGTTCTTCGTCCGGGCCCGGCCCGCCCACGCCATCCCGTACCAACTGGATCCCTTTACCTTTCCGCCAGTTGTAGAAAATCACATCTTTTTCTCTTGAATTCAGGTGTCATCCTGTGTAATACTGCCCACAAATCCCAGAAAATCAGGTTGCACCCGCTTGGGAGCGGCTTGATGGATTTTTGGAACCGGGTCCCATTTTTTTGGAGGGGCTAAAACGTGCAGACCTTGTTGTCGGCAACATCCCGTCGGTCGTTCCGTAGCCCGTCCATCCCCTCACCCCCTCAACACAGACAATCTGTAGCAGCACAGGAGATTCAGTCGTGGCAACTTCCCAATTGCACGCAGGACCCCAAGTGACCGAAGACCTTGGCATCAGCCGTTGGTGGCGGGTAGTAGGCGGGCTCTCCATGAACCTGGCCCTCGGCACCCTCTACGCCTGGAGCGTCTTCGTCGCCCCGCTCGAAAAACAGTTCGGCTGGAAGCGTGCCGATACCTCCATGGTCTTCACCATCGCCGTGATGGTGTTCGCCCTCACCTTCGTCATCGCCGGCCGCATCCAGGATAAATTCGGCCCCTTCTACTGTTCCCTGATCGGCGGCGTCCTGGTCAGCCTCGGATTCTTCCTCTGCTCCTACACCCATAGCCTCAACTACCTCTTCGTCTGCTTCGGGGTGATCGGCGGCCTCGGGAACGGTTTCGGCTACTCCACGCCTATCCCTGTCATGGCCAAATGGTTCCCCGACAAACGCGGCCTCGCCGTCGGACTTGCCGTGGGCGGTTACGGCGCCGGCTCCGCCATCTTCGGACCGCTGGCGCAGTTGAAGCTCATTCCCGCCTACGGCCTGGCCACTACCTTCCAGATTCTCGGCTGCATCTTCTTTGTCATGACTCTCGTCGGCGCGTTCCTCTTGAAGAACCCGCCCGCCGGCTACAAGCCCGCCGGCTGGAAACCCGCCGCCACGTCCAAATCCGCCGCCACCACATACGAATTCAGCCCCGGGGAAACCCTGCGCACGCCCACGTTCTACCTGATGTGGATCGCCTACGCGCTCGGTTGCTCCGCCGGCCTCATGGTCATCAGCCAACTGGTGCCGTTTGCCAAGAGCGTCGGCATCGCCGCCGCCGCGCTCTCCACCATGACGCTGGTGGTCGGCGCTTGCGGCAACGCCTCCGGCCGCATCCTCTCCGGCTGGATGTCCGACCGCCTCGGCCGCATCAACGTCTTGCGCACCATGATCGCCATCTGCATCGTCGCCATGCCGGCCCTCTATGCCGTCGGCGGCGCTGTCGTCGCGCTCTATCTCGCCGTGTTTGTCGTCTACTGGTGCTACGGCACCCAGCTCTCCGTCAACGGCGCCGCCGCCGCGGACTTCTGGGGCACCAGGAACGCCGGCATCAACTACGGCATGCTGTTCACCGCCTGGGGCGTGGCCGGCATCATCGGCCCCCGCATTGGCGGCGTCCTGTTCGACAAGTATCATAATTACCAGGCAGCTTTTTATACCGCCGCCGTGCTCGCCGCGGTAGCCCTGGTCTGTGAAATGCTGGCCAAGCGGCCAGCTGCGCCGATTGCCCGCTAGACTGTTAGAAAGGTTTATCGATGTCCACCGTCACTCAAACCAATATCGACTCCGTCCTCACCGAACACCGCGTCTTCGAGTGCTCCGAAGACTTTCGTTCCAAGGCCCACATTGGCAGCATGGACGAGTATGACCGCCTCTACAAAGCGGCCGAAACCGATCCCGAAAAGTTTTGGGGCGAGATCGCGTCCCAATTGCACTGGTTCCAGCCTTGGGACAAAGTGCTCGACTGGAATTGCCCCAAGGCCAAATGGTTCTCCGGTGGCCAGATCAACCTTTCTTATAACTGCCTGGACCGCCATGTCGCCTCCCACCGACGCAATAAAGCAGCCATCATTTGGGAAGGCGAACCCGGCGAGGTGCAGACCCTCACCTACCAGCAATTGCTCATCGAGGTGTCGAAGTTTGCCAACGTCCTGAAGTCCCTCGGCGTCTCCAAGGGAGACCGCGTCGCCATCTATATGGGCATGTGCCCCGCGCTCCCCATCGCCATGCTGGCCTGCGCCCGCATCGGCGCGCCGCACACCGTCATCTTCGGCGGCTTCTCCGCCAACGCCCTGGTCGACCGCATCACCGATTCGCAGGCCTGCCTGGTCATCACCCAGGACGGCTCTTTCCGCCGCGGCGCCGAAGTTAAGTTGAAGCCCGCCGTCGATGAAGCCGTGCTCTCCTGCCCGTCCGTCAAGCATGTCGTCGTCTACAAGCGCACCGGTACCCCGCAGGACATGTTCGCCGGCCGCGACCTCTGGTGGCACGACCTCATGGCCACCGCCAGCGACGAATGCCCCGCCGAACCGCTCGACGCCGAGCATCCCCTCTATCTCCTCTATACCTCCGGCACCACCGGCAAGCCCAAGGGCATCCTGCACACCACCGGCGGCTATTCCGTCGGCACCTACATCACCGCCAAATGGGTCTTCGATCTCAAGGACGAGGATGTCTACTGGTGCACCGCCGACATCGGCTGGGTCACCGGCCATAGCTACATCGTCTACGGCCCGCTGCAGAACGGTGCCACCACCGTGATGTACGAAGGCGCGCCCAACTTCCCCGAGCCCGATCGCTTCTGGAGCATCATCGACCGTCACAAGGTCAACATCTTCTACACCGCTCCCACCGCCATCCGCGCCTTCATGCGCTTCGGCGACCAGTGGCCCGCCAAGCACCCCATGAAGAGCCTGCGCCTGCTCGGCACCGTGGGCGAGCCCATCAATCCCGAAGCCTGGATGTGGTATCGCGAAAACATCGGCCACAACCGCTGCCCCATCGTGGACACCTGGTGGCAGACCGAGACCGGTATGATCATGATCGCGCCGCTCCCTGGTGCGACGCCCACAACCC
>Ga0181529_10002464_pt1 | contig 22168 bp, 10 predicted proteins | sample PEATcosm2014_Bin_36_FD_119763 | JGI IMG/M metagenome (GOLD analysis project Ga0181529, IMG submission 119763) | Peatland microbial communities from MTU Mesocosm Facility, Houghton, MI, USA - PEATcosm2014_Bin10_30_metaG | ecosystem: Environmental > Terrestrial > Soil > Wetlands > Peat | place... | reverse complement strand
TTGTCCTGGTGGTGCTGTTCATCGTGATTGGGGCGTATTTCAGGAATAACCCCATGCGACATGGGCGGAAGTTCATGATCCGGAGGTTCGTGAACTGGTTTCCCCTCGGGATGACCTACGCCTTCCTTTACATGGCCCGGTACAACTTGATCGTCGCCAAGAGCGCCTTGGGGGTGCTCATGTCAAAGGAGGACTTCGGGATCATCTTTGGCGTGGGAACCGGCGTATATGCGCTGTCGTTTCTGGTGAACGGACCACTGGTCGACCGGATCGGAGGGAAAAAGGGGATCCTGATCGCCGCCATCGGCGCAGCGGGGTCCAACATCATGCTCGGCGTCCTTGCCTACCTCTTGCTGACCAACCGGCTGAGGACGGGAATGGTGGCGGCGTTTTCCGCGATTTACGCCCTCAACATGTATTTCCAGAGCTATGGGGCGGTTTCGATAATCAAGGTGAAGGCGTACTGGTTTCACGTCCGGGAGAGAGGTGTGTTCGGCGCGATCTTCGGCGCCCTGATTTCCATCGGCAGTTACTTCGCCTTCGATTGGGGCCAGGGAATCGTGAACCTGACGACGGGGGCGCCGCCCGCGGATGCCGGATGGGCCTATCGCTTGTTCCGGAGCGTATTTGGCGCCTCGGGAGGGACCGGAGATGCAACCTGGGCCGTGTTCTACATCCCTGCCGCGATTCTTGTCGCCTGGGCAATCCTGGACGTGTGGCTGATCAAGGACACGCCCGAGGAGGCGGGCTTCCCGCCCTTTGACACATGCGACGCTTCATCGGGCCAGATGCACGTGGAGTTCACGGCCTGGCAGCTCGTCAAAAAGGTCCTGACGAGCCCCGTGCTGCTTCTGATCGCGGTGGTCGAGCTCACCTCGGGCGTATTCCGCAATTCCGTGGTCCAGTGGTACCAGCCCTTCACGAGCGAGGTGAAGCAGCCGGGCGCGGAGTTCTTCCTCCAGAACTGGGGCCTGCTGATCTGCATCTTCGGCATCATCGGGGGATTTGCGGGCGGGATCATTTCCGACAAGCTCTTCCAGTCGCGCCGCGGACCGCCCGCAGTGATACTCTGCGGCGCGGTCCTTCTGATGGCCCTTGTCATGTCGGCTTTCCTGTTCAGCTCCCCGGTGATCGTGGGCGCCGCAGCGGTGGGCATCTGGATGGCGGGAGTCGGCGTGACTTCGCTCATGTCGGGAACCGCCGCGACTGACTTTGGCGGCCGGAAGGCCACGGCGACCAGTTCCGGGATCGTGGACGGATTCGCGTACCTCGGCGGTTCGGTGCAGTCCTTCTGCCTGGGATACCTCGTCACCTCCGACTGGCGCTGGTGGCCGATATTCTTCGTGCCGTTTGCGATTCTCGGCGGATTCGTCGCCATAAAGATCTGGCACGCGCTGCCGGCGGCGACCCGGAAATACATCGCCGACGTGGAGAGCAAGCAGCTGGCCGCGGGAATCGCGGTGGAAGGCACCCCGGGCCTGCGGAGCTGAAACCGGCGCGCCCCGCGGGGCCGTCCTGCGTTTTGAGATTTCGAGGTCATTAATCTTGGCTGGAACGTCTTACTGCGCTAAAGAGTCGCCATGTCTATGACGCCATCAAACGCAGTTTCGAATCGCGGCCGGCGCTGGCTTGTCGGCGCATTTGCCGCCCTGATCCTCGCGGGCGGCGTTGTATGGCTGCGAAGCGGCTCCGGCGGGGCCTCCACAAGGGCGTCCGCGGGAGGCAGGACCTCGGCCGTCCCCGTCACCATTGCTCCTGCGCTCAGAAAAGACGTGGAAATCACCCTGGACGCGATTGGAACGGTGACGCCCGTCTGCATGGTGACAGTCACCAGCCGCGTCACGGGCGTCCTCCAGGAAGTGCACTTCAGCGAAGGCCAGCTCGTGAAGCAGAACGACCTTTTGGCAGTGATCGACCCGCGGCCCTACCAGGCGGCCCTCCTCCAGGCTCAGGGCCAGCTCGAGCACGACAAGGCCATGCTGGCAAACGCGCGGATCGATTTCGACCGCTACCGGACTGCCTACCAAGAGCACGCCATCTCCGAGCAGCAGCTGGCGACCCAGGCGGCTGCCGTCAGCGGGTACGAGGGCACCGTGAAGCTCGACCAGGGCAGCCTCGATGCAGCCCAGGTCAACGTCGATTACACGCGGATCACCTCGCCCGTCGACGGGCGCGTGGGCCTGCGCATGATCGACCCGGGCAACATCGTTTCCGCGAACGGCACGAACGGCCTTGTCACGATCACGCAGCTCAAGCCGATCACGGTTGTCTTCACCCTCGCCCAGGAGTTCCTGCCCGAAGTGGCGAGGGAGATTCGCGGGGGCCGGCCGATCCGGGTGGACACCTTCGACCGGACGCAGAAGCTGCCGATAGCGACGGGGAAGCTGCTCACGATTGACAACCAGATCGATCCTGCCACGGGCACGATGCGCCTGAAGGCGATATTCCCGAACGAGGACACGGCGCTTTGGCTGGGCGAATTCGTCAATCTGAGGCTCATTGTCGGCGTCAGGGAGAATGCGGTGACGGTGCCCGCGCGCGCCGTCCAGAGCGGGCCGAACGGAAGCTACCTGTTTGTCGTCCGGCCGGACATGACTGTCGAAATGCGCGACGTCGTCGTCTCCCAGACCGAGCCGGACATCGCGGTCATCGGCAAGGGGCTCGCCGCGAACGAGCGCGTCGTCGTCGACGGCCAGTACCGGCTCGAGCAGGGCACGCAGGTCGTCCAGCAGGAGATGGCGCCGGCGCCGACCCGGAGCTGAGCGGCCCTGGCTCCGCCGCGCGCGCCCGGCCAACAACGAAGCTGCAAACAATTTCCGTGAACGTCTCCCAACCCTTTATCACCCGTCCGATCGCGACGACACTCCTGATGATGGGCATCGTGGCCTTCGGCCTGACGGCCTACACGCTGCTGCCCGTCGCGGCGCTGCCGACGGTTGATTTCCCGACAATCCAGGTAATGGCCAGCCTCCCCGGGGCGAGCCCCGAGACGATGGCCTCGTCCGTCGCGACCCCGCTCGAGCAGCAGTTCGCCGCGATTCCGGGCCTGAGCCAGATGACCTCGACGAGCGGCCTCGGCGGCACCTCGATCACCCTGCAGTTCATATTGAGCCGCAACATCGACGGAGCCGCCCAGGACGTGCAGACGGCGATCAACGCGGCGGGCGGCCTCCTCCCGAAGGACCTGCCCAACCCGCCGACCTACAGGAAGGACAATCCGACGGAGCGGGCGATCCTGATCTACGCGGTCCACTCCGACACGCTGCCGATGAGCAAGGTCGACGACTACGCCTACACGATCCTCGCGCAGAAGATGTCGGCCATCCAGGGAGTCTCGCAGGTGAGCATAGGCGGCCAGCGAAAATACGCCGTGCGGGTGCAGGTCGATCCGAACGCACTGGCGGAGCGCGGGATCGGGCTCGAGGACGTCCGAAATGCGCTCATCAACACCTCTACGGACCAGCCCAAGGGGAACCTGGAGAACGCCAGCCAGTCCTTCACCCTGGACACGAACGACCAGCTCACGGATGCCCGGGAGTTCAACCAGGTGATCGTGGCCTACCGCAACGGCGCGCCTGTGCGGGTGCAGGACGTCGGCGAAGCGGTCGACTCCGTCGAACAGGTCCGGCAGGCCGCATGGTTTGACGGCAAGCCGGCGGAACTGCTCATGGTCCGGCGCGCGGCGGGCGCCAACACGGTCGAAATCGTCGACCAGGTCAAGGCCCTCGTCGGCCTGCTGCGGAAATCCCTGCCGCCCGGCGTCAAGGTCGACCTCATGTCGGATCGGTCCGACACGATCCGGACCTCCGTATCCGACGTGCGCTTCACGCTCATCCTCACGATCTTTCTCGTCGTGATGGTCATCTTTCTCTTCCTGCGGAAGATGTGGGCGACCATCATCCCCGGGATTGCCGTGCCGATCTCGATCATCGGGACATTCGGCGTCATGTATGTGCTCGGCTACAGTGTCGACAACCTCTCGCTCATGGGTCTGTCGATCGCCGTGGGCTTTGTCGTGGACGACGCGATCGTGATGATCGAGAACATCGTCCGCTACATCGAGGCGGGCGACACGCCGATGGAGGCGGCGCTGAAGGGCTCGGGCCAGATAGGCTTCACGATCATTTCGATCAGCGCCTCCCTGGTCGCCGTGTTCATCCCGCTCCTGTTCATGAGCGGCATCATCGGGCGCCTGTTCCGCGAGTTTGCCATGACGGTGACATCCGCCGTGCTGGTGTCAGCCGTGGTCTCGCTGACGCTCACGCCCATGATGTGCGCCCACTTCCTGACGCGGGAGAACGAACACAGCGGCAAGGGGCGGTTCAACCGGGCTGCGGACGCCTTTTTCACCGGGATGGTCCGGCTGTACGACCGGGGTCTGGGGTGGGTCCTGCGGCACCAGTTCGCGACGCTCATGACCACCCTGGCGCTTCTCGGGCTGACAATATTCCTGTATATCGTCATCCCCAAGGGCTTTTTCCCGCAGCAGGACACGGGTTTCATCTTCGGGGAGGTCGACGGGCGCCAGGACACCTCGTTTAACGGCATTTCAGCACTGACGCAGGCGGTCGCCACCAAGGTGATCAAGGATCCCGCAGTCAGCGGCGTAATGGCCTTCGGCGGGGCTGGCGGCAACGGGACCGAAAATGCGGCCCGGATGTTCATCCAGCTGAAGCCCCTCAAGGACCGCGACGCTTCCGTCGACCAGGTCATTCAGCGCCTGCGGCCGAAGGCCGCTCAGGTCACGGGCGCCAAGTTCTTCATGCAGGCGGGCCAGGACATCACCGTCGGCGGTCGCTCGGCGCGCACGCAGTTCCAATACACGCTGACCGACACGGACATCGAGGAGCTGAACCATTGGGCGCCGGTCTTCGAGAAGGCGATGGCGGGGCTCCCTGGGCTGCAGGACGTCGCTTCCGACCAGCAGACCGCGGCGCCCCACATCTCGATCGACATCGACCGGGACGCGGCTTCGCGGCTTGGCATCTCCCCACAGCTGATAGACGACACGCTCTACGATGCATTTGGCTCGCGGGAAGTGGGCACGATATTCTCCTCGACGAACCAGTACAGGGTTGTCCTTGAGGTCCAGCCGCAATTCCAGACCGACGCCTCCGCGCTCTCGAAGCTGTACGTCATCGGCGCGGGCGGGGGGCACGTGCCGCTCAGCGCCTTCGCGCATTTCACCTCGAAGCTGGAATCGCTGTCCATCAGCCACCAGGGGCAGTTCCCGGCCATCACGCTGTCGTTCAACCTTGCCCCCGGCACCGCGCTCGGGGACGCCGTGGACGCGATCGAGCGCATGCGCCGCGATCTCGGGGCGCCGGACACGGTGCAGGGCACCTTCCAGGGCACCGCGCAGGCTTTCCAGGATTCGCTTTCCTCGACGCCGCTTCTGGTCCTCGCCGCCGTCGCCGTCGTCTACATCGTCCTTGGGATGCTCTACGAGAGCTTTATCCATCCCGTGACAATCCTCTCATCGCTGCCCTCGGCCGGCGTGGGCGCGCTGCTGATGCTGATGCTTTTCCGCTACGACCTGAGCGTGATCGCGATCATCGGCATCATCCTGCTCATCGGCATCGTCAAGAAGAACGCGATCATGATGATCGATTTCGCCCTGGAGGCCGAGCGGAGCGAGGGCAAGAGCCCGCTGGAGGCGATCCACGAGGCCTGCCTCCTGCGTTTCCGCCCGATCATGATGACCACCATGTCGGCGCTCCTGGGCGGGCTGCCGTTGGCGGTCAGCCACGGAACCGGCTCGGACCTGAGGCGGCCGCTCGGCATTGCGATTGTCGGCGGCCTGCTGGTCTCCCAGGTCCTGACGCTGTACACGACTCCGGTCATTTATCTCTACCTGGACCGCGCGGCGGCGAAGATTGGATCGCTGCGCGGGCGAAAGGGGCGCGAGGCCGGATTGCCGGGCACCGCATCCGTTTTCCCCAAGGCCTGAGATGGCGGCGGCAGTCCCTGGACTCGGGGTTCTGCGGCGGCCGGGGCCCCCTTGCAAGGGCTGCAACACCGGGGGGGGCGAACGCGCTGCTTGCCAAGTCATTCGACAATCGGCCTTTTTTGTGGATTTTGACCCGGAACCCGACAGCGCCGGCCGGAGTCATGCAGGCGCGCGGACTGCACACCCCCTTCATATGCAAAACGAGACAAAACCCAGGAAAAGCAGGCTCGTTGCCACAATCCTTGTCGTCATCGCCCTTGGGGCGGGTTACCTCGTCATCCGGCGGGGTGCCGGCGAAACCGTGGCGGGTGCACGGCCCGCGGCGGCCGTTCCCGTTTCGACGGCTGCGGCAAGGCTCGGAAACCTCGACATCTATATCGACGGCCTGGGCACCGTAACGCCGGTGTCCACGATCGCCGTGACCAGCCGTGTGGTGGGGGAGCTGACCCAGGTTGCCTTCCAGGAAGGCCAGATCGTCAAGAAGGGAGACCTCCTCGCGGTCATCGACCCACGGCCCTATGAGGCCGCCCTGATGCAGGCGCGGGGCCAGCTGGCCCGCGACCAGGCGATGCTCAGCAACGCCCGCCTGGACCTGGCGCGGTATGATGATGCCTACAAGCAGCATGCGATTCCCGAGCAGGAGCGGGCCACCCAGCAGGCCGTGGTGGACGGGGACACCGGGACCGTTCAGCTCGACCAGGGCAACGTCGAGGCCGCCCAGGTGAACCTCGATTACACGCGGATTGTGTCGCCCATAGACGGCCGGGTCGGCCTGCGCCAGGTCGATCCGGGCAATATCGTCCAGGCCAACGGCACGGTCCCGCTGGCGACAATCACGCAGCTCCAGCCGATCACCGTCATCTTCACGATCGCGGAGGACCGCCTGGGCGAGGTGCTTCCGGAATCCAGCCAGGGGCACCCGCTGCGGGTCCTGGCCCTGGACCGGGCCCAGCAAAAGCAGCTGGCCTCCGGCACGCTGCTGACGCTTGACAACCAGATCGACCCGGCCACCGGCACGGTGAAGGCCCGGGCGGTCTTTGCCAACCAGGCGAATGAGCTCTTTCCAAACCAGTTCGTCAATGCGCGCCTGCTTATCAAGACCCTGGAACAGGTGGACCTGATCCCGTCCGCCGCAGTCCAGATGAATGACGCGCAGCGCTTCGTCTACATCGTGAAGCCGGACGGAACGGTGCAGTCCCGCCCGGTCAAGGTCACCGCGGTCGATGGCGAGACGGCGGCGGTGAGCGGCGTCCAGCCCGGGGAGAACGTGGTCACGGACGGCTTTGACCGGCTGCAACCCGGCATGAAGGTCTCGGTCCGGAAGGCCTCCGCAGCCTCCGCCCCGCCTGCGGGCGCTCCATGAATCCTTCCCGCCCGTTCATCCTGAGGCCGGTCGCAACCTCCCTGTTGATGACCGCCATCCTGCTGGTGGGGCTCCTCGGTTTCCACCAGCTCCCGATCGCGGCCCTGCCGGAGGTGGACTATCCGACGATGCAGGTCGTCACGTTCTATCCCGGAGCGAGTCCCGACGTGGTCGCCTCGGCGGTCACGGCGCCGCTCGAGCGCCAGTTGGGGGAGGTGCCGGGCCTCAACCAGATGCTCTCCACGAGTTCCGAGGGCGTCTCGGTGATCACGCTGCAGTTCACCCTGAGCCTGAACATCGACGTCGCGGAGCAGGAGGTGCAGGAGGCCATCAATGCCGCGCAGACGTATCTGCCCGCCAACCTGCCGACGCCCCCGGTCTACAACAAGGTCAATCCCGCCGACGCGCCGATCCTGACCCTGGCCCTGACCTCCGACTCGATCCCGCTCTCGCAAGTCGAGGATTACACGGACACCCGGCTGGCGGAGAAGATCTCCCAATTGCCCGGAGTCGGCGCCGTCACGATCAGCGGCGGGCAGAAGCCCGCGGTCCGGGTGCAGGTGAACCCGGTCCAGCTCGCCCGCTACCAGCTGAGCCTCGAGGATGTCAGGTCCGCCCTGACGGCGACGAGCCTCGACTCCGCGAAGGGCAGTTTCGACGGTCCGCACCAGAACTATCAGATCGACGCGAACGACCAGATCACCACGAGCGCGGACTACCGGAACGTCGTCGTGGCCTACCGCAACGGCGCCCCGGTCATCCTCAAGAACGTCGCCCGGGTGGTGGACGGGATCGAGAACGTCGAGCAGGCGGCCTGGATGAACCGTGTGCCGGCCGTGATCGTGAACATCCAGCGGCAGCCCGGGGCGAACATAATCGACGTCGTGAACCGGATCAAGGGGCTCCTGCCGAGGCTGCGCGCGACGATCCCCTCCGCCATCCACATCACCGTCCTTTCCGACCGCACGACCACGGTGCGGGCCTCGGTGGCCGACGTCGAGTTCGAGCTGATGCTTTGCATCGTCCTCGTCGTGGCGGTCATCTTCCTTTTCCTGCGGACGCTCGCCGGCACCCTGATCCCGAGCGTCGCCGTTCCGCTGTCCCTGATCGGCACCTTTGCGGCGATGTACGCCCTGGGTTACAGCCTGAACAACCTGACCCTGATGGCGCTCACGATCTCCACCGGGTTCGTCGTCGACGATGCGATCGTCATGATCGAAAACATCTCGCGCTACGTCGAGCAGGGCGAGGAGCCTCTGGCGGCGGCGCTCAAGGGGGCGGAGCAGATCGGCTTCACGATCATGTCGCTCACGGTCTCGCTGATCGCGGTCCTGATCCCGCTCCTGTTCATGGGCGACATCACGGGCCGGCTCTTCCGCGAGTTTGCGATCACCCTGAGCGTCACGATCCTGATCTCGGCGGCGGTCTCGCTGACCCTGACGCCGATGCTGTGCGCCCTGCTTCTGCGCCACCGGAAGCCCTCCGAGCAGAGCCGGCTGTACCGGGCGTCGGAAAACGCCTTCGACCAGGTGCTTGGATTCTACAGGCGCACCCTCGAGTGGGTCCTGCGCCACCAGGGCATGACGCTCGCCGCGGCCGCGGCGACCCTGGCGCTGACGGGCGTCCTTTTTGAGGTCATCCCCAAGGGATTCTTCCCCGTGCAGGACACGGGCGAGATCCAGGGCGTCTCCGAGGCCGGCCAGAGCGTGTCTTTTGCCGAGATGGCCCGGCTTCAGCAGCGGCTGGCGGAGGTTGTCCTGCAGGACCCGGCGGTCGACAGCCTTTCGTCGTTCATCGGGGTCGACGGCACGAACACGACCCTCAACAGCGGGCGGATCCAGATCAATCTCAAGCCGCTTTCCGTGCGCGGCCTGTCCGCCTCCGACGTGATCCGCCGGCTGCAGCCCGCCCTGGCCCGTGTCGCGGGAATCACCCTTTACATGCAGCCGGTGCAGGACATCTCCGTCGAGGACATCGTCAGCCGCACCGAATACCAGTACAGCCTGGAGGATCCTGATGCGGCCGAACTCGCGCGCTACGAGGCCGCCTTTGTCGGGCGCCTGAAGGGCCTGCCCCAGCTCACCGACGTGGCGAGCGACCTGCAGACGCGCGGCCAGCAGCTTTCCCTCCAGATGGACCGGATCACCGCCGCGCGGCTCGGGATCACCGCGCAGGCGATCGATGACGCCCTCTACGACAGTTTCGGCCAGCGGCAGGTGTCGACGGTATTCACCCAGCTGAACCAGTATCACGTGATCCTCGAGGTCGACCCGGCCTTCCAGACCGGGCCTGGCAAGCTGGACGATGTCTACCTGAAGGCGCTGTCGGGAGCCGCGGTGCCGCTTGACGCCGTCACCCGGAGCGACCAGCAGATGGCGCCGATCCTGATCAGCCACATGGGCCAGTTTCCGGCGACCACGGTGTCCTTCAACCTGGTGCCGGGCTTCGCGCTCGGATCCGCGGTGGAGGCGATCCGCAAGGTCGAAAAGGACATGCCGCCGCCGCCCGCCATGCAGGCCTCGTTCCAGGGGACCGCGCAGGCCTTCGTCGGTTCTCTCGGCAACGAGGCGATCCTGATCCTGAGCGCGATGGTGACGGTCTACATCGTCCTCGGCGTCCTCTACGAGAGCTATATCCATCCGATCACAATCCTGTCCACCCTCCCTTCCGCCGGCGTCGGCGCGCTGCTCGCCCTGATTGTCTGCGGCTCGGAACTCACCGTGGTGGCCATAATCGGAATCGTGCTCCTGATCGGCATCGTGCAGAAGAACGCGATCATGATGATCGACTTTGCGCTCGACGCCCAGAGAAGGGGGCAAAAAGAGGCGCATGAGGCGATCTACCAGGCCTGCCTCCTGCGCTTCCGGCCGATCCTCATGACAACGATGGCGGCGCTCCTCGGGGCGGTGCCCCTCGCGCTGGGCCAGGGCGTCGGCTCCGAACTGAGGAGGCCGCTCGGCATCGCGATCATCGGAGGGCTGATCATCAGCCAGATGCTGACGCTGTACACGACACCGGTCATCTACCTGGCCTTCGACCGAATCGCCTCCAGGATGGCGGCGCGGCGCCTGGCCGCCGGGGGCGTGGCGCCGGCCTCCGAACCCCCGTCATGAGGCTGTCCGCCCCTTTCATCCGCAGGCCGATCGCCACGACGCTGCTTATCGTGGCCATCGCCCTGTCGGGAATCGTCGCCTTTCGGGTCCTTCCGGTGTCGCCGCTGCCCCAGGTCGATTTCCCCACGATCTCGGTCCAGGCCTCCCTCCCCGGCGCGAGTCCCGAAATCATGGCCTCGTCGGTGGCGACGCCCCTCGAGCGCGCCTTCGGCCGCATTGCGGGCGTTGCCGAGATGACGGCCCAGAGCACCCTCGGGCAGACCAGCGTGACCCTGCAGTTCGATCTGGACCGGAACATCGACGCCGCCGCGCGCGACGTCGAGTCGGCGATCAACGCCGCGCGCAGCTACCTGCCGTCGGACCTGCCGGCCAACCCGACCTACCGCAAGGTCAACCCGGCCGATGCCCCGATCATGATCATCGCCCTGAGCTCCGAAACCCTGCCGCCGCCCGCCCTTTACGATGCGGCCTCCACGGTCTTGGTGCAGCGCCTGTCGCAAATCCAGGGCGTCGGGCAGGTCATCGCCGGCGGCAGTTCCGCGCCGGCCGTCCGGATCGACGTCAATCCGAACAAGATCAACAGCTACGGCCTGCAGCTCGACGACATCCGCGCGGCCGTGGCCGCCCAGACGGCCGACGAGGCCAAGGGCAGCCTTTCGGATGCAAGAAGGCGCTGGTCGATCAGTGCCGACGACCAGCTGAACCGCGCGGCGGACTACAGCCCGATAATCGTCAGCTACCGCCACGGCTCGGCCGTCCGCCTTTCCGACGTGGCCACGGTCAGCGACTCGGTCCAGACCGTGCGCTCGCTCGGGCTGGTCAACGGCAAGCCGTCGGCCGTGGTCATGGTCTTCCGCCAGCCGGGAGCGAACATCATCGACACGGTCGACGGCATCAAGGCGGCCCTGCCGCAGCTCAAGGCCTCCATCAACCGCACGATCGAGCTGACGATCGCCCTCGACCAGACCCAGACGATCCGCGCGTCGGTCCGGGATGTCGAGCGCTCGCTTTTCATTTCGATCGTGCTGGTCGTCCTGGTGGTCTTCGTCTTCCTGCGGGAGGTGCGCGCGACGCTGATCCCGAGCGTCGCCGTGCCGGTGTCCCTGATCGGCACCTTCGGGGTGATGTACCTGCTCGGCTACAGCGTGGACAACCTCTCGCTGATGGCCCTCACGATTTCGACGGGATTCGTCGTGGACGACGCGATCGTCGTCCTTGAGAACATCACCCGGTACCGGGAGCAGGGGATGGGGCCGGTGGATGCGGCGATGAAAGGGGCGGCCGAGATCGGCTCCACGGTCCTGTCCATGAGCATCTCGCTTGTGGCCGTCTTCACGCCGATACTCCTGATGGGCGGCATCATGGGCCGCCTTTTCCGCGAGTTCGCCGTCGTCCTCTCGGTCACGATCCTCGTCTCGCTGGTGGTCTCCCTCACCGCCACGCCGATGATGTGCTCGCGCCTGCGCGAGAGCAGGAAGGGCCATGGCCGGATATACCGCCTGAACGAAAGGGCCTTCAACGCCGTCCTCGGCGCCTACGAGCGGGCGCTGCGATGGGTGCTGGAGCATTCGCTGCTCGTCCTCGGGATAGCGGTCGCGACCCTGGCCATCAACATCTGCCTTTACGTGATCATCCCCAAGGGGTTCTTCCCGCAGCAGGACACCGGACGGCTCAACGGCAACATCCTGGGCGACCAGAACACATCCTTCCAGGCGATGAGCGTGCGGATCAGGCGTCTGGCCGAGATCGTGAAATCCGACCCCGGCGTCGACACCATCATCGCATTCTCCGGAGGCGGGGGCGGCACGACGATCAACACGGGCCGCGTTTTCGTGTCCCTGAAGCCGCTCGCCGAACGCAGGGCGACGGCCGACCAGATCATCAACCGGCTCCGCCCGAAGCTGGCGACGGTGCCGGGCGCCACCCTCTACCTGCAGGCCGTGCAGGATGTGCGCATCGGCGGGCGCATGAGCGCCGCGCAATTCCAGTACACGATACAAAGCGACAATCTGGGCGACCTGAACCGCTGGGCGCCGGAGCTGCTCAAGGCCATGCGGCGGATCCCGCAATTGACGGACGTTAACACCGACGCCCAGAACAACGGGCTCTCCGCAAGGCTGGTGATCGACCGGGCGACCGCCTCCCGGCTCGGCATCACCCCGCGCGCGATCGACAACTGCCTGTACGACGCATTCGGCGAGCGCGAGATCGCCACCCGGTACACACCCATCAACCAGTATTTTGTCATCATGGAGGTGGCCCCGGAATACTGGCAGAATCCGGGCGGCCTGAACGACGTGTACGTCACCTCGGCCAATGGCGCGGTGATTCCGCTTGCGGCCTTCGCCCACTTTCAGCCGGCCAATGCGGCGCTTTCCGTCAATCACTCGGGTGTCTTCCCGTCGGCCACGATCTCTTTCAACCTCGCCCCCGGGGTCGCCCTCGGCGACGCCGTCGAGGCGATCGACGCCGCGGAACGCAGCCTCGGCATGCCGACCTCTATCCTCGGTGCCTTCAGCGGCACGGCCGAGGCCTTCAGCGCCTCCCTCGCCAGCGAGCCCCTTCTGATCCTTGCGGCGCTTGTCGCCGTCTACATCGTCCTCGGCATGCTCTATGAGAGCTTCATCCACCCGGTGACGATTCTTTCCACCCTGCCGAGCGCCGGGGTGGGCGCCCTCCTGGCGCTTTTGCTTACGCACACGGAGTTGAGCCTCATCGCGTTGATCGGCATCATCCTTTTGATCGGCCTGGTGAAGAAAAACGCGATCATGATGATCGATTTCGCCCTGGAGGTGGAGCGCCGCGAGCATGTGAGCCCGCGGGAGGCGATCTTTCGGGCCTCGATCCTGAGGTTCCGGCCGATCATGATGACGACGATGGCAGCCCTCCTGGGCGGCCTGCCGCTCGCCCTGGGGACCGGCATGGGCTCGGAGCTGCGCCGGCCGCTCGGCATCACGATCGTGGGCGGCCTGATCGTCAGCCAGGCCTTGACCCTTTTTACGACCCCGGTCATCTACCTTTACATGGACCGGCTGAACAACTGGGTCGGCCGGCTGGCCGGGACGCGAGCCGTCCGGCCCCTGGGCGATCCGTCGTTTTCCGCCGATCCGGCGAATCAGACTTCCGCATAATGAACGCGTTACAACGCCTGCCGTTTGCATTCCCGTCGCGCCTGTCCTGGCGCCCCTCGGCCGCGCTGGCATTGGCGCTCGGTTGCGCCTCCTGCAACCTCGCGCCCGCTTACCGGCCCCCGCCTGTCGCCGTCCCCGCGGCGTTCAAGGAGGGCCCGCCGCCTGCCGCCGCCGGGGCGCAGACCTGGCAGCCGGCGAATCCGGGTGACGATTCGGCGCGCGGCGCATGGTGGGAGGCCTTTGGCGACCCGGCCCTGAACGCCCTTGAGGAGCAGGTCCGGGTTTCGAACCAGACGATCATGGCGGCCGCGGCCAATTTCCGGGCCTCGCGCGCTCTGGCCGTGCAGGCGCGGGCGAACCTCTTTCCGATGGCGACCGGTTCCGGCGGAGTGACCCGGGCCCGCTCGTCGCACTCTACAACGGCGCCCGGCGGCTCGGTGACCGCGGGTCCGGGTTCGCCGGGAACCATCACGAATCAATTCGATCTGCCCCTCGACGCCTCCTATACGCTCGACGTTTGGGGCCGGCTCAGAAATGCCTACGACGCGAGCGCCTACACGGCCCAGGCGAGTGCCGCCGATCTTGCGACGGCGACCCTGGGCATCCAGGCCGAGCTCGCAGACGACTATTTCGCGCTTCGGGCGGTCGATGAACAGCGCCGGATCTACGCAAACACGGTCGCCTCCTACCAGCAGACCCTGGATCTGACGCGAACGCTTGTAAAAAGCGGCATCAATTCCGACGAGGACCTGGCGACCGCCCAGACCCAGCTCGACACCGTTGTGGCCCAGGCGACCGACCTCGGCGTGACCCGGGCCGGGCTGGAGCATGCGATCGCCGTCCTGATCGGCAAATCGCCGTCGGTCGTCTCGATTGCAACGGCGCCTTTCGAACCCCGCGCGCCGGATGTTCCGGCGGGAGTCCCTTCCGCCTTGCTGCAGCGGAGGCCCGACATTGCCGCCGCCGAGCGCCGGGTCGCTGCCGCCAACGCCCAGGTCGGCGTGGCGCGGACGGCCTATTTCCCGAATTTGACCCTGGGCGCCGGCGCCGGCTTTGAGTCCTCTCAATCCTCCAACTGGTTTGATTGGCCCAGCCGTTTTTGGTCGGTGGGGGCCCAGCTCGGGGGCACGATCTTCGATGTCGGAGGACTGCGGGGCGTCAACGAGCAGGCGCAGGCCGAATACGACCAGGCCGTGGCAGGCTACCGGCTGACGGTCCTGGGCGCATTTCAGGCGGTCGAGGACAACCTCGCCGCCTTGCGGATTCTGGGCCAGGAAGCCGAGCGGGAACGGACCGCGGTCGCCTCGGCCGAGCATTATCTCGAGCTGACACTCACCCGCTACCGGGCCGGAATCGACAGTTCGCTCAATGTGGCGACGGCGCAGACGATCGTCCTGACCAACCGCCAGGCCGAGGTGCAGATCCAGCTTCGCGAGGTTCAGGCGGGCGTCGCCCTCGTGATGGCCCTCGGTGGCGGCTGGGATTCCTCGCATCTTCCGGCGAGGAAGGACCTGACCGCCCACCAAGGCAAATGGACGCCCGCCAGCGCTTCCGCCGCACCGACTTCCGAGCCGGTCGCTCCCGCCAATCAGTAGAAAAGACCTCAGGCCTTCAGTATTGAAATCCGCCCCAGCGGATTTCAATACTGAAGGCCTGAGGTCTTCTCAGAAAAGCCCGAGCAGAAGGGACGGGAAGACGCCGAGCACGATGATCGCTGCGGCGGCCACAACGAGGGTCGCCGCGGCAACCGGGGAGACGGTGATCGGTGCGGGATTCGCGGGCGCGGGGGCGACGAAAGCCTGCTTCACAACGATCAGGTAATAGTAAAGGGCGACGGCGCTCAAAAGGATCGCGGCGACGGCGAGCCATCCGGCGGGGCCGGCGACGCCGCCGAGTTTCAACGCGGCCGCAAAGACGGCGAACTTTCCGAAAAAGCCGGCCAGCGGAGGCACGCCCGCGAGCGAAAGGATGAAAACGAGAAGGCACCCGGCCAGAGGGGGAGATCGGCGGCTCAGCCCCGCCAGGCCGGCGATTTGCAGGCTTCCGCCCGTCCGCTCGAGTATTCCGACGATGCCGAAGGCTCCGGCCGTCGCCAGGGCGTAGGTGGCCGCGTAGTAGAAAACGGGCCCGGGTCCGGACGATCCGACGACGATCACGCCGAGCAGAAGGGCGCCGGCATGGGCGATCGCCGAATAGGCGAGGAGCCTCCTCAGGCTCGTCTGGACAAGGGCGGCCAGGTTGCCGAGCAGGAGCGAGGCCCCGGACAGGATGGCGAGGACCGGGAGCCAGCCCGCACCGAAATGGGCGGACGAAACATCCCCGGCGGCCTCCCCGAGGCCGGGCCAGAGGAGCCGGGTGAAAAGGACAAGCCCCGCAAGCTTCGAGCCGGAGGCGATCAGCGCGGCCGAGGGCGCCGGGGCGCCCTCATAGACGTCAGGCGCCCAGAGGTGGAAGGGGGCCGCGGCCGCCTTGAATCCGAAGGCCACGAGCACCATGACCAGGGCGACGGTGAGAAGCGGGCTCGGACCCTGCCGCGCGAGCACGATCGCAATCTGGGTCAGGTCGATTGTTCCGGTCAGCCCGTAAATCAGGCTGAACCCGAAAAGCAGGAATGCGGAGGAAATGGCTCCGAGGAGGAAGTACTTCATCGCGGCCTCCGCCGATTCGGGGCGGGAGAGGTCGAATCCGGCGAGAACGTACAGCGAAAGGCTGGCCAGTTCGAGCGCCAGGAATGCCAGGAGAAGCTGCTGCGCCGCGGCCATGAGCGTGAACCCGGCGGTCGCAAAAAGGATTATCGCGCAGTATTCGGCGGGGCGCCGCGGCACGGCGGCCCCGGCTGAAACGCCCAGGACCACGAGCGTAAGGCAGAGGAGGGCGGCCCGCGCGGCGGTGCCGAGCGAGTCGAGGACGAGGACTCCGCCGAAGACCTCGCCGCTCGAGCCGGTTTGCAGGCAGAATGCCAGGGCGGCCACGACCGCAACCGCCGCAATCGCCGCGGCGGCCCGAAACCGCAGGGCGGTCCCGGCGGCCCGGAGCAGGGCGATGTCCACCGCGAGGACGGCGAGCGCCCCGGCTGCCAGAGCCGCCTCGGGAAGAAGCGCCCGGCCCAGGCCCGCATAATCGAGGCCGGCAGCCGCCAGGGGCTGGGACCCGGCAAGGGGCGATGCAATGCCATGAAAGAGTCCGAAGAACATCGGGATTGAACTCACGGCGCGCCTCCCTTGATGACGGCCTTGAACAGCGGCGACTGAAGGCTCGGCACGATCCAATTGAGGAGAAGATCCGGCTTTAGGCCGATCACGACTGCGGCGCCGATGAGAAGGAGGGCGCCGGTGCGTTCAGGCCAGCTGATCGGAGGCAAAGCCGCGGACGCCGCCGGCGTCTCACGACTTCCGGATCCGCCGAAAAATGTCAGCTGAACGACCCTGAGCGTGAAGGCGGCCGCAATGAGAACGCCGAGCGCCGCCGCAGCCGCCCACAGGGGCGAGGCCTGCCAGGCGCCCATGAGAATCGACAGCTCGGCGGGGAAGCCGCTGAAGCCCGGGAATCCCATCGAGGCGAGGCCCGCAATGACAAATACGGTCGCCGCGAACGGCAGCAGCCGGTACAGCGCAAGAAGGCGCAGGTCCCCCAGGCGCCGCGTGTGGGTCCTGTCATAGACCATGCGGCCGACGACGGCGAAGAGCAGTCCGGCGATGACCCCGTGGGAGAACATCTGCAGGACGGCGCCCGCGACGGCCCGGGGATTGGCGGCGGCCAGGCCAAGCATCACAAAGCCCATGTGGCTGACGCTCGAATAGCCGATGACGAACTTGCAGTCGTCCTGCACGAGGGCGACCAGGCCGGCGTACAGGATTCCGATGATCGCAAGCCAGGCGATGGCCGGCTGCCAGAAGGCGAGGCCCGCGGGGAAGAGCGGCATCGCCACGCGAAGGCAGCCATAGGCGCCGAGTTTCATGACGACGCCGGCGAGCAGCATAGAAGCCCCGGTGGGCGCCGCCACGTGTCCCGTGGGCGCCCAGGTGTGGAAGGGGAAAAGGCCCGCCAGGACCGCGAATCCGAAGAAGACAAGGGCGAACATCGCGACCTGCTGTCCCGCGGGAAATCGGGCCGCAGCCGAGGCAAGGTCGGCGAGCGCGAAGCTGTGCGCTCCGCCGGTGGCATAGGCCCAAAGCAGGCCGGCGAGGACCAGGGCGCTTCCGGCAAAGGAATAAAGGGCCAGCTTCATCGCCCCGTATTCGCGGTTGGTCGATCCCCAGATCGCGATCAGGAAGTATTTCGGGACGATCGCCAGTTCGTAAAAAACAAAGAAAAGGAGGGCGTCGGCGCTGAGGAACACCCCATACACCCCGGCGATCAGGGTCAGGTAGAATGCAAAGAACTCTCCCGTCCGCTCCCCGATGTTCCAGGAAAAAAGGATGCCGGCCGTCGCCGCGAGGCCTGTCAGCACGAGCAGGGTCATGCTGATTCCATCCGCGGCCAGGTGATATCGGCCGCCCATCGAGGGAATCCAGTCGAGGTCGACGAGCGTCTGCGGCAGGGCCGACGGCGAAAAGCCGGTCGCCGCCGCGAGCACGAGTCCCCAGGCGGCGGCCGCCGTCCCCAGGGCGACCCAGCGCGCGGCCGCCGCCGAGCGGCGGCCCGCGGCGAGCGAGAGCATGGCCCCGGCGAGGGACAGATAGATGGTCCAGGGAAGGAGCCTCATGGCGTCGGAAGTCCTCCCGCCCACGCTGTCACAAGCGGATTGAAAAGGCCGACCAGAAGCTGGGGCGCGATTCCGAAGAGAAACATCAGGGCGACCAGAATCGCGAGCGCCACGCGGTCCGCCCCCGCGATGTCCGGGAATGCCCCGGCTGAAACCCCCGCCCGCGGGCCGTGGAAGACCCGCTGCCAGAACGTGAGGTAGAATAGGGCGGTCACCAGAACGCCCATACAGGCGGTCGCCGCGGCCCAGGGGACGATGCCGAAGACGCCGCGAAAGATCAGGAATTCACCGACAAAGCCGTTGAGGCCCGGAAGCCCGATCGAGGAGAACATCGCGATTCCGCAGAGGCCGGCGAACACGGGCGCGGCCGAGCGCGCGCCGCCGAAATCCCCGATTCCGCGCCTCCCCCCTCCGCGGGCCTCGAGAACGCCGACGCAAAGGAAAAGCGCCGAGGCGGAGAGCCCGTGGTTGAACATCTGGAGAATCGCCCCGCCGAGGGCCGAGCTTGCGACGGCGGCGCTCTTGAGGGGTCCCGCGGCGACCGCGAACAGCGCCAGGAGGCAGTAGCTCACGTGGTTTATCGAGGAGTAGGCGATCATGCGCTTGAGATCGCGCTGGCGCAGGGCGGCGAATGCGCCCAGGACCACTCCCCCGAGGGCGAGCCACAGGAGGGGCGTCGCCGCCGCGTGAATCTCCGACGGGAAAATGGGCCACAGGATCCTCAGGAATCCATACACGCCCATCTTCGACATGACGCCCGTAAGGAACATCGATACGCCCGCCGGAGCCTCCGCGTAGGCGGGCGGCAGCCAGGTGTGGAAGGGGAACAGCGGCACCTTCACCGCAAGGCCGAGGAAGACGCCGAGGAACACTGCCTTTGGCCAGAATCCGCCAAGGGCCGCCAGGCGGTTTGAAAGGCCTCCTGTGGCCGCCAGCCGCGACAATTCGTCAAAATCGAGGCTCCCGCTCGCGACGAAGAGGGCCACAAAGCCGAGGAGAAGGAAAGCGCTTCCGGCGAGCGTATAGATGACGAACTGATAGGCAGCGCGCGACGCCCCGGGGCCGCCCCAAAGTTTGATCAGGAAAAACGCCGGGATTAGGCTCAGCTCCCAGAAAAGGAACCAATGGAAAAAGTCGAGGGCCAGGAAGACTCCAAGGGCGCAGCCCTGCAGAACGAGATAGAGAATCCCGAACAGCCGGACCTCGCGGGGCTGCCTCCAGGAGGCGAGCAACCCGGCCGGCGCAACGATTCCCGTCAGCAGGACAAGGACCAGGCTCAGCCCGTCGAGCCCGAGGCAATAGTGCGCATTGAGGGCCGACACCCACGCGTGCCGCTCGACCAGCTGATAGCCGGCCGCATTCGGATCGAACCGTGCGATCGCCGAGAAGCCGGCAAGGAGGGTGGACAGGCTGGCAACCAGCGCCAATGCCCGGCTGAGCGCAGGCGAGGCCCGGGGGACCAGCGCAAGGAGCAGCGCGCCCGCCCAGGGAGCGAATATGGCGATGCTCAGGATCGGACACGCCGTCATTGGCCGCCTCCCCAAATTGCGAGAAACGCCAGGACCACGAACGCGACGGCGAGCGCCCTCAGGTAGCCGTGGACTTCGCCCGTCTGGCGGCTGGAATAGGCCCGCCCGGAAGAGCGAAGGCTCTCGCTCGCCGAATTGAACCCTGCGTTGAGGCCGCTTTCGTCGGCCTCGCGGTTTACGAGTCCCGCGAAATTGCCGAGCCCGGCCACGAAGTCCACGCAGCCGCCCCAGACCCGCCGGTCGAGCGCGGCCGCCAGGGCGGCCAGGGCGTCGATGAGACGCCCGAAGCTCGCCGCGTAAAACTCATCGATCCTGAGCCCGGCGGCCAGGAACGCGAAAAGCCGCGGCGTGCGCTCCTCAATCGGATCCGGCGCACCGGCGTTCGCGCGGGCCCGGCGCGCGTAAAGCGCCCAGCCGGACCCGAGTCCGATCGCCACGAGGAAGATCGACAGCATCATGAGTCCGCCGCCCTCAAGGAGCGATTGAGGCTCCACCGGCGCGCCGCCCAGTTTCGACTCGAGCCACGGCCATGCCGGGGTGCCCAGGAATCCGAGGCCGACGGCCCCGAGGGCGAGAAGCACAAGTGGAACGGTCATGACGGCCGGACTCTCGTGAGCGTGCGAGGCGGACTCGGAGCGGGGGCTGCCGAGGAACACCTCGCAGATAAGCCGCGTCATGTAAAAGGCCGTCAGGACGACGGCGGCCAGGCCGGCGCAAAGCGGCAGCCGCGACACGCTCCAGGCGGCTGCGGCATGCAGGATCGCCTCCTTGCTCCAGAATCCGGAGAAGAGGAACGGCACGCCGGAAAGAGCCATCATCCCGATGGCGAACGTCGCAAAGGTCACGCGGAGCCGGCGCGCCAAACCCCCGAGCCGGCGGATGTCCTTCTCGTGATGGGCAGAGGCGATGACCGAGCCCGCGCCCAGGAAAAGCAGCGCCTTGAAGAAGGCATGGGTCAGCAGGTGGAAGATGGCGGCAACCCAGGAGCCGACGCCCAGGGCGAGCATCATGTAGCCGAGCTGGGAAATCGTGGAGAAAGCCAGGATTCGCTTGATGTCATTTTGAGCCACGGCGATCACCGCGCCCAGAAGGGCGGTGATGGCGCCCACGGCGGCGACGACCGAAAGGGCGTGGATCGACGGATGGCCGCCGATTGCCGTCAGCGCCTGGTCGATCGACATCAGCGGGTAGATGCGGGCCACAAGAAACACGCCTGCGGCAACCATCGTGGCCGCGTGGATCAGGGCGCTCACCGGCGTGGGCCCCTCCATGGCCTCCGGGAGCCACACATGCAGCGGGAACTGGCCCGATTTGCCGACTGCGCCGCAGAACAGCAGCAGGCTGATCGCGGCCGAAAGGGGGAGGGCGAGCCCGAGGAAGGTCGCAGGAATCAGGTGCGCGTTCAGCAGGCCGAGCTGTCCGCCGTCGAAGAGCCCATGGCCTCCATCGTAGAACAGAAGGGTGCCGGTCGAATTATAGAGCCAGACCATTCCGAGAAGGAAGCCCAGGTCGCCGATCCGGGTCGTGATGAACGCCTTCTTGGCCGCCGCGGCGGCCTCCGGCTTCTCAAACCAGAATCCGATTAGCAGGTAGGAGGCGAGGCCGACCCCTTCCCAGCAGATGAAGAGCAGGAGGAGGCTGTTCGCAACCAACAGCCCGAGCATCGCCGCCGCAAAAAGGCTCAGAAAGCAGAAGAACCGGGCGAAATTCCGGTCCTCCCTCATGTAACCCACGCTGAAGACGAAGATCAGCGTGCCGACGAAGGCCACCATGACCGCCATGAAGGCCGTCAAGGGATCGAGGAGCCACCCGAGCCGAACCTGCGCCGCGCCGAGATCAAACCAGGAAAAGTTCGAATGGAGGTGCGCGGCCGGAGCCCGCAGGGCGATGGCGAGCGAGGCGATCGAAACCGCCAGGGAGGCAAGAATGCCGGCGATCGCTGCGCCGGCGGCGAGCGCGCGGCCTTTGCGGGGCGTCAATGCGCCGATGGCCGCCGCGGCGAGCGGCAGGGCGGGGATGAGCCAGAGGTGCGCGGTGAAGCCGTCGTTCATCGTCAGCCTCTCAGGCGGGTGGCTTCCTGGAGCCGGATGCTCTTTTGATGCCGGTAAAGGGCGATGACGAGGGCGAGGCCGACGGCGGCCTCGGAGGCCGCGACGGCGATCGCGAAAAGGACGAACAGGACGCCCGTGCCCGCCTCGGGCGCCGGGCCAAACCGCCAGAATGCGATGAAATTGAGGTTCGCCGCGTTGAGCATGAGTTCGACACCCAGGAGGACCAGGATCGCGCTGCTGCGGGCCAGGGCCGCGGCGAGGCCGATCCCGAAGACGAGGCCCGAGAGGATCAGGCAAAGCTGGAGCGTGTTCACGGGGAGCCCTCC
>Ga0181529_10002463_pt1 | contig 22171 bp, 24 predicted proteins | sample PEATcosm2014_Bin_36_FD_119763 | JGI IMG/M metagenome (GOLD analysis project Ga0181529, IMG submission 119763) | Peatland microbial communities from MTU Mesocosm Facility, Houghton, MI, USA - PEATcosm2014_Bin10_30_metaG | ecosystem: Environmental > Terrestrial > Soil > Wetlands > Peat | place... | reverse complement strand
GGAACAGGTGACCTTTGTCATTTCACGTGGGCCGGAGTCTCTGGGACCGCGACCGCCAAAATTGGATGATCCATACATAGCTTTCACATACAGTCAAAAAACTGTGATAGTTAACATGCTGTCCCTGCTTAAGTACTTCTGTATGGTCGCACGGGAAAAACGGTGATTTTTAAGCGTATGCGTGTGCATACGTAGTCCCCGACGGGGATTTGGGATAAAAACGGGTGCCCTCTTTTAGGTCTGGGGCTGCCGGGGCTTCTGGACACTACAGAGCTGGCCGACACTGTTGATACTGTACGATGCGAGAATCATATCATCGCTCATGCTCCGCTCCCCGATTCCGATGCGGGTCAACCGGTCGCGGATCAACCGGATCTTCTTCTCGTTTGTCAGCATATATGAGAAGATAGTTAGCCGTCCGGGACCATGAAACAATGGTTTGCCGGCACTCTTTGCCAGCGAATACACAAATCTTAAAAAAAGCGGCGGATCAGAGATACCGGTTCTTCCGCAGCCAGTCTACCTGGGGCGGCAGGTAGCGGTAGATGATATCGCACTTATCATCCTGGAAACTCCACGGGACAATAATCAGGGTATCCCCTTCCCGGATCCAGACGCGCTTTTTTATCTTCCCCTTGATCCTCCCCATACGGGTGACCCCGTCAAAACAGCGCACACGGATATGGTTTGCCCCCATCATCAGGTCGGCGGAACCAAACATCTCGTTATTCCATTTTTTGGGCAGCCTGACCCGGACAAGTGGCGTCCCGTCAGGATTTACTGCATTGGGATCGAAATCATTGTTCCCTTTTCTCTGGTTATTATCGGTTATACCAACAACTCCTCATATATTAACGGCGTCGGGAATCATTAACATATCCCTCAGGGACCCATGTCCCGGTCTTGTGTCCTTTTCCCTCAGGCCGGATACCCGATGCAGGTTCACCTGCTGAAAGTCCCGTATATTTTTCCCGTCATACTCCCTACAGAACGGGTATGTCCGCACAAGCTACGCCCCCGTCTGCTTCTCATGACACCCCACTATCTGTCATCTCCGGGTTTTTCGGGGGATTTCTTGGCGTAGCCGCAGCCCTTGCGCTCGCCCTCCTTCTCCTCCCCTCAAAACAGTACGTCTCTTTAAGCAATTACCTCCAGATCCTCGCGGCGTTCGCCGGGGCTGCCGTATTCTGTTATTGCTACCTGCGGCATGAGGGCGGGCCGGGCCTGCTCTGGGCGGCCGGGGCGTTTGCCCTCTGGGGTATTGTGAACGTCGCCTGGTATGCCGCGGTCTTTTTCGGGGCCGGAACTTTTTCGTTCCCGAGCCTGATCGACATGGGTTTTGTCGCTGCGATCCTGCTCCTTTCATCGGCATATAACCGGCTCTACCCGAGAAAGCAGGTAGGGGGGCCGGTCCTTCTTGCGCTCCTGTTCCTGATGCTTGTCGTGCCGCTTGCCATCCTTGCCACGGGGGGAATAACCGACAAGACCCTGATGATCCTGCTCTATTTCTTTGCCTGCGGGTCGCTCATCATCACAGCGCTGAACCATTCGTTTACTGAGCACCCGGCAGCGCTTGCCGGGACGATCCTCTTTGCCATTTCGTTCATGATCTACCCGATACGAGAGACCTTCTTTGCCGGGAACGCCGTGCTTGCTATCCTTGGTCCGTGTGTCGCCGCCGGGTTCTCGCTCATTGTCCTCGGGCTCATTCAGAAAGGTAAAGGAACGCACCAGCCTGCCCCGGAGCAACCGGCAGCCGCTCCCCGGGATTTGTAAACCCCGAACCCCCCTCAAAAACGGCACATTTTTTTTGCCTTGGGATACCCGGGCCTCCCTCACGTTAAAACAGGGTCTGCTGCCCGGCGTCCTGCTTCCAGAGCCCCGAGACACGGAGGCCGAGCCGCCGGATCTTCTGCCCTTCACACAGGCTGCGGAGCAGTTCCCCGGCAGAGGACCGAAGCGTTGCCTCGTCGTTATGGTGGTGGAGCAGGGACTTTGATTTGGTTTTTGACACAAACCCTTCGTACCTGACCCGGACTGTGACGGTCTTAAAATGCAGGCCTTCATCGGCAAGCGACTGCGTCACTTCGCGGACGAGCCATTCTATGGTGGCGGCGATCTCGTCAGCGTCGTCCGTGTCACAGGCAAAGGTAGTCTCTTTCGAGATGGACTTTACCCCGTCGCGCTCCACGACTTCACTCTCGTCATGCCCGAGCGCCGCTTCGTGCAGCAGGGCCGCAGAACGCCCGAATGCCCCGATGAGACGCTGGATATTGCATGAGGCGAGGTCGTCGATGGTTTTTATTCCGAGATCTTCGAGGAGTGCGCCGGTTTTCCCGCCGATCCCCGGGATCTTCCGGACCGGCATCGGGGCAAGGAATGCCGGGACATCGTTGGGCTCCACGACCGTCAGGCTGTCGGGTTTGTGGAAATCCGAGGCGATCTTTGCGACGATCTTTGTCGGGGCAACGCCGAGCGAGCAGTTGATCCCGGCCCGGGCCCGGATCTCCTGTTTCAGCTGTGCAGCAAGGTCCCGTGCCGCATCAAAACTCCCGACCGGGCTGATATCGAGAAATGCCTCGTCAATGCTGACCTGCTGGACCCGGTACCCGGTCCCCCGGAAGATGCCCATGATCTCCCCGGACGCCACTGCGTACCGGGCCATGTCGGGCCGGAGGTAGACTGCATCCGGGCAGAGCCGGTACGCCTGCGAGATCGGCATAGCGGACCGCACCCCGAACGCCCGGGCCTCGTACGAGCAGGTGGAGACCACACCCCTTCCTGATCCTCCCTGCGGGTCGGCGCCGACGATGACCGGCTTCCCGGCTATCTCGGGATGGTCGTGCATCTCGACTGCCGCATAGAAGCAGTCCATATCGGCGTGCAGGATGATCCGCGGACTTGTGGCTCCCGGGTTTTCGCTCACCGTCTCCTCCCGATTGCGTTTGTCATCATTGCCCGGCACCGATCCGTGGTCAGGCTGTCCCTGCGGCACCACCAACTCTCTCCTGCGGATGATGGGGCATGGAAAAATCGCTTAAGGTGCACTGGCGCTGGCGGAGGCTCTCCTTTAAGAGCGTGGTCTCGGTGATGAACCGCTGCATGGGCAGGGTGAAGCGTTCCGAGATGTTGTTTAGTGCCGATTTGAGATCCTCGAACTCGGCTGGCCGTTCCCGCATCGCGTTCCTGACGTTCTCCCGCACGTTAAAGACCCCCATCGGCACATACCCGGGCAGCGCCTCCCGGAGGATGATGGCACCGGCCTGCCGTTGTTCCTGCGCGAGGGCTTCGAGCACCGCCATCTTGCAGGAGTAATAGCAGCCGCCGAGCGGCGAGTAGCCGGTCTTTTTTCTGAACCCCTCGTGATCGGAGAAGACGTACTCCTCGTTCCCGAGCACGTGGAGGAATGCCTCGGTCCACTCGTACTGCCACGCGGTTGGCAGCAGGATCACAGCATACCGGTTGTGCAGGCTTGCATACTCGTACAGGCGCACGGTATCGATCACCGGGCAGGTCTTTACCCGGGTGAGCAGGTTGTCGCCGATCATCGTGTCGCAGGCAGTAATGGACCACCGGGTTGGAACGAGATGCCGATTCGCGTCTCTCCCCATCGTCCCAGCCGAGAACGCCTTCTGGATCGTAGAGAATGGCGTCCCCGTCTGGTGGAGGCCGAGGACCGCATCCCGGGAGAGGAGATCGGTATCGTAGTACACCTTCTCAAGCGAGCGATCCCAGCGCTGTGCCGTAATATCGAAGCGTCCGAGAGGGGCGCTGGGCCCAAAAGGTGTGTGCTCCTCGGAGAATGAAAGGCCGGCGGGCGCGGTCTCAAACGCGGCCTCGCTTTCGATGGAAGTTGCGGAAAGGACAATCTCCTGGAGTTTATTGACAAACCGGTTGTCAATATCGTAGGCGTTATTGAGCATTTTCCCCCGCACAAGGTTCATCCGGTACCCGATGATCTCCTCCTGCGAGTGGTGGCCTGCTATCCAGTCCTCCGGCCGGTCCATGATGCCGGTATCGCCGTGGACAGGTGCGATCATCGGCCCGGCGTAGATGTCCGGGTAATTCCAACTGCCGATAAAAACTGAGGGTGGGGAACTCCCGGTCATCTCCTTTCCCACGTCCACCGATTTCATCTGCATCGTAGCCGCGGTCAGCTGTTTTAAGTATGCCCCTTTCCCGAGGATCATGGTTCATGGAAAGATCCGTAACGGGATATTAAATTCCTTGGGGGTGCGGGGGGAAAGTGACCGGCCTTTTCCCACAGGGGCCATAGTGAGAAAATGATTCATACCCCATGAGCGCCAGACAGATCCATTGTCATGGTATTTTGGGACAGGAAATCCGGCAGGGAACATGCCATTAAAGCAGGAGTCTTTTGTCATGCTTGAACTCCTTGCACAGCAAACGTGGTCGCCGTACGCGGCCGGCGCCGGTATTGGAATTCTGGTCTGCATCTCATTTTTGCTCTCCGATCGTCCCCTTGGGATATCAACGGCATATGCGAAGGTGAGCGGACTTCTGGAAAAAGCACTATCTCATAAAAGGGCAGAAAATGAGTTCTACCGGGAGACTGTGCCCCGTGTTGACTGGATCCTGATGATCCTGCCCGGTGTAATTATCGGGGCATTCCTCTCTGCGATTCTGTCAGGGCAGTTCCATCTCGTCTGGGTACCTGGTCTGTGGGAGACAGCATTTGGTACAAATGCAGCGCTCCGTCTCCTTACTGCGCTTATCGGGGGGATCATCCTTGCCTTCGGTGCACGGTGGGCAAATGGCTGTACGACCGGTCACGGTATCAGCGGTACCAGCCAGCTCTCGCTCTCGGGCATCCTGTTTACTGCCTGTTTTTTTCTTTCGGGAATCGCAACGGCGTTTGTGCTCTCCCGTTTTATCGGGGTGTAAGTAACCCATGACCCTGCTGACACGTCTTCACACGAATGCCCGGCTCCAGCTCGTCATGGGCCTTCTTATCGGAATTGCTTTTGGTTTCCTGCTCCAGAAGAGCGGGGTCACCGATTACAACGTGATACTCGGTCAGTTGCTGCTTCAGGACATGACCTTTTCAAAACTTATGGTTTCTGCGATCATTGTTGCGATGCCCGGTGTTTACCTTCTGGTGCACTTCGGCTGTGCACAGATGCACGTCAAACCCGGAACACTCGGATCGGTTGTGGTTGGTGGGCTCATCTTCGGTACCGGCTTTGCCCTTCTCGGGTACGGCCCGGAGACCGTAGCAGGGGCGGCCGGCACCGGGGCGCTTGATGCCCTTTGCGGAGGGATAATCGGGATGATTCTTGGCTCCGGGCTTTTTGCAGCGCTCTACCCCAAAATAAAGACCCGGTTCCTGAACCGTGGCCCGTTTCCTGCACAGACGCTGCCCGAACTTCTGAACATGAACCCTTGGGTGGCGATTGGTATCGCGGAATTCGTTTTGATCGGAATTCTTATCCTACTGTGAGAAGTTCCTGACGACATAACCTATGTTCAGGGTGGTTTTCAGCCATATAGTCCATTATTCGTATATTGCCGCTTTTTTAATGGAGGATTTCTGGTAATTCCCATAATAGGTGATGGTGTCCGCTGCCGTCCAGTTGATGGTGCAGGCATCAGTCCTATCGGTGCCGGTCGTGATATCCGTCCACTGTTTTCCTGATTCAAGGGCAATTGTCTGGTTACTGTACGTAATATACAGCGTACCGTCAGATGTAAACCCGTTGATCGTCATATTTCCTGAAGTATAGGGAAGGGCATATCCTCCTGAGACCATTCCCGAACTGCCGGTGCCGTAGTCTCCTGACAGGCTTGTGCTTTCCCCATAGATGAGGGTAAGGGAGTCGTTAACCTCAAAAGGTACTACTCCTTCGAGAATCCCTGTGTCAGTGTCGAAGTGGTACGTGGAAAAATTGATCGGCGCCATGGGGCATTTCCCCCCCACCAGCGTGCCGCCATAGTACGTATGGTGGTCGAGAAAAGCGTACTGGTCTCCCTGCGGCATCCCCGAGGGTCGTGGCTGGGACAGGATGCAGCCGGAAACCCCGACAAAAGCCAGTGCAAGTAACAGTGCACAGAGACTCAATCGGAAACCCGGCCGGCTGCTCATATCCATATATTATGCTGGATGCAACATCTCTCTTTTGCACTGGCAGGAGTGATTCCTCTATTAAACCATAAATCCAGACAAAATAAAGAAGATACCGGAATGATCCCGATTCTTTACGGCCTGGTTGTCTTTGCACTTTACATCCTCGCGAATATCTCCGTGTTCTGCCTGTACACGTACGATAAACACATGGCCCGCAACGATGGGTGGCGGATTCCCGAACGTATTCTTCTTGTGGCGGCACTGATCGGGCCGTTTGGCGCATACGGGGCAATGCGCATCTTCCGGCACAAGACAAAAAAAATAAAATTCTACCTGGTACCGGTTTTTATGATCCTTCACATCGCCGGAATGCTATATGTGGCAGTTCTCCTCCTTCATATCTCCCAGTGAATGTCCCGGCATACCAGAACCCTGCTCCTTTAATACCGGGATTTGCCATACTTCTTTGATGCGGACCAACAGGCACCAGTACTTCCTTGACCTTGCACAACGGTGCGCCAACCAGGGCACCTGCCTTCGGCGCAACTTCGGTGCGATCATTGTGGATGAATACAATACCATCGTCTCGACCGGCTACACCGGCGCCCCGCGCAAGCAGATGGACTGCACGGAACTCAACCGGTGCTGGAGAAAAGAGCACAATATCCCCTCGGGCTCGAACTACGAGCGGTGCCGGAGCGTGCATGCCGAGATGAACGCGATGCTCCAGGCAGGAAAACTCGCCCGGGGCTGTACGCTCTACCTTGCGGGATTCGATGTCGCCACCGGGGAACTCACGCAGATCTGGCCGTGCTTCCTGTGCTCGAAAATGATCGTCAATAGTGGAATTACGAATGTTATCATGCGGACGACCCCGGACGAGTGCAAGGAGATGGACCCGATGGTGCTCTACCAGATGCGAAGCCGGGAATCGCTTGGGGAAGATTCCCCGTTATAATCCCTTCTGCAGCTATGCGGCGCCGGTCCGGTATCTGTTCCTAGATGGCACTCGCGTAGGTTTATTCTGGCAGGTTGGTGAGATCGATGTTCCACGTTGCCTCGTAGGGAACCGGGGATGTTCCCTGGAACCTGTATTTGAGGGTCGATCCCTGACTGAGCTGGTTAAGGACACCTTCGGGAAGGGAGATTGTTCCTGTCTGGGTGACTTTGTGACCCGGTGCGATCTGGCTGAAAAAGACCGTCTGCCCGACATATGACTGGCCGATCGGATCATTGAGTGAGGACATAGCGGAGAGGGTCATCGCCTGCTGCCCGGTATTGTCTATGGTAAACGTCACGATTATTGTCTGGTTGTTCTTTATTTCGATGTGATTGATGGCCGCAGTAAATGCGTAATCGTTGTTCTCAAAATTCGCCTGCTGGTTGAGGTTCAGTGTCTGTTGTGAGCCGGGGAGAGACGGAACCGTTGAGGCGCATCCTGCCACGATGATCAAGGCAATGAGTGTCGGCAGGAGAAAAAGCGTTCTCATGGAAAACACTGGTGCATGGTATCATATAAACCTATAGAGGGGCCCATATCCCACAAAAACTATGCTCCCCCACATCCCATGTTTTCCTGACAATGCTCTCTCAATCAATCCCCGTTGTCCTCGTTCATGGCTGGAAGAGTCATCCTGGCATCTGGAACCGGCTCACCCCGCAGCTGAACGAGGCGGGTATCCCCTTCTGGATCTTCGATTACACATCCTTGAACGGTGCATCCATGGAAGAGATTGCGCGAGCCCTTCGGGACTACATCTCTACGCAGCGGGAGGAGCAGGAATATATCGGCAGCATCGACATGGTGTGCCATTCCATCGGCTCCTGCATCACCCGCTACCTGCTTGAGATAATGGATGGCAGCGACCGACACGAGCAGGTGCGCCAGCTCATCGCTATCGGCCCGCCCAACAATGGGTCTTCCCTTGCCGAACTCTTTTGTGACCCGGTAATTGGGCCGGAGATCACCAAAAGACTTGTTGGCACCTTCGTTCCCGAACATTTTGATCCGACCGCCGATATCATCGTCCAGGCCTGCCGGCCGGGGAGCACGACAATGACCGCTCTGCGTAAGGCCGGCATCCGCCCCGATATCGCGTACCGACTCCTCTGCGCAGAAAATACTACGTGTACTCCTTCATTTTTTCCCTGTTTTGAAGGAAAGACCTGTGAATTACAGCCTGACGGAAACTGGCACATGACGTATTCCGGTGACGGCATCGTGCCTCATTCAGATTCGGTTCTTCCTGGTGCGGCCATTGAGATCCTGCCTGCCGATCCCGCAGCGCTTGACGGCGATGCAGCCCAGTACTGCCACATCAGGCTCCCCCGGGCCCCCGAGGTTGTGGAAAGAGTTCTGGGTTACCTTCGCCAGAGTCTCACCACTCCGGGATAACGGGTCGGTCTCATACCGGGTTATTGATCGCCTATAGGTATTTTCGGGACCCGATGTTCAGGCAGCTCTCTTTGCCTCGTTGTAGAGTGACACGAGCGAGATGCTGATCAGGTTGAGCGTGGTTGCACTGTACCACAGGTAGGCTTCCGTTTGCGTCAGCTGCATGATCCAGCCTGACCAGAGCATGAGACAGATAATCGAAAATGAGATCAGGGTGTCCACCGCGAGAAAAAGCATCGGACGGTGCAGAAACCGTCCGAGCTCGGCAAGCGTGCAGTATTCCAGCCGAGTGGGAATATGCAGAAGATCACTTGCTGCACGAATAGCGTTCATAGTAAGATCGGTGGCTGCCCATAGTACTACAATCCACCCAAAACCTGCAATTATAGGATTTGATGGTGTTCCTGCCTTAATGGCGGCAAGACCAAAGAGCCCCTTGAAGATACAGAACGGGATACCAATTGTCAGCGTAAGAAAGAACGGCCGGATAAAGAATTTCTGGATGCGATCCGCTGGATGCATACCGGGGCAGGTTTCCCCACATTCCTGTTTCTGGATCTGTACTGGTGGCATTGGTATGGGACAATGGAATTAGCAGTATCCGTTTTATTGAATTTTCCGTGGCCTGTCAGGTTTCAGTTCTAGATTCGGGCGATGGCCTATGATACTCCGGTGAGCATTAGGGCGGGGAAGAATATGAAGGATTTTGGTACGGGGAATAGCGACTGGTTACGCGTGGCCATCCCGGTGCAATGGCTACAGCCGGGTACGAGGCATGGTTTTATTATTCCGCAGCGATGAACGCTTGCCTATGTCACCAAGACGCGAACCGGTACCCACGCCCCACGATCACCAGATGCATGATCACGACGCCCATGAAAATGTGCTTGGAAGTCCGGATAAGACCCGTCATGCCGAGCTCCGCGATCACCACCCTGAATCTGGTCCTGCCGTACACCCTCCACATCACCCGCAGAACAAGGCCCCGCTCCCGCCCCGACACAATCCTCACACCGGGCCAGAGAACAAGGCTCTGAATCAGGATCACGGAACGCATGAGGATCGACCACGGCCCGGTAAGATTGCAAAGAAAGGTGACCCCGACAGATCCAAAAAAACAAACCGGTAATTTCATACCATTATGATTACCCCTGCCGGGTTTCTTTTCGGCAATAAGGACTGCTTTTGAACCGATTACTTAGTCTGCCTGTTACCATATACGGCAGAGTGCCGGAAATAGTCCTGCCCGGTTAAGTGCGTCGAAAAGAGGAAACTTACCGGAACCGTACTGCACAGAGTGTAGTCCCGACCGCGATTATGGCAAGGAGAGTACCCGCCGATGCCGTGGGGGTCGTCGCAGGTGCGGTAACCGGCATGGTGCCTGCGGTCGTTTCTGGCAGGGTAGGAACCGGACTCTGTTCCAGCGTCGCGATGGTTGTGTTTGTCAGGATCGGTTTTGTTGGTCGGGCGGCCACGCCCTCGATCGACACCGAACCTCCAGTAACGGTTGTATCCCCGCGCTGCACGAGAAGCGTCTCGTTGTTTACCGATGTGGGGTTCTCGACCCGGACAGAATATGAAATCATAGCGGTGTTCATGGAAGTCCCGAATGCCACGACTGCCTGTCCTGATTCATCGGTTGTGACCAGCGCGTAATAACTGGTATTAGGCATGAGTGACGAGGAAGGCGCTACATCATCAAGGATCGTACGTCCACCCCCGTTGTAATACCGGTAAGAGCCGATCGTGTAGGGCCCGTTCTCCGGATCCTGCTCCACATTCTCCTGGTTTGGGACAACTATCGGTGGCTGGTCCCCAGCCCCTCCCGACAGCGACCATGTGCCAGGCAGCCAGACGTAATATGCCGTATTTGGATTTCCCGTGATATCGATGGTGAACTGGTGGCCCCTTATCAACGTGCCCCCGATGCCTGAAGTAGTAGAGATCGCAAGCGTGGGCACCGCAAGGAGGCAGATACAGCAGGCTGACAGGATAAGGATAACAACAGCAGATTTGACCGACATACTATTACCCCGATGTGGATTTTTTCCGGTGAGATGACACTCTACCCCGTGCGGGATAAACATATGCGTTGTGATTTTTTTTAAAAGGGTTCTGTCCTCCAAACACGTGATCGCAGGTTTTTCCTGCCGTACCAATATAATGAGATTTAAACGTCCCCCGCTCCTATCCGGGATCATATGCATGCAATAGAGGTTTCACATCTGACCAAGAAGTTCGGCGCCCTGACCGCGTTAAACGATGTGAACTTCTCGGTAGATGTGGGAGAAACGTTTGGTTTTCTGGGCCCCAACGGCGCGGGGAAGACCACCACGATCAGGATCCTCACCGGTATTTCTTATCCTACCTCAGGGATCGCGACTATCTTCGGCCATGATATCGGGCGCGACACGATTGCGGCGCGGCTGTCCATGGGGATTGTTTCCGAGACCTCAAATGTCTACGACGACCTGACCGCGTGGCAGAACATGATCTTTTCAGCAGAGCTTTATCATGTAGGCCGGGTCGAGCGGGAGAAAAAAGCGGCCGAACTGCTCACCACCTTTGACCTGTACGAGCGGCGCAACGACAAGGTGCATGGTTTTTCCAAAGGTATGAAACGGCGGCTGACGATAGCCATGGGGCTTGTCAACAGCCCGCGCCTGCTTTTCCTTGACGAACCGACATCAGGTCTCGACGTCCAGAGCAATCTCATTATCCGCAATGTGATCACGGGTCTTATCCATGAAGGGGTAACCGTATTTTTGACAACTCATAATATTGAGGAGGCAAACCTGATGTGCGACCGGGTGGCAATCGTGAACAGGGGGAATGTCGCCGCCATCGACGCCCCGGAACGGCTCAAGAAGACGATCCAGAGCGCGCAGTCAATTGTGATCTCCTTTGACCATGGGGCTGTCGAACAACTCGAAGAGGTTCGCAACCTTCCGATGGTCAATGATGCCATAAAGGAAGGAGACAAGTTCCGGCTCTACACGGAAGATCCTGCAACGGTCATTGAATCGGTGATGGAGTATGCCCACTCAAGAAATCTTCGGGTGATCAGCATCTCCACATTGGGACCAAGCCTTGAGGATGTGTTCATAAAGTTGACCGGCCTGCAGAGAACGGGAGGGGCGATCCATGCCATCGACTGAGGAATGGAAAGCCAGCGCATGGTTTGCGCGGGTTAGTCACGAGATCTCCGCAGCGTGGGCGATCTCGCGCAAGGACATGATCACCTACTACATCAAACCCAATATCATCATGATGGGGATACTCTTCCCGCTCTTCATGTTTCTTGCGTTTGCTATCGGGAAGAACGCACCACCCGGCACCCTGATCCCGGGCCTCATCGCGATCACGCTGCTCTTTTCGGCTTCCTCGATCGAGCCGGTTTCGATCCCCATCGAGCGGCGGGTAAAAACATTCGACCGGCTGCTCTCGGCACCAATTTCGCTTCATTCACTGGTTTTCGGTGAGAGTCTCAGCGGTTTTCTCTATAGTCTCGGCATTGCATGTCTCCCACTCATAGTTGGGATCATACTGTTTGCCACACCGATTGAACATGCACCGGTTCTCGTGATTGCAATGGTGCTGACCGCGTTCTGCTTTGCGACACTCGGAACCCTGTTTGCCGCGTACCCCACCGAGAATGTCGGGGAAGTTATGTCGATGCTTAACACGGTCCGGCTGCCGCTCATCTTTATCTCCGGTGTCTTTATCCCGCTATCGGCTATGCCGCAGATCGGCCAGGATATTGCACTTTTCTCCCCTCTAACGTATGGGAACGACATGATCGCATACGCGTATACCGGCACGTCTCTCTTCTCTCCGCTGCTGGATATTGTGGCGCTGCTGATCTTTATTCTGATCTTCCAGTTCGCGGCTAACCGTCTTTATAAAAAATTTAATGAATAGTCAGGATCTCTACAGAACTACAGAGAAACCGGGTCAATCACACCCTGAATTTTTTTATCGTTTTTCCGAGACCGTAGGCCTGATAGACAAAAGGGTAATTTAAGTGCGGCGGGATATCCTGCTGCCCGCGCACGAGACTGGTGATGGAAAAAGCCTATCCTGAAAATGGCAAATTACCGGTATAGCAAAACATGGATGGGGGAGCACGAGAACCATGAGGGCTTCCCGGTCAGGTATATGTAGGGATTGTAAAACGCAAAAAAGACGGGGAATGCCCTTACATCTTTGACTGGTCAAAGGTAATGTTTGCCCCGGCGGGAACATTCCGTTTCCGTCCCTTGGCGTCCGGGAAGAAATCTTTGGATTTTTCCTTATGGGATTTCCGGTTGGGATCGTCACGCTTTGCGGCTTCCTCTTCTGCATGAATGCCAAGGAAGCAGTCCACCGGGTTTTTCCCACCCTGACAAAGATCATTCTTTTTGTCCTCACATTCGCTGCACCCGGGAACATGGGAAGGGAGAAGATGGGGGAAGTGGATCTGCCAGAGGTTGGGATCTATCTTCCCCTCTTCGAGGAATTTTTTTATGTGCCGTGGCGTATACTTCATGGTTCGTACTTATTGTCTCAGGGGTATTTTATCAGTATCTCAAAAACCGGATGGCGGAATCAAGGTTTGTCTGTTATTATTGTCCGACTTTGCGGTACCGATGCGGGGAGGGTAAGGATATCCGGCTTTTTTGGTTTTTACCGGTTCCCGATGCAGAAATTCAAAATATTTTTCCGGTAAGCCTGAATGCCGAGAGACTCGCGTGTGCCTGAGCAAGATCCCGTGCACTCTTCTCGATGACGGGCTGGAACTTGACACGGTTCTTGAAGATCTTCTGCTGGATCGCGTGCAGTTTTTCGATACCGATTAAAAGTTCACGCTCCACCGGTCGGATCTTTGGCTGGAACGTGTGGATCAGGCCCTGAACATCAGATGTGGAGATGCCTTTTCCCTCGTCAAATACAAATCGGTTTTCCTGCTGCTTTCGCCAGTTCATCAGCTCAGTTGTCATTGCGGTATCAAAACCCGGGATGCTCATGACCTTATAGGGAGCGATGTCCGCTGCGGTCTCGATACCAAATGACCGGAGTGTGGCCTTCCGGTTTTCGCCAAGTTTTGAGGAGGTACAGGTATCGATAAAGCAGTTCTCCAGGAATTTCTTTTCCTGCCGCTCCCGTGACGTGTGCTGGAGGGTAACAAGCGCGTTTTTGTATTCCCGTTCAATCGTCTCGTACCTGCCTTTAAGAGCGGTGAGTGCCCCAAGCTGGGCGGTAAATTCCGCGTCGCCGGCCTCGGCTTTCCATTTTTTCTCCCAGAGCCGCCAGCTGTACCGGGCATTTTCGAATTCCTTTTTCCGGCGTTTCTTCTCCGCCGTGTCCCGTCCCGGGTACATCAGGAGAAAACCGGCAATCACAGCCGGGACAAGACCCGCAAGGTCTTTCGTACTATATGTTCCGGTCCATAATGGCCCTACCATGAGACCGGCACTTATGATCAGAAGCAGGGCCGCAGCTACCTGCAGTACCTTCCTGAACTTAAGCGCCCGTGCTATATCCGGGGAGAGCGGTGCCGGCAGGCACCGGTACTTCTGTGGGTTGATCTCGGGAATAGGCCCCGGCGGTTTTATCACAAGGACTTTCTGCCATTCTGCGGCAACATCGATCCTGGAAATGGTATCAGAACTCAAGAATAGCAGGATGCCGGAGCTGTTCTCGAGAGTACACCATGGGCAGGTGGCAATGCCGGTGTAATAGGTGTGCATCGATTCCGTGGGGCATTTTTTAAGCCGTTTTTCCAGTGCGTCGAGTACATTCCACCAGTCGTTTGCGCTCGGGCGTCCCCAGGACTGGATACCGGATTCGGCAAATGCCTGCTCAAAGAGGCTGGAGACCTCTCCCGGTACAACGGAGAGCCCGACAGAATTTGGCGGCGGTGACATCGCCTTGAGTGCTGCACTCCTGCCAAATGCAAACCGGTGCTCGGCTATTGCCCGTTCGATCGGCATATCGTCAGTTCCCTTGTAGACTCCCGAGAAGGGATGCCTCCCCATAAAGAGCAGCAGAAAGATCAGGATCGCAAGCCCGAAGTTGTCGTGGTTCTGCGTGCGCAGCATCTTGAAATCCTTTGACTTCTGGAGTTCTGGCGGCGTGAACTGGGCGACCCCTACTTCGCAGTGGAAGATTTTGTCATGAGTCTGTACCTGGAACGAGTCGCAGTCGATCAGCCGTACGCATGCCTTTTTTGTGACGAGAATGTTTCCCTCGTTGACGTCCCCGACCACGTACCCGTACTTGTGGATGATGTAGAACGCAGCGGCGAGGTTTTTGGCGGTTCGTACAAGGAATTTCCAATCGGCGTTCGGGAAGGATTCCTTCCGGTGTGAGGGGCCGTACACCTTGTGGATCGGTTCGCAATCGATGATCCTCGGCATGACAAACCCGCAGACAGGGCCGTTATTTCCGGCGTGGAGCAGGTCGAGAGGCCATGCGGCAAACTCCTTCAAGTCATCGTTGCAGCCACTCACCATCAGCCGGAGTTTTTCTTGCCTCTCTTCGGTAAGTGGTCGGTGGTAGATCTTGGCGAGCACATCCATGCGGTGGGGTGCAATCTCGTAGACGTCGCCTTCACCCCCGCTTCCCACTTTTTTTCCGAGAGGAACGTGATTCCCTCGGCTGTCAAAGAGGTTGTAGTGCGGCGGCTGGCTCATGTTTTTTCAGCTCACTGGAATATTTACGGCGAGAACCAGGGTCTTGTCGTCATCGCTTCGCGCATTCACGTCGTCCCGGGAGAGCAGCGCGATCAGGTGCGTGGTGAGATCCGCAAAATCGCTGTCGGGTTTTTTCCTGAGTGCGGCAAAAAGGGGCCGGAAAAATCCCTCGTGTACTGTCCGTGTGGAAAACGAGAGTACTAGGTTCTGGAGGCCATCGGTGAAAAGTGCGATTTCGTCTGGTGCGGCGCCTTGGCGTTCAATCTTTATGTGCTCCAAGAATGTGTCATCGGAAACAAAATAGGTCGTGTTCGCGTATTCGCCCTGCTCCGGCCAGAAGATAGTGCGGTATCCGGTACCGTCGCCGGTCACGATGCAACCATCGCCGATCTGGAAATAGAGCGCCTGATCGTTTGTGGCAACAACGCCGATCAGGGTGCAGGCATAATCTTTTATCCGCTGTCCGTTGCCCTGTGCCCGGGCGGCAATGGCCTCCCGGGAAGCGGAGACCCAGGTCCTGATGTTGTCATCTGTGATGGATGAAATATTCTCTCCCTCGCGGATCACGGAAAGGATCTGGAGGTACAGCGTTTCACAGGCAATCTCTGCACCGACTCCCCCGTGGGTCGTGCTCCCCGCCCCATCTGCGGCAAGACCAACAAAAAAATCACGGTCTGAAAACCTGAGGGCACCTGTGCGGCAATAATCCTGACCCGGCTCGTTCCTGTCGCTGTGTGATTTTCCCGTGACCGATAAAGAGAGGTGTTTCCAGATCATATCTCGCTCCACCCTGATGGTGGAGAGAGCAGGATCCTGTCTCCCGGATTGCTGCGGGAGGCAGATTTCATGGAATTGGAGAGCCACTGGAAGAATTCGCGGAACCTGAGTCCCTGGAGCTTGAGCGGCTGCCGGACTGTGATCTGCCGGAGTACCGACATGTCCGCGTTCTGGACGCCGACAGCAAAGAAAGCAAAGGATTTCGAACTCTCACCTTCACGGACTGCAGCGGCCGCACGCTGCCACTCGTCTGTTGGTGAACCGTCGGTAATTAAAAAGATCCAGGGCCGGTAAAAGGAGATCCCGTTTGCCCGGTACTCTTCTTTGCGCTTCCTCACCAGATCTATACCCTGAAGAATGGCATCGCCAAGGGGAGTGTCACCTTCGGCTTCAAGCGTTGGGTCGAGGAAGAAATCTGCGGTGTTGAACTCGGAAATGACCCTGACCGGGCCAAAGGAGACCAACGCCACCTCGACCCGTTTTACCGCAAGAGAATCTCCCTGGAGTTCCTCGTAAAATGATCGCAGGCCGGCATTGAGTTCTGCGATTGGCTTTCCCGCCATGGAACCGGAAGTATCCAGCAGCAAGAGGCAGGGGCAACGGGGTTCGGGATTTTCTGCGAAGGTAACGGGCCCCAGCGGCTGCTGGTCAAACATGGTGTCGTCGCTCATCTGGTGTCTCCAGTTTGTGTAATGATCATATCAACGATTAACTGTATATCTTTGTTGAGGCATTTGTGTATCCCGGGGTGCAGTACTTCACAAATTTCATTTTGGATCAACAACTCCCAAAATTGGTATTCGTCCTGTAAACACCGAAACACCCACCATTTTTCATCATTTTCCTGTACACCTCCAATCCGGATTCGGGCTCATAGTGACATCCCGGGGCCCGTTCGGGCGCCAGATAATCATCAGGTCGACTAAAAAAATACCCCTTCCAGAACACCGCTAAAGAGAAAATATAACTCCCCGCAATTTGCCCGGTTTATGATTTTCGCCTCAAACCGTGGGGATAATTCCCGTTGTGGACAAAATGGCTCTATTTTTGTGTTCACCACCAGACCCTGATGGGAAAATAAGCCCGTTTCGGCCCCGGATCGAGGGAGAGAGACTGTGTGTGAGGGAAGGGTGGTTTTACGCCTATTGAGGGATAATCATTCACTGTTCATTGAGGCTTCTTTAGTTAATTACTGGGACGGTTTGTATGAGCGTGAGTTGCCCTGCCTTATACTGTTGGATACGTTAAGGATCACTTCTTTACGGCGACCCGGGGAAATTTTCTCTTTTCATCTTGAACCAAAGTTCATGATGACTACGGGAATTTTTGCAGTCAAATAAATCCATAAATAATTATGGATCGCACCATGAACCAGAGAATTGTCTGGAGTGAACGAGTATGAATTTCCCGCTTACGTTTATGGGCCTGGGCGTCCTCTGCCTCGCCGTACTGGTTGTTGCCGGTTGTCTTGGCACCGGCTCGCAGACACCATCAGGACTGACGAATGAACCTCAAAAAACTCCCGCTGTGGGGGAGCACGTTACTATCGATGAGAGCCAGAACGGGGCGACGGTGTATGTAAACCGGACCTCAGATATCACGCTCAAACTTAACGAGAACCCGACCACGGGCTACCGGTGGAACCTGACGGCAACCCCCGGCCTTGTGATAGTCAATGATACCTTTGATCCTTCGAACACGACCGGCAAACTGGTGGGATCGGGTGGCACCCGTCTCTGGGAGATGAACGCAGCAGGTACCGGTACGCAGACAATCAACGCGGTGTACATGCGATCATGGGAACCGGTCACCGGGAATGAAACCACATTTGCGATGACGGTGATCGTGCAGTAAGCATGGTTTCTGGCACCTGATATTTCATTACCGGATCATCCCTCCTTTTTCTACCGGTGTCATGGCCACTCTTCTCCGTCTTTGTGTCATTCCCCATGATACACTCTGTATATTAGCGACCGTCACAGGGAAAAGCACGGTCTTTGAGCGGGGGATCTGAACCGATTATTCGGGAATAAAAAAAGGATTGCCGATCTTTTCAAATGCACGTCCCGGGGATGTTCACTGATATGACTGCCCAACGAAAGGGAACGGTCAACGTTTTCTGTACACGGCAATACCGGCGATAACTCCGCAGCCGATGAGTGCAGAGAACATGTCATAACCCGGTGACTTTTTTGTCATGGTGGCTACCACAGCGTTTTGCTTGGCAAGCCAATCCGCTGTGGAAGAATCAGTTGTTTCGGCAGCCGTGATCGCGAAAGTGGGTGCCAACGGTGTCGGAATCGGTGTTGACTGTGTCACGGTCTGTGCGCCGGTCACCGTTATGAGATTCGTTTCTGTGGCGACATTGCTGCCTTCTGCGTTTGCAGCAGTCAGGGTGACGGTGTACGTCCCGGCAGTTGAGTAGGTATACACAGGATTCTGTACCGAACTTGAACTGCCATCGCCGAAACTCCATGTCCACGATATCGGAGTATTAGTCGAGGAATCACTGAACTGGACCATTAACGGGGCTGCCCCGGACATGGGAGTCGCGGAAAAACTTGCCACCGGTGCCGCAGCCCCAACTACGATATACCCGGTCATAGTTGTTGCGTTCGTACCAATCGAGTTTGTTTCTGTCAGGGTCACTGAGTATGTTCCGTCGTTTACGTAGGTATTGGTTGGATTTTCCAGAGTGCTGGTATTGCCATCCCCAAAGTTCCAGCTCCATGATGCCGGGGAACCGGTTGATGCATCTGCAAACGTTACCGAAAGAGGTGCAGATCCAGATGTCGGTGAGGCAGAAAATATTGGTAACGGGACGGTCGTTGCTGCCGAGGCAAAGGTGTATTTGTCACCGGCTACTGAGGTGGATGTGCCGCTGGGTGTCGTAACAAGGATATCAACCTGACCAACCGTTGAACTTGCCGGGGTTGTTGCGGTGATTTCTGTATCGCTGACAACCACGAGATTGGTAACTGCTGTGCCGCCAACGGTTACCGCAGTCGCTCCGGTAAAGCCCGTCCCGGTTATGGTTATTGCGGTGCTGGTGGAAACCGGGCCATATGCTGGTGAGATGGCTGTCACAACGGGAACTGAAGTGGTTGCTGCCGCACTCACCGTTATGGTCTGGGTGTAGGCAGAACTGCTGCCCGCCGGATTTGTTGCTATGAGTGATGCTGTATAGGTTCCTGCGGTCGCGTACGTGTACGATGGGTCCTGGAGAGAGCTGGTGCCACCGTCTCCGAACGTCCAGTTCCATGATGTAGGCGTGTTGGTGGATCCATCAGTAAACTGAACGGCGAGTGGTGCAGTATTTTCTGCGGCAGCCCACGTAACGGTGAATGTAGCAACCGGTGGGGTTGCAGTAGTAGCAGTAACCGTTGGGGTTGCTGTTACAGTTACAGTCGGAGAAGCAGTAACTGTTGGGGTTGCTGTTACTGTTGTGTTAGTACCTGCGGCAACCGGGATAACAATGCCCGCGATGAAGACCAGCATCAGGCATCCAATGAGAAGGATGAGACGGTTTGTCACGAGGCATCACCAGTTATTTCATCATGTATCCTGTGCTTCCTGATTGGGCAGACCATACTTTTTACATCCTTACGTGGGAGACCTGACACATTCTCATGACCCATCGACACGCTGGAGAACAGCGGTACGAGTCGGCTTGCAGGGATATGTGGGGTCTTCGTACCTTTTTGTAAATCAAGCATTACATTTTGTACTATAAACAATCTGCTGTTCAGGGCATCGAAATATTGTCGTTGATCCGGCTGTACCCTTTAAAGGATCACCTTTGCCCTAAACCTGATCAATAGGATCTGAAAGATCCACCATCCTCCGGGTTCTCTTCCTGATAATGATCCGGTCTAGTACGCATCCGTTACCATGCACTATCCTATACAGGAAATTATTTCCTTCATGCGGACTGTATTTTTCATTTTATATTTGTATATTGAATATTATGTCAATCCGGCAAATTGATCATCCTTTTATACCCCTTTACTTCCACTGGAGATTACGGCAAAGGTTACCTTATTTTGTTTGTAAAGACCAGATTTTTGTTTATTTAAATAGGGTTTAAATGGGGATCTGCCTGAAGATCGGTGCCTTGTCATGTGCGTTTTCAGGTTCGCGCGATCGTATCCGGTTGTACTTATAAATTGTTTTGTGTTATGACAAGAGGCAGCGGTGGTCGCTCACAACATTGTCTTTCTAAAGAATAATTCAAGCCTCGTGAACGATGGCCGTGGTAGTGAGTACTCTAAAGGGAATCCAAGGCGCATAACACTAGGTTGCATACGGTTTCTGCCCTTGGTTGAAGTAAAAAAATGGGCTCTTAACGGCGAGCCACACGGTGATGATACCATCCGCGGATTCCTGCGCTCCAGTGTGCTCCCATGCAAACATTAACAAAAAATCCCGGCTCATTCTCTTTTACTGGAAAGCAACAACCATGAAATATCCATTTCTTATTTCTATTCCTCATGGTGGCGTTGAGGTTCCGGCAGAGGTCTCTGGCCGGATCGCTCTTTCAGAGCCGGAGATCCGCTGGTACTGTGATCCCGCGACCCGGCTGCTCTTTGATTTCGGTAGTTCTGTCGAATCTACCATAGATACCTCCATATCCCGGATGGTCATCGATCTCAACCGCCCTCCTCTGCCTCTCCCTCCAAAAGACCCGGATGGTGTTATCAAAGTACTGACTGTCGACAGCCGGAACGTCTACCTGCCCGGGCAACTCCCTGACCTGCCGCTTATCCACCGGCTGATGATGAAGTGGTATTTTCCCTATCACCAGCGCATCGATGAGCTCATCGACCGGTATCCCGTACGCATAGCCTTCGACTGCCATTCGATGCAGCCGTACGGATCAGCGGAACAGAACGACGCCGGGAAACCCCGGCCGCTGATCTGCCTTGGAAACTATGGCGACCAGAACGGCTGGGCAAAGCCCGGGAGCATCACAACCTGTCCGGCAGACTGGATCATCAGTCTCGCAGATGCGTTCAGGGAGGAGTTTCCCGGAACCGGCGATGTGGCGATCAACACGCCTTTCTCCGGTGGTTTTATCTCGAACGCCCATTACTGGCGCAAAGGTGTCCCCTGGATCCAGATTGAGGTAAACCGGACACTGTATGAGCCTCACGGCACTCTGGCGCATCCGTCAGAGATGATCGAGGAACGGATCCCGGTGTTACGCAGCAGGATCTGGTCGGTGCTGACCCGGTTCTGGGACGGGATCACTGTTGATGCACCCCCGGGGGGTGAAGATCTTGCGGGATCGTATGATAAGGAAAGACCCGATGCCCGCACTGGTACACCTATTCACGAGGAAGATAACTAACGAGCGTATCCATGAACTGCTCCATGGTTGCGTGCGTGATTGCAGGAGTTCCATAGCCGGTTACAAGTGTGAGCCGTCCCTTAAATGTCGTCACCCCAAGCGCTATCCCCGGTGGATCGATCACAATACCGGCCACAAACGCGTTTGCCACAGAAAGATCCTGGGAGAATGCCACGCACTCGTCCGGGATAATGCCAATATTCCCTAGGAACGGGGGGTTTGCATGGCGGGCAGCGTAGGTTGTTTTCATCGTCTTTACCCGCTCACGGATGCGGGAGAACCCGGCATACCCGAATGATTCAAGGTCAACTGCAGAGGCAATGCCCGGGTTATGGGCTTTGTGTGCCTGCATCGCGTCGTGGGCATATACTATTATCTCATCTCCTGACTGCGTGTCCGGTTTCATCAGGACCGGGAATGCGACAGACTGGTTGCAGATCGTGTTGTTTTGGGAAACCGGGTGGGGATTGTTGAGATACCTCCTGAGGTCAATTGAGACCATGACCGGCACCGGCTGGCCGGGTGGTGGCCCGATAGTCGTGCAGAGTGTTTGAAAATATGCCGCCAGCAGGACGTCGTTTACAGTTGCCCCCTGCAGTTTCCCGGCACGTTTTACCGCATCGAGACAGACTGCAGGGAGTGTCCGTATCGCAAAGTCATGGGTACTGCCGTCCCCGGGCATGGCAGGAAATGCCCAGCCCTGTGGTGGATCTTCCGGTGCAGTCTGATTGCAGAGATTTTTGGCTTGAGGGAACCCGGCAAGCACCGTGGTGAGGGAGCGATCCGTTGGTTCTGTCTGTTGTGCCGCTTTGCGATCAGGGTTCCGGTAGCACTCAGCCAGCAGGCGGATGCAGGCAAGCAGCCCGTGGGCATCCATTGCCGCATGGTGC
>Ga0181529_10002462_pt1 | contig 22174 bp, 18 predicted proteins | sample PEATcosm2014_Bin_36_FD_119763 | JGI IMG/M metagenome (GOLD analysis project Ga0181529, IMG submission 119763) | Peatland microbial communities from MTU Mesocosm Facility, Houghton, MI, USA - PEATcosm2014_Bin10_30_metaG | ecosystem: Environmental > Terrestrial > Soil > Wetlands > Peat | place... | reverse complement strand
GGAAGCGTCATATAGGACATAAAAATTTACGTTGGAAAGATTTTAACGGGATTCCGATATAAATTCCGTAGGGAGATACGGACCCGGGGATCGGATCGCCGGACCGGCCGGAACACAAAAAACTGGCAAATTGAGCCCCGTTTGATCTCCACGGAAGTACGTGCCTGTCCGGATCCCTCCCCTGATCCGCCGCGGGGGAGCCCCGTCGGGGGCGGCGGCACTCCTCGCTCGTGGGGGCGTGGGGGCGACAGCCCCCACGATATCCCCACAACACAATCATGAGCATACAGCCCGGGTATTTCCGGAAAGATCGATAACCTTGCCGGACTTTTTTTGAAAAGACCGACAACATTGGCGAACTCTTTTCAAAAAGTCTGATGACTTTGCCGGACAATTTCAAAAAAGTCCGGTAACCTTGCCGGCTTTTTTCCGGAATGTCCGGTAAAATCCCTGATACGATCAGACGTGGAGAGGGGTGATTTAACCGCTCTTTTTTTCCGGAAAGTCCGCGAACCTTGATGAACTATTTTTAAAAAGTCCGGGAACCTTGCAGAATTTTTTTGAAAAAGTCCGGTAACTTTGGTGAGTTTTTTCCGAAAAATCCGGGTCACTAGCTGAAGAATCCGAAAATAAAAGAGCGGCTCATCAAGTAAAGATTTTAAAAAATTCAAATTGACAGTATCCCCCCAATTTCCCCCATCACAACTAACATAACCCTCCGGTGACCATTCTTGGTACACGCTGGCACTCACCGGGTGCCGGATACGTTGAACGATGCAAATACAAAAATAAGCCGCATACCATATCGTTTCGTTTCGCCGTCGCGTGTGGAGAAAGAACATGGAAACTGAAATAATCGTTTACCGGCTGGCCGCAGGCTGTGACCTGTCCGATGTCGAAGAAGGAAAAACCTATCTGGGAAAAGTCCAGGGTTTTGCGACGTTCGGAATGTTTGTCCAGCTCAACGACCGGATCAAAGGTCTTGTGCACAAGACCAGCGTGAAAGCAGATCACAAGGAAAAAGACAGCGTCCTTGTACGGGTCAGGGAGATCCGCCCCAACGGGAACATCGACCTTGAAGAACAGCTGATCCAGATCTATCAGGTCCAGCAGGTCGAGCGCACGTCAACAACCGTCAGGATCGCGGACCTTGCCACAAAACAGGGAAAATCCGTGGCCATTGAAGGAGAAGTCGCACAGGTAAAGCAGACAAGCGGGCCTACGATCTTCACGATTGTCGATGAGTCCGGTACCCAGAATGTGGCTGCATTTGTGGAAGCCGGTGTCAGGGCCTACCCCGAAGTTGAACTCAATATGATCGTCAGAGTCATCGGCGAGGTCATGATGCGCAACAACCAGCTCCAGATAGAGGCCGACGGGATTACTGCGCTCGTAGGAGATGAGGAGAATACCGTACGGGTGCGCATCGAAAAAGCGCTCGATGCCCGTGCCGAACCCGAGATCATAAAACCGCTCGTAAAAAGCGATGTCCTTGACAGCCTGATGCCGGAGATGCGCAAGGTTGCAAAGATCATCAGAAAAGCGGTCTTTACTGCGCAACCCATTATCCTCCGGCACCACGCGGACGCGGACGGTATCTGCTCGGCGGTCGCGATCGAGCAGGCAGTCGTCTCGCTCATCAAGGAGTCCGGCGGGGACTTTGACGCAGACTACTATCTCTTCAAGCGTGCCCCGTCAAAAGCTCCCTTCTACGAGATCGAGGATATCACCCGGGACCTTGACTTCGCGCTCAAGGACCACGCAAGGTTCGGCCAGAAGATGCCGCTTGTAATCCTCACCGACAACGGCTCGACCGAAGAAGATGAAGCGTCTTACAAGATTGCAAGTGTCTACGACATCCCGTTTGTCGTTATCGACCACCACCACCCGGATGCAACCATCGACAAGTACCTTGTCGGGCATGTCAACCCGTACCACGTGGGCGGGGACTTCGGGGTCACGGCAGGGATGCTTGGGACTGAAGTCGCCCGGCTCATAAACCCCAAGGTTGAGCCCCTCATTAAACACCTGCCGGCGATTGCCGGTGTCGGAGACCGGAGCGAGGCACCCGAGAGGGGCCTCTATCTCGCGCTCGTGCGGGACGACTATTCCGAACAGGCCTGCAAGGACATCGCGCTCGCGCTCGATTACGAGCAGTTCTGGCTCCGGTTTAACGACGGCCGGGAAATTGTCAAGGATATCCTGAACCTTGTCGGCAACAAGGAACGCCACACAAAACTGGTCGGCCTCCTTGTCGAAGGTGCAAATGCGATGATCGAAGACCAGATGAGCGCCTGTATGCCGCACGTTGTCGCCCGCGTACTGCCAAACGCTGCACACCTCTTCCTGATCGATGTGGAGATCCATGCCCACAAGTTCACATTCCCGCCGCCCGGCAAAACCTCCGGTGAGGTGCACGACCGGCTCTGCAAACAGAACGAGGGAAAACCGGTCGTCACGATCGGTTTTGGCCCGGATTTTGCCGTGCTGCGTTCCCGGGGTGTGCATATGAACATCCCCCGTATGGTCCGTGATCTGCACAACGAGTTCCCCGGCGGCGGAATATCCGGTGGCGGACACCTCGTGGTCGGCAGCATCAAGTTCGTGGAAGGGATGCGGGAAGTTGTACTTGAAGCCCTGATCAAAAAGATCGGTGAGGCACCGGTACAAGAGTAACATCCCGCACCTGTTTTTTCACGGTCGAAGATGATCAAATGCCCGGAATCAGAAAATATGTGAAGATTTCGGCCGGATAAAATTCAGCCAAAGATCCAGACGAATTAAATAGTTTCTGGTCAGAATCGGGCCGTTGTTGCCTAAATAAGCATGAATTTAACCCGAACCATCCGTTATATATATATAGGAGTTGGCCTATATGATTTCCTAATGCTGAGGCGAAACATGTCTACAGGCAAAAAGATACGTGAGAAGTACAACGAGACCCAGCACAAGATTGTTTCCTATCTCAACTCTGGTATAACCAAGGGTAAACACTACTTCAAGTCGAAATACATTGCAAAGGACCTGGGGTTATCACCAAAGGAAGTGGGAACCAACATGGCAATTCTCGCCGATATGTGCAAGGAGTTGTCCATCATCCGGTGGAGTTATTCGAACAGCACGACGTGGATGGTCACGCCCCGTGCCCTGTAAATTTTTTAATCATCACCTCCTTCTTTTATTATGGAAACATTAGAGTTTGAATCAACACTCGACTTTGTTGCGGACATCAACGAAAAAAAGGACTGCCTGATGTCACAGGATCCGACACAGGACAATCCCGGTGTCCTCTGGTTCAACATCGATGTCCCGAAAGGACACCAGTTCAAAGCCGGCGACCGTGTCCGGGTGACCGTCGAAAAGATCGAGTGAAAAAATATTTTGAGGTAAAGAGCCGGCCTCTCAATTATTCATCCGGCCGCCCACGGCAGTGCACGACGGGAAAGGCTCAGGTGCCAGGACGGTCTTTCTGGTAGATCCTAAGCGGGGTCTCCAGGCTGATCCGGAATGAATCGACCGATGTCGTGGTGATGATCATGTACATTCCCGGGCCCGAGGCCCGGACGACCTTATACATGGTACCAGGATACTGGATCTCGGCACCCTGCAGGATATTTCCCTTTGCATCGCAGACCACCATGCGGAACATCGCATACTGGGGCTGCCGGTCCGCAGTGACACTTATATTGAGCGCCCAGACCTCGTAGGGTACCGTAAATGCCTGGGTGATGCCGCCCCGGGATTCATCAACATAGGCAAAGGGAACACTGGGGGACGCGTCACGCAGGGAAATATCAGAGGCACCAAAGGTCTCCATGTTCGCGGGCAGGTGGACGACCGGATACGAGAACGGGTTGGTCGAATAAAAGATCCGGTACGGTGCATCGGGGGGCCGGGGCGTCAGGTTTGCCTGGGGCGTGGGCGGCACGGTTACAACGGTAACCTGCGGTGTAGGTACTCCGGTTGCCTGCGCAGGAGAATTATTCCCGGCAAACGACAGTGACGGGACTTTTGAAAGCACGCCAGGGTTTGCGATCACGGCAATGAGCAGGATGACCACAAATCCGCCCACAAATGTGTAGAGATCCCCTTTGTCCACACGTACTACTGGAGTGTCGCCTATAAAAATCGTGATGTTCTGTTACCACGAGCGCAGGAGTGATTCCTGCATCTGCCTGGTGCCGGCCCGCGAAGACCAGTGAGGTATCCCGGTTGCCGGGACTCCGGGCCTTTGGGGATTTGCCGTGATCACGGAGTTGGGAATACTTTAGTATCCCCTTGACACATAGTGATGAATATGGAAGTTCCCGGCATTCGGACATGGGTCATTTTTTACCTGATCTCGTTTGTTGTCCTTCTCTGGGCCGCATTTCTTTCGGTAAACGGCACGATGCTCTGGGTCAGCCTGATGCTCGTGATAATTGTCGTGGGTATCAACTTTGTCACGGTCTACAACCAGATAAAACTCCAGATGTCAAGAAAAGCTCTCCAGTCATCACTGACAAAAAATATCGGGAAAGCTTCCCAGAATGAGCCGGACGACCGGCCGCAGCACTAAAACTGCCGGAACATGGTTTTAATTTTTCCTGGTATAGATCTTCTGGATAGAATTGACCGTGGTAAAAAGCCCTTCCACTTCGCGGCCAAGGTATTCGGTTTTACCCATTATATAGTACCCGCCGGGTACAAGCGCAGCATGAAATGTCCGTGCAAGTTCGTCTTTCTGTTTTTCCGTAAAGTAAATGGTCACATTCCGGCAGCTGATCATGTCGAGGAACCGGGAGATCGGCTGGCCGCTCATGAGGTCGTTCGGACGGAACCTGATCAGGTCCTGGAGGTGAGGTTTTACCTGGTAATTCCCGTCCGGCAGCTTGGTAAAGTGACGGTGAATCTGCGAATCGCTCAGTTTTACCATCGATTTTTCCGGGTAGATCCCCTCTTTTGCCTTTTTCAGAACGACCTCGTCGATATCGGTCGCAAAGATCTGGCCGGAAAGGGTCTTGTCGGCGGCCATTATATCAGAGAGGATCATGGCCATGGAATACGGCTCTTCTCCTGTTGAGCAGCCGGCGCACCAGATACGGATCGTCTTCCTGCCACGGAAGAGTGCAGGCATGACCTCCTTTCTGATGAGATCATAGACATCTGCATCCCGGAAAAATTCGGTCACGTTGATCGTAAGCGCGTTTCTTAACAGTTCAAGTTCCGGCTCATGCTCATGGAGATACTTAAGATATTCCTCATAGGTCGCAGTACTCGTCGACCGCATGCGGGAGAGCAGGCGCCGCTTGATATAATCCTCCTTGTAATTGGAACACTGGATCTTAAGGGTCTGCGCGATATACCGCTTCAGGGCTGAAAAACCGTCATCTGCTGTTATTGTCATGGAAACCTCCGGACTTTCGGGATAGTAAGCACAGGGAGGACAAAAAAGGAGCCAAAACCAAAAAAAACGGTGAATGTCCCCCTCCCCGCCACCCTCATCAGGTATGGAATCCTCCCATCATCCCACGGCAGCGTTCTGCCATGGATGAGAGTTCCGCGGAGGCACTGGCGATCTCCTCTGTCGATGCGCTTGTCTCCTCTGCAAGCGCTGCCATATCCTCCATACGCTGCTGGGTATCCCCGGTCGATGCCCTGACCGATTCGATACCAGACATCAGGCCTGACGTGGCCTGGGCCTGGCTCTCGGTCGCTTTCGTGATCTCGGTGACGCCCTGGGAAACCACGTTTGCCTCAGAGATGATCCTGCCGAGCGACTCGACCGTCATGTTCACGCTCTCGATCCCGGCTTTGATCTCCATAAACGAGTTCTGGATGGACGAGGCGGTTACTTCGCTCTTTGACTGGATGGATTTTATCAGGGTCTCGATCTGGCTGCTCGCCTTCTTGGACTCCCCGGCAAGGTTTTTCACCTCGCCTGCAACGACGGCAAACCCGCGCCCGTGCTCTCCGGCCCGCGCCGCTTCGATCGCAGCATTCAGGGCAAGCAGGTTTGTCTGGTTTGCGATATCGGTGATCAGGTTGACGATCTTTGAGATCTGGTGCATCTGCTCGTTCAAGGCCGTGATATCATTGACGCTCTGCTGGGAAATCTTCTCAACGGCCTGCATCTTGTCAGTCGCCGTCTTACCGATCCCGGCGGCGCGGACACCTTCCTGTGCCGCCTTCTCCGCATGCGTCATGACATCATGGGACGTGCTTGCGATCTCCTCGATCGAAGCCGAGAAATCAGATATGACCCCGGATATTTTCTCGACACTGGCAAGCTCCATCTTTGCACTGTCCGTTGCTTTCTGTGAGGAGATCGCCACCTGTTCTGTCGCCTTTGCGATCTCACCGGTACTCCGGATGGTGTCCTGGAGCGTTACATCAAGTTTCCGGATGGCCTCAGTAAGTTCGACAATGACCGTCCGGATCGCCACAACGGATGAATTATAATCTTTCTTGAGGCGGACAAGAGGATCTGCATCGTCGATGCTGAGCTGGCAGGTGAGATCCCCGCCGGCAATCTTTGCAAGGCCGGTCTGGAGTTCCGATGCGCTTGCAGACAATAACTCTGCACCGGCCTTTGCCTCATCCATCATCGCCTGGATCTTCTTTTCCTGTTCGCGCCGGGCGGTCATATCCACATACACGCACAGGATCGCGGAGAGGCTCTGCTGTGCATCCAGCATCGGGATGCCGTACTGATCGAGAATGCGGACGCCGGTCGGGAACTCGATCGTCATCTCCCCGAAACTCCGTTTCTTCTCGGTGAGCACTTTTTTGAGCCCTTCACCGGACTGGGAGAGGATTTTGAACTCACGGGCATTCATGCCGAGCAGTTTTTCTTTTGTCAGGCCGGTGAGGGTAAGATAGGCCTCGTTTGCCATGAGGATCTTGAACGTCTGGTCCATGATCATGATCGGCATCGGGTTCTGCTGGACAATCGTATCGGAACGCTTTTTGAGGGCTGCGGCCTCTTCCATCTTCTTTATCAGGTTCTGCTGACTGGCACGCTGTTCCGTGACATCGTTATAAACGAGAAGCAGGTATTCGATCTCGTTATTACGGGAAAGGAGGGGCATCACGTACTGCTCGAGGATATGGGTGCCGCTCGGGAGTGCCACCGTAACCTCCCCGAACGCCCGGCGCTTGGTCTGGATCGCGACGTTGGCACCCTCACCTTTCTGTTCGAGGATTTTGACATTCCGCAGGCTCATCCCGACAACGGTGTCCTGCGGGTACCCACTCATCTGCACGTAGGCCGCATTGGCCTTGGTGATCGTAAAGGAGAGATCCGTCATTAAGATCGGCATCGGGTTCTGCTCGACGATCGTATCGGACGTATTTCGTGCTGCGAGGACTTCTTCGATCTCCTTTTTCTCTTCAGTGATATCGTTATAGACAACAAGGATACTGTCGGTTTTTCCTTTCTGGCCGACAATGGGAATGCCGTACTGCCGGAGCCGGCGGACCCCTTTTGGGAACTCCACGACTACTTCCCCGGTGGAGCGCGTGCCGGTCTCTAATACCTGTTTTAACCCGGTCCCGGTCTTTTCGAGGATCTTAAAATCCCCAAGCGACATGGAGAGCAGCCGGCTCTTTTCAATACCGGAGAGCGCGACATACGCATCATTTACCACCCGTATGTGAAAACCGGTATCGACAAGCACGATCGGCATCGGGTTCTGCTGGACGATCGTCTCGGACCTGATCTTCAGCCGTTCGATCTCCTCGTTTTTCTTATGCTTTGTCGTGAGATCATCGTAGAGTATGACAAGGGAGGTGACCGCCCCTGCATTGTCAATCACCGGGATACAGTACTGTTCAAGGGTATGTACACCCGAGGGGAATGTAATGGTAAGTTCCCCGACAGCACGCCGTTTCTTCTCAAGAGCAACCCTCGCACCTTCCCCTGAACGCCCGGTAATGGTAAGACCATGGATATTTGTCTTGAGAATCTCGCTTTCAGGGATCCCGCTCATCGCAAGATACGCGGCATTGGCTTCGATGACATCAAACGCTGGCGTGACCACAAGCATGGGTACCGGGTTGTTCTTCTCCATGAACTCAAGCCGCCGTTCGAGCACGTCGATTTTCTTTACGTACTCTTCTGACCCGGCTGCCGGCGTTCCCGCAGGTCCCGGGACCGTGGACGGCCCGGCCTTCATCTGTACAAGTGCGGTGTTGATGGCATCGACGAGAGTCGTGTATTCGCTCCCGAAATGCGTGGCCTCAAGGGGGTTTACCGCTTTTTTTGCTGCGGCCCCTTTGAGCGCCAGGGCCAGTTCCTCGTTCAGCTGCCGCACGTGCTGCGCAATCTCATCGGGAGAATTCCGTACAGTCGCAGCAGGCGCTCCGACAAATAATGCCTTTCGTCCCGGTCGTTGTTCGGTCATACGTATCCCACACTCTCGTAATTTTTTATTATTGTTTTAGTCTGCCTCGTGCACAATACCAGGGGCAGCCGGGCCGGATTTTGACCGGCCGGCCAGATCCGCAAGTACTTTTTCCATGTCAAGCCAGATGATGAGGTCCTTTCTCTTCTTCTCCGCATCTTCCCCGGTGACCTTGATGATGCCCTTGACAAACTGGGAGAAATCCGATGATATCCCGGTGCCGATCTTCTCAATATCCACCTCAGACACCTGCCGGACACTGGAAACATCGTCGACAATGATCCCGACATTGCTCCCTTTTGCCGCCTCGGGAACAAGGACAATGATCTTCTGGTTATCCCGTATTTCCCTGTCGGGGAGCCCGAGAAGCGTATTGAGGTTCATGATGTTTGTGATCTCCCCCCTCAGGTTGATGACACCGGAGATGAACGGTGGTGCCCGGGGGATCGGGGTGATGGGTATCATCTCCACGATCTCGCGGGCCAGATTGATATCCAGCGCATACCGCTCCCCGCCCAGTTCGAACTCCACTACGTCGATTGTTGCAGCCATACTTCACCGTATCCTGAATTTCTCTGTTGCTGATTTCAGACGTTCTGCCATATGGGAGAGCTCAGCCGAAGCGCTCGCGATCTCCTCGGTCGATGCACTTGTCTCCTCGGCAAGCGCTGCCATATCTTCCATGCGCTGCCGGGTTTCGCGGGAGAGGGTGTTTGTCTGCTCCATGCCCTGCATCACCCGGTTCGTCGCTTCGGCCTGTGCCTCGGTTGCCTTGGTGATCTCGGTCACACCCTGGGCAACGATGTTTGACTCGGATATGATCCGGTTGAGTACATCGATGGTCTGGTTCACGCTCTCGATACCAGCCTGGGTTTCCTTATAGGAATTCTTTATGGCCGCTGAGGTCTTCTCGCTGTTGCTCTGGATGGAGCTTATCAGGGTCTCGATGTTGTTTGTTGCGCTCTTGGATTCCCCGGCAAGATTGCGCACTTCGCCGGCGACCACGGCAAAACCACGCCCGTGTTCACCGGCCCGTGCCGCTTCGATCGCTGCGTTTAAGGCAAGCAGGTTGGTCTGGCTGGAGATGTCTGCGATCAGCTTGACAATATTCGAGATCTCTTTCATGCGCTCGTTTAAAGCCGTGATCTCCGCAACACTTTCTCCCGAGATCTTCTCCACGGTCTTCATCTTTGCCGTGGCGATCTTGCCCATATCGGCAGCCTGGTTGCCCTCGCTTGCCGCCTTCTGGGCATGGGTCATAAGATCGTGGGTGGTGCTTGCGATCTCCTCGATGGATGCGGAGAGATCGGACACATCACTACCAACTTTTTCGATCTCCGAAAGCTGCTTTTTTGCCCCGTCCACAGATTGCTGCGTGGAGATCGCCACCTGTTCAGTAGCTTTGGAGATCTCCTGTGTGCTCCTGCCGGTCTCGGCAGTCGTGATATCGATCTGGTGTGCGGACTTTGAGATCTCCTCGATGACGGATTTTATAGAGAGAATTGCCGTGTTGTAATCTTTCTTTAGGATCACAAGCGGGTCGCCCTCAACGATCTCTGCTGTGAACGTCAGATCCCCTTCAGCCATCCGCGAAAGCCCGGTTTCAAGCACACCGGCGCTCTCGGAAAGTGCCTGCGCAGTCTTCTGGGAATCCTCCATGAGTTGTTTGATCTCTTTCTCCTGAAGGCGCCGTTCGGTGATATCGTTGTAAACGACGAGCAGGCTTTCGACCGCCCCGGTCTCATCAAGAAGCGGTATATAATACCAGTCCAGCGTGAGTGTTCCGGCGGGAAATTCGATCACCGATTCGCCATGCCCGCGCTGCTTTGACGCAATCGTAGATTCGACGCTGGCGCCTTTGTTCTTCTTGTACTTGAAATCCTTCATCGAGAGACGTGCGGACTGGTCGCGGGAGTACCCGGTCAGTTTCAGGAATGCACTGTTTGCCGAGCGTACCGAAAGGCCGGTGTCGATGGTGAACAATGCATACGGGTTCTCCTCGATGATACGATCTGCCCGCTGTTTTACTTTTTCTGACTCTGCTATTTTGTCGTGAAGGTCGGTCGTATCCACCCAGAAATAGAACGCCCCGTCCACTTCACCTGCTTTATCCAGCATCGGCATTGCCTGCAGGGTGAGGTACTTCAGTGTGCCATCAGGCCATTTCACCCGGCACTCGCTCACCGCGAGCTTTTTTGTTTCAAAGCAGGCATAGAAATGCTCACCCGAAAGCACGGTGATGTCAAAATCATACAGCCGCTTCCTCATCAGCTCCTCGCGGGTCCCGCGCCAGAGCAATTCGTATTTTTTATTGACGTTGACAATCGCCCGGTCTTTTTTGAGGATCGCAATCGCAAGCGGGTTGTACTTAATCATCGTGTCAGCACGCTGCTTTTTCTCTGCGGTGTCGGCAACCTTTGCAATGAGCCGGTTGACCTGCCGTACCAGCGGCTGCATGTTCGTGTCTGCCTGATTCTCATCAATCCTGACGGTCAGATCCCCGTCTGCGGCTTTCTTTATTGTCTGCTCTATACCTGTTACGTCCATTTCATCACTTCATCTGCAATCTGTTTGTATGCACACCCGGCGCTGCTTTCAGGAGATATATGCGAGATCGGCATGCCCCGTTTCTGTGCTTCGTAAACTTCGGGTGAATAGGGTACCGTATGTACGTCCGGGAATTTTTTTCCGATCTCCGCACGCATACCGGTAAGACGTTCGTGCTCCTTTGCACGCTCTTCTTCTGCCACCAGTTCTTCTTTTGTAGGGATATGCCGCGGGACAAGGAGTGACCGGAGCCAGCTGACCAGGTCGCTTTTTTCCGGGGTTTCAGGCACAGGTACGGAAATATCCCCACCTTCACCCCAGCGCGAGATGATGGCCATATCCACATGGAGGTCTTTACCCAGGTCCTCCTTCATATCCTCAAAGATGGTAAAAAGCGGTCCCACACCGTTGAGGGCAAACGACCCGGAGTCGAGCGTAACGATAATATGATCCGCAGCGAAAAGGCCGTTTATCACGAACTGCCCCATGCTCGGGGGTGTATCGATCAGGATAAGATCGTATTTCTCCCGAGGGGGAAGGAGTGCATCCCGCAGCACTTCTGCACGCGAGGCAATCTCATACAGGTAGGGTTCTGCCCCGACCAGGTCAAGGCTTGCCGGGGCAAGATCAATACCGGATTCAGTCGACTGGATAATATCGGTCATCGAAACCTGGGGAAAACCTTCGACCCGGCTCATGAAGACATCATAGACATTTTTTCGGGCTGATTCCGGGCTGACACCCAGACCGGCCGTTGCATTGGCCTGGGGATCGCAGTCAACCACCAGCACTTTTTTTCCCGCCAGGACACAGAACCCGGCAATATTCAGACATGAGGTAGTCTTACCGGTTCCGCCTTTATGGTGGGAGAATGTGATGGTTGTAATGATATCACCTTACTGAATTCTATGGAGTTTCCCTTTAATAGGTTTGCTTTCCTGAATCAACGGGCAGGACATTGGATTTTTATTTATTTTCTGCAATGAGAATGTTTTTTTGAAATTCCAGGTTTCCGGCAGGTACTGCAGGGATTGTCCCGGGCGTATGCTTCCATCAGGAGGATGACAGGGGTACGTTCCCATAACGTCTTTTCCCCCGTGAGAAAACGATCCTGACGCCCGAAGGCGGTCATCCCTTCAGGTAAAACCTGTCGGGTGCAGGGTATAGATTTTTATGGATATACTCTGACAACAGAAGTATGACCGGACGTCCGGGCCTGCTTGTTGGATTTTTACTGGTCCTGCTTTTTCTCGCGGCCGGCTGCACATCCCTTTCGGTCGGGAACGTCTCGTATGGGACCGGCAACCTTTCCGTCACGATTGCGGGTGCCGGTACCCCTGCCGGGACCGGCGTCCAGGTGCGGGTCTATAAACTGGATGAATTCGAGCAGTATGAACTCCTGACGACCGGGACAACGGCCACGCTCTCCGGCACAGAGACCACGGTCGCGATCCCGATGCACCTCGATCCGGGCAGGTACAAGATATTTGTTTACCTCACCACCGACGGACAGCGTGAAGCCGCCGTCATCCGGGATATTACCGTGTGACTCACATGACGCGATCCTGCACAGATCTTATTCGGGCAGCACGCGGCCTTGAGCCGGCGGACATGGTGTACCGGAACGCAGAGATCTTCGATGCTTTTTCCTGCACATGGGAGCACAACGATCTTGCGGTAAAATCCGGCACGATTGTCGGGATCGGCCGCTCGTACCGGGGTTTTCACGAACGGGATCTCCACGGGGCGTACCTTGTCCCGGGCCTGATCGACGCCCACGTCCACATCGAGAGCTCGCTTCTGGTCCCTCCGGAATATGCCCGGCTGGTCGCTTCGCACGGGACGACAACAGTGATCACCGACCCCCACGAGATTGCAAATGTTGCAGGAGTGGCCGGGATCGAATACATGCTTGCCTGCCGCGCCGGGTTACCCGTTGACATCAGGTATATGCTGCCGTCCTGCGTGCCGGCAACTCCGCTCGACACCGGCGGTGCCTCGCTCGATGCCGGGGCACTTTCCGGCTTTTTAGGTCGCGACGGGGTCATCGGCCTGGGCGAGATGATGAACTTCCCCGGGGTGCTCGCGGAAGACCCGGCAATCCAAAAAAAACTTGCGATTGTACCGGTACGCGACGGCCACGCCCCGCTCCTTTCCGGGATGGACCTGAATGCCTACATCCTTGCCGGGCTCCAGAGCGACCACGAGTGCACGACCCAGGCAGAGGCTGAAGAGAAACTCCGGCGCGGGATGTATATTTTTATCCGGGAGGGGTCGACCGAGAAGAACATCGCGGCGCTCATCCCCATGGTTACACCGCAGAACGTATCCCGGTGCAGTTTTGCGACCGATGACTGTCATGCCGATCTTCTCGCCCAGGAAGGACATATCGACCGGTGCATCCGGACTGCCATACGCTGCGGGCTTGAGCCGGAACTTGCGATCCGGATGGCGACACTCTCAGCGGCAGAACGCTTCGGGCTCTCTGACCGCGGGGCGCTTGCACCGGGCCGGCGGGCGGATCTCTGTATCGTTGACGACCCTGTTTCGTTTACCGTAAAAGAGACACTCTGCTGCGGAAAGCCGGCGGCAGCCTATACCGGCCCGGCTGCCATGCCGTCCCTTCCTGCCATGGTCCGGTGCACAACGCCAACCCGGGAACAGATACAAATCCCTGGGCAGGGGACAGCGCGGGTCATCGGCCTTGTGCCCGGCCAGATCATCACAGCGTCGCTGCAGTATGATCTGAATGCGGTCGCACTTCCCGACCGGGAACGGGACCTTCTCAAGATCGTGGTCTGCAACCGGTACGGCAGACAACGGATCGGCACCGGGATCGTGCACGGTTTTGGCATTAAGGAAGGGGCAATTGCCGCAAGCGTCTCCCACGATGCACACAATATCATCGCGACCGGTGTGGGAGATGAGGAGATCCTTGCTGCTATCGCGGAGGTCATCCGGGTTAACGGAGGGATGGCGGCAGTAAACGGATCGGAGGTCACGGTGCTCCCGCTGGACTGTGCCGGCCTCATGTCCACGCTCTCTGCCCGGGATGTCGTAGAAAGGCTGGATGCCCTGCGGGAAGCAACCAGGAAACTGGGGGGCATTGCTGAGCCGTTCATGTATCTCTCGTTCCTCGCTCTCACCGTGATCCCGGCGCTGCGGATCACGGATCACGGGCTCTTTGATGCGGTCGCATTCCGGGATGTGCCGGTGTTTATGGAATAGATCCCTGCGTCACGCTCTTCGGGCACCTTTCCGGGCATTCCCGGAACAGAAGAGTGACTGGTGCCCCATGTTTTTTAATCTTCACGAACCTTGCCGGACTTTTTTTGGAATAACACCTGTTGACTCTGATTAAATCCAAAATTTATTCCTGCCAATAACAGAAATAAGTTGTACAGGTAATGGGGAAGAAAAGGCACGGCCGGCTTGTCATAAGATAAAAAAATATCAGATCCGAAAAAACGATTTGATGGTTTAATTGCTTATTCTGACCATTTTCCTGAAGGATAAACAGACTGTATTTTCATCCCACGCCACGTTAATAGATCCTTCATGCGTTAATCCAGTTGTCTCAATCTGATATCACCGATGAGATCTAAATTTGAATTGAGGATAACTTTTGCTTCCCACGCAACAGCACCCATTCTTGTTGCTCGTGCTTTTACATTCCGGTGATCTTTAGCGGATAAATCTGAGGGTTCATCAGAAATAGCCGATATTACCTGGACAAGTATTTTACCCTCTTTACTATGCGCTTCGATGTTTGCTGAACCCAATGTATGAGTATCCCATTTATCGATAGTGAAACCTTTTCCTTTAAAAAATTCGACGGTATACCCCTCTCCGGCCTTTTCTATTTCATGTGGTGTTGGCATTTACGTTATTCCTCCAGATTCTGTGATTTGCTCTCATGCAGTTAAACGGCGATTGTCCATAAATAACATACTATACCCCCATGAGCAAGGAGTGCCGCCGCACCAAAAAGGGACGCCCACGCGGCGGATAGAGCGAATAAATTTTGGAAAAGTCGCTCCGCCACAAATCCCCTTCAACCGTATGGATGCATCATCGCAACCGGGGGATGCCCGTGCGGCGGGGGCGCAAAGCCCCAAAGAGCACGCTCTGCTAAAAGATCCCGGTGCAACACCCACCGAGGATTCCGCATTTACCGACGGTAAAAATCCCTCAAAACCACCGTATCCCGCCATCCGGATACCCCTGTTTCCTTCATACGAAGCCGAGGGATGAGGATCTCCGGCGTTTTCCCGGAAAAACCGGGTCGCTTTTTCCCGATCAGGAACCCCCTTTATTTTTCGGCCATATTTTCATTCCAGTCCATTCCAGCGTTCCGCATGACCAGTTGATCATCCCCATTTTCATGGTCAAAAGAACGCGGCTAAATTGCACGGTTTTTTCCTGATTAAAAAGGCCCATTTCAAAAAATATCGATATAAAACAAAAATTGTGCAGTGGATTGGCACCATTTCCACTGGAGCGTCCCGGCCCCGGATCCAGCCTGAAAACTCTCCGTCGGAGAATGGATCATGGGAGAGGGCATGTCCGGCCACCGCCCCCATTTATAAGGGGTGCCCTGCCCAAAGGGTGGTTCTCCCCGCCCAATCTTTTTTCTTTCTGTGGGGCCATCTCTCCTCTCCCCTACACGACTCCCAGAAACACCGCATAGATCCCGAACTGGATCACCGTCAGCGGCACCCCGATCTTCGCGAACTCCCAAAACGTCAGCGTCTCTCCTCTCGCTTCAGCCTGCTGGATAATGATCACATTACTCGCTGCGCCAAGGATCGTAAGATTTCCGGCAATCGTGCTCCCGGCGGCAAGCGCCATGAGATGTGCGGTCGTGCCCCCGGCCTGCAGGAGGAGTGGCTGGAAGAGGGCGACAAAGGGCACGTTCGAGATGAACTGGCTGATGACGACGCTCGTTGCGAGGATCGCGGGAATGGAGGCGAGTCCCGCGACACTGGCAAGCGACTGGAAAAATCCGGTCTGCCAGACGGCTGCCATCAGGACGAACATCGCGGCAAAGAAGATGAGCGTACACCAGTCGATCGCTTTGAGCACCGCGACCCTCTCGCCCGAGAAGATAATGATCGGGAGGGCAGCGGCAAGGCCGATCAGGGGCAGGGGGATGACGATGGCGCCGGTGACAAGCGATGCGGCGATGTTTGCGATAGCGAGGCCGATGAGGATCCCAAGCGAGCATTGGACGATCCGGGTGAGCGCCGGGTCGGGGACGGCAGCGGGCGAGGGCTCGCTAGTGGCGGGTGCGGACGAGGAGAACTCCTTACGGTAATACAACCGGAGCACCAGCCACGCGGCGGCGAGGCTTGCGATGGTCGGGAGGAGGAGCCAGGCAGCAAACGTGACAAACGGTGCGGCGAGTCCGCTGTTGACTGCGACGAGCAGGTTCTGCGGATTTCCTATCGGGCTTGCAACGCTGCCGGTCGTAATTGCAAACGCGAGGGCAAAGAGCAGCATCTTTTTTGGGAGACTGCACCGTGCGGCAAGACCGAGCACGAGCGGCGTCCCGATGATAGCGAGCGTGTCGTTCATCAGGAGCGCCGAGAGAATCCCAAAGCCGAAGATCACAAGGGCGAGGAGCTGGCCCGGGGATTTCGCGTGCCGTAAGAACCGGGATGAGAGCAGGTTGAGGTACCCGCTCCGGGAGAGCGCTTCCCCCACGACAAACATCCCGAACAAAAAGACCATCACATCGATGTTTATCGCGGCAAGAGCTTCGGCTGGTGCAATCTGGCCGAGGAGGAGGACGGCGACCGCTCCCCCGAGCATGACCTGCCAGATCCTCCAGGAAAACCTTCCCACCTGCCGCACAGCGATGAGGCAGAAGACGGCGGCAAGGACAATGATCGCAATATACGTAGTGGAGTATTTCCCGGTTCAGGCACATGAGCCTTGGCACCGGCTCTGAAAGGAGCCGTACCTTACAAGAGAGAGCCAAAAAATTCCCGGTTTTTTAGGAAACCGGTCACTGCGGTTTTACGGTCCAGTGGAGGAGGATGCCATCATCCAGCCGGGTTGTGTCGGCAAGAGTGAGCCGGGCGAACTCTGTTTCCGTTATCCAGCCAGGGCCGTCCGCGAGCGTCGGCGCATCCTTCCCGCTGATAACAATGCTCCCGATATAGGTATAGATCTCATCAACGAGCCCGGCCCGCACAAGGCCGGCAATCAGCGTCCCACCGCCCTCCACCATGAGCCGCCGGATCCCCATCACCCCGAGTTCGTCGAGCACCCGGACGAGGTCGACTTCCTCGTCCCCTGCGACAATGACCGTCGCCTTTTTCCGGAGCACGTTCACTCGCGCCGGGTCCGCACGCCCCGCAACCGCCACCACCCGCAGCCCGTCGCCTTTGTTGAGTACCGAGGCGTCGGGGGAGATCCGGGCCCGGCTGTCGATGACGACCCGTGCGGGGTGCTCCCCTTTTCCCTCCTGCTGCCGCCGGCTTTTGAGATCCGGGTTTTTTACCGTGAGCGAGGGATCATCGGCGAGTACCGTCCCGATTCCGACCATCACCGCATCGCAGCCCGCCTTGAGCCGGTCGACCCGGGCAAAGTCCTCTGCACCGGAGATCTTCACCTGTCGGCGTTCACGGGTCGAAAGTTTCCCGTCCGCACTCATCGCCACGTTGACAACAACCGAGGGGCGCATACGAATAGTGTTCTTGTTTTTTAAGATTTTTATACCCCTCCGTAAAACAGGCTGCCGGAGAAGGATACGGTGCCGGGCTGTTGCCTGCTTCAGTCATAAGATACCAAGGTTCATACATTGCACCCGGATTCCCATGGAGAACGCATATATAACAACAGAAGTAAAAAGCCTCAATGCCGATGGCTGGTACATCTCAGAAGAACCGGCAGTTCGCGTCTGAACGGGACGATCTGCTGCGCGGCGGTGTGATCGCACTGCTTGCCGCACTCTGTCTTCTGACCACGGTCTTCGCGTTTGCTCACGATATCGATATCCTCACCACCCCTATCTTTTTTCTCCCCATCATCTATGCGGTGTATGCATTCCCCCGGCGCGGGATCATTGTTGCGGTCATCTGTGCCTGTGCTTACGAAGTCACCGGGTACGTGTTCCGGTATCCGGACCCCGTGGAGCTTGCTGCCATTACCGTTCAGGCTGTGCTCTTTGTGGGCATCGCCGGCATCATCGCGTTTTTGATCGAGCGTACCAAAAAAGAGGAGATACAAAGACTGGAGGAGAAGATCAGATGCGACAATGAACAGCGCCGGGGGATCGTGATGACCGTCGCCCACGAACTCCGGACACCACTCCAGCCCATCATTGGATACCTCAATCTGCTTCTCGAGGATCCTGAAGAAGCCGGGCTGACAGAAGAGACGCAGAAACTCCTGAAACGCTGTCTCGAAAGCGCAGACCGCGAACGCCAGATCATCAACCGTATGCTTGATCTCTCGGTCCTTGACTCCGGAAAAATCCAGCTTGCCATCACCCGTTTTTCTCTCTTTGACCTTGTCCAGAGCGTGATCGATACCAACGAGTACGCCGCAAATGCGGATATTACAGTAAAGATTCCCAAAAAAATCACCGTTGCTGCGGATATGAACCGGATCTTTGTCGTTGTCGATTCAATCCTCTCAAATGCGGTACGGTATTCCAGCCCGCCGCGGACAGTTGTTGTTGACTGCCATTCCGGTGACACCGATCCATTCTGCCATATCTCCATTACCGATAACGGGATGGGAATTCCCTCCGATGCACAGGGTTCGATCTTCGAACCGTTCCAGCTTGCCGATGCGACGACCCTGTCACGGAAGTTCGACCGGATCGGGCTCTCTCTTGCCATTGCAAAAAAGATTGTGGTCATTCATGGCGGGGATATCACGGTTGAGAGTACGCCGGGTGTCGGGAGCACATTCACCATTCATCTCCCAAAAATGCCGCAGAAATAAAGCCGGCTGCCTCCGGCATGCAGGTATTTCCTGAAGAAATTACTTCGTTGTTGTCGTGGCGTACGGACACAAATAGCTGCACAATAAAAAATGGTGGGAGTGGAGAGAGCAGCTCTCCTTACGTGTCCCCGGGTATTACTTCCCTGCCGAGAAAAGCGGGATAATTTTTCCCGCCTTCTCATCGGATATGAAAAAGACCAGCGTATCCCCTGCTTCAAGGCGCATGGTGGGGTCGGGCTGGGTAAACCGCATCGTCCCCCTGCGGAACCCGAATTCACGGATGCCGAACCGGTCTTTGAGGCCCAGTTCGGCGATGGCCTTTCCCTCCACCGAAGACCCGGGTTCCACCCGTACCGTGTGGACATGGGTTGCCTTAAAGAGCGTCTCGAAATTCTGTACCTTCCGGTGCTGGTTCGGGTCGGTGCACCGGGTAAAGAGGGCATTACCCAGGCGTTTTGTTCGTTCGATGATCCTTACGACTTCCTCGTCCGGGATCTGGTAGTGGTTTAAGGCGCGGGTGAATATTTCGAGCGCTGACTCAAACTCCTCGGAAATGACCTCATCTGCACCGAGATCGAGAAGGTGTTGTGCGTTTCTGACGTGCCGCGTCCGCGCGAGAATATGCACGTCGGGTGCAAGCTGCCGGGCCGTATGAATGATGCGGGGGATCGCCTCCTCTTCAGAGACTGCCACAACGAGTGTCCGTGCCTGTCGTATGCCTGCATGTTCGAGCACTTCCTCCTGCACGGCATCCCCGAAGATGAAATTGGGCCGGTACTGGGATCGCTCCTCCCGGATGATCTCGGGGTTGAGCTCGATGACCATATAGGGGATACCGGCAAGTGTCGCGGCCCGGGCCACGCTTTTCCCGGTGATTCCGTATCCGGCGATGATGATGTGGTTTGAGAGCCCCTCTTCGGGTGCCGTCTCACCCGGCCGAAGGGTAATTTCCCGTGAAATCCTGTTCGGGAAGAGCCGGTAGAGCAGGTCGACAACAGAAGGGGAGGCGCTCATGGCAAACGGGGTAAACGCCATAGTGACAACAGCCCCGGCAAGGAAGAGCTGGTAGACCGGTACCTGTATAACACCGGCATCGAGGCCGCTTTTCGCGAGCACAAACGAGAATTCCCCGATCTGGGCGAGGGCAAGGCCGCAGAAGACACAGACCCGTGTCTGCATGCCGAGCACCGCAGCTGAAAAGGCACCGGTCAGGATCTTGACACCGAATATAATGAGGATGATCAGGGCCACATAACCGAAATTCCCGAGAACAATACTTGTGTTGAGGAGCATCCCGATCGAGAGGAAGAAAATGGCGGCAAAGACATCGCGGAACGGGATGATATGGCCCAGGGCATCGATATTGTAATCAGACTCCCCGATGATCAGGCCACCGATGAACGCACCCAGCGTGAACGACAGGCCGGCCTCACTGGTGAGCCAGGCAATGACAACGCAGATGCCGGCGATCGTAAAGAGGAAGAGCTCGCGGCTGCGCTCCTTTGCCACCCTGAAAAGCAGCCGGGGGATAACCCAGTACCCAAGAACAATGATCACAAGGATGATAAGGGCAATTTTTGTTACCTGATAGGGTATCAGGGATATGTCAAGACCGGCCCCATTCCCGGCAAGAAGCGGCAGCACGAGCATCATCGGGATGATGGCAAGGTCCTGGAAGATCAGGATCCCAAGGAGCGTCCTTCCCTGGATCGTATCGACCTCGCCTTTCTCCTGGAGGATCTTCATGACGATGGCCGTACTTGAAAGGGAGATGATAAAGCCGAAGATCAGGGCCTCGGCAAACGGCATCTGGAACGCGAGCGTGATAAGCGTAATTGCGACGATTGTCGTACAGACCTGGACAATACCCCCGATAAGGACCGCGCGCCACGAACGGAGAAATGACTGGAACGAAAATTCGAGACCGATAGTAAAAAGCAAAAGGACGATCCCAATCTCGCCGATCGTGCCGATGAGGGTCTGGTCGGTAATCAGTGCAAAACCAAACGGCCCGGCCAGCATGCCGATAATAAGGAAACTGACGATACTGGGCAGCCTGAATCGCTGTCCGAGGTACAGCAAGACGATGGACAAAATAAGGACACAGACGACGGCAAGCATGATGTCCATGAAAAGCACCACCAGACAGGTAATTTCGGTATAGAGGTACCGGCGTGAGAATAATTATAGGTTCCGGGGGGACGGGAATGGCGGATCCCTGACAGCCCTTCTGTAGTTATCCTGCTGGTTACCCAATCGTCCACGGGATGACAGGCTCATCTCCCTGTAATCACCGTTCATGCGTAAACGTCTGTAATGATGGGGCATTGAAAAGAAGGTGTTGGTGGCTCAAAGCCGGACACACACCCGAACAGCTGACGCTCCCGGATGAGAAACAGGTAAAAATCGAAACGATTATTTAGTGACTTTATATATTTTAGAACATGTCGAACAGAACTGCCCTCGTCTTTGTCGTCTTCGTTTGTCTTGCTGCGATTCTCGTGGCCGGATGCACCAGCAGTACAGCAAGTGCAAATGCCCAGACTAATACGGGGCCGGCTGCAACCATGACACAGGTTTCAACCTCAGGAATGGTAACACCGGCAGCAGCGCAAGGAACGACAGCAGCTGCATCGCAGGATCCCATTGTTGGAAAATGGTCAACCCCCACCGTTAAAGGGTACAGCGCACAGGTCGTCTTTGGCGCTGACGGAAGTTTCACCGGGTATCTCAACGGCGGAAGCCAGGTAATGAAATCAGGGACCTGGCAGAGTGCCGGCAGCGGCAAATATACCATAACTATCTCAGGTACTGCTGCACCCGTGAACTGGGTATTTGAGGCCAATACCAATGTGGCCTACGATACTGCATATCCATCTATTGTATACTCCCGTATGAGTTGAGTATACCGGACTTTTACCCTTTTTTGACGGAGAGTTTTTTTTCTTTTGCTTTTTGAGAAGCGCACAGATTGCGCCGGCTGGCGGGTCATCGGTCAAACGGTTTTGTATGCATTTAGAATGCCTGCACCAGACAAAAGATCCTGTAGTGAAGATGGCAGGGAACTAAAACTCACCGTTTGTGTTCTATGGAATCCTTCGTAAAATGCGAGCACAGCCTGCCGTGACACAAAGTCAGGATATAAAATAAGGATTTCATGCCCCAGCCCGGATTTGAACCGGGGACAACCAGATCTTCAGTCTGGCGCTCTCCCAGTCTGAGCTACTAGGGCAGGAGTACAAATGTTGTCAGTTGTGATTAATAAATGATACGCTCGACAGGGT
>Ga0181529_10002459_pt1 | contig 22183 bp, 13 predicted proteins | sample PEATcosm2014_Bin_36_FD_119763 | JGI IMG/M metagenome (GOLD analysis project Ga0181529, IMG submission 119763) | Peatland microbial communities from MTU Mesocosm Facility, Houghton, MI, USA - PEATcosm2014_Bin10_30_metaG | ecosystem: Environmental > Terrestrial > Soil > Wetlands > Peat | place... | reverse complement strand
TCGCGCGCGCCGCCGACTGGCCGCTTGACGTCTTCATCCCGGTCGACGCCGAGCCGAGCGTCGTACGGCGACTCGGCGAACTCGGCGCGACGGTGGTCGTCTGCGAGCGGCGAACGAGCGAGGTCGGCGATCCCTGCGTGCGCGCCGCGCGCGCCGCGGCGGCGGCCGGCTCTATACCGTTCAGCGTGCAGGGGCCCGACAATGGGCTTGCTGTGGAAGGCGCGCGCACGATCGCCTTCGAAATGGCCGAGACGCTGGCGGCCGAGCGCGCCGACGTTGAGGCGCTGTACGTCCAAGTCGGCGGCGGCGGCTTCGCCAGCGCGCTGGCGCAAGGGTTCGCGATCGCGGTCGCCGCGGGTTTGGCGCAGCGCGCGCCGCGACTGATCACTGTGCAGACGGCAGGTTGCGCCCCGCTGGCGCGCGCTTGGCGGCGCCTCGACGGCGCCGATCTCGAGCAAGCGGCCCAACATCGATCGCAGTTCATGTGGCCGTGGGAAAGCGCGCCGTCGAGCCTAGCCCACGGCATCCTCGACGACGAGACCTACGATTGGTGGCAAGTCGTCAAGGCGATGCGCGAAACGGGCGGCGAGCCGATCGTCGCTGACGAGGCGACGATCGCCCAGGCGCTGAGCCTGGCGCGCGCCCATACCGCGATTCCCGTCTCGGCGACCGGCGCGGCCGGGCTCGCCGGCGCGCTGATTTCGCGCCCCGCCGGCCGATCGGCCGCGGCGGTGTTCTCCGGGGCCGAACGGTAGGACGCTCGTCGGCGGCTTGATCGGCGTCAAGACGCGTCGCTTGGTTTGCGCCGAACGATAGGCGGACGGCGTTTGTCGTTCCCGTTCAAGGCCCTGCGGACGAAGCCGATGGTCCAACTCGCTCCCGTTCCCTTTGACGTCCTAGTCGGCCGCATGCTCAGCGAGCTGGAACGCAAGCGGGCGGTGTTCGATCTTCCGGCGCAACGCTTCGTCAAAGCCCATCCCGGGCGCGATCTCTCCATCGCCGTCCACCACCGCCGCGCCGCGACGCCGTTCGGCCCGGCCGCCGGTCCGCACACCCAGATGGCGCAGAACATCGCGCTCGCCTGGCTGGCGGGCGGCCGGACGATCGAGTGCAAGACCGTTCAGGTCAAAGACGACATCGAGGTGCCGCGGCCCTGCATCGACATGGAGACGGTCGGCTACAACGTCGAATGGTCGCAGGAACTGACGGTCGAACAATCGCTCGAGGAATACGTCAAAGGCGCGATGCTGATCGAGACGCTGAAGGCGTTCGGCGTCGGCGCGGGGATCGAAGAGACGGTGTTCGACATCAGCGTCGGCTACGATCTCGCCGGGATCCGCTCGGCCAAGGTGCGCGGCTTCCTCGATCGCATGATGGACGCCAGCCAGGTCGTCGAGCGGTTGCGGGCGAAGATCCCTGACGCCTACCGCCAACTCCGCGACTTGCCGTTTCCAACTCGCCTTTCCGACACGCTGACGCTGTCGACTTTCCACGGTTGCCCGCCCGGCGAGATCGAGGCGATCGTCGAGCATCTGATCGGCGAGGTCGGCCTCGACGTGACGGTCAAGCTGAACCCGACCCTGCTCGGCAAGAAGGACGTTCACGCCATTCTGCATGACGCGCTTGGCTACCATGAGATCCGGGTTCCCGACCGCGCCTTCGCCGAGGACGCGAGCTGGGACGACGCGGCGGCGATGGTCGACCGGCTCAGCGCTTACGCGGCGGCGCGCGGGCGCAGCTTCGGCGTAAAATTCTCCAACACGCTGGTGGTCGAGAACCACAAGCGCTTCTTCTCCGCCAGCGAGCCGCTGATGTATCTGTCCGGGCCGCCGCTGCACCCGCTCGCCATTGCGCTGGTCGCCCGCTTCCGGCGCAGGTTCGGCGATCGCCTGCCCATTTCGTTCGCCGGCGGCGTCGAAGCGCACAACTTCGCCGACACGGCGGCCCTCGGCCTGACGCCGGTGACGGTTTGCAGCGACCTGCTGAAGCCGAGCGGATACCGCCGCGGTTGGACCTACATCGCCGACCTCGTCAAGCGCATGGACGCAGTCGGCGCGACGGACATCGAAGGCTTCACGCTCAAAGCGCATGGCCAAGCCGAGGCAGCCCTCGCCAAGCTGGCGCTGCCGGCGGAGCAAAGCGCAGCCTGCCGCGCTGCGCTGGCGAGCGCGGGCGATTTGCGCGCCGCGGCGGGCGCGGCCTTCCCGGCCTGGGTTTCCGCCGCGCGCGTATTGAACGCCGCCGTCTACGCCGAGCGCGTGATCGCCGACCCCTATTACAGCGCCGCGGAGAACGCGACGCCGCCCAACAAGGTCGGCAGTTCGCTCGTTCTGTTCGACTGTCTGACTTGCGACAAGTGCATCCCGCTCTGCCCCAACGACGCCAACTTCATCCTGCCCATCCCGCCAAGCGAAACGCCGGTCGAGCGGGTGACTCGCGGCGCGGACGGCTGGAGCGTCGACGTCATCGGGTCGATCAAGTTCGTCAAGCCGCGGCAGATCGCCACCTTCGCCGACGCCTGCAACGAGTGCGGCAATTGCGGCGTGCTGTGCCCCGAGGACGGCGGCCCGTACCTGACCAAGCCGCTGTTGTTCGGCAGTCTCGCCGCGTTCGAAGCGGCGCGCGATCACGACGGCTTCGTCGTTGAAAACACCGATGGCGGCGTCGCGATGCGCGGCCGCTTCGGCGGCGAGGTCGTGGCGGTCGAAAGGCGGGACGCGCGCGTGCGCTACAGCGGCGCCGGGTTCGACCTCGCCTTCGATCCCGGCGACGTCGCCGCGACCGTCAGCGGCGCCGCCGACGGACCGGTCGACTTCACCCGGCTGCGCATGATGTTGCCGATCCTTGACGCCATCGTCGCGCCGGACTCGATCAACTACGTCAGCGCCGGATTGCGCGGTGCAACCGCCTGAGGCGGCGCGAAGCGGAGGCGGACGGCCGCGCGTCCAAACGACGCCGCGTTTGCGCGCGGTCGCGTCGCTCGTCGCGCCGCGTCTGCTTTCGCAACACTGTCGTCAAGCGGCGTCAAGTTTTGTCAAGTTTCGTCAAGTCATGTCAACCCTTGTCAAGGCTTTCCTTGACAGGCCATCGAGCAATTCCAGAGGCTTACGTCCGTCGCAAGTTGACAAACGGGCCTCTGCGAAGATCTCTTGCCACGTGACCGCTGTCGCTTCGGGCGAAGGTCGCCTCGACCGACCAAGATCCATGATAGGCTGGGTTCGGCAATTCGGAAAGACTTTGTCACGCTTGCGACGCCGGACCTTCGAGTCAGCGGAGCCGGCGAAGGCAAAGCGCAAACTGCCCGAAGTTTGAGCCGCCCCCCATCGAACCGCAGAGCGATGAGGTCGCGGAAATCGGTGCGCGGCGCCATCTCTGACCCATCCGCCGCCAGCTCTTTCAGGGACTTTGACGCCCATAGGGCCGTCGGATCGGCGGCGAATTCGCGCGTACGGGCCTGTGCGGTAAGCGCGGGGAAGACCGCCTCCCGACTGCGATCCCATCACGTGCAGTTGAACGCGACCCTCTTGAAAGCGGCGCGGGTCGCAATATGTTCAGCGAACAGTGAGCAACAACCAGTTATCATCGCTCACTTACGTAAAATGGAGAATCCTAATGCGACATCTTGTTATCCTTGGCGCTTCGGCGCTCGTTCTCGCTCTCGGCGTCGCTCAGGCCTCGGCGGAGCACCAGTCCAGCGGGCAGTCGTGGGCGGACTACGTCGCTCGCACCTCGTCGCAGCCGGCTTACACCGGCGAATTGCGCGACTTCCGCGCTCAGCCGGCCGACCAGAGCGCCTTGCAGGCGACTGATCAGCCCCCGTATGGCCCGAGCTATAGCCACGGCAGCCACTAATCCGTCATTTGCCTCCGCGCTGGCCGTTCGCGGCCGGCGCGGGCCTAAATTCGGACGAAGATCCTCGAATCGGAGGTTTGACAAAGACCGAGCCCGCCCGCCTAATCAGACTGAAAAGTCTCAGAGAAAACAGGCGGAATGGATGCGGGCAGGGAGCTGATATGATCAAAAACGGCAAGGAGACGTCGCCACGACGTGAATATGTGATCTCGCTCGACCATCGCAAGGCGCGCGGCGCCGGTTGCGAGCGGCCTGCCGAGATCCTCAAGGCGGCGCGCGAATTGTTCCTGGAGCAAGGCGCGGAGAACGTGACGACCCGGCAGATCGCCGCGCGCGTCGGCATCTCTCAGACGGCGCTTTACGTCTATTTCTCTTCCAAAGAGGAGATGCTGGACTCGCTAGCCGAGGAAGCTTGGCGGGGCCTCGCCGAAGTGCTCGCGGCGGCCGACCCCAAGGACGCCGAAGCGTCGGACCCGGTTGCCCGTTTGCGCGCGATCCTCTCCGCTTACATGCGCTTCTGGCTGTCCCGACCCGACGACTATCGCATCATCTTCATGCGCAAATCCATTCGTCCTTGCCCAAGCGACGACGACAGCCGGTTCGAGGCGCGCGATAGTCTGCTGACGCGGCTCGCCGAGCGCTTCAAGGAGGCGGCGCAGGCGGGGTTGGCGAGGGATTCCTGGCTTCCAGAAGCAGCCGCGCTGGCGATGTGGGCGGCGGTGTCCGGCCCCGTCGCGCTTCGCCTCGCCTTTCCCGATCTTCACTGGCCGCCCGAGGACGAGCATGTCATGGCGACGATCGACATGATCATTCAGGGCTGCGACGGTCGCAGCCAAAAGGGCGCGGCTAAGGCGCTTGAGCCGACTGCCGGAGGCGCAGCGCTGCTGAATAGCGCGCGAAACTGTGTTCCAGCGCCGGTGATCCAGTGCTGAAATACATCGATCTCAAACGGGAAGCCGATTCCGACCGTCTATAGCGCCCCACGAATTTCGGTGTGACCGTGTGGCAAGATGTTTCGGCCGTCTTCGAACGCCGCGACAATCCAAAGGTTGACGCAGATTCGTCGATGGGCGAGCGCAGCCTCTGCCGATGGGGGGAGCCGACGTCGGACGACCTGAACGTGAGACCGCTGCTCCAAGCGCAGAAAATAAAAGCTGAGCGTCAGCGCGTCATCGACTTGTCGCGATCCCCAGTCTCAGGGCCATCGCGCCGGAAAGCCCATAAATTGCATCGGGAGACGCACGGTCGACCAAGTTCGCGGCGCTGGGGACGCCAAGTTCCTGATAGAGAGAGATCATCAAAGCCGTAGCGGCGCCGCTATAACTGTCGACCCCATATTGACCGGCAAGAGCGCCCTCATGGAAGCCTAACCCTTTGAACCCTCGTCCGCCCGAAAGGCCTCCGACTCGGTCGGCATTGAGATAGACGCGCCTGACCCCGCCGACGAAAATGATCGTGCAGGAACTCGCGCACACGTGTTGCGAAGCGTCGACGACGGTGCTCAGACCGGCTGTTCTTATCTGACGCGCGATCTCCCCCGCCGAATAAATGTCGCCGCCGGGGCTGTCGAGGTAGACGGCCGAGACGCGCCCGGCGCCAGCGCCGTCGATGAGATCGTGAAATTTCAATTGATCTCCGGCGTCAATGCGCCCTCGAAGCCAGAGAGCCTTGCCGGCGACCGACATTTCGCAGGCTTGAGCGCCGAACCCGCAGAGAGACGTTATCGCGATCGCGCCGACCGCATTTGCCATCGTCGAACGTAAGGTGTGGAATCGCCGCATCTCGCAAGTCCCTCCCCGCCAGTCGTTTTCCTTATCGAACGTTCTTCCCGCTATGTCGCCGGACCTCTGCGCCACCGGCTCGTCCAAAGGCCGAGACGTGCATTTCCCGACGAGCCGCGTCTTGACGAGCCTCAAGGCTTCAGCATGAGTATATTGCATTGCCCATAATGCAAGCCTTATGCCGCTTCCGCGCTGAACTGTAGGGTCACCACTGTTGGTCGGTCCAGCGTCCGAACGCCAATCGGCGTCGCAACCTTCTGAACCGCCGTACATTCGCAGGGTCAACTTTCGGCGATTAATTCACACGCGCGGGGAGGAGGGACGCGCGCCGCCGTCGCCCCCTCGTCAGGCCGATTGCGTCGGCCCCCTTCTTCCGCAAGGGGGAGCCTCACGCGTGAATTGGGCTGATCAGCGTGCGTCCCGGGAACGGGCGCGGGGCGGCGAGCGCGCCGTGATCGAGCACGCGATGACCGTGGATCCACACCACGTCGACGCCGGCCGGGCGGATCGACGGGTCGAGGTAGTCGTTGCGTTCGCCGACCGTCGCCGGGTCGAACAAGGTCAGCGAGGCGTCGGCGCCGACCTTGAGCGTCGGATCGTCGAGGTTGAGGAAGCGACAGGGCAGCGTCGCCATCCGCCAGATCATCTGTTCGAGCGGAATTCCCATTTCGCGCCCCAAGCGCAGCGCCTTGGGGAAAGACCCGAGCGAGCGCGGATGCGGCTTCTGCCCCGGCCCCGGCATCAGCCCGTCGGTGCAGATCGCCATCGTCGGCCGTCGGAAGAAGCGCTCCATCGTCGCTTCGTTGCCGTAGTGGCTGATGATCGCGATCTCGCCGGCGTTGGCGGCGAAGAAATCGAACGCCGCTGCAAACGCTTCGTCGCTGTCGAGATCGGCGGCGCCGGCGGCGCGCGCGACGTCGCCGAGCCGCTGGCCGAGCCAGGCGTCGCCGACGCCGGGCTTCACCCCGGCGATCTGGATCCCCTGCAGCCCGCCACAGAAGTGGACGAAATTGTCCCAGCTCGTCGAGTCGAAGCGCATCTTGGCGATCATCTTGGCGCGTAGCGCCGGATTGACGAGGCCGGCGAGGAATTCGGCGCGGCCGCCCGCGCGCATCTCGGGCGGGAAGATCGCGTCGCCGGTGGTCGACCCCGCGGTGTAGGGATACATGTTCTCCATCGTCGGAATGAGCGAGGAGGCGTCGGCGAGAATGCTCTCCAGTTCGCCGATGCGGTCGTAATTCTGCGCGCCGGCGATTTTCGAGTGCTCGTTGCAATAACCGCCGCCGCCGTCGACCGCCGCCTCCACCACCTCTTTGACGCTGCCGATGATGGCGTCGCTCTCCGAGCGCAGATGAGGAAAGAGCGCGCCGGGCTTGACCGCGTTGAACGCACGCACCAGCGCCGTCAGCTCGCGCTGGTCGCAATAGACGGCGGGGTTGTAGACCAGCCCGGTCGACAGGCCGAGGGTCAGCGGCGCCTCGCGCCCGACCACCGCGGCCATCGCTGCGAGTTCGGCGTCGGTCGCGACGCGCGCGACATTGGCCATCACCACCCGGCGCACCGCCGAATGGCCGAGATAGATCCCCATGTCGGTGACCGAGCGGCCGCGATGCCAGGCGAGAAACTCGGCGATCGAAGTCCACGTCCATTCGCCGTCGATTGCGCCGTCGAGCGGCTTGAGCTGCGCGGCGTATTGCGACCGCTGCGCCGCGGCGACCGGCGCCGGCGACAGACCGTCGACGCCGCAGATTCGTTTTGTCACGCCGCCGAGAATGGCGAGCTCGCAGGCGCGCGGCAGGCCGCTCTCACCAAGCGCTGTGCCGCCGAGCGCGCCGTGATTGTGGGTGTCGACAAAGCCCGGGGCCAGCGCCCGGCCGCGCGCGTCGACGACGCGGTCGGCGGTCGCCGCCTGCGAGGCGGTCACGGCGCCGAGCGCGACAATGCGATCGTCGTCGAGCAGCACATCGCCAGGAAACGGCGGCGTACGACCGTCGCCGTTGACGATCAGCGCGTCGCGGATCAGCTGACGCGTCACTCGGCGAGTTCCGTCACCAGCCGCAGCAGCACGTCGGCGCCGGCGGCGAGATCCTCCGGCTTGGTGTATTCGGCGATGTTGTGGCTGACGCCGCCGGCGCTCGGGGTGAAGATCATGCAGGCCGGGCAGACCGCGGCGAGCATCTGCGCGTCGTGTCCGGCGCCGCTCGGCAGGCGCTTGACCGGCAGATCGAATTCCTCGGCGATCGCTTCGACCCGCGCCACCAGATGCGGCGCGAAGGCGACGGGGTCGAAGCGGGCGAGCGTGCGCGCCTCGAGCTTCACGCCCTCCCCCGCCGCGGCCTTCACGGCGAATGCGTTCAACCGCTCCTCGGCTTCCTTGAGCCGCTCGTTGTCGGTGTTGCGCAGATCGATCGTCAGCAGCGCCCGCTCGGCGACGACGTTGACCAGATTGGGCGTCAGCGTCAGCGCGCCGACGGTGGCGACCTGGTGGCCGCCGATCTCCAACGCCAGACGGCGTACGTAGACCGCAATCGCCGCGGCGACATAGCCGGCGTCGTGGCGCATCCGCATCGGCGTCGTGCCGGCGTGGTTGGCCTGACCGGTCAGCGTGAATTCGGTCCAGGAAATGCCCTGCACGCCCTCGACCGCGCCAATCGTCAGACCTTCCGCCTCCAGCGTCGGCCCCTGCTCGACGTGCAGTTCGACGTAAGCGTGGACGTTCGGCTGGCCGACCGGCGCGTCGCCGCGATAGCCGATGCGCTCGAGTTCGTCGCCGGCTTTCCTGCCGTCGATGCCGACCGATTCAAGCGCCCTTTCGAGCGGCATCGCGCCGGTAAAGACCAGGCTGCCGAACATGTCGGGCTGGAAGCGCGCCCCTTCTTCGTTGGTGAAAAAGGCGACGGCCAGCGGCCGCTTGGTGACGACGCCGGCGTCGTTGAGCGTCTCGATGACTTCGAGCCCGCCGAGCACGCCAAGCGCGCCGTCGTAATGTCCGCCGGTCGCCACGGTGTCGATGTGGCTGCCCATCATCACCGGCGCGCCGTCCTCCTGGCCGCGCCGCACGCCGACGACGTTGCCGATCGCGTCGATCGACACGGCAAGCCCGAGTTCACGCATCCACTGGACGACCAGATCGCGGCCCGCCTTGTCGGCGTCGCTGAGCGCGAGGCGGCAGACGCCGCCGTCCGGTCGCGCGCCTTCCTCGGCCAGCCGTTGCAGGCGCGATAGCAGCCGCGCGCCATTGACTCGCAGGTTTTGACGCATCTCATGGCTCCGACGGCCGGATCGTCGCAACCCATTATTACACGATCGGCTCGGCGATCATCTGCGGCCGATCCATAATGTGCGCTCGGGACAGGCGGAATATGAGGACGATCAAATTCCAACTGAACGGCGAGGCGCGCCAAGTCGAGGCGTGGCCGGACGAGCCGCTGCTCGACGTCCTGCGTGAGACCTTCAAACTCAAGTCGCTCAAGTCGGGTTGCGCGCCGCAGCGCGAGTGCGGCGCCTGCCTGGCGCTGATCGACGGGCAGCCCAAAGTGACCTGCGCGGTCAGGATCGAGCAGGTCGAAGGCCGCTCGGTCACCACGCTCGAAGGCGTCTCCGACGCCGAGCGCCGCCTCTACGCCGACGCCTTTCAGGCCGCCGCCGGTCTGCAATGCGGGTTCTGCACCCCCGGCCTCGTTCTGCGCATCAAGTGGATGACCGATCAGGGCGAGAGGCTGACGCGGGCCGAAATCGCGCGGGTGATCGACGGGCATCTGTGCCGTTGCACCGGCTACGCCAAGATCATCGACGCGGTCGAACTCATCCAGACGGCCAAGCTCGGCGGCGCGGCGCCGGTCGTCGTCGACAACGGCGGCGTCGGCCAGCCGCTCAAGCGCTATCAGGGCGGCGAACTCGCGCTCGGCGAACGGCCGTTCGTCGCCGACGTCGACGCGCCCGGGCTGCTTTACGGCGTCGTCGCGCTGTCGGCCCATGCGCGCGCGCGCATCGTCAGGATCGACGTCGCCAAGGCGCTGGCGCTGCCCGGCGTCGTCGCCGTCGCGACCGCCAAGGACGTGGCGGGCGAGCGCTGGATCGGCCAGATCACCGCCGACTGGCCCTGTTTCGTCGCCGAGGGCGAGGAGGCGCGCTGCGTCGGCGACGTGCTGGCCGCCGTCGCCGCCGAGACCCCGCGCATCGCCCGCGAGGCGGCCAAGCTCATCGAAGTCGAATACGAGCCCCTTCCCGCGGTGCTCGATCCCGCCCAAGCGCTGAAGCCCGGCGCGCCGCGCGTCAACCCCAAGCATGACAATCTGCTGTCGGCGACGCGCTACGCGCGCGGCGACGTCGAGGCCGCCTTGGCCGCCTCGACGCACGTCGTCAGCGGCGTCTGGACCACGCAGCGCATCGAGCACCTGTTCCTCGAGCCGGAGGCGTGCCTCGCGCGCCCGCTTCCCGACGGGCGCCTGCACATCACCAGCCAGGGCCAAGGCATTTTCGAGGATCGCCGGCAGATCGCCGCCGTCCTCGGCGAGCCGGAAGAGCGGCTGTACGTCGAACTCGCGCCCAACGGAGGCGCCTTCGGCGGCAAGGAGGACATGACGATCCAGGCGCAGACGGCTGTGCTGGCGCGCCTGACCGGACGGCCGGTGCGGATCGCCCTCAGCCGCGAGGAATCGATCCGCATCCACCCCAAGCGCCACCCGCTCACCATGACCTACACGGTCGGCTGCGACGCCGAAGGCCGGCTGACTGCGGTGAAGGCCGACATTCTCGGCGATTCCGGCGCTTACGCTTCGGTCGGCGGCAAGGTGCTGGAGCGCGCCGCCGGCCACGCCTGCGGGCCCTACCGGACGCCGGCGGTCGCCATCGAGTCAGTCGCCGCCTACACCAACAATCCGCCCTGCGGCGCGATGCGCGGCTTCGGCGTCAACCAGACGAGCTTCGCCATCGAGGGCTGTCTCGACCTGCTCGCCGCCAAGGTCGGCATCGACGGCTGGGAGATGCGCTGGCGCAACATCGTGCGCGTCGGCGACATGACGACGACCGGACAGATCCTGGAAAAGTCGGTCGGCGCCGCGAAGACCTTGCTGGCGGTGAAGCCGGCCTACGATGCGGCGCGCGCGGCGGGGCGCGCGGTCGGCGTCGCCTGCGGCCTGAAGAACTCCGGACTCGGCAATGGCGCGATCGAGTTCGGTAAGTGCCGTTTGGTCGTGCAAGCGGATGGCGGGATCGATCTCCACACCGGCTTCACCGAGATGGGCCAAGGGCTGCTGACCATCATCACGCAATGCGCGGTCGAGGTCACGGGTCTCCCCGCCGCCGTCTTCCGTCCCCAGGTCAACAGCCGCTTCGAAGTCGGCGCCGGCCAGACGACCGGTTCGCGCGCCACGCTGCTCGCCGGCCGCGCGACGATCGACGCCTCGCAAAAGCTCAAGGCCGACCTTGACGCCGGGCGAACGCTCGCCGATCTCGTCGGCGCCGTCTACGTCGGCGAAACGCGGATCGACGACACCACGGCGGCCGGCGAGCTGAAGAACGGCAAGATCAAGACCCACACCGCCTACGGCTTCGCCACGCAGGTCGCCGTGCTCGACGAGAACGGCGCCGTCGCCAAAGTGATCGCCGCCCACGACGTCGGCCGCGCCATCAACCCGCAGCTGTGCGAGGCGCAGATCCAGGGCGCAGTGCAGATGGGGCTGGGCTACGCGCTGACCGAGGAGCTTCCCTGCAAGGACGGCATGCCGGTGATCTTCAAGACGCGCGAGATCGGCGTCCTGCGCGCCCAACACATGCCGGAAGTCGAAGTCATCCTGGTCGAAGAACACGAACCGGAAGGCCCGTTCGGCGCCAAGGGAGTCGGCGAGATCGGCCTGGTGCCGACCGCCGGCGCGGTGGCGGGCGCGCTCGCCGCCTACGACGGCGTGCGGCGCATGCGCCTGCCGATGAAGGATTCGCCGGCCGCGCGCGCCATCAACGTCGGCCGCTTCCCCGACGGCGAGCGCGATCAATGGCATTGACCGGCGCGATCGTCGTCGGGCCGGACGCTTTCGGCCGCAGCGTGGCGATCGTCGACGGGCTGGTCGTCGCCGCAGCGCCGCAAGACGCGGCGCGCCTCATGTGCGCCGACGGCGAGATCGAGCCCGGCGCGGTCTGCGCCCATACGCATCTCTACAGCGGCCTTGCGCCCTACGGCATGCCGGCGCCCGAACCGCCGCCCGCCAATTTTCTCGAGATTCTGGAACGGGTGTGGTGGCGGCTCGACTGCGCGCTGGACTCCGACACGCTCAGCGCTGCGGCGCGAGACTATGTCGCGCGCGCGCTGCTCGCCGGCACGACGACGCTCATCGACCACCACGAGTCGCCGAACCTGATCGACGGTTCGCTGGCGATCCTCGCCGACGCCTGCGAAACGCTGGGCGTGCGCGCGCTGCTGTGCTACGGCGCGACCGAGCGCAACTTCAATCGCCAGGAGGCGCGGCGCGGCCTGGCGGAATGCCGGCGCGTTGCCGCTTCGCCGCTGGTCCGCGGTCTCGTCGGGTTGCACGCCAGCTTCACGATTTCCGACGAAACGGCGCAAGAGGCCGGCGCGCTGGCGCGAGAGCTCGGCACAATCGTCCATGTCCATCTCGCCGAGGATCAGGCCGACGTCGACGACGCGCGCCGACGCGGCTATCCCGGGCCGCTCGAGCGGTTGCTGGCGCTCGACGCGCTGCCGGAGGGTTCGATCCTCGCCCATGGCGTGCGGCTGAGCCGCGACGAAGTGCGACGCGCCGCCGACGCCGGCTGCTGGTTCGTTCACAACCCGCGCTCCAACGAAGGCAATCGCGTCGGCTACGCGGGCGCGCTGTCCGCCGCGCAACGGGTCGCCCTGGGAACGGACGGCTGGGACCCCGACATGGCCGCGGAAGACGCAGCGCTGCGTCGCCTCGCCGCGCAGAACGGCGACACGGACGTCAGCGGACGGCTCGCAATGGGGCGCGCGCTGGTCGCGGAGCGTTTCGGCGCCGAAGCCGAACCGTTGGCGCCCGGCGCGCTCGGCGATCTGGTCGTGCGGCGAAACGGCGCGGTCCGCCACGTTGTGGTCGGCGGCCGCGTCGTGGTCGAAAACGGCGTTCTGGCGACGGCTAACACGGAAGCCATTACAACCGAGGCGCGCGCCCAGGCGACGCGTCTATGGGCGCGCATGGCGACGATCTGAGACGAGCGCGGCGGGGAACGACCCCGTGGTGAAAATCTGACGCTTGGCTCCCGCTCCGTCGGGCCGCAGCGATGGCTTTGCAACGCTTTGCGTCCGCCCCGGAGTTGCGATCGGCTTGCGCCCAACTTAGCCGCTCGGCCGCAGTCGGCTGTTTCTCGAAAGTCGATTTTGAATCGGCAGCCCTGACTGGGCTTGTGAACAAGCGCCGTGGAGCGACCTGGCCAAAGCGCGGGAGGCGAATGGTTGCGACGCGCGGCGACTTGCCCTTGCTTCGCAGGCAGGAGAGGGGGAGCTTACTCCATCCGACAAGAGAAAACGCGCATGGACGCTTTTTTCGAACGCTTGATGGTTCGCGCTGCGACAATTGACGAGCTCCTTTCTGACGAGTTCGAAACGTCGCCTGGCCAAAAAAGCGATTGTGATTTGGCTGCGCGGCGCCTTTCTGCGTGGTGCCAGTCGTGCGCCAGCGGCGACTGGTCGTTGTTCGACCGACGCCTGCGGCGGGACGGTTGGTCGTTCGCGCATGTCTTGGCGCGATTCGCCACGGTTCGCCGCCGGGCCTCTTTGGCTCCTCCGGCGTGGATCGACGACGCGATCTGGATCGAGGCGGAGCTGAACGGCGCCAGCAGAGACGTCGCGCCGGAGGAGACGCGCGACCGATTCGAACCTTGTCCGTTCGAACACCTGTTTTGGCCGGCCGTGAAGAAAGCCGAGGCGCTGCTTTGGGCGGGCGCCGACCGGAGGATGCACGACACGCTGAACCGTTCTGCTCACGCCGGCCTGCGCCAGTCATTGCTTAAGGCGCTCACGGGCGCTTGCGCTCCGGCGCTCTACGAGCGCTTTGCCGAGGCGCGGAAAGCCGCAGTCTCTCCGGCCAATCCAGACGATGACGCTGAACTGCGGCGAGACGCCGGGGTCTCGCTCTACAATCAATTCGTCTCTGAAATGATCGCCGGCGGCTTCCGGCGTCTGTTTGAAGACAAGCCGGTGCTTTTGCGATTGATGGCTATCGTTACGCGCCAATGGATCAATAGTTCACGCGAACTTGTCACGCGTTTCGACGCCGACTTGGCGGCGATGGAGCGCGACATTCTTCCCGGAAGCGCCTTTCGAAGAGTCGCCAAGATCGAAGGCGACATTTCCGACCGTCATAACGGCGGTCGCTCGGTGCAAGTCGTCACGTTCGAAGACGGCTCGCGCGTCGTGTACAAGCCGAAAGACCTGCGCCTCGACGCCGCTTGCCATGAACTCGTCGGGCGATTGAATCACGCAGGCGCTCCCGTCGAGCTCAAAGCGGTGCGTGCGATCGTCCGCGACGGTTACGGCTGGACCGAATTCATCGACCATACGGGGTGCGCCGACCAAGAGGGGCCCAAGCGGTTCTTCCGGCGGGCCGGCGCATGGCTGGCGCTCTTTCATGGCTTCGCCGCCACGGATATGCACCAGGAGAACATCATCGCTTGCGGCGATCATCCGACGCCGATCGACCTGGAAATGATTCTGCAGGCCCTCCCCCGGCAGCAGAAATCTGACGATTCGGAAACGCAGGCCTTCGAGGTCGCGACGGAAATGATCGCCAATTCGATCATGATGGTCGGGCTGCTTCCCGCTTATGGACGATCTCAAAACAACGAAATCTTTTCAATCGGCGGAATGAACTCAGCGTGGCGATCCGGGAAAGCGCGATTGACGTGGAACGATGTCAACACCGACGCCATGCGGCCGGTGCGATTGAATGAACACGGCGGAGCCACTCCGAACCTTCCGCACATCAATAATCGCTACGCCAAATTTGGCGACCATGTTGATGACTTCGTCACGGGTTTTGAGGACTACGCGAGATTCCTGCTGCGGTATATCAAAGATAACAAGCCGGGATCTCTGATCGACGCCTTTGCCGGCTTTCCCGTCCGCAAGGTTATTCGCCCCACGCGCTTCTACGCCCTGGTCGTGCAACGCTTGAGAGATCATCGCAAGATGGATGACGGCGTGATCTGGTCTGCGCAGGCCGATTTCCTTGCCAGACTGGCGGATTGGGACGAGGATCTCGATCCTCTTTGGCCCTTGCAACGCTGCGAACGATCAGCGCTTCTCGCTTTGAACGTGCCATATTTCGTTTCGCCCAGCGACGGGAGCGAGATACGCGACGCCGCCGGAGTTTCGATTCGGGCGCCGGCGACCTCGGGGCTGGATCGCAGCCGGGCTCGCATGGAGGCCTTCGATGAACAAGGCCTCGCCTGGCAGATCGAGGTCATCCGGCAGAACACGATGTCGGCGCTTAGCTCCGACGGGGCGCAAGCGGTCGACTCCACGCCGAGACAACTCCTGTGCGCGAAAAAATCCGTCGCGCCGGCCAACGACATTTTCGTCGCGGAGGCCGACAGGATTGCCGAGCAAATATCGAGCCATGCCATCCGCCGCGGCTCGAGCGCCGCCTGGATTGGCCTCGATTGGCTTGGCGATTCCGAGGTGTCCCAGCTCGTTCCGCTGGGTCTGGATCTCTATAATGGCGTGGCCGGAATTGCGGTGTTTCTCGCCGCCCACGCCGCCTGCACGCGATGCGAGTCTTCGGCCGAGCTTGCCGTCGCCGCCGTGTCGCGCTTGCGCAAGACCATCCGCAGCCGAAACGCAGCGCGTGTCGCACGGTCTCTCGGGCTCGGCGGCGCGACGGGTCTGGGTTCTATCGTCTACGCTCTGACGCTGATGTGGAAATGCCTGGACGACGACGATTTGCTCGCCGACGCGCTTATGGCGGCGAGCTTATTCACGAGCGACCTCATCGCGGCCGATAGACAACTCGACGTTATGGCTGGCGGCGCCGGCGCGATTCTCACATTGCTTCGGCTCTATCGCGACGCCCAATCCGGCGAAGCGCTCAGGCGCGCGACAGCGTGCGGCGAACATCTGCTTCGTCAACCTCGACTGGGACCGGAAGGCCGTCGCAGTTGGGTCGGACAGGGCTTTGGCGGGCGAGCGCTCAACGGCATGTCGCACGGGGCCGCCGGCTTCGCCTATGCGTTCGCTTCATTGGCGGCGACGACGGGACGCGAGGACTTCGCCAATGCGTCAGAGGAGTGCATAGCGCTTGAGGATTCGCACTACGACGCGGAACAGAATAACTGGCCCCGCCTGTACGCCGAGGCGGAGCCGGCCTGGCCATGCCAATGGTGTCACGGCGCTCCCGGTATCGGCCTTGCACGCATCGCGATGATCAAACAGCGAGCCTCAGGGATCAGGCCAAACGTCAAGCTGGACGCCGATATCTTGATCGCCGACATACGCAATGCTCTCAAATGCGTCGAGCGACGCTGGCCCGGCTCCGTCGATACACTGTGTTGTGGAACCCTCGGCAGCGTCGAATTCATCCATGAGGCGGGCGGCGTCCTAGGGCGCGACGATCTTCGCGAGCTTGCGGCGCGGCGCTTGACGGAAGTTTTCGAAAACGCGACTCTTACCGGCGAATACAAGTTGAGCGCGGGCAAGAGCAAGTTCAATCTCGGGCTTTTTCGCGGTCTTGCCGGCGTCGGCTACACGCTCTTGAGGCGCGTCGACGGCTCTCTTCCGAACATTCTGGTTTGGGAGTAGTCGAGAATCGCTCAAGCCTCGCCCGACGCTGGAATGCGCGGGTCGGAAGATTCGGGCCTTGTCTGTCGCTCGCTGAACCGTGACCGCTTGGCGGAAACTCTTCCGCCCCGTCGGGGCGGCCAAATGAGAATCCTCCAACTTCGCGCGACCCAGAAATCCGAAGGCAGGTCAGGTCAGCCCGGGCGCAATCTTGCCCAGCGACTAACCCTTCTTAACACTTGTTTTCGCAGAAGGTGGACGCGATGCAGGGCGGAGAGGTGCAGGGCAAATTGGTCGGATCCCCGTGACCCGAAGCGGCCTCCAGCGCCTCGTCGGAGATGTCCTCTATAACGATCTTTTCTTCGCTCGTGCGGCGTTCGATAGCGCTCTTGCCGCCGCTCCGGCGTTCGGGCTCGATCGGTTTGAGAGTCTTGGCGTTCATAGCTTGCTCCTTTCACTCGCCGACACGGGCGCCGTCGACGCCATCACAGTGAGCGCGCAATCAGCGAGCGCGCTTGCTGGCTCGCCCGAAAAGGTCATCGCATAGAACTCGCGGCGATCTTAATTGGCCGCCATCGCGCCATTCGTGAGGCAAATTGCCGCGGCGGGCGAGTCAGAGCTGAATTTTGGCGCCGCCAAACCAAAGTTGAGAGCGCATTGCCGCCGAGTGTTGATGGCGCGGAACCATCGCCGAAGGGTCGAACCACACCGTTCGATCCGTGTCGTCGAACGCCCGCTTGATCGCCTCATCATCCCAGGCCGCCAGTCCGCCCGCAGCCAGATTCGGTCGATTGGGCGCAGCGGGCGAAAGATCGCGCTAAGCGCGACTTCAGCGCCTCGGCGCGGGAACCAAGCGTCAGATCTTGACGACTAGACGCCGGCGGGACCAGCCGCAGCCGGACCGGTCGTCGCCGGCACGCAGGTGTTGGGGACCGGACAGACCGAGGCGCAATGCGGCGAATCGTGGAACCCCTTGCATTCGGTGCACTTCGTCGGGTCGATGACATAGGTGAACCGGTCCATGCTGATCGCCGAATTCGGGCAATCCAGTTCGCAGGCGCCGCAGCTCGTGCATTGCTCGGCGACGATCCGATAGACCATGGTCTCCTCTCCGACGCCGGCGTCCGGCTGCCTCTTTTCGCGCGCGCAGGTCCGCTCGCGAGACGACGTAATCCTAGAACCCACAGGTCATTACCACAATCGGTCGAGCGCTTTGTGGCGACCTCTTGCGACAAGACGGCGCGCGCAAGCGCGCCCGCGCCGCGGGTGCGGCGCTTGAGTCCTTGCCATATCAGGCTACGGCGTTATTCAGGTCTTCGCCTGTGAGGACGGGATCTCTCGAGCCAGCCGATCGGCGGCGCGGCCGTCGCGCGGCGACCCGACGTGCAGGCTGGCGAACCCGCGAGGGACGATGCCGAAGCGCTATTCCGCCCTCTCCCTGGCCGTCGAAGGCCTGCGTGGCCACACCGGTTGGGCGCCGGCCTGGCGGCGCCCCAGGCCGCAGCCCGCCTATGACGCCGTGATCATCGGCGGCGGCGGGCACGGACTCGCCGCCGCCTATTACCTCGCCAAGCTGCACGGAATCCGCCGGGTCGCGGTGCTGGAAAGGGGCTGGCTCGGCGGCGGCAACACCGGACGCAACACCACAGTGGTGCGCTCGAACTATTTCTATCCCGAGAGCGTCGCGCTCTACGACCTCGCGCTCCGCCTCTACGAGGGCTTGAGCCGCGACCTCAACTACAACATCATGCTGTCGCAGCGCGGCATCATCAACGTCGCGCATTCCGACGCTGAGATGGAGATCTGCGCCCGCCTCGCCAACGCCATGCAGATCAACGGCGTCGACGCCGAGCTGTTCGGCCCCGAACAGGTTCGGCGCGTCGCCCCGGCGCTGAACTTCGACCCGCAGGCGCGCTATCCCGTGTTCGGCGGCGTCTGGCACGCACGCGGCGGCACGGCGCGGCATGACGGCGTCGCCTGGGGCTACGCGCGCGCCGCCGACGCGCTCGGCGTCGACGTCATCCAGAACTGCGCCGTCGAGGACTTCCTGATCGAGGGCGGCGTCTGCAAGGGCGTCGTCACCGCCGAAGGGACGATCCGCGCCGAGCGGGTCGGGCTCGCCGCCGCGTCGCATTCGGCGACGCTCGCCGCCAAAGTCGGGTTCGAGCTGCCGACCCGCGTCTACACGCTGCAGGCGATGGTCAGCGAACCGGTCAAGCCGGTGCTCGACACCGTCGTCCTGACGCTCGGCACGGGAACCTATGTCAGCCAGTCGGACAAGGGCGAGTTCGTCTTCGGCGGCGGCCTCGACCGCATCACTTCATTCGCCCAACGTGGCAATCCGCCGGTCCACGAATTCATCGTCGCCGGACTTCTCGACGCCTTTCCCGGCTTCGGCCAGCTCAAGTTGATGCGGCAGTGGGCGGGAATCGTCGACGTCGTGCCGGACAGTTCCCCGCTCATCGGGCCTTCGCCCGTGCCCGGCCTGTTTCTCAATTGCGGCTGGGGCACCGGCGGCTTCAAGGCGATTCCCGCCGGCGGCTGGCTGCTCGCCCACTTGCTCGCCAAGGGCGAGCACCATCCGATCAGCCGGCCCTTTGATCTCGACCGCTTCGCGCGCGGCGCGTTGATCGACGAAGCGGCCGGCTCCGGCATCGCGCACTAAAGGGCGATCAATCGATGCAACTCTTCCCCTGCCCCTACTGCGGAACGCGCGACGAAACGGAATTTCGCTTCCTCGGCGAGGCTGACACGCCTCGCCCCGCCGGCGGCGCCGCCGCTGCGATCGCCGCGTGGACGCGCTATCTCTATTTCCACCGCAATCGCAAAGGCCGCGTCGCCGAAATCTGGAGCCATGCGCCGTGCGGCGAAACGTTCCGCATGGAGCGCAACAACGTCACCCACGTCGTCTACGCCAGCGCGTCGCTACGCAAGGAGCGCGCGCAATGAGCCGCCGCCTGGCGAGCGGCGGCGCGATCGACCGCGCCCGCCCGATCTCGTTCACCTTCGACGGCCGCGCCTACCAGGGCTACGCCGGCGACACGCTCGCCTCGGCGCTGCTTGGCGCTGGCGTCGCCGTCGTCGGCCGCAGCTTCAAGACCCATCGGCCGCGCGGCGTTCGCGGACACTGGGTCGAGGAGCCCAACGCCTTCTTCGACCTCACGCGCGACGGTCGTCGCGAGCCGAACGCGCGCGCAACCACGACGTTCCTCGAACCGGGCGTCGAGCTGGCGGCGCGGTCGATCAACGCGGCGCCTGACGCCGAGCGCGATCGCTTCGCTGTCTTCGACGCGTTCGCGCGCTTCCTGCCATCCGGCTTCTACTACAAGACCTTCATGTGGCCGAGCTGGAAGGTCTTCGAGCCGGCGATCCGCGCCATGGCCGGCCTCGGCCGCATCGATCCGCAATGGCGGCCTGCAGCCCCAGCGGCGCCGCGCAACCGGCGCTGCGAGGTGCTGGTCGTCGGCGCGGGCGCCAGCGGCCTAGCGGCGGCGCGCGCGGCGGCGGAAGCCGGCATGGGCGTGCTCGTCGTCGACGACCGGCCGGCGCCGGGCGGCAGCCTGCTGTTTCGCGGCGGCGCGCCGGACGGCCTCGCCGCGAGCGCCTGGATCGCCGAGACGGTCGCAGCGATCGAAGCCGCCGGCGGCGCTTTCCTCGCCAACGCCACCGCCTACGGCGTCTACGACCACAACCTCGTCTGCGCGTTTCAACGCGGCGGCGCGGGCGCTGCCGACACGCTCTGGCGCATCCGACCGCGCCACATCGTCGTCGCCGCCGGCGCCATCGAACGTCCGCTGCTGTTCGACCACAACGATCGACCGGGGATTCTCTCGGCTGAGGCCGGGCTCGCCTATCTCAGGCAGTACGGCGTGCTTGTCGGCGAACGCGTCGTCGTCGCCGCCAACAACGACAGCGCCTATCCGGTCGCCGCCGCGTTGCGCGAGGCCGGCGCGGCGGCGACGATCGTCGATTGCCGCGAGGCCGCGGCGGGCATGAAAGCCGCCGTCGCGGCGGGAATTGAGCTGCGTCGCGGCGAACGCGTCGTGCGCGCCGAGGGCCGCGGCGTTGTCCGCGCTGCGCGCCTCGCCAGCGGCGCGACGATCGAAGCGGACGCCCTGCTGATCTCCGGCGGCTTCGACCCAACCGTCCAACTCTATTGCCAAGCCAAAGGCCGCACAGTCTGGAACGAGCGGCTGCTGGCCTTCGTTCCCGGCGCCGCGGTGGAGGGGCTCGCCGTCATCGGGGCGGCCAACGGCGTCTTCTCGCTCGCTGGCGCGCTCGCTCAAGGACGCGCCGCGATCGCCGCGCGGCGCGGCGACGCCGCCGCCAGGCGCGCGCTCGGCGAACGCGAAGACGCGCTCGCCGCCGCGCCCGCCTGGCCGGACGTGAAGGCGAGCAGGCGGGCGTGGATCGATTTGCAGAGCGACATGACGGTGAAGGACGTCGCCCTCGCCGCGCGCGAATCCTACCTCTCGATCGAGCACGTCAAGCGCTACACCACGCTCAGCATGGCGACCGACCAGGGCAAGACGTCCTCGGTCAACGGCGCCGCGACGCTCGCCCTCGCCGCCGACCGCGAAATCGCGGCGGTCGGAACGACGACCTACCGGCCGCCGTTCACGCCCGTGCCGATGCCGGCGCTGACCGGCATGCGCCGCGGCGAGCTGCTCAACCCTGTGCGGCGCCTGCCGCTGGAGGCGCGTCACCGCGCCCACGGCGCGGTCTTCGACGATTACGGCGGCTGGCTGCGCCCCGCCTTCTACGGCGAGGCCGGCGCAAAGGCCGCCGCGATCGAGCGCGAGGCGCGCCTGGCGCGCGACGCTGCAGCGATCTTCGACGGCTCGCCGCTCGGCAAGATCGAGGTGATCGGCCCGGACGCGGCCGCCTTCCTCGACTTCAACAGCTACATGACGATGTCCACCCTGCAGCCGGGGCGGCTCCGCTACGGTTTGCTGTTGCAGGAAAACGGCGTCGTCTTCGACGACGGCGTGGTCGCACGTCTCAGCCCGGAGCGCTTCGTCGTTTCCTGCTCGACTTCGCATGTGGCGGCCGTCCACGCCCGCTTCGAAGACTGGCGGCAGGATCAGTTCGACCCGTCGCGCGTCTACGTCCACAACGCCACCGCGCATTGGACGACGCTGACCGTCTCCGGCCCGCTGTCGCGCCGGCTGGTCGAACGGCTCGAACTCGGAATCGATCTCGCCGACGCGGCGTTGCCGCATATGGCGCTCGCCGAGGGCCGCTTCGCCGGAGAAACGGCGCGTGTGGCGCGCGTCAGTTTCACCGGCGACCGCTCGTACGAAATCTCCGTACGCGCGACGCGAGCCGAGGCGCTGCTCGACCGCCTGCTCGAAGTCGGACGCGATCTCGGCGTCGGCCTCATCGGCGTCGAGGCGCTGATGATCTTGCGCGCCGAGAAGGGCTACTTCGTCGTCGGCAAGGACACCGACGGCGCGACGATGCCGCACGACCTCGGCTTCGCGGGCCCGCGCGAGAAACGCGCCGGCGATTTCATCGGCAAGCGGTCGCTGTTCACCGAGGTCGCCAGCGCGCCGGACCGACGCCAATGGGTCGGCTTCGCGCCGCTCCAAGGGCGGGCGCCGCTGCCCTGCGGCGCCCATGTCGTCGACCTCGCCGGGCCGCGCCCGCGATCGGCCGGCTTCGTCACCTCGAGCTATGCGAGTCCGACGCTCGGGCGGCCGATCGCGCTTGGACTGGTCGAACGCGGCGCGGCGCGGATTGGCGAGACGGTCACGTTGCAGCACCTCGGCCGACGGTTTCCGGCGCGCATTGCGCCGCCATG
>Ga0181529_10002458_pt1 | contig 22184 bp, 13 predicted proteins | sample PEATcosm2014_Bin_36_FD_119763 | JGI IMG/M metagenome (GOLD analysis project Ga0181529, IMG submission 119763) | Peatland microbial communities from MTU Mesocosm Facility, Houghton, MI, USA - PEATcosm2014_Bin10_30_metaG | ecosystem: Environmental > Terrestrial > Soil > Wetlands > Peat | place... | reverse complement strand
TGCGATTGGCACGGCGAGCATGTGCGCGCCTTCAACGCCATGCGCAGCGAAACGATCGAGTTTTTTCCGGTGGAGGTTGTGGGTGTTGCCGGCGTGCTGGACGTGCTCGGCCAACCGCGGTCCCCTCACGAGGAGTGGTGGTTCGTCATCACGGGCCAGCATCCGCAGAAGCTCGGCTCGGCTGCCGGCCGTCTCCTTGCGGCCTACTCCCGGTTCGGCATTCGCACCCTCTATTACGCTTTTGACGAAGCGAGCCGGACGATGCCTTGCTTCAAGGACATAGCCCCGCACTTGTCGGTCCTGATCCATGACGAGTCGCCGCTGGATCCAAGCGCTTGCGAGCTCTTGAGGCCGGATGCCACCCTGATCCATCGAAGCTGGGTGGCCAATTGCGTGCCCTACGAGGCTCCGTTTAACGAAGCGCCCGATGAGCGGATACTGTTCCTCGGCTCCCAACTCGGACTGACCGAGCACAGGTTGCGGCAAATCGAATTCCTGAAGGAGCGGTTCAAGGACCGATTCATCGCGATCCACGACCACTCCCTTCCTGTGGCGGAACGCTCGCGCCTCAACCGCTACAAAGTGAGCCTCTGCCCGGAGGGGAGGAAATTCACGACGCCTGGCATGAGCGCGACGCACACGGACCGGCCATTCTGGTCGGGATGCCTCGGCATGGTCCCGGTGAGCGAGGACTCCCGCTACGGGGGCCGCCTGGAGGAACTCGAACGGGCGGGTCTCATCCGACGCTATTCCCACGGGGATTTGAAAAGCCTGGCGGAGGCGTGCGAGCGGGCGCTGGCTGCGACCCCGGTCGAGCGGCGGAGGATATACGATCATTTTAACCGCTGCGAAAGCATAGGCGCCGTTGTGGCGGACGCAATCGGCGCCGGCGAGGACCGGCAGCGCGCAGTGGCATGAAACCACAGCGCCTACGGCAGGCCCTGCAATGCGCCCTGCAGCATCACCAGGCCGGGCGATTCGCCGAGGCCGAGAATCTTTATGCGGATCTACGCCGGGAGGCGCCCGGCAATTTTGACGTTGTACACCTCTCGGGCACCCTTGCGCTCCAACAGGGGCGTTATTCGGATGCCCTTTCATGGCTTGCCGCGGCGCGGCGCCTCGATCCGCGGTCGGCCGTTTGCGCGATGAGGCACGGCATTGCGCTGAGCGTCCTTGGCCGGTTTGCGGAGGCCGAGGCCGCCTTGCGCTTTGCGCAATCGCTCGACCAGCGTATGCCTGAAATCCCTTTTCACCACGGTTTCGCCTTGTGGAGGCTCGGCCGTGTGGATGAGGCGATCGCCTCTTACGAACGGGCGATCCACCTTTCCCCCTCCTACGCCGAAGCGCACGATCGTCTGGGTGCGCTCCTCGTGAGCGCGCGGGGACATGCAGCCGCTGAGCCGCACCTTCGCAGGGCCGCCGAATTGCAGCCGAAGGTGGCGACAGTCTGGTCCAACCTGGGCATCAGCCTCGCTTACCTGGGCCGGCTCAGCGAAGCCCTGGGCTGTTTCGACCGCGCCCTCGCCGCCAATGCCAAACTCGACCATGCTTACGCAGGGCGCGGCCTCACTCTCTCGAAAATGTACCGCCAAACGGAGGCGATCCAAGCTTACGGCCGGGCGATCGAAGCCAACCCGCGCAATTTCGAGGCCCATAGTGCCCGGCTGTGCGAGTTGCATTACGTGAGCGAGTTGTCAAAGGAGGACCTGTTTCGCGAGCACCGGGCCTTCGGAGATGAGGCCGAAGCTGCGGCGGGTGCTCCCCATCCGGGCGATTTTCCCAACCGTCGCGATCCGGAGCGCCGTCTGCGGCTGGCATTCTTGTCCCAGGATCTTCGCGCGCACTCGGTGGCCTACTTCATCGAGCCGCTCCTGCGGCATCTCGATCGCGAGCGCTTTGAAGTGGTTCTTTATCACGATCATTTCCGGGTCGATGCGACATCCGAGCGGCTTGGAAAAATGGCCTCGGTGTGGCGTAATTTTGCCGGCCGGACGAACGAAAGCGTGGAACGCGAGATTCGAGCCGATGCACCCGATCTGATTGTGGATCTGGCGGGCCACTCCGGGCTGAACCGTCTTCCGCTTTTTGCCAGGCGCCTGGCGCCTGTGCAGGTCACCTATCTCGGTTATCCGGACACGACGGGTCTCCTGGCCGTGAATTACCGGCTGGTTGACGCCATCACGGACCCTGCGGGGGAGGCCGATCCTTTTGTCACGGAAAGACTCGTGCGATTCGCTCCGACGGCCTGGGCCTACGATCCCCCCGCCGCGGCACCCGAGCCTATTCAGGCGAGGACTGGCGAGATTGTCTTTGGTTGCTTCAACAATTTCTCGAAAGTGAACGACCAGACCCTGCGCAACTGGGGCCTTCTTTTGGAGGCTGTCCCCGGATCCAGGCTCCTGCTCAAGGGACACGGTCTGGGAGTCGCGGCCTTGCAGGCAGAAGCGCGCCGACGGATGGAGGCGGTTGGAATTCGGCCCGACCGGGTCGAATTGCTGGACCGCACGCGGACGGTCGAAGAGCATCTGGCCGCCTACGCCCGGATCGACGTCGCGTTGGATACATTCCCATATCACGGAACCACAACCACGTGCGAGGCTCTTTGGATGGGGGTTCCGGTTGTGACTCTGGCTGGCGATCGGCATGCCAGCCGGGTGGGGGCCAGCCTCCTCACGGCGGTCGGCCGTCCCGATTGGATTGCCCAGGACTGGGCGGGTTATGTCCGAAAGGCCGCGGAGCTGGCATCCGGCAGCCGCGCTCAGGGAGCCAGCCGTGGAAGTTTGCGAGAAGCGATGCGCGGCTGCCCGCTGCTCGATCATTCGGGCCAGGCGGCTCGTTTCGGGGCCGCCCTCCTAGAAATGTGGCGCGGGTGGTGCGCGCGGCCCGCGGTTGCGGCCTGAAACGGGAACACAACGTGAATCGATCTCCAGCAATCTCGCATTCGCCGCCCAACCTGCAGGACCTGCTCCTGCGCGGAATGGACCTGCATCAGGCGGGCCGATTATCCGAGGCGAGGGAACTCTATGAAGAAGTGCTCCGCATGAGGCCCGGCTTCCCGCCCGCCCTCCATGCCATGGGACTGCTCGCCGTGGCCGAGGCGCGATTCGCGGACGGCATTGCCCACTATCGAGCGTGTCTAAGCGCGGAGCCCGCTTTTGCCGCCGCCTGGACCAACCTGGGCAACGCATTCCTTGCGACCGGGCGGCCGGAGGAGGCGGTGGAGGCGCACCGAAGGGCGATCGCGCTGGAACCCCGGCTCGCGGAGGCGCATTGCAATCTCGGCAACGCCTTGCAGGCGCTGGGGTTGTCCGACGATGCGGCGGCATCCCTGGCCCGTGCAGTCGCCTTGAAGCCCGAGCTGGCCGAGGCGCACAATAATCTCGGCAATGTGCTCAAGTCCCAGGGACTTCTTGGGCAGGCGATCGCCGCGTATCGGAGGGCGCTTGAGGCGAGGCCGAACTACTCCGATGCCTGGTACAATCTCGGCAACACCCTTTTAGCCAGCCGGCAGCCTGCGGAGGCCGAATCGGCATTCTCCCGCGCCCTTTTGATTTCCCCGCGCAATGCGGAGGCGCACAACAACCGGGGACAGGCCCTCAAGGAACTCGGACGACCGGACGAGGCGCTCGATGCGTGCAAGAAGGCCATCGCGCTCAATCCGGCCTACGCGGGGGCTTATACGAACCTCGGGAACATCATGCAGACCGCCCAGCGCTGGGAGGAGGCGATCGCCGCGCACCGCCGGGCGCTCGAATTGCAGGGTGACCTCGTGGAGGCCTGGAGCAATTTGGGAAACGCATTGATGGCGCTCAACCGGACCGGAGAAGCTCTCGCGGCCTACCGATCGGCTCTTCGGCTGCGGCCCGACTCGGCCGAAATCGCCTATAACGAGTGCCTGGTCCATCTGTTGCAGGGCGAAATTCCGGCCGCTTGGGAGGGATACGAGCTTCGATGGGGGCTCGGGAGCCTTCGGCGTCGCCCAGTTCAAACCAGGCCCCCCTGGAGCGGGAACGAGCCGCTGGAAGGCCGCTCCATCGTTGTTTTTTCGGAGCAGGGATTCGGCGACACGCTGCAGTTTGCCCGGTACATCCCGCTGTTGGCGGAGCGCGGTGCGGCCGTTCACGCCGTCGTCCAAGATCCGCTCAAGTCTCTCGTCGGGAGGATCCGCGGAGTCCGGTCGGTCGGGACCCCCGGGGAACCCTGGCCGGAATGCGATTTTCACTGCCCCTTGGTCAGCCTCCCTCGCGCATTTCGAACGGCGCTGGCTTCGATTCCTTCCGGGGTGCCCTATGTCATCGCCCGTCCCGATAGGATTGAGGCGGCGGCCGGTTGGCTCGCGCCGGCCGGTTCGCCGAGGGTGGGCGTCGTGTGGTCCGGGAACCCGTCGCACCCCAACGACCGCAATCGATCGCTGCCAGTCGCTGCTCTTGCGTCCGTCCTCACCGTTTCCGGGCGGAGATGGGTGAGCCTGCAGAAGGAACTGCGGCCCGGAGAACAGGAAATCATACATGCGGCCGGCGCCGTCGATCTTTCGGGACAGCTGAACGATTTTGAGGATACGGCCGGAGCAATCTCCCAACTCGACCTCGTCATCACCGTGGACACTGCGGTCGCGCATCTGGCCGGAGCCATGGGTGTGACGACCTGGATCCTGCTGCCCTTTGCTCCCGATTGGCGCTGGTTGCTCGAGCGGGACGACAGTCCTTGGTATCCGACGGCACGGCTCTTCCGCCAGAGTAAGCCGGGCAACTGGGATTCGGTGCTGGCTCGCGTGGCCGGCGAACTCAAGAATCGGCCGGCGGCGAAAACCTGACGTATCTCGCCGACCGTTTGACTCTTGCCCAACCCGCATCCGCCTTTTATCATTTCATAACGATGGTCCAAATCGTCGGATTAATCACCGCTCGCGGCGGCTCGAAGGGCCTGCCGGGAAAGAATGTCCGGCCGTTGCTCGGGAAACCGCTCATTGCGTGGACGATCGATGCGGCAAAGGCGAGTGCGAGTTTGTCCCGGGTCATTGTCTCGACGGACGATTTGGACATCGCGGCTGCGGCGAGAAGGCATGGCGCGGAGGTTCCTTTCATCCGCCCGCCGGAACTGGCGCAGGACAATTCGTCCCATATTTCGGTGGTTGAGCATGCGCTCGGCTGGCTGGGGGAGAAGGAAGGGTTCCGTCCCGACTATCTTTTGCTGCTCCAGCCGACGAGTCCCCTTCGCACGGCGGAGGACATCGAGGGCGCGATCGAAGTCGCGGTCGCGGGGAAGGCCCGGGCGGTCATCGGCGTTTGCGAGCCGGCTCATCATCCGGCCGGTCTCAAGCGAATTACGCCGGAGGGCGCGATCGTCGATATGTACCCGCAGCCGGCGGGTTACGTGCGCAGGCAGGATTTGCCGACGGTGTACGCGGTCAACGGCGCCATCTACCTGGCACGAACGGAGCTGATTCTGGAGGAGAAGACCTTTGAGCCGCCGGATGCGCGCCCGTATGTGATGCCGCGCGAACGATCCCTGGACATCGACACGTTGTGGGACTTTCAGCTTGCCGAGATGATTCTCGAACTTCGGAGGCGGCAGACGGCATGAAGCGCATCGCTCTAGCCACGTTCACCCGGGCCGAATACGGCTCGATCGCGCCCGTGATGAGGGCGCTGGACGAAACGGGAGAATTCGAGACGCAGCTGATCGTTTCGGGAACGCACCTGTCGCCCTGGCACGGCAAGACCGTCGATACGATCTGCGCGGACGGCGTTCCGATCGCCGAGCGCGTCGAAATGCAGCTTGCATCCGATGCGCCGGAAGGCGTGGCAAAATCGATCGGCCTTGCGATGTCGGGGTTCGCGCGGGCAATGGCCAGGTTGCGCCCGGAGTTGCTCCTGTTGGCGGGCGATCGGACCGAACTGCTGGCGCCCGCCACGGTGGCGCTTCTGTACGCAATCCCGGTTGTCCATCTCAGCGGCGGCGAAATCACGGAGGGCGCGATCGACAATCAGGTCAGGCATGCCGTTTCCAAGATGAGCCATCTGCACTTTGTGTGCATGGCGGAACACGCCCGCCGGCTTCACCAAATGGGCGAGGATCCGTCGCGGGTGCATGTGACCGGAGACCCGGCCTTGGACACGATCAAGCGCATGAAGGCGATGTCCTTGGACGAGCTGGCGTCGAGCCTGGAAATGAAGCTCGATCGGCCGATCACCGTGGTGACCTGCCATCCTACGACCTTGGGCGGCATGGGTGCGGAAGCGGAGGTGGAGGCCCTTCTGGGCGGCCTGCGAAATCTGGGCGGCTCGATGATCGTGAGCATGCCCAATGCGGATGTCGGCGGCCGCGCGATTCTCGCTCGGCTGCGGGAATTCTCCGCGCAACGTCCCGCGACCAAACTGTTTTCCAATCTCGGGCAGGAGCGCTATTACAGCCTTCTCGCGCAGGCGGACCTGATGGTCGGCAACTCGTCCAGCGGGATCTGGGAGGCGCCGTCGTTCGGGCTGCCGGTGGTCAATGTCGGCGACCGGCAGCGCGGAAGGACCCGCGCGGGCAACGTGATCGACGTCGAAATGACGGCTGACGCGATCCGGGGCGGAATCGAAAAGGCCCTTGATCCTGCGTTTCGCCGGGCGCTCCGGGGTCTGGTGAACCCCTACGGAGACGGCGAGGCGAGCCGCCGCATCGCCCGGATCCTCTGCGGGATTTCCGATCCGCGGAGCCTCCTGCAAAAGCGTTTTTTCGATTCGCCCCCCGAGCCTTCGCCGGCCGCGGGATGAGAACGCCCCCTTCCCCCATGTTTGAAGTCATTAGCCTCGATGAAGCGCCGCGCTGGTCCGCGGCGTTTGCCGGCCTGCCGGAGGAGTGGAGGGACGTGCATTTCCACCCCGGCTACTATCGGGTCCATGAGGATGGCGAGCAGCGGGCGGCCTGCGCGCTCATGAGCGACGAGCGCGGCGTCGCTCTCTATCCGTTTCTCCGATGCCCGATCTCGGATCCGGCTTTGGTCCCGGCGGGAGAGAAGTGGTTCGATCTCCAGGGCGCGCTCGGCTACAATGGGATGGCGGCGTCCACCGACGCCCCGGATTTCCTGGCGGATTTCCACCGGAATTTCTCCTCGTATTGCCAGGCGACCGGAGTGGTCGCCGAGATCAGCCGCCTCAATCCCGCAATCGGCAACGAGCGGTTTGCCGCGGGGTTCATGACCGTCACGCCGATCAACCAGAACGTGATCGTCGACCTGACCCTGAGCGAGGAGGATCTCTGGCACGTCAGTTACGCCCAGGCGGCGCGCAAGCAGGTGAACAAGGGGCGCCGCAACGGATTGGTCACGCGACTTGCGAACTCGGCGCCCGATTTGGCGAGTTTTCACGCCATCTTCGACCACACGATGGAACGCAACAACGCGGAACCCTCAGCGCGCCATCCGCTCGTGTATTTCGAGGCCCTTGCGGCGCTCTGCCCGGACGGCATGCTTTTCTACTTGACGGAGCACGAAGGCCGGGCGGTGGCGGCTGAACTCATCAGTCACGGTTCAACGACTGCCTATTCCTTCCTCGGCGGGACGCTTGCCGAGGCGTTTCCACTCGCCGCCAACGACGTGTTGAAACACGACATTATTCTCGATCTAAAGCGCCGCGGCCTTCGGCGGTATTGCCTTGGGGGCGGCCATGTTCCGGGAGACGACCTTCTCCGCTACAAGCGGAAATTCTCCGTAAATGGCGTTGTTGAATTCAAGATGGCCAGCCGGATCCATCAGCCGGAGGTCTTTCAGCGGCTGAACGAAGCCTGGAGCAAGGCCTACCCGGAGCGGGCCGCACGGGGGATGGGAAAGCTCCTGCCGTATCGATTCTGATCTTCACGGACCGATGATCTCATGTCTTAGGGAACCGGTTGCAAAGCGCCTTCTCGGTCCGGCGGCGGACGGCAGGTCGCTTCCTGATCGATTGGGTGCGCCGGACGACACTTTCTGGTATGCCACGGGCCGGAGCGCGCTGTTCCAAGCCTTGCGCGCATTGTCCCTGGAGGCCGGCTCCGCCGTGCTTATGCCGGCTTACGTGGCCGCCGGTGTCATCGATCCGGTGCGTGCGCTCGGCCTGGGGGTGCGCTTTTATGAGACCGGCCGGGACTTGATCGCCGATCCGGAATCGATCCGGACGTCGATTCGAAAGGACGGCTCGATCCGTGTGCTGATCGTCATACATCCGATGGGGCGCCCTCAGCCCGTCGCTTCGATCCGCGCCGTCTGCGGGGAGCGAGGTATCGTCTTTATCGAGGATTGCGCGCAGGCTCTTTTCTGTTCTGACGACAAGGGGCGACCCTTGGGATCCTGCGGGGACATCGCGCTGTTTTCGCTCACCAAGCACATCGGCTTCGCCGAAGGCGCCGCAATCGTGTTCCACGACCGAAACTTGCCCCGCCCCGAGCGCGCCCGGGCAAGGCCGTGGAGGACAAAGATGGCGACCTTCTGGTATCGCGCCCACCTGTCGCTCGACTTCAGGATGCACAGGACTTCAAACACGGCCCTCGCGGGTCGGTTGCTGGCCCTTAGCGGCGTCTGTTACGACGCCTATTACAGAATCGCGTCGCGCGATTTCAGGGCGCTGCGCATGGCCCGGTCGACCTGGAGGCGCATCGGCAGGCTGCGTTGCGAGGAGGTTGCCTTACGGCGGCGCTCGAACCTGTCCCAGCTGTATCGGACGGTGCGGCCGTCTGCGTTCGAGTGGGTGTTCCCGGACGATATGCCCGGCTGGATGCCCATGGCGGTGCCGGCGATGGCTGCGCGCGGCGGTCGGTCGGCGCTTGTGGCAAAGGCGATGCAGCGAGGTGTTTTTCTCGCCTCGCTTTGCGATAGGTGGGATTTTCTGCCGGATGCGAGGAATTTTCCGAACGAACGAGACTATCTTGCCCGCCATTTTCTTGTGCCGGTCAACGAGCATCTCGATTCTTCGCAGATGGCGGAACTGACCGACGTGTTGAACGAACTCTGATGCGTGCCGAAAGATGCCAATGAAACCGGAATCCAACAACGAACAAGGGGTCACCATCATCGCGGAGGCGGGAGTGAATCACAACGGCGACGTGGCACTTGCCATGCGGTTGATCGAAGGGGCAAAGGAGTGCGGTGCCGACGCGGTCAAATTCCAGACCTGGATCACCGATCGGGTGTATTCCAAGGAAAAATCGATCAAGCCGGAGTATCAGAAGGCGGGAACCGACGGGCGGGAGTCGGAATACGACACGATCAAGAGACTCGAGATCTCTTTTGATTCGTTCCGCATTCTCAAGCGGCATGCGGACGCGGTCGGTATCGAGTTTCTGTCGACTCCCGACGAGAGGGAGAGCGCCGATTTCCTCGTGCGCGATCTGCGGGTGCCCCTGCTGAAAGTCTCGTCCCAGGACGTGAACAATCTCCCGTTTCTGAGGTATCTGGGAGCGATGGGCGTCCCGATCCTGCTGTCGACTGGAACGGCCACCCTCGCCGAGGTCGCGGCCGCGGTCGAGACGTTGCGATCCGCAGGATGCCGCGAGCCTACGCTGCTGCATTGCACCTCCTGCTATCCCGCGCCGCCGTCGACTGCGAATCTTCGCGCGATTGCGACTCTCCGCGAGGCATTCAAGCTCCCGGTCGGTTATTCGGATCACACCGAGGGTATTGAGGTGGCGTGCGCCGCGGTGGCCCTGGGAGCTTGCGTACTGGAGAAACATTTCACCCTTTCGCGGTCCATGCCGGGGCCCGACCAACAAGCGGCGCTCGAACCGGCCGAACTCAAACGCTACGTGCTCGCCGTCCGCAACGTCGTGCGGGCTCTCGGCAGCGGGCGCAAGGAGCCGTGTCCGGAAGAGCTGCCCAACCGCCAGGCGATGAGGCGTTTCTTGGTGGCCGCACGGCCGCTCTCCGCCGGGCATCGCATTCAAAGCGGGGACTTGCTCCTGAAGAAGGTGGCGTCTGGACTCAGTCCATCCTTCCACGACCTGCTCATCGGCGCCACGGCCCGCCGGCCGATTGCGGAAGATGAGCGGATTACGCTCGACATGCTCGAATTTCCCGCCGAACCGCCGCGGTGAGCCGCCGGCGAGAACCTCAACCTTTCCTAGCATGGACCCCAATCGCCTTGAGTCGGCCCTGGTACCGGCCAGCACCTCTTTTCGGGAGGCTATGGCCCGGCTGAATGAAAACTCGCTGGGCATTGTGCTGGTCGTGGACGACCACCGGCGCATGATCGGCACTCTGACGGACGGAGACATCCGCCGCGCGCTGCTCGGCGGAGCGGCGCTCGACGACCCGGCGCTGCCGGCCATCCAGCGCAAGTTCGTCTCCGTTGTGCCCGGCACCAGCCGGGCGGCCGTCCTGGATTTGATGAAGGCGATGGCGCTCAGCCAGATTCCGATCCTGAACGCGGATGGGCAGCTCGTCGGGATGCATCTGATGCGCGGGCTTCTGAGCGGCGGAGTCCGCCCGAATTGGGCGGTCATCCTTGCCGGCGGCCTGGGCACCCGGCTGGGTCCGCTGACCGCGAAGGTTCCCAAGCCGATGTTGAAGGTCGCCGGACGCCCGATCCTTGAGCGGCTGGTCCTCCATCTTGTGGGTTGCGGAATCCGGGAAATTTTCATTTCGGTCAACTACCTGGCGCATGTCATCGAGGAACATTTTGGAGATGGGTCGAGGCACGGCTGCAGAATCCGCTATCTGCGAGAGGAGGAGCCGCTGGGCACGGGCGGCCCGCTGTCTATCCTCCCGGAGGTTCCGGAGGCGCCGGTGATCGTGATGAACGGAGACCTGGTGACGGAGGCGAACCTGGAAAGCATGCTCGAGTTCCATGTTCAAGGTGGCTTCGCCGCAACCCTGAGCGTGCGGCTCTATATCCACCAGGTGCCTTTCGGCTGCGTTTCCGTCCGGGATGGGCGGGTCGTGCGGCTTGAAGAAAAACCTTCGCTGACGCAGATGATCAACGCGGGCATTTACGTCGTTTCTCCGCATCTGCTTCCGCGCATTCCACGGAAGTATTTCCCAATCACACGCATTTTCGAGGAGTGCCTCGAAAAGGGCGAGCGGGTCGGGGCTTTTCCGCTGGATCACGAATGGATCGATGTCGGAATGACCGAGCAGCTGCGCCAGGCGCGGGAAGGCACACCATGACAGACCCGAAAGACAAGCCCGCCCGTCGCATTCCCCTGTGCGTGCCCGAGATCCGAGGGAACGAATGGACCTACGTAAAGGAATGCCTGGACACCGGCTGGGTGTCCTCGGTCGGATCCTATGTCGACCGTTTTGAGTCAGGGATGGCGCGTTGCTCCGGGACCGCTCGCGCCGTGGCGACCGTAAACGGCACTTCGGCCCTGCACGTCGCGTTGTTGGTGGCGGGAGTCGGGCCCGAAGACGAGGTGCTCGTGTCGACGCTGACGTTCATCGCTCCTGCCAACGCAATCCGGTATGCCGGCGCCTGGCCCGTATTCATCGATGCCGAGCCGGATTACTGGCAGATGGATCCGGCAAAGGTGAAGGACTTTTTGGAGCGGGGATGCACGTGGAGCGACGGCTGTCTGCGCAACAAGGCGACCGGCCGGCGGGTGCGCGCGATCATTCCCGTGCATATCCTTGGGCATCCCGTGGACATGGATCCGATCCTGGAACTGGCGCGAAAGTTCGGGCTGGTCGTTATCGAGGATGCTACGGAGAGCCTCGGAGCGAGGTACAAGGATCGGAGGGTGGGGCATCTGGGGGATGCGGCCTGCTTCAGCTTTAACGGAAACAAGCTCCTGACGACTGGCGGCGGCGGGATGATCGTGACGGATAACGGCGCGTGGGCGGACAAGGCAAAGTATTTGACGACCCAGGCGAAGGACGACCCGCTGGAATATGTCCACAATGAGAGGGGCTTCAACTACCGCCTGACCAACCTGCTGGCCGCGATGGGATGCGCCCAACTCGAGAAAGTTGAAGAATTCATCGAGGCGAAGAGGGCGGTGGCGGGCCGCTATCGGCAGGCGCTGGCCGGGGTGCCGGGCATCCGGCTGATGGCGCAGGCGCCGTGGGCCGCGAGCGTATTCTGGCTGTACACGGTGCTGGTCGACGCGAAGGAATACGGCATGGACTCCCGCCAGCTCCAGCGGCGGCTGGCGGCCGCCGGAATCGAGACCCGGCCTCTCTGGCAGCCCTTGCACAAGAGCCCCGCCCATCGCGGCGCATTTGCGACCGACTGCGAAGTCGCCGACCGGCTCCACCGCGACGGCCTGAGCCTGCCCTGCTCGGTCGGCCTCACCGCGGACGACCAGGCGCGGGTGACGGAGACGATCCGCGGGCGGACGGCCCCATGACCCGCCGCGGCGGAAGGGCGAACCCCGGGGCGCGGGCGCGAATTTGAATCGTGGGTCAGCTTGCTCAACCTACCGACTGAAGGGCCATGTGCCGCGACTCGCGCGCCGCTCCGGCCGCAAGGGCGCGGAGTGCGTTGCGCACGGCTTCGATTTCCTCGCGATAAGCGCCGTTGGGCACGGGTCCGGTGGAGACGGGAACCGAAGGCCGGGTTCCCAGCACGACCTCGGAGGTGTAATCGAGGCAGGCGTGCCTCCCGGGCTTCAGTTCGTCCAGCGTCTTTGCGGCCAGAACGCCGCTGTGAACATTCGGCATCCGGACCAGCGGAAACGGAATGTGCCAACGATGCATGTACGCGTAGGCGAAGCGGTAGGCTCCAATCACGCGATTCTCGGTCTCCTCGTCCGTGTCCGGCGCTTTCGCCGCGCAGGAGGCAAGCAGAGATGGGTAGCTTTCCGCTTCCGTGAGCAGTTCGATCGAACCGCAGTACATCCAGGTGGAGCGAGCCGCCACCAGCACCCGGATTCCGCGGCAGGCCATTTCGATGGCGACGGTGCTGCAATAGGCCAAGCCGAGGTCCGTGCGGTCGATCAGTGAATACGTGCTGACGTTGTCATCGGGCATCACAAGGGCGACGTTGGAGGGCAGGGAGGACCGCAGGCGCTGGAAGTAATCGAGCTCATCCTGGTTGCGGCCGGTGGAGTTTTTCCCGCCCGAATTCGGATGAACGCGGATCACCAAAGCCACGGCGGGATTCTCCCGGACGAAGGCGACGGTCTCCTCGATCCAACGGCACTGCGTACCAAAGACGGAAGTGTAGTCAGGACAAGCCACAATTTCGTCCGTGCTGCTCGTGAACAGGCACCAAATCCTCTTCCCTTTGTTCGCTTCAAGAAAGGCTCCGATTGATCCCAGGGAGCCATGGACGCTGAAAGCGTTCCAGTTGAGGTTGGCGCCGCATGCCCGGTCGGCGAGCCATTGGGTTACCTTGGGCACTTCGCTTTTCCTTAACGGAGTCTTGCCCCATTCTTTCCAGATCCTGGCAAACGGGCTGAGCGCAAGGCAGTTCTCGTTTTCCCAAAGGAGCAGGGTTTCCTTTCCGACGCCCCGTTCGTGGCAGACGACGCGGATCCCGCGCTCCATCGCCAGCTCCATCGCGACACGGGTTGCGGACAGACGACCGTTGAAGAGAAGCAGGATGGTCGGCCGGATATCGTCGAGCATTCGTTTGATGCAGTCGATCGCGATGGCCCCGCTGTAGATATAGCTGCGGAAAGTCGCACAGTGCTTGGCGTTGCGCAGATCGATCGTGTTGATGCGAAGATGCGTATGGACCGATGACGATACCCATTTTCCGATTGGGTAGCCGTCGTAAACGGCGTCAAGCAGCGCGGCATCAGCGAGATTTCGGGAGAAGGTTCTGGCCGCTTCGTCCGCACCCAGAGGTTTGTACGTTCCCAGCCCCTTGCTTGGAATGAGGCAGCTCTTCAAAAGCGTTGCGACCCGCGATTGGCACACCGCGCATGCGTTCGCCGGTCGCGGTCCCATGGTCGCCTCCCAAAACATGTCGCAGTCGCTGAACAATCCGTCGCAAGTCACATAGCTGAAGCTGTGGCCGCGCCATTGGAGGTTGTAGCAGATGGCGATCTCGTAAAGCGCATGAAGATGCCAGAACCCAAACGGAGCGAAGCACAGGATTTTTTCCTTTTTGGCCATGGTTCGTGTTTTGCGCGATTGGGATGCCAGAGCAAAACGTCTGCCAAGGGGCGGTAACGATACGTAAGACGTTGTATTGCAAATTATTAAAATGAACATACCTGGCGGTGCGTGGGATCGGGCGCGACGGGATTGGCTGCGCCGAAGTTGTCGGCAAGAATTGCCTGCCCGCGCAACGGGCCATGAGGAATTCCTGGCGCTGACTTGCGGGTCAAAACATAAAAGGGCGAAATGTTGGAAAAATAGTTGTATAAGATATTATGAAACAGCATCTAGAGATAAGTTCTACTCCTGTGGCATCTGTCGTGCTTAGTCCCGACCATGCCCGCATCTCCCGCTGTTCTTCCTCCTCCGTCGGATCTGGTTGTGCCGGTTTCCCGGTCGATAGCGCTTGCCGAACAGGTTGAGGCGGCGCAAGCCGCGTTGCAGGCAAATCCAAGCGGCTCGGACGAATGCGAGGCTGCGAGGCGGCTGCTTGCCGATTCGATCGGCCTGGTGACAGCCATCTCTCCGAGCCGGGTGAAAGAGGATGACGTGAAGGCGGTTTGCCGGCTTGTCGAAACCATACTGCGGGCGGGTTGGGTGGACGCTCCCGCGGAGCCGGAGATCGCGGAGGCTGCCGAACAGATGTACAAGCAGGGATGGAACAAGGTGCTTGCGGCTCTGTTGATCGCACCCGCCTGGCAGGTGAACTCGGCGCCGACTTTCGCCAAGGCTCCGCTTTTTCTTTGGCCGACGCTGGCCGCAAGCTGCTTCCGGCAACCACCGGCCTTTGTGGCTCTCGGTCAGGCGGACGCCGCCGCCAGGCAGTATGCGCGCCGTTTGGGCGAGTTGGTTGCGGCGGCAGAGGTCAACCCCGGTTCCCAAGCCGTTCGAGCCGCCGCTGCCGCGTGCGAATCGGCGGGTGGCTTCGGAATCCTGCGTGCCTCGTCGATTCCGTTGCATGAGGTGCTTTCCCTTCGCGGCAGACTTCGCGCTGCGCTTTCGCGTGTGTCGATTTCCGAGGGCATTGTCCCGGTTTCGCGCGAGGGGCGGTGTCTGCGCCTGGGCGTCGTTGTCCGGAACCTTTCCGACGACCCGCAGACCCGGATGGCGCGTCCGTGGTTTGAGACGCTGGATGCCCGGCGGTTCGAGGTGCATGTCTTCGTCTGCGAGGATGCCGACCCGGAAATCGAAGCCGAGCTGGCCGCAAAGAGATTCGTTCGGAAGAGTCTCTCGGGCGACACCGAAGCCCAGGCAATGCTGATCCGGGACGAGGCGCTCGATTGCGCGCTGTTTTTCACGCGCGCCACCGATCCTTCGGACCCCGTCTCCCGAATTCTCGACCATCGGGTCGCCGCGCTGCAGGTGGCGATCGAGGAAAGCGGCGGGACGAGCGGACTTTCCCAGGCGGATGCCGCATTCGTGGAGAATTCCGACGACATTGCCGCCCGTTCGGCCTTCTTTACCGAGCGTGTGTTGGCCGTTCCGACCACGGGGGTTCGCTTTCCCTCATTGGTGGGGGCGAATGCTCCGCTTCGGTCGTGGACGCGCGACAGCCTGGGTCTGTCTGCGGACGAGGTCTTGTTTTCTTCGGCGGCTCCCTTTTCCAAGATATCGCCGGAGTGGGCCGACCGCGCGTGCCAGATTCTGAAAGAGGTGCCGGGATCCAAGCTCCTGATTCACTCGAATGCACCCGAGGATTCGGGCCAGCTGAACCTGTCCCGGGTTTGCTCGACGCTCACCCCCGCGATGGCTCGGCACGAAATCGCCGCCGCCCGGCTCATCATCTCAAACGAGGCGCTTTGCGGATTGCGCGAGGTGAGCGAACTCCTGCGCGTCAGCGACATTCATCTGGACACTTTTCCGTCCACTGACTTTGAAGGCTCCGCCCTTGCGCTCGAGTCCGGCGTTCCCGTTGTGACGGGCAAGCCTATGCGGGGCTTCGACCCGCGCACCTCCGATGCGCTCTTGAAACTGGGCCTTCCCGATTGCATCGCTTGCGATGCCGGGAGCCTTGTGGACGCGGCAGTGCTTTTGGGCCGCGATCCAAAGCGAAGAGAGGCGATCCGATCGGCTTTGCGGCCTGCCCTGGCGACAGAAAACACTTTTTGCGATCCGATTATCTTTTCGGACAGCATCAGCGCACTCTTGGAAAAGGCTTTTGATCTGGTTTTCCAGGGAACCTTTGGCGACTGGGGAGCCCGGCGCCCGCCCATCGCCCTCGATCCGGTCGCCGATCCGGAGTCTGTTCTCACGGAGGCGTCGATCTTCATCGAATCCGGGCTCTATGCCGAAGCTACCAATTCACTCAGGTCAATCCTGGCGTGCGATCCCGGCCGCGCCGGCGCCCGGGTCATGTACTACAACGGCATGATCCTGGGAGACTCCGGGAATCGGGCGTCCTTAGGTGTGGAAGCGGCAGCCGAGCGAGGCGTCGGAGGCGCAACCACTTGGTTCCAGTTGTCGAAGATTCGTTCCGGACAGGGCCGGAAGATGGAGGCGATCGGGGCCCTCAAGAGAAGCCTGGACCTGGATCCGAATAACATCGAGGCATGGTCTTTCATGAAGATGCTCGCCGAAGCGAGGGGAGGATCAGCCCTCAGCCGGGAGATCGACGGGATCATAGCGGCGATCCGGGGCAATTCGGAAAACGCCGCGATCCTGCCGGCGACGCGGAAGAGCCTGTATTTCTCACCCGTGGGAAAAGGTGGAAAGGAAATCCTGTCCCGCATCCTGGCTGCGTTTCCGAAGGACAAGTTTGACTTCCTCATCATCGCCTACGACGACACCGACTTCTCGGACCTAGGGGACGCAATCAAGGTCATTCGCGACCGCGGGCAGAAATGGAGCCTGACCAAAAAGCATCTGACCCCGGACGTGGTCGCCAATTACGAGTATGTCTTCATCTGGGACGACGATATCGAGCCGAACAACTTCAATGCGGAGGTCTACCTGGACATCCTGCGGCGCAATCAGCTGGATATAGCGCAGCCGAGCCTGACTGCGGATTCCCACAGCTTTCATCCGATCACGGTCAGCCATGCCACGCCGGTTGGCCGGCAGACGAACTTTGTGGAAATCATGTGTCCGGCCTATTCGGCGAAGATCTGGCCGTCCATTTACGCCTACATCGAGCCGGAGATCAACGAGTTCGGCTGGGGTTACGACCTCATTCCAATCGGCAGAAAGGGCATTGTCGACTGCATGTCGGTGCGCCATACCCGTCCCGGTCAAAGCGGAAGAGCCGGAGCGGAAGCGCAATACCTGGCTTGGTGCAGGAAGCACAACATCACGCGCCCAAGTTTTGTGGATATCCGCAGCCTCAGCTGAGCCGAAGTTCCGCCGCGGTCAAGGACCTGGTTTTGGCGGCGCGCCTTGCCCGGGCGCTGACTTCGGAAACAACCGGTTGCTCAGGAGGGCCAGACAGGCCTTTGCGTCAAGTTTGGCCGCCGATGGCTGCGGCAGGCCGATGAGCTGTGAGACGGCGTGACGCAAGGCGTTAAGGCGAGCGATGACCTGAATATCCTCGGGGATGGGAAGTTCCCGGGTCTTGTCCCGCCGGACCACCTCCCATCGCTCCCCCGACTCCACGATTGCGTAGGGAGCCCGCAGACGATCGCGCCCCCAGGGCAATAGCTTGGTGAAAAAAAAGTTCCTGATTTCGTTGAAATTGGGATCCTTCTTGAGCAGGCCTTCGATGCCATCGGCCGCGCGACTTTCAACCTGGTTCGCCATCCGGGCATCCTGTTCATGCTCGATGAAATCGAGCAGAGAGGCGTCGATTTCACGGCGCGCAAACCCGCTGGCGGCCAGGCGATCATAGAAATCCTCATCGTCTCTGCCATAGGTGCGGATGAATTCGGAATAGCCATTAACCGCGTCAAATTGCGCTCGTGAGAAGAGGCACTGTCCATTGACCCAGGCCTTGCCGAGCGGCCGGCCTGATTTCCAGTAACCGGCGTAGAAATGTGCGGGGCCCGGTTCGAGGTCCGTCACCTCGGGGTGGGGGGAGCAGTCGGCGTCGCACTTGAAAATCACCGAACCCGAGGTTCGTGTAACGCCGACATTGTAGGCGTAGGACAGTATCCAGCGCGGTTCGCCTTCGACACGCACCACGCGGATTCGCTGGTCCATGCGCGCAAGTTCCACAAGAGGCCGGGAATTGGACCAGTCCACGATCACGACCTCGTCGACCTTTGGCAGGCTTAGCCAGAGCGGCAGCGATTGCCGCAGATGGGCTTCCCGATTCATGCAGGCGGAGAGGATCGATGTCATTGATTCATGACCAGCCCGGCCAAACCAAAGCCGGGAAGCGGATAGACGAGGAGAGGTAGGCGGGCGGATTGTGGCAAACCCAAATCGGAGGGAGCTTGCCGCAGGCGCACCATGACCGATTCATGGGAATTTGTTCGCTCCATGACACGGCCGGAGGCCGACCGGCAGATATTTCCCAGGATCGGGAAGGGCCTTTGATCGAGGCGGAGCCGGGCGAGAGGGCGTGAATAAAACTTTTGTTATATGATAGCCATAAATGCGATACGACGTTGCGGCACGGTCGGGCCTGGGAACTGCTCGATCCGGAACCGCGAACAAACTCACGAAGATGACTCCCGGCTTCCTATCATTTGCAGGCCATGCTGTCGGCTAGGCAACAATCGGACCTCCAGGCCGCGGTGCGAAGCTATATCGCCGGCGAGAAGGAGGCCGCCGGCAAGATTTGCGAGCGCTTGGTCCGCGCTGCGCCGGATGATTTCCAGGTCAATTTCCTGTTGGGCAGCTTGCGGCACGAACAGGGCCGGCCCGACGAAGCGCTCCGGTTCCTCGAACGCGCGCTTTCTCTCAACCGGCGTTCGGCTCCGACGCTCATGTGCCTGGGTGTTGTCTTGGACTCGCTCACTCGTCACGAGGAGGCGGAAAAGAACCTGGTCCTCTCGGTGAAACTCGATCCGGGCGCCCATGAGACGTGGCTGAATCTTGGAGTCCATTACACTCTCATTGGCCGGAATTCCGAGGCCATGGACGCTTTTCAACATGCGGTGAAAATCAAGCCCGACTATGCGCGGGGTTGGACGGGCCTGGGCTCCAGCCTTCACCTCGCCGGGCGGGCCGCCGAGGCGATCGCATGCCACACCCGCGCTCTCGAACTGGATCCCTGCCAGCCGGTCGCCCGTTTTGCGAGAGCCCAATCCTTCCAGGCTTGCCACTGCATCGACGAGTCTTTGGCGGATTTCGACGAGCACCTGAAACTGCGCCCTGAGCACCACGAGGCGCGCAGTTTCAGGCTTTTCGTCCTCAATTACCGCGACGATCTGTCGCGGGAGGCCCTTTTTGCCGAACACCTTGCCTACGGGCGCGCAGTCGAGTCTGCGACGGAACACGCGGTTCCGAGCCGGTGGCAGAACCAACCCGATCCCGAGCGCCGGCTGCGGATAGCATTCTTGTCGCCCGACCTGCGCACGCATTCGGTGGCCTTTTTCATCGAACCGATCCTCGCGCATCTCGACCGGTCGCAATTCGAGGTGTTTCTCTATCACGATTTCTTCACGGTCGATTCGGTCAGCGCACGGCTGCGCAAGAATGCGGCCGTGTGGAGGCATATCGCCGGGCTGAAGCCGGAGGCGGCGGAGAAGACGATTCGCGCCGACACCCCCGACATTCTCATCGATCTTGCCGGGCACACCGGATTCAACCGGATGGGGCTGTTCGCGGGCCGGCTTGCGCCGATTCAGGCGGCGTACCTGGGCTATCCGAACACGACCGGATTGCGGGCGATGGACTATCGCTTCACCGACCCGGTTGCCGACCCCCCGGGGGATTCCGATCTTCTCCATACCGAAAAGCTGGTGCGTTTCGCTTCTACAGCCTGGGCCTACGCACCGCCACCGGGTGCGCCCGAGCCCGTCCCGGGACGGCGGGACGGACCCGTGACGTTCGGGTCGTTCAATGCGCTGGCCAAGCTCAATGTGTCCACCCTGCGACTCTGGCGCGAGATCCTGGAGTCCGTTCCCGGTTCGCAGCTTATCCTAAAGAGCGCCAGCGAAGTCCTCCCGGGGTGGTCCCGGCGGCTCGCGGAGACGGGTCTGCCGGTGGACCGTGTGAGACTGCGGAAGCCCGCCGCCTCCATCGAGGAGCATCTCGCCGGCTACTCCCAAATCGACGTCGCGCTCGATCCGTTTCCCTACAACGGCACGACCACGACGTGCGAGGCGCTCTGGATGGGCGTTCCCGTCGTGACGCTTGCGGGCGACAGGCATGCCGCGCGGGTGGGCGCGAGTTTGCTCACGGCCATCCAACGGCCGGAGTGGATTGCGAGCTCGCGGGCCGAGTATGTCCGGATCGCCGCGAGCCTCGCAGCGGACCGAGGACGCATCGATGCACTGCGGACGCAATTGCGGGGCGACATGTGCAGAAGCGCGCTGCTCGATCATCCCGGCCAGGCGCGGCACTTCGGGGCGGCGTTGCGCGACCTATGGCGCGTCTGGTGCGCGAAGTCTGCCATCGCGGCGTGAACGACCGTCGCATGGCAGGGCAAATCTTGCCGCCCGGGTTGGGAGATTGGGTTTCGAATGCAACAGGCCTGTTTTGTGTTTTATAAGTAATTACTTAATAATTAATTATGATTATATATGCCGATTGGCATATTCATTGCTCGCCCCGATGGAAGTGCCTCCATTGCCCTCACCCTGCAGCGTCGCCCCGGATGTCTCCCTGAGCCGCGCCAAGGCTTTGCGCGAAAAGGGACTTTCGGACCAGGCATTGATCGAACTCCAGGGCTTGATCGGCCGATGCCCGGACTTTGCCGAGGCGCATCATCAGCGCGGAAACATCCTCAAAAGCCTCCTGCGGTTCGCCGAGGCGCGCGAGAGTCTTGGGGAAGCGGCTAGGCTGGCGCCCGACAATGCCGCCGTCTGGCTCAATCTGGGCGTTGCCAGCCTCGAACTCCAGCGGATCGACGAGGCGGTGGACTGCTTTAAACGGGCTCTGGTTCTCGAACCGGACCGGCCCGAGGCGCGCAATGTATTCGGCCATTCGCTTCTCCAGAAAGGCCGGAGCACCGAGGCCGCCGCGCAGTTCGAATTTGCGCTGAAGCTTCGCCCGGGATACGCGGCGGCGCATGACAACCTGGGCAGGGCGATGAAGGCGCAGGGAAGGCTGGCCGAGGCGATCTCCCACTACCGGACCGCGCTTGCAAATCAGCCCAAGGCGGCCACGCACAGCAACCTGCTTTACGCGCTCAATTTTTTGCCGGGAATCCCACCGGAGGAAATCTTCGCCGAGCACAGACGATGGGCCGAGCTGTATGCGGAGCCCTTCCAATCCGCCGCCGGGTCCGCGGTCCGCCGCCCGGAGGAGGATTCGAACCGGGGCCGGCGGCGCGTGGGCTACGTGTCGCCCGATTTTTGCAATCATGCGGTGGCCTTCTTTTTCGAGCCGGTTCTGGCGAACCATGATCGGGGCGAATTCGAGATATTCTGCTATTCGGATGCGCGGGTGTCCGATCAGGTCACGCTGCGGCTCCGTTCCCAGAGCCCGCATTGGCGCAATATTGCGGGACAGAGCGACGAAACGGTGGACGCGTTGATCCGGTCGGATCGCATCGATATCCTGGTCGATCTCGCCGGTCACACGGCGCACAACAGGCTTTCCGTATTTGCGCGCAGGCCCGCCCCGGTCCAAGTGACCTGGCTCGGCTATCCCAACACCACCGGACTTTCCGCGATCGATTACCGGATCACCGATGCGGTGAGCGATCCGCCCGGGGAGTCGGAGCGCTGGCACACCGAAAAACTCGTGCGCCTGCCGCAGGCATTCTCCTGTTACCTGCCGCCCGCCGAATGTCCGCCGGTTGGGCCTCTCCCGGCGCTTGCGGCAGGGCACGTCACATTCGGATGCTTCAACCACCTGGCAAAAGTGACGGCGGCTGCGCTTGAACTCTGGGCAGGGATTCTGCGGGAATTGCCCCATTCCCGCCTGCTGCTCAAATCCCGCGGCCTGACCGATCCCGAAACGGTTGCGCGGATTCGGACGGAGTTTGAGGACCGGGGCGTGACGTCCGAGCGCGTCGGGCTGCGAGGAGAGGAACTTCCAACGGCCGAACACCTCGGACTTTACAACCAAGTGGACATTGCCCTCGACACTTTCCCCTACAACGGAACGACAACGACCTGCGAGGCGCTTTGGATGGGGGCGC
>Ga0181529_10002457_pt1 | contig 22193 bp, 18 predicted proteins | sample PEATcosm2014_Bin_36_FD_119763 | JGI IMG/M metagenome (GOLD analysis project Ga0181529, IMG submission 119763) | Peatland microbial communities from MTU Mesocosm Facility, Houghton, MI, USA - PEATcosm2014_Bin10_30_metaG | ecosystem: Environmental > Terrestrial > Soil > Wetlands > Peat | place... | reverse complement strand
GGTGGTGGGCGCAGCAGGACTCGAACCTGCGGCCCGCTGATTAAGAGTCAGCTGCTCTACCAACTGAGCTATGCGCCCGGCCCGCACCGCGGCCCCGGGGAACCACCGAGGCGCGCCCTATAGCAAGCGGGTCTCGCCCTGTGAAGGGCCTCCCCGCCCCGCATCCATCGGCTTGCGTCCCACGCAACCCCGTGCTTCGCTACACGCAGGGAACCCCGCCCCGGCGGGACGCCCCCACCCACAACAAAACAGTCAGGTGCCGTGTGGCCTACGCGTTGCAACAACTCATCAACGGACTCACGCTCGGCATGATCTATGGCCTGATCGCCGTCGGCTACACCATGGTCTACGGCATCATCGGCATGATCAATTTCGCCCACGGCGACGTCTTCATGGTGGGGGCCTTCCTGTCCCTCATCGCCCTCACCGGGCTCTCCGCCATCGGCATCACCTCGGTGCCGCTGGCGCTCGCGCTCACCCTGGTATTCGCCGCTGCCATCGCCGCCCTCTACGGCTGGACGATCGAACGCATCGCCTACCGCCCGTTGCGCGGCTCGTTCCGCCTGGCGCCGCTGATTTCCGCCATCGGCATGTCCATCCTGCTGCAGAACTTCGTCCAGGTCAGCCAAGGCGCCCGGGTCAAGCCGATGGCCCCGTTGATCGAGGGTGACATCAAGCTGTGGGCCGGCCCGGAATTCAGCGCCTCCATCTCAGCCATGCAGATCGCCATCATTATCACCACCCTGCTCGTGCTCGGCGTCTTCACCTGGCTGGTCACCCGCACCCCGCTCGGCCGCGCCATGCGCGCCTGCGAGCAGGACCTCAAGATGGCGGGTCTTCTCGGCATCGACACCGACCAGACCATCAGCCTCACCTTCGTCATCGGCGCCGCCCTGGCCGCGGTCGCCGGGCTGCTGTTCCTGCTCTATTACGGCGTCATCGACTTCTACATCGGCTTCATCGCGGGGGTGAAAGCCTTCACCGCCGCCGTGCTGGGCGGCATCGGCTCGTTGCCCGGCGCGGTGCTGGGCGGGCTCGCCATCGGCCTGATCGAAACCTTCTGGTCGGCCTATTTCACCGTCGAATACAAGGATGTCGCCGCGTTCTCCATTCTCGTGGTGGTGCTGATCTTCATGCCATCCGGCCTGCTCGGCCGCGCCGACGTGGAGAAAGTATAGTCATGCCGGCCCACCGACGCGTCGTTGCGGCGCTGCGCGATGCCTTTCTCTCCGCCCTGGTGACGGTCGGCCTGTTCGGCGCCATGATCGGCCTGAAAACCGACGTCGGCGCCACCAGCCTGAGGCTGATCCCGCGCCCCTGGGCGGTGGTCATCGCGGCCGCGGTGGTGTTCGCCGGCCGCCTGGCCTTGCTGGCCTGGCGTGCCTGGCGACCGGCCGGCACCCCCTCGCCGCGCCGCCTCATCGCCCTGGGGGGGCGCGCCGGGCGCTATGTCGCCCCCATCCTGCTGGTCTTCGCGGTGGGCCTGCCCACCTTTGCCGGACGCTACTGGCTCGACCTCGGCGTCCTCGTGCTGACTTACGTCATGCTGGGCTGGGGACTGAACATCGTGGTCGGTCTGGCCGGGCTGCTCGACCTGGGCTACGTCGCCTTCTACGCCGTCGGGGCCTATGCCTACGCCCTGCTCGCCCAGGATTTCGGCCTCGGCTTCTGGACCTGCCTGCCGCTCGCCGGCCTGCTGGCAGCCTGCTGGGGCGTCATCCTCGGCTTTCCGGTGCTGCGCCTGCGCGGCGACTACCTCGCCATCGTCACCTTGGCCTTCGGCGAGATCATCCGCATCGTGCTGCTCAACTGGGTGTCGCTGACCAACGGACCCAACGGCATTTCCGACATCCCCCGCCCCACCCTGTTCGGCCTGACCTTCTCCATGGGCGGCGGCCCCGGCACGGTCGCCGGCTTCTTCAACATCGAGCCCGACATCAGCCAGCGCGTCATTTTCCTTTACTACGTCATCCTCGGCCTCGCCCTGCTGACCAACTGGGTGTCGCTGCGGCTGCGGCGCCTGCCGCTGGGCCGCGCCTGGGAGGCGCTGCGGGAGGATGAAGTGGCCTGCCGCGCGCTCGGCATCAACGTCACCACCACCAAGCTGACCGCGTTCGCCATGGGCGCCTGCTTCGGCGGCCTCGCCGGCGCCTTTTTCGCCACCCGCCAGGCCTTCATCAGCCCCGAGAGCTTCACCTTCATGGAGAGCGCCAGCGTGCTGGCGATCGTCGTGCTGGGTGGCCTGGGCAGTCAGCTCGGCGTGGCGCTGGCGGCGCTGGTGATGATCGGCGGGCTGGAGGTTTTCCGCGACCTCGCCGAGTACCGCATGTTGATCTTCGGTGGCGCACTGGTTGTCATGATGATTCTCCGTCCGCGCGGTCTGGTGTCCGGCCGCACGCCTTCGGTTTCCCTCGGCTCGGCCAGGGAAATATCCCCCGACCTGATCGCCCAGGGGCGCGGCTGATGGCCCCGCTGCTGGAAGTGCGTGAACTCACCATGCGGTTTGGCGGCCTCACCGCCATCGACGCGCTCACCTTCGCCGCCCACGAGGGCGAAATCACCGCCGTCATCGGCCCCAACGGCGCCGGCAAGACCACCGTGTTCAACTGCATCACCGGCTTCTACCGCCCGACCGCCGGCGGCATCGCGCTGAACGCGCCGGCCGGCGGCACGATGATGCTGGAACACATGCCCGGTCATCGCATCGCCCGCGTGGCGCGGGTGGCCCGCACCTTTCAGAACGTCCGCCTGTTCGCCGGCATGACGGTGCTGGAGAATCTTCTCGTCGCCCAGCACAACACGCTGATGCCGTCGGTGCTCAGCGGGCTGCTGGCGGTGTTCGGCCTGTCCGGCCACGCCCGGGCGGAGCGCGCCGCCATCGGCCGTGCCCGCTTCTGGCTCGACGCCATCAACCTCACCGCGCGCGCCGACGACCCGGCCGGCGCGCTGCCCTACGGCGCGCAGCGGCGGCTGGAGATTGCGCGCGCCATGTGCACCGCGCCGTTGCTGCTGTGCCTGGACGAACCCGCGGCCGGGCTGAACCCGCGCGAATCCGAGGAACTTTCAGCGCTGTTGAAGCGGATTCGCGACGGCTACGGCGACCATCAGGGCTGTTCCATCCTGCTCATCGAGCACGACATGGGCGTGGTGATGCGCATCTCGGACCACATCGTGGTGCTCGACCACGGCGCGAAAATAAGCGACGGCAGCCCCGCGCAGGTGCGCGCCGACCCCACCGTCATCGCCGCCTACCTGGGCGAGGGCGAGGAGGATTCCGTGGAGAGCCTGCGATGAGCGCGTTGCTGCATCTGTCCGGAGTCACCGCCTTCTATGGCGCCATCCAGGCGCTGAAAGGCGTCGACCTCGAGGCGCATGAAGGCGAGATCGTCACCCTGATCGGCGCCAACGGGGCGGGCAAATCCACCCTGATGATGACGATCTGCGGCAACCCGCGCGCCCGCGACGGTTTCATTCGTTACGACGGCCACGACATCACCCACCTGCCCACGCACCTGATCATGCGCCGGGGTCTGGCGCAGGCACCGGAAGGACGGCGCATTTTCCCGCGCATGACGGTGCACGAAAACCTGCTGATGGGCGCGCACGGCCGCGACGACGCCGAGGCCGAGCAGACCATCGAGCAGGTCTTCACGCTTTTCCCGCGCCTGAAGGAGCGGCTGTCGCAGCGCGGCGGCACGCTGTCGGGCGGCGAGCAGCAGATGCTGGCGATCGCCCGCGCCCTGATGAGCCGGCCCCGGCTGCTGTTGCTGGACGAACCCTCTTTGGGACTGGCGCCGCTGGTGGTGCGGCAGATTTTCGGCGCCATCCGCGACCTGAACCGGCAGACCGGGCTCACCGTTCTGCTCGTCGAGCAGAACGCGTTTCAGGCACTGCGTCTGGCCCATCGCGGCTACGTCCTCGTCAACGGGTCCGTCACCATGGCGGGAACCGGCGCGGAACTGCTGGCGCGTCCGGAAATCCGGGCGGCGTATCTCGAAGGTGGGAGCTGAAAGACAGCCAGCGACGCTGCCGGGGTGCCATCACGACGCGGTGGGTCCGCACCATCCCGGCAAATAATCCGCGTCCTCGCCCTTGGCTAATAGCAGCGCCCGTTCCACCGCCCCCGCGAAGTCCCGCGCGACGTCTTTGCGCTTCATCCGGCGGCGCAGGAAATCCGCCCACAGGAACTCGCTGAATGGCGTCGTCTCCTTGGCGCAGCCGCCAGCGCGCCGCAAGGCGCCCGCCAGCGAGCGGAACGGGTCGTCGATCAGCGCCGCCACGGATTTCGGGATAGCTTCATGGCCGCGCCGCTTTCCCTGGTCGTCGTACGGGTGCACCCAACTCTGGTTGTCGAGCACGAACCAGAAGGAATCAGCCTCAAGCCGCGCCAGGTTCGCGACCACGGTGACGAGCACGTGCTCGACCTTTTCCTCGTACAGCGCGCGGGCCAGGTGGTGATGGTCGATGACGTAGTGCCGGTCCTTCGGCCCCAGGATCACCGGGATCATGTGCCGTCCGAGGAAGTCCGAGGCCTTGTCCACGCCTTTACTGCGCCATTCCTTCCGCTTCTCTTCGACCTCGTGCATTCCCACCGTGATCTGCGTCGGCCGCAGATCGGCGATGGCGACCGGGTGCAGAATGGGTTCGCGGACAGCTTCCAACGGATTCCTCCCTGTGCTGGCGGCTACGGCCCAACCCCCGTCTATCACATTCCCCCAGCAAACCTGACCCCTGCTATCAGGGATTGGGCCCGTGGCTTCCAGCCGTCATACTTGCTCACCGCGCCGCAGCCCGGGAATATCCGTCCGCATGTCCGTGACCACCGCCTCGCCGCCCCGACCCGCCGTCGTCACCGGAACCACCTTCTCGGTGCTGGTGGCTCTCAGCTTCTGCCACATGCTGAACGACATGGGGCAATCGCTGCTGCCGGCGATCTACCCGCTGCTCAAGGACAACTATCACCTCGATTTCGGCCAGGTCGGCCTGATCACGCTGACCTTGCAGATCACCGCCTCGATGCTGCAGCCGCTGGTCGGCATTTACACCGACCGCCGCCCGCAACCCTACTCGCTGTCGATCGGCATGTCGTTCACCCTGGTGGGCCTGCTGGTACTGTCGCGGGCCGGCAGTTTTCCCGTGCTGCTCGCCGGCGCGGGCTTGGTCGGCGCCGGGTCCAGCGTCTTCCACCCGGAGGCCTCGCGCATGGCGCGGCTGGCTTCGGGTGGGCGGCACGGACTGGCGCAATCGCTGTTCCAGCTCGGCGGCAACACCGGCGCCGCGCTCGGCCCGCTGGCGGCCGCCTTCGTGGTGCTGCCGCGCGGCCAGACCAGCCTGGCTTGGTTCTCGCTGGCCGCGCTGACCTCCATCATCGTGCTGGCCCGTGTCGGCGCCTGGTACCAACGCCGCCGCGCCGCCGCCGGCCCGCGCGCAATCGGCACCGAGCTGCCCACGCACTCGCGGCGGGTGGTGCGCAGGGGCATCGCCGTGCTGGCCACGCTGATGTTCTCGAAGACCCTCTATTCGACCAGCTTCGCCACTTTCTACATCTTTTACCTGATGCACCGCTTCGGCATCTCGGTGGGGGACGCACAGCTCTACCTGTTCATCTTCCTCGGCGCCTCGGCGGCGGGCACGATGGTGGGCGGGCCGGTGGGCGACAAGTTCGGCCGCCGCTACGTCATCTGGTTTTCCATCCTCGGCACCCTGCCCTTCGCGGTCGGGCTGCCCTATGTCGGGCTGTTCTGGACGGCGGTACTGACCATCCCGATCGGCCTGATCATCTCGTCGGCCAACTCGGCAATCCTGGTCTATGCGCAGGAGTTGGTGCCGGGCCGGGTCGGCATGGTATCCGGCATCTTCTTCGGCTTCTCCTTCGGCCTGGGCGGGCTGGGCGCGGCGGCGCTGGGCGAGCTTGCCGACTACACCTCGATCGGCCTGGTCTACGACGTCTGCGCCTGGCTGCCGATGCTCGGCCTGCTCACCTGGTTCCTGCCGGACATCGAGCGCGCCCGCCTCGCGGCGCGGCGCCGCGCGTAAGCAAACCAGGAAGTCCAGCGGCGGTCCTTTGCTTGCTTGGCCCAGGGCACGATCGGGGGCATGTTTGCTCATCGTATCGGGGAGCAGGGTGTGGTCAGCCGCCAGATCTATCGCGAGGCCATGGCGCGGGTCGGTGCCGCCGTGCATGTCGTCACCACGGCCGGGCCGGCCGGACGGCACGGCTTCACCGCCTCGGCGGTGGTCGGCGTGACCGATGATCCGCCCACCTTGCTGGTCTGCCAGAACCGTTCCAGCGACGCCAACCCCGCCTTCAAGACCAATGGCGTGCTGTGCGTGAACACGCTCGCCGCCGCACAGGAAAACCTGTCGCCGGTGTTCGCCGGCATGACGATGTGCGACATGGACGGCCGCTTCGCCGCCGCCGAGTGGAACACGCTGGCCACCGGCGCGCCGGTGCTGCGCGGCGCGCTGGTTTCGTTCGACTGCCGCATCGTCCAGGTGGTCGAGACCGGCAGCCATTCGGTGTTGTTCTGCGAGGTCGCCGCGATCGCCGCCGGCGAGAGTCACGAAGGGCTGATCTATTTCGGCCGCGGCTATCATCCGGTCCGGCTGAAAGATCCGGGCTGAGCGGACGAAAAAAGGCCCGGGGTAATGCCCCCGGGCCTTCCGTGCGCACAGCGCTGCGCGGCTTACATCTGGGAGTAGCTGCCCTTGTGCCAGATGTACATCGTGTAGTCGGAGTCGAGAATGTCGCCCTTCTTGTCGTAGCCGATCTTGCCCAGCACGCTATCCCACGGGCCGCCCGACTTCAGCATCGCCGCCACCTTCTTCGGATCGACGGTGCCGGCCTTGGCGGCCGCCTCGGCCCACACCTGGACGGCGGCGTAGGTGTAGAGAACGTAGCCCTCGGGATCGATGCCCTTGTCCTTGAATTCCTTCACCACGGCCGCCGCGGTCGGGCGGATGCGCGGGTCGGAGGGGAAGGTCATCAGCGTGCCTTCGCCGGTGTCACCGGTGATCTGCCAGTACTCGCTGGTCACCAGCGCGTCGCCGCCCATCACCGTGGCGTTCAGCCCCTGCTGCGTGGCCTGGCGCTTGATCAGCCCGATCTCGGTCTGGTAGCCGCCGATATAGATCAGGTTAACGCCGGCCTGCTTCAGGCGGCTGACAATCGCTGAATAGTCCTTCTCGCCCGGCGTATAAGCGGAATAAAGCGCTTCCGTCACGCCAGCCTTGTTCAGCGCCTTCTTGGTCTCGTCGGCGAGCCCTTTGCCGTAGGCCGAATTGTCATGCAGGATCGCGATCTTCTGACCCTTGTATTCCTTGGCAATATAGGCACCCGCCACGGCACCCTGCTGGTCGTCGCGCCCGCAGGTGCGGAACGTGTTCCAGCTCCCCTCGTCGGTGAACTTGGGGTTCGTCGAGGCCGGGGTGATCTGAAGAATCCCCTCGTCGGCATAGACCTTGCTGGCCGGAATCGAGCTGCTCGAGCAGAAATGCCCTGCCACGAACACCACTTTCTTGCTGGCGAACTCGTTGGCGACCGACACTGCCTGCTTGGGGTCGCAGGCGTCATCGCCGATGTTCAGCACCAGCTTCTGGCCGAGCACGCCGCCCTTGGCATTGATGTCCGCCACCGCCTGCTCGGCGCCTTCCCTCAGCTGCACGCCGAAGGTTGCGTTGCTGCCGGTGATCGGGCCGGCGGTCCCGATCTGGACATCGGCCCACGCCGGCGTCGCCGCCGCGAGGGCCAGTAAGGCAGCGCCGGCAAACACAGTCCTGCTGATCATGCGGTCGATCCCCCATAGGGTGCCAAGTGTTCCACCGCGCGCCACGCGCGGCTGGGTTGCAGCCTACGCGGTTCATTCGCCCCGCGTAAAGCCCTGTCCTGCCGCTTCCGGTTACAAGGAGGCGGGGTGGAGACGATTTGGCTCGCGCTCGGCGCCAAGATGGTGACGACCGCGGCAATCGTGGTGGTGGCTTGCCTCGTGGTCGAGCGCGCCGGTCTGCTGGTGGGGGCCATGGTGGCGACGCTGCCGATCACTGCTGGCCCGGCCTATGCGTTCCTGGCCGCCGAGCACGGCGCCGCCTTCATCGCCGCAAGTGCCCCGGCAAGTCTGGCCTCGCTCACCGCCAGCGCTGGTTTCGCCGTCGTCTATGGCGCGCTGGCCCGCACGCGCGGGCGCGCGCTCAGCACGCTCGGCGCGCTGGCGGTCTGGGGCACCATGGCAACCGCGTTGCGCACCTTCGCGCCCGGGCTGGGCGCGACCGCGCTCGCGGCGGTCGTGGTCTTTCCAGTCAGCTTTGGCATCGTCGCCCCGTGGCGTCACGCACCGGTGAGCGGACAGGTCCGTTCGTCGCGCTGGGACATTCCGGTGCGGGCCGGCGCGGCGATGCTGCTGGTTGGCGCAACCATTGTGGCTGGCCAGCTTCTCGGCCCGGGTGCGGCCGGGGAGCTGGCGCTGGCGCCGGTCGTTATGACCAGTCTCGCGGTGCTGCTGTACCCGCGCATCGGCGGCCCTGCCGCGGCGGCGATGATGGTCAACACGCTGCCGGGCCTGCTCGGCATGGCGCTGGCTGCGGTGGAAATGGCTCTCCTCGCCGTCCGCTTCGGCGCGACGCTGTCCCTCCTGCTGGCGCTGGCGATCTGCTTGGCCTGCAACGGCGGCGTGGTGGCGCTGGCCCGCGCCCGGCGACGGCGCGCCTGAACCGCTACTGCGCCTGCGCGCTCGCCGCGCTGCGGGTCGCGCCCACCCTCGCCGCCAGCGCCGCCGCCATGAATTCGTCCAGCGCGCCGTTCAGCACCGCGTCCGGGTTGCCCGTCTCCACCCCAGTCCGCAAATCCTTCACCAACTGGTACGGGGCCAGGACATAGCTGCGGATCTGGTGACCCCAGCCGATGTCCGTCTTGGCGTTCTCCTGCGCCGCCGTCACCGCCTCGCGCCGTTGCAATTCCTGCTCATACAGCCGCGCCTTCAGCATCCCCATCGCCGTCGCCCGGTTGCGATGCTGGCTGCGGTCCTCCTGGCAGGCCACCACGATGCCGCTCGGCACGTGGGTGATGCGGATAGCGCTTTCCGTCTTGTTGACGTGCTGCCCGCCGGCGCCCGAGGAGCGGTAGGTATCGATCTTCAGGTCGGCCTCGTTGATCTCGATGTGGATGCTGTCGTCCACCACCGGATAGACCCACACGCTGGCGAAGCTGGTCTGCCGCCGCGCCGCCGCGTCGAACGGGCTGATCCGCACCAGCCGGTGCACCCCCGCCTCGGTCTTCAGCCAGCCATAGGCGGTAGGCCCGCTGACCTGCAGCGTCACCGACTTGACGCCGGCCTGCTCGCCCTCGTTCTCGTCCAGCTTCTGCACCTTGTAGCCGCGCTGTTCGGCCCAGCGGATGTACATGCGCTCCAGCATCTCGGCCCAGTCCTGCGCCTCGGTGCCGCCGGCGCCGGCGTTGATCTCGATATAGGCGTCGTTGCCGTCGGCCTCGCCGGACAGTAGGCTTTCGATTTCCCGCCGCTTCGCCTCGGCGGCCATCGCGCGCAAACCAACTAGGCCGTCGGCCACCATGGCGGCATCGCCCTCCGCCTCGGCCATCGCGATCAGTTCCATGGCATCGCCGAGTTCGCGCTCCAGCCTGAGCACGTCCTCGATCAGCCCGGCCAGGCGATTGCGCTCGCGCATCACGCTTTGCGCGGCGGCGGCGTCCTTCCAGAGGTCGGGATCTTCGGCGCGGTTGTTCAGTTCGTCGAGGCGGGCGCTGGCGACATCCCAGTCAAAGATGCCTCCTCAGCAGCGCCACCGACTGCTTGATCTGCTCGTTGAGGGTATCGGCTTCGGCGGCCATTGTGCTTCCGGCTCCACGGCAAGGGGCAGCGTCAATACAATCCGCCCAGGCCGCTGTCGACCCCGGCAGCTTGCGGTGCCGGCGGCGGCGTGGCGGCGGACCCCGGCGCATCCGGCGAGGCGGCCACCACCGGCCCGGCGCCGATCGGGGCGGAGGCGCCCGGCACCTGAGTGGGCTTGAACGCGTCGGTCACGGTGCCCGAGCCCGAATCCCAGCTCGCCATAGTCACCCCCGGCGGCTGCGCGAAGGTCAGCTTCGGCCGGCTCTTCAGCGCCACCGCCATGAAGTCGTGCCAGATCGGCCCGGCGTCGGCCGCGCCGGTCTCGTTGTTGCCGAGCGTGGTCGGCGTGTCGTAGCCGAACCACACCACCGTCACCAGGTCGGGCGTGAAGCCGGCGAACCATGAATCCTGGAAGTCCTGGCTGGTGCCGGTCTTGCCGGCCAGTGCCCGCCCCAACCCCTGCCCGGCCCCCGCCCCGGTGCCGCGCGTCATCACGCCCTGCATCATGGTCACCAGCTGGAACGTGCTGGCGGGGTCGGCCAACTGCTTGCGGTCATCGGTCAGCACCGGCGGATGCTGCGGATCATCGCAGCCCTGGCAGGTCGGGCCGGGCGCGCGCCAGAGCACATTCCCGTCGGCATCCTGCACGCTGTCGATCAGCGTCGGCACCACCTCGCGCCCGCCAGCGGCCAGCCCCGCATAGGCACCGGCGTGGCGCAGCACCGTGGTTTCCACCGCCCCCAGCGCGGCCGGCAGCACCCGCGGCATGTCATCGAACTCGTGGAAAGCAATGGCGGTCTGCGCCACCGCTTCCATGCCCACCTGGCTGGCCACCCGCACGGTCACCAGGTTCAGCGACTGCTCCAGCGCGATGCGCAGCGGCACCGGCCCTTGGAAGTCCATTTCGAAATTATTCGGCCGCCACTTGCCCGCCGCCCCCTGGTCCAGCACGAACGGCGCGTCCAGGAAGCGCTGCGACGGCGATACCCCGCTCTCCAACGCCGTCAGGTAGACGAACGGCTTGAAGCTCGAGCCAGGCTGCCGGTTGGCCTGGGTCGCGCGGTTGAATTGCGAGAGCTCGAAACTCCAGCCGCCCGCCATTGCCAGCACCCGGCCCGTCCGCGGGTCCAGCGACACCAACGCGCCCTGCACCAGCGGGATCTGCCGCAGCAGCAGCCGCTCCGGCCGCGCCGGCGTACGGCCTTGCGCCGGGGTAGCCGGCGCCACGTCCGTCATCACCACGTCGCCCGGCTTCACCACGTCGCCGATGCGCCGCGGCGCCGGGCCGAGCGTGGTCCCGGGCGGCGGCGCCGACGCACCGGACGGCACCTGGACCGGCCGCGCCCAATCGAGATCGGACAGCAGCATCGGCAGTATCCGCGGATTTGTTCCGGTGCCGCGCTCGAGCACCCCGAGTTTCGCCTCGCTATCGGTCGACTCCAGCACGACCGCCAGCCGCCAGTCCGCCAACATGCCGGGGGGCCGCGCCACCTGGCCGAGCTGGTTCGCCCAGTTCGTGCGCAACGCCGGCCCGGCGGCCAGCCGCGTCACCGGCCCGCGCCAGCCGCCGCGACGCCGGTCGTAGCGCATCAACCCGTCATGCAACGCGCGATCGGCGGCAGCCTGCAACTCGGGATCGAGCGAGGTGCGCACCACCAGTCCGCCCTGTGTGGTCTCGTCGGCGCCGAACTGGTCGACCAGATGGCGGCGCACCTCCTCGGCGAAATAGTCGGCGCCGGTCACCATGTCGGGCCGGCGGAACTGCGCCGGGGCGACCGGCTGCGCCTTGGCCGCCGCCGCCTGCTCGGCGGTGATGGCGTGATCCTCCGCCATGCGGTCCAGCACCCAGTCGCGCCGCCCCTTCGCCGCGTCGGCGAAGCGGAACGGGTTATAGTTGTTCGGCGCCTTCGGCAGCGCCGCCAGGAAGGCGGCCTCCGGCAGCGTTAGTTCGTCCAGCGACTTGTTGAAATAGGCCTGCGCCGCCGCCGCCACGCCATAGGATTGCAGCCCCAGGTAGATCTCGTTCAGGTAGAGCTCGAGGATGCGCTCCTTGCTGAGCGTGTCGTCCAACCGGATCGCCAGGATCGCTTCCCGCGCCTTGCGCGCCAGCGACACCTCGTTGCTACCGAGCAGGATGTTCTTGGCCACCTGCTGGGTGATGGTGGACGCGCCGACGGGCCGGCGACCCTGGCCGTAGTTCAGCATGTCGGTGACCGCGGCGCGCGCGATCGCCAGCGGATCGACGCCGCGGTGGAGGAAGAAATTCTGGTCCTCGGCGGACACGAAGGCCCGCTTCACGACGTCGGGAATGGCGGCATAGGGGACGAAAATGCGCCGCTCGGTCGCCAGTTCCGACAGCAGCCGCCCATCGCCGGCATAGACCCGGCTCATCACCAGCGGCTCGTAATGGCGCAGCCCCTCGACATCCGGCAGATCCGCCGAGAAACGCTCATAGGCCACATAGCCGCCCACCGCCGCCACGCCGCCGCCCAGCACGGCCAACCCGGCCAGCAGGCCAACCACGCGGCCCAGCCAACGCCACCGCCGGCGCGGTCCCTGCTTACGCGTCCCCCGCGGCGGCTTCCGCCCGGTTGCAGAAGGTGCGAGCTTCTCGCCCGCCGTCAACGGTTCGGTCATGCCGGTTCGCTACACCCGTATCGTATCGCGGCAAAACGCTGCCGCGGTCATCCCGCCATGCGTCGCGCCGTCGGCGTGCCGCCGGGCCCGTTGCTAAAATAGGCATCGACAGCCCGTTTCATAGCCGCCGCCACGCGAACGCGATGATCCGGACGGCGCAACGCCGCCTCGTCCGCCTGGTTCGACATGAATCCCATTTCCACCAGCACGCTCGGGATGTCGGCCGCCTTCAGCACCACGAATCCGGCATGGCGGCACGGGTTGCCCAGTAGCGGCGTGTCGCGGTGCAGCTCCGCCACCACGCTGTTCGCCATCCGCGCCGACCCCTGCCGCGTCTCCTGGCGCACCAGGCTGGCCAGGATGCGCGCCACGTCCGGCGGGGTATCGTGGAAGGCCGTCGCACCGAAACGGTCGGCGGCGTTCTCCCGTGCCGCCAGCGCCGCGGTCTGGGCATCCGAGGCATTGCCGAGGGTGTAAACGCTGGCGCCATGCACCCGGGGATCGTGCATGGCGTCGGCATGCATGGACACGAACAGGGCGGCGCCGCGCTTCTGGGCGATGTCGACCCGCTCCTCCAGCGGGATGAACACGTCGTGCGTCCGGGTCAGCCCCACCCGGTAGCGCCCCGACGCCTCGAGCTGCCGGCGCAGCTCCAGCGCCGCGGCCAGGGCGACATATTTCTCGTAGGTGCCGGAGATGCCGATCGCGCCGGGGTCCTTGCCGCCGTGGCCGGGGTCGAGCACCACCAGCGGCAGCGTTCGCGGCGGCGGCCGGGTGACGCGCAACGGCGCCGACCAGGCCGCGGTGGGCAACAGGAAGCTGACGCAAAGGCCGTGGCCAAGCAGGAATCGACGCGTGAACACCTGATTCTGTCCCCGTTGCCGTGCCCGAAGCGGTCCATACCCACGTTAGCGGGTGCTTTTACCACACCACATCCGCTTTCGCACCTTCGGCATTGATCCAGGCCGATTCATGGCGCGAAAGGGGCGGCCGGGCGGCGGCAGGCCGGGGCTACGGCTGCGCGCTGGCCTTGCGCCCCCGGAACAGCCCCGCCAGCGCCGAGCGGACCGATTCCATCTGCAGCACGATCGTCAACGTGATGGCGCAGAACAGCATGATCGAGATGGGGCGGGTGAAGAAGGGCAGCAGGCTGCCATCGGACAGCACCAGGCCACGGCGCAGGCTTTTGTCCAGCAGCGGCCCCAGCACCAGGCCCAGCACGAACGGCGCCATTTGATAGCCGCGCCGGCGCAGGAAGAAGGCAATCACGCCGATCACCGCCATGGCGTAGATGTCGAACAGCCGCGAGGCGGTGGCGAAGGCGCCGATGTTGCAGAGCAGGAAGATGATCGGCATCAGCACCGCACGCGGCACCCGCAGCACGTGCAGCAGCGGCCGCACCAGGAACAGACCGAACACCAGGATGGAGCACATCGCCAGCGACGTCATCGCCACCACGTCGAGGATGAAGAGCGGGTGGTCGATCGCCAGCATCGGGCCGGGCTGGATGCCGTGGATGATGATGGCCGCCATCAGCACCGCCGACGGCGCCGAGCCCGGGACTCCCAGCGAGAGCATCGGGATCATGTGGCCGGGGATCGAGGACATGTCGCCGGTCTCGGCGGCCATCAGGGCGTCGATCGATCCGTGGCCGAACTGGTCCTTCTCCTTGCTGAACATCCGCGCCGCCGCATAGGAAATCCATGCCCCGGCGTCCTCGCCGACACCGGGCAGCAGCCCGGTGAGAACGCCGAGCGCGCCCGAACGCAGCGAGGTCTGCCAGTAATGGATCACTTCGCGGAAGCGCGGCAGCACCGAATCCTTCAGGTCCACGATCTGCCCGACGGGGTTGGCGAGCGTGGTCAGGATCTCGGAAAACCCGAAAGCGCCGACCAGGGCCGGGATGATGGCGATGCCGCCAGCAAGCTCATCGATACCGAAGGTGAAGCGGTCGTGGGCATAGAGCCCGTCCTGGCCGATCTGGGCCACGAACAGGCCGAGCATGCCCATCAGCCAGCCCTTGATCGGGTCGTTGCCGACCAGGCGGCCGGACATGGTGACGCCGAACAGGGCCAGCCAGAAGAATTCGTAGGAGCCGAAGGATAGCGCGACGCGCGCCAGAACCGGGGTGAGCAGAGCCAGGCAGATCACTCCGAACAGCACGCCGCTGAACGCGCCCGAGGTGGCGAGGCCGATGGCACGGCCGGCCTCGCCGCGCAGCGCCAGCGCGTGGCCGTCGGCACAGGAGGCGGCGTTGGCGGCGGTGCCGGGAATGTTCAGCAGGATCGCCGAGCGGGAACCACCGTAGAGCGTGCCGACATAGGAGCAGACCAACACCAGGATGGCGTCGTTAGCCGGCATCCGGACGGTCAGCGTGGTCAGCAGCGCGATGCACAGCGTCGCCGACAGCCCCGGCAGGCAGCCGACGAAGATGCCGCAGAGCGCCCCGCCGAGGCCGAAGACGACCGAGGGAAAGCTGAAGACAGCGTAATAGGCGTGGGCCAAGTTGGAGAGGCCGCTGAACATGGAGCCTCCGGCGCTCAGGGAAGATGGACGAGGAAGAAGCGTTCGAATACCAGGGTCGCGATGACCCCGGCGCTGATGCCCATCAGCAGGGCGAAGCCGATGGCGCGGGCATCGAGCTTGCGCCCGGCTTCCTGGCGCTGCGGGTGCTGCAATACCAGGATCGCGGTGGTGACGAAGATCGCCGAGGCGAGCCAGAACGGCAGGCTGAAGCCGAACACCCAGTAGAACAGGCCCCGCCCGACCAGCACGAAGCTGTAGGTCAGGCAGAGCCCCAGCACCGCCGCCAGCCGGCCGGCCTGCAACCGGTAGCGGCGCTGCGCGGCTTCCTCGGCCGACACCGGGATCGGCGCGCGCCTGAGCGCCACCGAGCTGCCGAACAGGATCATGACGAGGCCGAGCAGGCCGGGCAGCACGCCGGGGGCGGCGTAGATCGGCACGCCCTGCTCTGCCAGCCGGTCCATCGCCAGTGACATGCCGAGGATGAGCGCGCCGAAAATGACCCAGGCAAGGCCTTCCCAGCGGTCGGTGTGGTCTGCCGGCGCCGGCGGCGTGCCGGCGCCGGGTGCGGTCTCCCGCGGTTCGACTTGCCCGGTCACGGCGCCGGGATACCCACGGTGTCCGGCTTCACCTTGGCCTGACCGGTGTTGAAGAGCATCCAGGCGTTGAACTGCACCGCCGGGAAGACCAGCTTCTGCGCCTCTTCGCCGTAGACCGGCACGAACAGGGCGCCGTGGCTGGTGGCGTATTTCTTCATCACCTCGCTGCTGGCGATGGTCGTGGCCCAGATATGGTTCATCGTGGCCACCACCTCGTCGGGCACGCCCTTGGGAATGAAGATGCCGAAGGAATTGGCCGGAGCGGTGAAGCCCGGGATGGAATCAGACAGGGCCGGGATGACGCCGTAGCCGTCGAGTTGCAGTGGCTTGTCGCCGATCGCCGCCAGCGGGATCAGCTTGCCGGCGCGGATCATGTCCGCTTCCTCGCTGGCGAGCTGGGTGGTGCAATCCGTCTCGCCCTGCACGGTGGCGATTACCGCCGGCGCACCGCCGTCGTACTTGACGCGGCGGAAGGTGACATTGGCCGCCTTGGCGATCTGATCCATGCCCGAGGTGCTGCCGGCAACCGCGCAGGAAACGCTGTTCGGCTTGGCCGCCATGGCGGCGATGATGTCCTTGACCGACTTGTACGGCGAGCCAGCCGGCACCGCGAGCACCCAGACGTTGCCGATGCTGAGGTAGAGGTTCCAGTCGGTGATCCGGGCCTTGCCGGTGCCCAGCGTCTCATAGGAGCCGAGATCCTGCGCCGCCCCGGCGGTCCAGGTGTAGCCGTCGCGCACCGCCGAGAGGCAGGAGTTGGTGCCGATGGCGCCCGAGGCACCGGGCTGGTTGATGATGACGATGGTCTGGCCGAGTGGCTTCTCAAGCTCCAGCGCCGCTTGGCGGGTGACCTGGTCGGTGGCGCCGCCGGCGGCCCAGGGAACGATCAGGTTGATCGGCCGTGCCGGCTTCCAGGTCGCGCCCTGAGCGTGGGCGCGTAACGCCGTGCCGCCGAGCAGTCCCGCCGCGAGGCCAAGTACCGAGCGCCGGCCTGGCAGGAAGCATTTCTCAGCATGTTCCATGACGCTCTCCACGTGGTTTTCCAGTCGGTTTGTTGCCGCGAGCCGGCGCGGCGCTCACAGGCTGATCCGCCGTCCTTCCTCGGCGGACCAGTAGCCGGCGTAGGTGACCCGGATAGCCTCACGGGCGAGATCGACCCCGGCGAGCGGCTCGCGCCCGAGGGTCACGCATTCCATGAAGTCCTGGATCTCGCCAGTGAAGCCGAAGTTCGCGTCGACGTCCACGCAGACGAATTGCCAGCCGGTCTTGCGGTCCACCTTCTCGGCGACGTGGACCTCGGCCAGCCGGGATTCGTCGGTCAGGTAGCTGACCACGTGGTTGTTGCGGGTGATGTTGGCGAACACCGCGCCGCCGGTGGTGTGGGTTTCCATCACGATGCGCGAGCCGCCCAGGACCATGTCGCCGGCGAAGACGGTCGCCTTGGTGGCGTCCGAGAAGGTCAGGTTCAGCATCGCCCAGTCTTCCACATCGACCGGGCGGGCCTGGATGTAGCGGCGCTGCTGGTCGGTGAGGTTCGCGGTCAGGTTGCCGACGTCGCAGGTGACATCGGTGACGGTGACGGTCTCGCCGCACGCCGCGGCCTGCACGCCCTTGAGGTGGAGCACGGCGGCAATCGGGTGACAGCCCTGACGGATCAGCGCCCCGCCGCCGGACAGCGACCAGTTGGCGGCGTGCGCGGCGTGCGAGCCGCTGTGGCTCTCCTCGGCCTTCAGGAACAGCACCTTGTCCTGGGTCGCGCGCAGGATTTCCGCCGTCTTCGCGATCCCCGGCATGTAGACCCAGTCCTCGGCGTAGCAGAACAGCCGGCCGCTGGCGCGGATCGCCGCGCAGGTCTCCTCCATCTCCGCCATCGCCCGCTGGTACATCACCGCCTTCGGCACGTACTTGCCGATCGGCGCGCGGTCGTCGGGGTGGCCGAAATAGCCGGTGAACGGCTTTTCGCAGATGACGTGCTTGCCGGCCCGCATGCAGGCGACGATCATTTCCGCGTGCAGCGCCGGCGGGGTGCAGATGTCGATGACGTCGATCGTGGGGTCGTTGAGCAGGCTGCGCCAGTCGCGCCCGCTGTCGGGAATGGCGAAGCGCCGCGCGAAGTCGGCGACGTCGGCGTCGACCGAGATCACGCGGCACACCTGAACGTCGATGCCGTAGACGCGGCGGTACGCCTGCATGTGCACAGCCGCAATGAAACCGCTGCCGATCAGCCCGACGTTCACTTTCTTCATTACGCCACCTTCGTTCGTCTCATTGCGTCCGAAACGCCGCCTCGTCAAGAAAACGGGCCGCGGGCGGGCGGGCACCGCGTCGCGGCCGGGAACCCCGGTCGCAACGCGGCAATGGACCCGCGCCGGTGTGGCGCGGGTCCCGCCTGGTCAGGGCGCAGGAATGCCGACCGTGTCCGGCTTCACCTTGGCCTGCCCGGTGTTGAACAGCATCCAGGCATTCGCCTGCACCGCCGGGAAGGCCGCCTTCTGCGCCGCGTCGCCGTCGACCGGAGCGAACAGAGCGCCGTGACTGACCGAGTATTTCCGCAGCGCGTCGCTGTTGGGGATGGTCGTGGTCCAGATCCGGTGCACGGTGGCGAGCACTTCGGGCGGCACGCCCTTCGGCAGGAAGATGCCGAAGTAGTTGATCGGCGCGGTGAAGCCGGGCAGCGTGTCGGACAGCGGCGGAATGGTGCCGTAGCCTTCCAGCTCCAGCGGCTTGTCGCTGAAGGTGAACAGCGGGGTCAGCTTCTTGGCGCGGATCATGTCCGCTTCCTCGCTGGCGAGCTGGCTGGTGGAATCGGCCTCGCCCGACACGACGGCGATCACCGCCGGGGTGCCGCCGTCGTAGGTGACGTGGCGATAGGTGACGCCCGCCGCCTTGGCCAGCATGTCCATCGCCGCGTGGCCGCCGGAGGTGACGCCGGCGGTGGAGACCGAGATCGCGCCCGGGTGCGCCTTCAGGCCGGCGATGTAGTCCTTCGCCGTCTTGTACGGCGAACCGGCGTTGACGCTGAGCACCGACACGTTGGCGATGCTGAGGTAGAGGTTCCAGTCCTTGATGCCGGCCTTCACCGTGCCGAGGGTCTCGTAGGCGCCGAGATCCTGCGCCGCCCCGGCGGTCCAGGTGTAGCCGTCACGCGCGGCGGTCAGGCAGCTGTTGGTGCCGATGGCCCCGGACGCGCCGGCTTGGTTGATGATGACGATGGTCTGGCCGAGCGGCTTCTCCAGCTCGGAGGCGACGACGCGGGTGACCGAGTCGGTCGAACCGCCGGCGGCCCAGGGCACGATCAGGTTGACCGGCCGGGTCGGCTTCCACTCAGCGCCCTGCGCATGCGCGCGCAGCGACGCGGTGCCCAGCAATCCCGCCGCGAGGCCGAGCACTGTGCGACGGCCGGGCTGGAAGCGTGACGTTCCTTGTTGCATGGCATTCTCCACGTGGCGTTTCTGTTCGTTCTGTCGTCATGCCGCGGAATTTCCCGGTGCATCGGACGACCGATGCAAACGGCCCGCAGTGCTCAAAGGCTGATCCGGCGCCCCTCCTCGGCCGCCCAATAGCCCGCGTAGTGGACCTGGATCGCCTCGTAGGCGAGATCGACGCCGGCGAGCGGTTCGCGTCCCAGGGTCGCACATTCCATGAAGTCCTGGATCTCCCCGGTGTAGCCGCGGATCGCTTCCTCATCCACGCAGACGAACTGCCAGCCGGTTTTGCGGTCCACTTTTTCGGTGATGTAGACGTTGTCCAGCCTGGAGTCGTCGGTCAGATAAGTGACGACGTGGTTGTTGGGGGCGATGTTGGCGAACACCGCGCCGCCGGTGGTGTAGGTCTCCACCAGGTTGCGCACGCCGCCCATGACCATGTCGCCGGCGAAGACCGTCGCCTTGGTGGCGTCCGAGAAGGTCAGGCTCAGCATGCCCCAGTCCTCGACGTCGACCGGGTGGGCCTGGATGTAGCGGCGCTGCTGGTCTGTCAGGTTCGCGGTCAGGTTGCCGACGTCGCAGGTGACATCGGTGACGCTGATGCGTTCGCCGCGCGCCGCGGCTTCCACCCGCTTGAGGTGGAGCACGGCGGAAAGCGGATGGCAGCCCTGGCGGATCAGCGCCCCGCCGCCGGACAGCGACCAGTTCGCGGCATGCGTGGCGTGCGAGCCGCTGTGGCTCTCCTCGGCCTTCATGAACAGGATCTTGTCCTGGGTCGCGCGCAGGATTTCCGCCGTCTTGACCACCGCCGGCGCGTACACCCAGTCCTCGGCGTAGAGGAACAGCCGGCCACTGGCGCGGATGGCCTTACAGGTCTCCTCCATCTCCGCCATCACCCGTTGGTACATCACCCCCTTCGGCACGTGTTTGCCGATCGGCGCGCGGTCGCCGGAGTGGCCGAAATAGCCGGTGAACGGCTTCTCGCAGATCACGTGCTTGCCGGCCTGCATGCAGGCGACAACCATTTGCGCGTGCAGCGCCGGCGGGGTGCAGATATCGATCACGTCGATATCCGGGTCATTGAGCAGGCCGTGCCAATCGCTCGCGGTGTTGGCAATGCCGAACCGCCGCGCGAAGTCGGCCACGTCGGCGTCGAGCGAGACCACCGTGCGCACTTCGACGTTGATGCCATAGACGCGGCGATAGGCATGCATGTGCAGCACGGCGATAAAGCCGCTGCCGATCAAACCGATCCTTACCGTCTTCATGGGGTCACCTCAGCCGCTTCAATGCGCCCGAAACGCGGCGCCGTCCAGAATCCCGCTCGCGGGATTGTTATCGGATCGCCGCGGCCGGCGCGAGCACCCAGGGCTTCGTCCTTGCGGCGCGGTCGGGTTTGCTTCATGGTCGCCACACGCTCCGGTGGTATGCCCGGGGGGCTTACGATGCCCCATGGGAGCCAGATCCGTGGCGGTGTCCGTTCCGGCCAGAACCTGTCAGCCGATCCGGCGCCTGCCCACGGCCATGCCGCTGTCCGTGCCGTCGTGGCCTTGTGCCGGCCTGATGCATCGCGCATCGCGGGCCGCGCCTGGTCCGGCGCAGGGTGTTGCCCGCGTGGCAGCAGACGTACTGATTCACCGGGGCCGTGCGCGCCAATGCGCTCCGCCCGCAGACACAGAGGACCCGATTGTCCGCCGCACAGCCGCTTGAGACCGCCGGAACCGACGCCGAAGGGCGCGATTCCGGCCGTCGCGCCCGCCTAGTCCGGGTGACGACGGGTGCGGCCGAGCCGGCAGCGGCGGTCCGTCTCCTCACGATTTTACCCGTCCCTTCTGGTCTGCGGTCCGGCCCCCTCCCTTCACCTGACGCCTGCCCAGCCCCTCGCAACCGAGGGCGTGCGGCGCATCGGAGTTCCGGACCGAATGACGAAACGCATGCTGATCGACGCCACCCACGCGGAAGAAACCCGCGTGGTGGTGCTGGACGGTAACCGCCTCGAGGATTTCGACGTCGAGACAGCGACCAAGAAGCAGCTCAAAGGCAACATCTACCTCGCCAGAATCGTCCGCGTGGAGCCCAGCCTCCAGGCCGCTTTTGTGGAATACGGCGGGGGCCGGCACGGTTTCCTGGCCTTCAGCGAGATCCATCCCGACTACTACCAGATCCCGGTCGCTGACCGGCAGCGGCTGCTTGCCCTGCAGGCCGAGGAGGCGCGCGAGAACGAGGCCGAGGACGACGACGAGGCCGCCGCACCGGCCCGGCGGGAGGCGCCGGTGGCCGCCGACGAGGACAGCGACGCGCCCGCCCCCGAGGCGCCGCCGCCCGAGCCGGCCACCGCCTTCGAGGCCGAGCCGCCGCCGGCCGCCGAGCCGGCCGCCCTGGATGCGGCGGACGCCGTCGCGCCGGAACCACCGCCGCCGGCCGAATCCGCCCCTGCCGAGCCGGCCGCGCCGGAACCCGCCGCCCAGCCCGCCGCCATTCCGCCCCAGGTAGCCTACGCCGAGGCCGAACCTGACGCCGCCGTCGCCATTCCCGCCGAGTTGGCCGACGCCGAGGCCGATGCCGGTGCTCCCGCCGTCCCCGAGGAGGCGGATGCCGCGGATGAGCCGGACGAGGACAGCGACCAGCCGCCGCCCGAAACCATCGGCGGCGAGTCCGATACCACCGACGAGGTGCGCTCTCGCCGCACCGCCCGTTTCATGCGCAACTACCGCATCCAGGAGGTGATCAAACGCCGCCAGATCATGCTGGTGCAGGTGGTGAAGGAGGAGCGCGGCACCAAAGGCGCGGCGCTGACCAGCTACATCTCGCTGGCCGGCCGTTTCTGCGTGCTGATGCCCAACTCACCGCGCGGCGGCGGCATCTCGCGCAAGATCACCTCGGCCGCCGACCGCCGGCGGCTGAAGGAGATCACCGCCGAGCTGGAAATCCCGCAAGGCATGGGGCTGATCGTCCGCACCGCCGGGGCCAACCGGCCGAAAGCCGAGATCCGGCGTGACTGCGAATACCTGATGCGGCTGTGGGACGACATCCGCGAGCAAACGCTGCGCTCGGTCGCGCCGGCGCAGATCTACGAGGAAGCCAGCCTGATCAAGCGCACCATCCGCGACGTCTACTCGCGCGACATCGACGAGATCACCGTCGACGGCGAGGCGGGCTGGCACGCC
>Ga0181529_10002451_pt1 | contig 22224 bp, 16 predicted proteins | sample PEATcosm2014_Bin_36_FD_119763 | JGI IMG/M metagenome (GOLD analysis project Ga0181529, IMG submission 119763) | Peatland microbial communities from MTU Mesocosm Facility, Houghton, MI, USA - PEATcosm2014_Bin10_30_metaG | ecosystem: Environmental > Terrestrial > Soil > Wetlands > Peat | place... | reverse complement strand
GCGGGAACGCGGGGTTCACGATCACCAAGCCGCCGGTTGGCAATCAGAATGTTGTCATTGGCTACGCGCAGCAAACCAACTACGCCGCAGCCACGCCACAGACTGAAAACTTCACGGTCACGGCAGCTCCGGTGCAGGTCTCGCTCACTCCTTCCACCTGGTACACGACGGTGGGCACCAACATCACCTTCTCCGCGGCCGTTACATCGTGGAGTGCGGGCGCGCCCAATGACACTGGTGCGGTCTCCTTCTACGACGGCGCGACGCTTCTGGCGACGGTTCCCGTCAACGGCAGCGGCCAAGCCAGCTACTCGACATCGTCATTGAAGGCAGGCTCGCAGACGATCACAGCAACGTACTCAGGAGGAGCCAACTACGCAACCGGGTCGAGCAGCGTAACCATCACGCTCGTTCCCTAGGGCGTTTTCGATGCACGAATTCGCGCCTCCGGGATTGTTTATGGATCCTGCGCCTGCAATCCCGGGAGCGCGGCAAGACCGGCACGCGCGGCGGCTCGCCCGGCCGGGCGTTAGGATAATGAGCGGAGGCAGGTCCCAATGCTCATTGTTCATGTGCACGTGCACGTCAAGCCCGAATCGATAGAGGAGTTCAGGCAAGCCACTCTCGAGAACGCCCGAGCGAGCGTGCAAGAGCCCGGCATCGCACGCTTTGACGTAATGCAGCTTGAGGACGATGCGACTCGGTTTGTGCTCACCGAGGTCTACCGCACCCCAGAAGCGCCGGCCGCACACAGGGAGACCGGGCACTACGCGAAGTGGCGCGATGCGGTGGCGCCCATGATGGCCGAGCCACGCGAAAGAGCGCAATACAAGGCCGTCTTTCCCGATCCCGAGGGCTGGTAGCACGATGCGCTTCGAGTTCGCGACCGCAACGCGCATTGTCTTCGGCGAAGGCACGGCTGCCACCCTGCCCGATCTGGCGCGTAGCTTCGGCGTCCGCCCGCTGGTAGTCACTGGCGCATCGCCCGAGCGCGCGGCGTGGCTTGTTTCGGCGCTGGAGGCCGAGACTTTCAGTACGACCGGCGAACCCACGGTCGAACTGGTGCGCGCGGGGGCGCAGCGCGTGCAAGATGCCGGCTGCGATGTGATTCTCGCGATGGGCGGGGGCAGCGCCATCGACGCGGGCAAGGCCATTGCCGCCATCGCCACCAACGGTGGCGAGCCGCTGGAGTTCCTTGAGGTAGTGGGGAGCGGGCGCGCGATCACGGTGCAGCCGCTACCGTTCATTGCCGTGCCGACCACCGCCGGCACGGGCAGCGAAGTGACGCGCAATGCCGTGCTGGGATCGGCGGAGCACGGCGTGAAAGCCAGCTTGCGCAGCCCCATGATGCTGCCGCGGGTCGCGCTGGTGGATCCCGAGCTCACGTACGGGCTGCCGCCTGCGGTCACCGCACAAACCGGTCTGGATGCTCTGACGCAGCTGATCGAGCCGTATGTCAGTGTGCGCGCCAATCCACTCGCAGATGCAATATGTGTGGAGGGGATGAGGCGCGTGGCCGAGGCGTTGCGTCGCGCGTACCACGATGGCGGCGATAAAGAGGCGCGCCGCGATATGGCGCAGGCAAGCCTGTTCGGTGGCTTGGCGCTCGCCAACGCCGGACTGGGCGTGGTGCACGGCTTCGCGGCTCCGCTTGGTGGCCAGTGGAAGGCGCCGCACGGAGCGCTCTGCGCGGCACTGCTTCCGCACGGCATGGCAGCCAATGTTGCCGCGCTGCGAGCGCGCGCGCCTCAAAATCCGGCATTGGAGCGCTATGCCACGATCGCACGTCTGCTGACCGGCTGGCGTGAAGCCAGCGCGGAGGAAGGCATCGACTGGGTACGCGCGCTTTGCGCCGAGCTCAACATTCCCGGGCTGCGCGCCTGGGGAGTCGCGGAATTCGACTTTCCCGCTGTCGTGCAGAAGGCGGCCCGCGCCAGCAGCATGCAGGCCAATGCGCTGCCCCTCACAAACGAAGAGTTGCTCGCGGTGCTCACGGCCGCGCAGTAAATGCCGGAAGTGCGCAAACATTCCCGCGCCGGATTCAGATACCGCGCGGATAATGGCCGATAGGGAGTTCGATCGATGAAAGCATTGGTCAAGAGCAAAGCCGAGCGCGGTCTATGGCTCGAAGACATCGCCGAACCGGAAGTCGGCATCAACGATGTGCTTGTGCGCGTCCACTACACCGGCATCTGCGGCACCGACGTGCACATCTACGAGTGGGATGAGTGGGCGCAAAAGACTATCCCCGTGCCCATGGCCATTGGGCATGAATTCGTCGGCGAAGTGGTCACGGTGGGAGCGAATGTGAATGACTTCTTCGCAGGCAACATCGTGAGCGGGGAAGGGCACGTGGTGTGCGGCCGATGCCGGAATTGCCTTGCCGGGAGGCGGCATCTTTGCGCGTCGACGCGGGGCGTTGGCGTCAACCGGCCGGGGGCATTTGCCGAATTCATTGCGTTGCCCATGACCAACATCTGGAAGCACAGCGCTGGCGTCCCGGAAGAGGTCGCAGCGATCTTCGATCCTTTTGGCAACGCGGTACACACGGCGCTCTCGTTTCCGGTTCTGGGCGAGGATGTGCTGATTACGGGCGCGGGGCCGATTGGGCTCATGGCGATCCCGGTGGTGAAACACGCGGGTGCGCGGCACGTGGTGGTGACCGACCTGAACCCCAGGCGATTGGAGCTGGCGCGCAAGATGGGCGCGACCATGGCCGTGAATCCCAGCGAAACGCCACTTGCGGACGTGCAAAAGCAGCTGGGAATGGCGGAAGGCTTCGATGTGGGCCTTGAGATGTCGGGCAATGCGCAAGCCCTCCGCGACATGATCGCCAATATGAGTCATGGCGGCAAGATCGCCCTCCTGGGAATTCCTGCCAGAGAGATGCCGATGAACTGGCGAGAAGTGATCTTCAACATGCTGACGATCAAAGGCATTTACGGCCGCGAGATGTACGAGACCTGGTACAAGATGACGGTCATGCTGGAGTCGGGAGTCGATATCTCCGGCGTGATTACCCACCGCTTCCCCTGGAATGAGTACGAAGCGGGATTTGCCGCCATGCGTTCTGGCAATGCGGGCAAGGTGATTCTGGACTGGCGGAATGTGTAATAGGCCCAGGATTCTCCCGGCCGCGCGAACAAGAATTATCGTTGTCCGGTGAACTCGCCGTCCGTGCCCCTTTGCTTGATCCAATTCTCGGTGATCGATACCACCTTGATGGTTTGGCGGCGATAGGTAAAGGCAACGAGAATTTCTCCGTCGTGCGTTTGCAGGATGCTTGGGTAGGAGTATTCTTCGCGGCCGGGCTCTTTGGGGGTCTGCTCAGCAAGTCCGTAGCCGGGACGGCCTTCCTCAATGTCTCTCACATAAGGCCACGTGCTTCCGCCATCCAGGGAAAGCGCGACCGAAAGTGGCCTGCGCGAGCCGCCGCCAGTCGAACTCTTGCTGGAGTTATTGAATGCCATCACCACTTGGCCATCGTGCAATCGAAAAGCCTGAATCGACGCGTTATTGTTGGGCAGCATTGTCGCGATTGCCGGGCTCCAGGTGCATCCGTCCGATGAAGTGCTGCTATAAACAAAATCGCTCGCGCGGCTTCGGAAGAAGGCCAGCAGACGGCCGGGCGCGAGCGCGACGACGCTGGGTTGAATCTTCCCCTTACTCCCAGCCATAACGCATTCCTTCCAGGTCGCGCCGTGGTCGTTGCTGATCTCTGCTGCCGAATAATTCGTTTCGGAGCCCGCGCCGATTCCCGCGCTCGTGATGTACGACAACGGCAGCATCCACGTCCCATCTTTGAGGACCACCACGGGATGCCGGGTAAAAGCGCCCGGTTTTGCAAACAGGAGTGTTGGCTTGGTCCAGGTGACGCCGTTGTCTCTCGAGACCAGGTGCAGGACGTGCGCATTGGCTTCGCCGGCATCGGCTTCCTGCGTGCTGTGGTAAAGATCCAGGGTTCCGTCCGGCTCCTGAAACAGGACGGGGTTTTGATACGACGCACCCGCCTGCCGGTCGATCAGCATCGGGGATCCCCAGTTGCGCGATCCGTGAGGCCGTCGTGCCATCACGATCCCCACGTCTGAACTGCCTTCCCAGGTGCCGGAGAACCACACGCAGAGAACATCGCCATTCTTGAGGTCGAGCAAGTTGGCCGCGTGGGAACTGGGATAAAGGATGGGTAGGTAGGTTTCAGAAGCCTGCAGTTTGGCGTTGGGCCGCTCCACGCCATCGGCGAGCCGGGCAACCGAGGGATCGACAAGCGGCAACCGCGGGCCCGCTTTTTGCGCGGGCGCAATTCCGCTAACCGCTAGGATCGGCAGAAGCAGCAATCCACGCAACAGCGCGCAATGTCTGGTCATGGTGACTCGCCGGAAACTGCTTCAGGAACCGGCAAAAGTCGCCGCCGCGTCCTTTTCGCTATCAAAGACCTCAAAGAGATCGAGGACACCCACCATTTTGAGCATTTTGTTGACGAAAATGGCGGGTTTGACCAGTTTCACGGTCCCTCCGACCTTGGAGGATGTGCGCAGCGAGTTCACGATGGAACCGATACCCGATGAGTCCACAAAAGGTACGTCCTCGAGATCGAGAATGAGAAAAATATGGCCGCTGGAGAGCGCGTTGAGAAAGGCGCTTTCAAATTGGCTTACCGCCTCGCCGCTCACGAGCTTGCCCTTCAATTTCAGGGTGCAGACGTTTCCGTTCTGTTTGATGTCCAAATCCACGAGAAATCCCTCGGCCAAATTCCACTTTACTGCGGAAGTCCGGCTTGTTAAGCTCGTGACAATCTTCGCGTTGATGCAAACCCTTGTCAAGCGGGGTGGGGGGGTCAGGTAAGATTCCCGAATTGACAAGTCCCCGGCCCGGCACACCGAATGTAGACGTTGGGCCCGTTTTCGCGACGCGCCAGATGCAGTTCGCAGCGACAGATTTCAGGGTACCGGCACGAGAGGTTACGCTTCATCGTTCCCCTTTTTCATCAGAAACGATTGCCGGCAAAGCGGTATCTGCGCCAATGGTTTCGAATGCCGCCGTGGAGCGGTCATTTGCAGTACACGACACCTTGAACGAATGTTTCCGGAGAAACCACGCCAATGGATGACGTGAAAACCGCGACACCCTCCGTAAACGAGGTTGCCATCGAGACGGCGGCGCAGCTGTTGAGCGCCTTCGATAGTGCATCCCGGGCAACCATGATCGCCTCTGCCGTTGCCAGCCTGATCCCCGACAGCGCCTGTATTATCCATCTCTATCAACCGCAATATGATCCTGCACTGTGGACGATCGCGGGCATGGCGGGAGAAGTTTCGATCGTCGAGGCGCAACACGCGGGCAGCTGGCTGTTTGCGATCCCGGATGAGTATCCTGCCGATGGGCAGATCTACGACAAGACCCGCCTGAGCCGCGAAGACTATGCGCATTTCAATGCGTCGCGTTCGGTGGGGGCCATTGCGTACCTGGCTGTCGAGCAGGATGGGCGATTGGCAGCCGTTCTCGAGATCGTCGTTTTTTCCGGAACCATCAAGCAGAAGCAGCTAAAAGACCTTGCCCCCATTGTGCGGCTGGTAGCGCCCGCGCTTCTCTCCGGCGAGCAGTTCGATCAGCAGCGGCAAACGCTGCTGGATTCCGTGCACCGCATGTCGCAGATGTACGACCTGGAGAAATCGCTGAACGCGACGCTGGAACTGGACGCGGTAATTGCCATGATTCCCTCAAAGGCGATCGCAATGCTGCCGTGCCAGGCGATCAATTTGTGGCTCTTCGACGGGCCGGAACTGCGGATGGTCGCAGGCGAGGGAACCGATGACACCGTGGAGTTGGGCTGGATCGAGACCCCGGGAAATGGCTACGTGGCCGATATGGCGGAGGAGGGCGAGCCGCTGCTGATCGACGACCCGGACGACGAACGACTGCAAGCGCGCAATGCGCGGCAGCCCGAAGGGAGCCAGTCCCCACCGGTGAGCAATGCGCTGCTGGTTCCTCTCATGCAGGACGAGGCTGAAGTCGGAGTTCTTGAAGCGATTAATCGCGAAGACCATCCCTTCGACGACGACGATCTGTTCCTGCTTTCCTCGATGGCCGAGACGGTTTCCAATGCTCTGAAAAACGCCAGCCTGATGTTGGCAGAGCGGAAGCTGGAGATCCTGAAGGTGCTGGTGCAGGTGAGTGCGGAGATCACCTCCACGCTGCGGCTGGACCGCCTGCTGCAGATCATCGTGAACAGCCCGCAAAGCGTGCTGCCCTACGAGCTGTGCGCCATTGCACTGGACAACCGCGGAAAGCTGCAATTGAAAGCGGTTTCGGGCTTGACAAGCCTGCCTCTGGGAGATGCGGCGGTGGAGCGCGTGAAGGCGCTGGTGCAATGGCTATCTTCGCAGCCTGACGCTTTGCAACTGCGGTGGCATGAAGCATCCGATGCGGATGAAAGCGAGAGCTTGCCGCCGGAGATCTTGCGCAATTTTGAAGCATCAGGCTATCGCGGGTTCTACTCGCTGCCGCTAAGCGACGATCAGAGCCGCGTGGGCGTGCTGATCTACGAGAGCACCGATCCGGACTTTCTGGATCCGGCGCAGATGGAGATGACGAAGATACTCGCCAGCCAGGCGACTGTGGCCATTCGCAACGCGCTGCTCTACCGCGAGGTGCCGATGATCAGCCTGCTGGAGCCGCTGATGCAGAAGCGGAGCGCACTGCTGCGCACCACGGGCCGTCGCCGCGTTGTTTATGCCTCCGTAGCCGCCGCCGTACTCCTGTTTCTGCTACTCTGCCCCCTGCCGATGCGCGTGGTCGGTAATGCGGTGGTGGTGCCGCAGAGCCTCGTCACCGTGGCGGCGCCAATGGAAGGCAACGTGGATAAGGTATATGCCCATGAGGGACAGCGGGTGGTGGCAGGAGAGATTCTGGGAACCATCAACGACTGGCAATGGCGGGCGAACCTGGCCGCCGCCGAGGCGAAGTATCAGCAAGCGATGTTGGCAATGGAAAGTGATCTGGCGCACGGCAGCGCTCAGGCCGGCGCCGACCGCGCCAATACCGACTATCTCCGCTCCGAAGTGGCACAAGCCCGTACCCGCCTTGAGAGCGCGCAATTGCGCTCGCCCATTGCGGGCATTGTCGTAACACCGAACCTGCAGAATGCCGCGGGCGAACATCTGGATGCCGGCAGCCCCTTTGCGCAGGTGCTGGATCTCAACTCAGCTGTGGTGGAGATTGCTGTTCCTGAGCAGGACGCTTCGCTGCTGACTCCCGGCGAAGCGGCAGCTATCAAACTTGACAGCTATCCGCAGAGGACCTGGCACGATGCGGTTTCTGTGATCAGCCCGCAGGCAGTGGCGGGCGACGGCGAGCGCACCTTCTCTGCCGAGGTGCAGGTGCCGAACTATGACGGGATACTTCGTGCCGGAATGAGCGGTAAGGGAAAGGTCTATATCGGCTTGAGGCCGGCAGGGTATGTGCTGCTGCGGCGGCCGGCTTTGTGGATTTGGCAGACGCTGTGGAATTGGATTGGCTGGTGATTTATGCATCTTCGCTTGAGTAAACGGAACACTTTTCTCGTCGCGATGGCAGCCGCGGTGCTGACCACAGGCTGCGAATCGAATTCTGCACCGCCGGCCGTCGCCGCGTCGACGACGCCGGCGAGTAGTGCCGCACCCGCAGTCGCGCCGGCGCCGAGCGCACAGGATGCAAAATCCTTCACGACCAGCGGCCCGCTTGTGGCCGAACAACAGGCCGACGTGAGTGCGGAGCGCGAGGGCCGGATTGTCGAGATCGATGTGCAGATCGGCGATCACGTGCAGTCCGGCCGGCTCCTGGCCAGGCTTGACGACCGCCTGCTGCACGCGGCGTGTGACGCGCAGAATGCCCGCCTCGCCTCGGCCAAGGCGCAGGAAAGCGAGTGGCAATCCGAAGAGCAGACCGCCAGAGCCGATCTGCGTCGCGCCGACCAGATGCGCGACGACAAGATCATCAGCGAGGAAATCTGGGAACACGCCAAGTACCGGGTAGATGAGACAGTTGCGGAAGTTGAGCGCTACCGCAGCGATGAGAGCGCGGCCGAAGCGGACCTGGCCGCAGCGAACCTGCAACTTGCGCAATCGCGCATCGTCGCGCCTTTCAGCGGAGTGATTGGCCGCAGCTCCGTGCGCCCCGACCAGCAGGTGAAAGCCGGTGATGTGCTCTTCTGGATTACCGCGGAAGCTCCGCTGCATGTGCTGTTCACCGTGCCCGAGACGCTGATGGCTTCATTTACTGTCGGCAGGCCACTTGAACTGACAACCGCGGATTATCCCGGCCTGCACCAGGCGGGCCGCATCTATCGCGTGAGCCCGGTGGTGGATCCAGCCAGCGGTAGCGTGCAGGTAATCGGCGCGGTCGACCACGCATCGCCGCTGCTCAAGCCCGGAATGACCATGCAGGTCCGTCTCGCGCCATGAATCTGACTGAAGTTTTCGACGCCGTACTTCCTGAGATTCCTCAGACACGCCTGGCGCGCAGCCGCCCGCCCTGTCTTGATCCGGATCTGCTCGTGCGCGAGGACATTCTTGACGGTGAGCCCGTGGTTGGCGTCCTGAAGCGCGATAAGGCGTTGTTCTTCCGCTTCCCCCCTGCGCAATGGGCGCTCTTCCAGTTTTTTGACGGCGTTCGTTCCTACGAAGAGATTGCCGAAGATTTCAATGCGCAATCAGGAGAGAGCGTCAGACCGGAGGACGTGCGTGCGTTTGCCGATGGCCTGGAAGAAGCCGGCTTCTGGTACAAAAGCCCGCAGGAGAAGAATGTCGCCCTAAGCCAAAAGCTAACCACCCAGCGAGGCCGCAAAGCCGAACGCAAATCACAGTTCAACGTGGCACAAATCTACTTTTCTGCATGGGATCCCGATGGCTATCTCGGATGGCTGGACAGCAAAATCGGAAAGTACGTTTACAACCCCTGGACCGTACTGTGTGCCCTCGCGCTCTTTACGTTTGAAGCCACCGTCTTCATTAGCAAGTGGAGCTTCATGGGGCCGGATATTGAAACCTTTTACAGCTATACCAATAAAACCGGCTGGAATTTTGTTGAGTTCTGGTTGCTGATCATGGTTCTCGGCTTCATCCATGAAACGTCCCATGGACTCACCTGCAAGCACTACGGCGGGCAGGTTCACAGCATGGGCTTCATGTTTCTGTATCTTCTGCCTGCCTTTTATGTCGACATAACCGAAGTCTGGGTTTATTCCACTAAGCTGCAGCGGCTCGCCGCCATCGTCGCCGGCATCTGGATCGAACTGACCATCTGCGGACTGTCCATGATCGTGTGGTTGAATACCCAGCCGGGGAATTGGCTCCACGATTTTGCCTATGTTCTCATTCTTCTTACCGGAGTCGCAGTCGTTGTTCTCAACGTCAATCCGCTCATCAAGCTTGACGGCTATTACTTCCTTACTGAAGCGATGGGCATTCCCGAGCTGAAGGAACGTTCCACGGCGTTTCTGACCGGATGGGTACAGAGCCGCATTTTGCGCCTGCCGGTGGAACCCATCGTTGTTCCGCGCAGGCGCGTTGTGTTCTTTGTCATCTACGCGATTGTCTCGGGAGCTTACAGCCATTTTCTGTTGGTCCTTATTGTGCGCCTCTCATACAACATTTTTTCCCACTGGCTTGCCGAGTGGGCTCTGATTCCAGCCGCCTGGGTGGCATACGTGATGTTCAAATCGCGTCTGCGTTCTCTTTGGAAGGTAGTTAAGGAGGTATGGGAGATGAAATTCGCCCGAGGCCGTTTCTGGCGCACACGTCCAATCCTTCTCGTCGCGGCCGCGTTGTTGGTTGTACTTCTGTTCGTGCCGCTTTGGCGCGATCGCGAGGACGCATATTATGTCGTGGAACCGATGCAATCGGAAACACTTCATGCCGCCGTTCCCGGAAAGGTGGTTGAAGTACTGACTCGCGAAGGCGAGAAAGTGCGTGCCGGGCAGCCGCTGCTCACCATGACCAGTCCCATGTCGGCTTCAATGGTTGAGTCGGCCAGGGCGCAAACCCGCAACGCGAGCTTTCAGGCGTTTAATGCTGAGTTGCGCGGGCAAAGCATCGGGCCGGCCGCCGCGGATCAAGACTCCTCGCAGCGCTTTACCCGGCTTGCAACCGAGGCTCAGTCGTCGTTGGTCGTAGTTGCGCCGGCAGACGGAATCGTGCTCACCACGGACCCCGACGCGCTTCTTGGTCAGCAGGTGGGATCCGGGCAGGCGTTGCTCGATCTCGCCGACGATGGGCCGCGTGTCGTGCGAATTTACATTCCCGTAGCAGCCCTTCAGAACATTCCCGCCGGCGCTGAAGTCGCGATCGAGCTTCCCGGCCGCTTTTCACCTGTTCATCTGAGACTGGCTCAGCCGGGTGGCGACGCTCAAAACCTTGCTCAGGGCCTGGTAGCCAAGCAGGATTACCAGGGCGTCACGCTCCCGGTCTTCTACACAGCACGCATGACGCTGCCCCTATCCGCGGGCGGCCCGCGCCTGGGCGAAGCCGGCCCCGCGAAGATCTTTGGAGTCAGGCGCAGCCTCGCCGGGCGCATGTTCACGGTCGGGGCCAACCTGGTAAAAGCCCACGTCTGGTGAACGGAAAGAACGGCAACCGCGCAAGCGGTTGCCGTTCTTGTCTCGAGAGAACCAAGGGTAAAGTGAAGGGCAAGGAACTGGGGGAGGGCCATTCGAACCGATTGCCGCAAACGGAAATCTTGATCGATCTCGGGCTACCAGCCGCTCGCTTCAAAAAGAACAACCGAGTTTCTCGCGGTCGACCTCCGTGGCAGCGGCAACACCGGTAAACGCTTATCGCGCTGCCAGGCTTCAGGTCGCTACCCCTGACGCATGGCGCTTCCGGGCCTCAGAGCGTTGCCGGGCTTCAGGGCGTTGCCGGGCTTCAGGGCATTGCCGGGCTTCAGGGCATTGCCGGGCTTGAGGGCATTGCCGGGCTTCAGGGCGTTGCCGGGCTTCAGAGCGTTGCCGGGCTTCAGAGCGTTGCCGGGCTTCAGAGCATTGCCGGGCTTCAGAGCGTTGCCGGGCTTGAGGGCATTGCCGGGCTTCAGGGCGTTGCCGGGAAGAATCTTGTTCGCCGCATACATCTTGCTGGCTGCCGCGGGGTTGTAAAGGTCGGGTTTCTTCGTGGTGGTGATGCCGCTGCTGATCAGTGATTTCTTTGTGATTGCCATTTTCGTTTCCCCCCTCAGATTTTTCTGAACTGCTTGACGCCATACTCCATTGCATCCGGCGTGCCAAACTCAGTTTGCAGTCGCATATTTTCGTAAACTGCTGATTTCATTGCGTGGGCACGTTCGGCGAGAAAAACTGGCCAACGCGGGATTTTGACCAATGGGTTAAAAATTAACCCACGATGGATGAATATTTAACCCATGCGTTGCTTTAGAGGGAGTATTTGCGGCACAGGTACTTGATGCGCTGCCCATCGATACTCAAGAGGCGCGCGGCGGCCGCTTTGCTGCCTCCGGTGCGGCGCAAAGCGGTGGTGAGCAAGGCAACTTCGAGCCGGGAAATCTCGTTGTCGAAGTCGGTGCCCTCGGGGGGGACCAGTATGGCTTCCTGTGCGGTCACGCTTTCGCGCACCACGCGTGGCGGCAGATCGCTCACGTCAATGGTGTCTCTTCGCACCGTAACTACCAGGCGCTGAATCAGGTTTTCCAGTTCGCGCACGTTTCCCGGCCAGGTATGCTCCTCGAAGGTCGCCAGCGCGCCCTCGGTGAGGTACTTCTCACTCTTGCCATTGGCCGCACAATGGACTTGAAGAAAATGCCGGCACAGCAGGGGAATGTCGCCCTCGCGTTCGCGCAAGGCAGGCAACTGGATGGGGACGACGTTGACACGGTAGTAGAGATCTTCTCGAAAACGTCCGGCGCGCACCATTTCTTCGAGCGGCTCGTTGGTTGCGCAAATCAGGCGGAAATCGATCTTGCGATATGTGCGTCCGCCTAGGCGCTGCACCTGGCGGTCTTCCAGAACGCGCAGCAACTTGGTTTGCAGATCCACCGCCAGCGTGGCGATCTCGTCGAGAAAAAGCGTGCCTTTGTCGGCCAACTCGATCTGGCCGGGACGCGATTCGGTAGCTCCCGTAAACGCACCGCGCTCGCTGCCGAAGAGTTCCGACTCGATCAGGTTTTCCGGAAGCGCCGCGCAGTTCAGCCGAATGAAGGGCTTGTCTGCCCGCTGACTCAGGGCGACGATAGCGCGCGCAGCCAACTCCTTGCCGGTTCCGCTTTCGCCGCGGATGAGCACGTTGACATTGCTACCGGCCACCTGCCGGATGGCGTCGTAGGCGTTACGCATGGGCTCGCTGGAGCCAATGAAATCCTGGAACCGGCTGGCTTCCAACACCTGAATGTTCTTGAGCGCTTCTGCGCGGAAGCGCAGCAACTCAATCAGCGCGGTGCGCAACTCTCCCACGTCGACCGGCGCGCGGAAATGCGCATCCGCTCCGGCTTCGAGCGCCTGCTTTTCAACGGAGCGGGCCGCGGCACGGCTGACGGAAATAAGCGTTAGATTGGCGTCGAGGCGGCGCAGCTCGTTCAAGACAAGAAGGCCGCCGAGAGGGTCTTTGCCCTGGGTGTCAATATCGAGGACGATGGCGGAGTTGGTGTCCTGATGCTGCGCCCATTGCGCTAGCCCATCGTATCCTGCGCTATGCGTGACGCGGCACCAAGGCTCAATTTCCATGGCCAAGAGCTTGAGGAATTCTTCGTCGGCTGAAACCAGGCAGACGGGCAACAAGGCTCTCTGCCGGCTTGTAGCCGCTTCCCGCGAAGCTCCCGTCTGAGCCATATGCGTTCAACTCCTGTTGCAGAAGTGCCGTTCAACGATTGCCAGAGGCGGGTAGGCAAGCGCATCTCCCGGGGACAATTAGCTGGCGTACCGAGTCCTCATACCACTTTCGACCTTTAGTCTTCGAGCGTCACCCATTTTGCGTGGTTCTGCGCATTGATCACCAGTTCCGCCGCTAGCAGCGCTTCGTCCAGGCTCTGTGCCAGGTGCGTGCGGTTCACGATGTCGGCTACAAACTGTGGGCCGAAGGGCAGCGGCATGGCATTGCAGTCAATGAATCGTGCCTGCTTTTGATCGACCACAAAAAGGTTATTGCCCTGGTGGCTCACAGCGACGTTGGTGTACTTGCGCACTTCCATGTAGCCTTCGGTGCCCAGAATGAACAGGCGCCCGTCACCCCAGGTTCCAAGGCCATCGGGCGTGAACCAGTCCAGCCGCACGTAGCCCAGCCCGCGATTGCCGCGTAAAACCATGTCGCCAAAATCCTGAAAGCGCGGATGATCGGGATGGCGCACGTTGGCGATCTGCGACTCCACCACCTCAGCCTGCGTCGATCCCGTGAAGAACAGGAACTGATCCACCTGGTGCGAGCCAATGTCGCAAAGGATTCCGCCATATTGATCGGGATTCCAGAACCAGTCAGGCCGGCCGCCGCTGCCGCCTGCGTCGCCCGCGTGCTGGAATATCTGATGCGGCGCAATATTGATGGTCTGAATCACCTTGCCGATCGCACCCTGCCGCACCAGTGCTCCGGCATACACCGCCGCCTTCACTTCCAGCAGTTCGCTGTAGAGAATTGCGTAAACCCGCTTGGTTTCGGCAATGGTCTTGCGCACATCAGCCAGTTGCTCCAGCGTCGTCATCCCCGGCTTGTCGCTGAGAAAATCTTTGCCGCGCTTCATCGCGCGCACAGCAATCCCCGCGCGCTCGCTGGCAATCTGCGAGGTCAGCACCAGTTGCACCGCGGGATCGTCGAGAATCTCGTCCTGCGTTTTCGCGATCTTCACATCGGGAAAGCGCTTGCGGAACACGGCCAGCTTGTCTTCCTCGCCGCCCCAGGCGGCCACCAGTTCGCCGCCGCCGCGTTGCACGGCGCCTATCATCCCGTAGATGTGGTCGTGGCTCATGCCGCACACCGCGAATTTGATGTGGTATTTCGGCGCTTCCTCAGCCTGCACGGGCACAGCCGCCTCTTCCACAATGCGCGCCGCTCCGCCGCCGAACGCCATCGCGCTCTCTGGCAGCCCAGCCATCATCGCCGCCGAACCCAGCGATCCCATCAATCCCGCCTGCTTCAAAAACTCGCGCCGGTGCGTGAAACTCGTGCTCATATCTCCTCCGTATCTTTTGCGAACCGAGGCCTTATCGAAGATTCATCAAGAGAACCTGTAGCTGTTGGCGAATCCGTTGCGATCGGCCAGAATGATCATAATTGGCTTCGCTCGTAAACGTGAATTCGGGGAAAACCGCCGGTGCGGCCACGTAAGATAAAGTGTTCAGTGCCGCAGGCGCCGGCTTTAGGCGTCGCGGCGGCTTTCATCCGCGTTCCTGGGAGAGAGACTCGATGAAGCGCTACGGAATGGTGATCGGACTCAAGCCCGAGGCCGAGCAAGAATACAAGGAGCATCACGCTGCCGTCTGGCCGGCGGTGCTCCAGATGATTCACTCCTGCAACATCCGCAACTATTCCATTTACCTGCGCGATCACACCCTCTTCAGCTACTTTGAATATCACGGCGCCGATTTCGCCGCCGACATGGCGCGGATGGCCGCCGACAAGACCACGCAGGAGTGGTGGGCCTTGATGACGCCCATGCAAAATCCAATGCCCGATCGCGCCGAGGGCGAATGGTGGGCGGCCATGGAGGAAGTCTTTCACCTCGATTAGCCACGTCCACGTCGTATCACTTCGCTCCGCATCCCTCCGGCCCGTTCACCGGATTGCATCGCGCTATCGCATTCTCAGGCAGAGCCACGAAGTAGTGGCCCTCCCAGCGTGCCGGCTCGCTTGCCGGATAGTCCGTGCTCAGGATCTGCGCTCCACCTGCAATCATGGCGTCGCGCCGCCGCGTGTCGTTGATGCGCGCCTCACGCGTGCTGTCATCGGTGCGCGTGCGCACCAGATAGCCCTGCTGCACCAGCTGTTCGATCTTGCTCGCAGGCCCGTCGTTCAATTCGGTGAACGCTGCGTCCGGCTCGCCAGGCACGGCGTTCGTAAACAGTAAGCGCCCGCGCAGTGAAGGGTGCCCTTCGAGATACACCGGCCCCACGGGCCGCTGATCCATCAGGAAGATCACCTTTCCGCGCGCCTTCCTGAGCGTGGGCCAGTTGCCGGCCAGCACAGCCTCGTTCAGTGTCTTGTACGCTCCGCGCACGTCGTCGGGCGTGATCATTTCCTCAGGCGGAAACACCGAGCGAATCTCCGCATCCAATGCGTCGAAGGTCTTCGCCGTAAATAGCTCCGCTTCTGTCAGATGCATCGGACCTTGCGTCGATTCCTGCTTGGTTTCCACCAGGATGAAGATCGGAATGTGGCTGGGATGCGCATGCGACCAGGCACGCACTTCTTCGAGGCACGCCTTGAAGGGCTGGCACACGCTGCGAAAGTCGAGATCCTGCACGTGCATCACCTTAAAGCCGGGCTGCATCATCAATCCCTCAGGGTCGAACGGCGGATCGGGCGGAAGATGCGCCTCGGCCACCATCTGCAATCCCGCGGGATGCGCGTAACGGCCGCCTTGGCTGTCTGCAAAAATATCGAGCTCGATCTGCCGCACGCCGCTGTCCAGCTGCTGCGTGAGCGGTTCGTGCTTGTAGTCCAGGCCTTCCCAGGCTGAAAGCGCCCTGACCCTCCAAAGATGGCTTTCGCTGGGCGGAATGCCAGCGTGATAGCTGTTGTGCGTCCCGATTACCTGAATCTGGTTCAGCTTCAGCGTCGAGTCCAGCTCCTGGCACTCCACCATGGCCACCGTTCCCCCTAGTGATATGCCTAAAACCAGCAATGCCATTCTGGCGTTCATCAAATTCACTCCCGCATCCTGGAACCTGCCGCGCTCAGCATACAGGATCGCATTCGTCAGTCGCGGTGCGAAATAACACACCCTCGGAGCGGAATGCAATCTGTCTCTGCGAAAATAGAATCTCATGCTTGCGCTCAAAAATGCCGGTAAACGCTTCGGGCCGAGAGTTCTTTTTCTTGAGGCCGACTGGCTCATCCGCAGCCAGGAGAAGACCGCACTCGTAGGCGCCAACGGCACCGGCAAATCCACGCTGATGAAGGTTCTCACCGGTCTCGAGACGCTCGACTATGGAAACCTCGACCAGACGCGCGGTATGAGCATCGGCTATCTGCCGCAGGAGGGGTTGCAACTCACGGGCCGGACTGTGTTCAACGAGTGCCTCACCGTTTTCGACGAGTTGCACGAAATGGAACGCGAAATCGAGCGGCTAGCTGGTCAATTGGCCGAGCTGAATCACGAAAGCCCCGAATATGAGGCCGCAGCCGAACGCTATTCTATGCTGCAGGATCGATTTCACGCGCTCGACGGCTACGCGCTCGACGCACAGGTCGGCAGCGTGCTCACCGGGCTGGGCTTCGACAAGCAGGATTGGGCGCGGCAGACCGATGAATTTTCCGGCGGATGGCAGATGCGCATTGCGCTTGCCAAGCTGCTGCTGGCCAAGCCCAATCTGCTGCTCCTCGACGAGCCCACCAACCACCTCGATCTCGAAACCCGCAATTGGCTTGAGGACTATCTCAAGAATTATCCGTTTGGTTACATCCTCATCTCGCACGACCGCTATTTTCTCGACGTCACCATCGACCGTACCGTGGAGATCTGGAACAAGCGCCTCACCATCTACCAGGGCAATTACACCAAATACCTAAAACAAAAAGATGAGCGCCGCGAGCAGCTCCGGGCCGCGTGGAGCAACCAACGCGAGCGCATCGAGCATCTTGAAGCATTCATCAACAGGTTCAGGTACCAGGCCACCAAGGCCAAGCAGGTGCAATCGCGGATCAAGGAACTCGAAAAGATCGAGCGCATCGAGGTGCCTGAGGAAGAGCCGGTCATTCATTTCAAATTTCCCCAGCCGCCGCCCTCGGGCCGCACGGTCGTAGAGGGGGTGAAGCTGAGGAAAGATTATGGCGCGAAGTGCGTCTTTGCCGGCGCAAGCTTCACCATTGAGCGCGGCGATCGTGTGGCGCTGGTCGGCGTCAATGGCGCGGGTAAGTCGACCCTGATTAAGCTGCTGGTCGGCGACGACGTGCCCACCTCGGGATCAATCAAACTTGGCCATAATGTAGTCGCCGAGTACTTTGCGCAGGATCAATACAAGGTACTCGACCCCGAGGCGCGCATGCTCGACGACATGAGCCGTTCCGCGTTGCGCATTCCCGAGACCGCCCTGCGTTCGCTGCTCGGCTGTTTTCTCTTCTCCGGCGACGACGTTTTCAAGCCTCTGGGTGTGCTCTCGGGCGGTGAGCGCAACCGCTACGCCCTGGCGCGCATTCTGGTCTCGCCTTCGAATTTCCTGCTGCTCGACGAGCCAACCAACCACCTCGACATGCGCGCCAAGGATGTGCTGCTCGAAGCGATTTCCGGCTACAGCGGCACCGTGGTATTCGTCTCGCACGACCGCTATTTCATCGATCGCCTGGCCACGCGCGTGCTGGAAATCGAGAATGGCGCGATCACGGCCTACGAAGGCAATTACGAAGATTATTTACGGCACAAGGAGGCAATGGCTACGGAAGCTTCCTCTACCGCTGTCATCCTGAGCGAAGCCCCGCGAAGCAACGCAGAGACGAAGCACCCACGGTTGCCCTTCTCCTTGCGTAACGAAAACCCCGGCCGCGCGTTCAGCCCGTCGCCCAACACAGTCATCCTCATCGAAGGCGGCTACGAGGAAATCAACGGCGCCGCGGCGTCGCCGGCCGCGCGTACACGCCGGCTGAACCCCATCAAGCAGAAGCAACTGAAAGACCGCTGCGCGTTTCTCGAAGAAGAGATTCCACGGATTGAAGCCTCCATTGCGCACACTGATCAAGACTTGGGCGTCTACGTTTCCGCTGCCGAAACCCAGCGCCTGGCCACGCTCGCCGAGGAACTCCGCGCCCAGTTGGCTGCACTCACCAACGAATGGGAAGATTTGATAGCACAACTCGAAGCGTGAACCCTGGCGTCCAGCGCATTCTTGGTACGATCGGTACGATGACCAGCAAACCATCCAGATCCCGCTGCACCTGGGCAGAAAACGATCCGCTTCTTCGCGACTACCACGACACGGAGTGGGGCGTGCCCGTCCGCGACAGCCGCGCCCTCTGGGAGTTGCTCATGCTCGAGGGATTCCAGGCTGGTCTGGCCTGGATCATTGTGCTGCGCAAGCGCGACGAATTCCGCAAGGTCTTCAAGGGTTTCGACCCGTCCAAAGTCGCCCGCTTCAGCGAAGCCGACATCGAGCGCCTGCTTCAAAATCCCGGCATCATTCGTTCGCGCGCCAAAATTGCAGCCACTATTCAGGCCGCCCGCATCTACATCGAGATGCAGAAATCAGGCGAAGATTTCGCCACATTCCTCTGGGGCATCGCGGGCGGCAAGCCCATCCGGACAGAAGGGCCGATCCCGCCACAAACGCCACTTGCGGTCGAAATGTCAAAACAGCTCAAAAAGCGCGGGTTCAAATTTGTCGGGCCCGTAATTGTCTACGCATTTATGCAGGCTGCCGGCATGGTAAACGATCACTTGCCCACTTGCTTCCGCCGCAACGTCGCCCGCCGCAAGTAAATTCGTTCGCTACTTCGCCTTGTACCCCCTCCACACCCACTCCAGCGCTTCCGGCAGTGTCTGTTGCCGCACGCCCCGGTCCACGTGGCCAGCGTTGCGCGCAAACACAAACTGATATGGATAATGTTTCGCCGCCAACACCTGCGCCATGCGCTCGTTGGCCAGCACCCAGTCGTGCATGTCGTCGCGCATGCTATTGGGGTTCAGATTGTCGCGATCACCCACTTCCATCCAGATGCGCAGCGGCTTTCGTGCGTTGTGCGGAATCAGCTGCTCGTGAAATCCCCACGCGCCTTGTGGTGCCTCCGGATTCCACGGCCATTGCTGATTCACGTATGTGCCGGAGTACGTCAGCACGCGGTGATACCACTCCGGGTGGTACCACGCCATCTCCAGCGCGCAGGAGCCGCCGGAGCTGTTGCCCGTCGTCGCTCGACCGTTCGGATCGCGCGTCAACTTCACATGCGCGTGGCTCTCCGCCGCGGGAAGCACTTCATATTCCACAAATTCGGCGTACTTGCCCGACATCGTGTCGTATTCCAACCCACGCTCACTGCCCTGCGCATCGCTGCCGCCGTTCCCGATCGAGACGGCCACCATCGGCGGTAATTTGTGCTCGGCAATCAACGCGTCCAGCGCGGCGAACAGCAGGCGATCAGGCCCATCCGCGCCCACAATAAACGGCATCTTCGTTCCCGGTACGTAGCCGTTCGGCACGTACACGGCAACCTTGCGCACGTACGGCGCGGAATGCGTCTCCACGCCAACGAGGCGCGCCGGATTGGCCGGGTCCGGCATGGGATGCGAGTCAGGATTCCGTGCGATGCCCGGAAAATATTTGCTGTCCTCTGAATTCATCGTGAACTCGACGACCGTCCCGTCCAGCGGGCGATTGGAATTGGCCAGCTCCGGCGCCGGAGTATGCGTCGGTCCAAGGATGAAGTTGCCATTCTTCTTCGAATCGGGAACCGCTCCGTCAGGCAGTTCCGTCGCCGCCACGTAGCCCGGCGTATGCGGATCCCGCGTGGGCGGAGCCGGCCGCGCAGGCTGCGCCGCTGCAGACGGCGATCCAGATTGCGAGGCCTGTCCTGTGCCGGCCTGGCCGCGAACCAGGGGAGCCACGGCAGCGAGGCAGGTGAAAACAAGAGGGAAGATCGCGCTGGGAAATTTCATCTTGCCATTATGCGTGACCGGCCCAACTCGGCGACAGCCCGATCCTCCGTTACATTACCCTCATTTTCGTCGTGCATAATCAAAATACGATGGCTCTTTTGTGGAATCCCGAGAGCTGGTCCCAGCGGCTTGCCGAACTGGAAGCGCAATCCGGTGACCTGAAAGAGGCGCCGCTGCGCCGCGACGTGCGCTCGCTGGGTACGTTGCTGGGCGCGGTGCTGCGCGAACAGGCCGGCGACGAGGCGTTTGCGCAAGTAGAAGCGTTGCGCCAGGGCACCATCAGCCGCCGCGATGCCGAAGCTCGCGGCCGCGCCGAAGAGGCCGCGCGTCACGCTGCCGCCGCGCTTGAACTGGTGCACGCACTGCCCGTTGAGCGCGCCGTCCTGCTTACCCGCGCGTTTGCCTTCTACTTTGAGCTCATCAATTTGGCGGAGACAAACCACCGCAAGCGCCGCCGCATCGCTCTGCGTCTGAGCGGGCAGGCGGGCCGCCAGCGCGGCTCGCTCGAAGGCACATTCTGCGAGATGCGCCGCGTGGGCATCGGTGCGGAAGAGGCCCTGAACTGGCTGCGCCGCGTGCTCATCGTGCCGGTTTTTACGGCCCACCCCACGGAGGCCGCGCGCCGCACCGTCATGTTCAAGCGCCGCCGCATTGGCGAGTTTCTTGAGGCGCTCGATCGCATTCCTCTCCCCGAGCAGGACATGGCGCGGCTCGAGGAATTGGTTCTGGCCGAGATTACAGGCCTCTGGCAGACCGACGAGGTACGCTCGCGACGGCCCACCGTCTACGACGAAGTCAAGATGGGCCTCGACTACTACGACGTATCGATCTTCGAGACACTGCCCGAACTCTATCGCGAGATCTCCGCGTCCCTCTGTGCGGCTTACGACCTTGAGATTGATCCGCTCGAGCTGCCCCAGGTGCTGCGCTTCGGCTCGTGGATCGGCGGCGACCGTGACGGCAATCCCTTTGTGACGCCCGAGGTCACGCGCGCTGCGCTGCAATTGGCCCGCGGTCATCTGCTTCTTTACTACCAGCGCCAGCTCGACCTGATTATCGATCTGCTCACCACCAGCGCGCAGCAGCGGCCCGTGAGCGACGCGCTGCTGGAGCGCCTGCGCGCCTATGTGGCGCAAGTGCACACCCCCGAATCGCAGGTTTTCGGATCGCAATACGAATTCGAGTACTACCGCCGCTTCGTCATCTGCCTCAAGGCGCGCATCCAGCGCACGCTGGAGGAGTCGGGCGAGGCGCACGCGGCTGCAGGAATCGCGCTGCCTGTGATGCCCTACACGCTGGCGCGCAGCCACGACAAGCTCACACAGGCGCTGCCTGCCTACTGCTCGGTGCAGGATTTCGTTGACGATCTTGAAACGCTGCGCGCGTCGCTGATTGCGAACGGCGGCATTCGCATTGCCCGCACCCTCATCGAGCCGCTCATTCTGCAAGTGCGCACCTTTGGCCTGCATCTGCACACGCTCGACATCCGCCAGCACGCGCGCGTTCACGCCGCAGCCTTGCAGGAGGCGATCAACGACACCATAGCACCCTCGCTGGCTGGCGGCCTCTCCGCGCAGACGGCGAGCGTACTTGAAACCTTTCGCGTGGTCGCCGAAGTCAAGCACGGTTGCTCGCCCGAGGCCGTGCGCCAATACGTCATCAGCGGCGCATCGTCGGTAGAAGATGTGCTGGCCGTGATCCGCCTGGCGCGGCTCGGCGGCGTCACGGTGGAGGGCGTTGGCGAAGGCCCCGGCATCGATCCTGGCCTGATGCCGGTGCCACTCTTCGAATCCATTGAAGATCTGCGCAACGCGCCTGCCGTCTGCCGCGAGCTCTGGAACCGTCCCGATTACCGCAAACTCCTCTCGAGCTGGGGCGATTGGCAAGAGATCATGCTCGGCTACTCCGACTCGAACAAAGATGGCGGTATGCTCACCTCCACGTGGGAGATCTTCCGCGCGCATCGCGATTTGCATGTCGTCGCGCGCGAAGCCGGCATCAAGCTGCGCATCTTCCACGGCCGCGGCGGCACGGTGGGCCGCGGCGGCGGGCCCACGCATCGCGCCATCTTCGCCCAGCCTTTCGACTCGTTCGACGGCCAGTTGCGCATCACCGAACAGGGTGAGGTGCTCAACTTCAAGTATTCCGACGAGGTGCTGGCGGAACGCAATCTCGAACTCATGATTGCCGCTTCGCTCGACGCGCTGGCGCGTCCCAACGCGCGCGACCCTGAGGGCCATTTCACCGGCGTGCTCAAGCCGGAGTGGGAGACCGCGCTCGACACGCTCTCCAGTCTTGCCTACGGTTTTTATCAGAAGCACATTCTTGAGGACCCCGGCGTCATCACCTATTTCGAGCAGTCCACGCCGGTTGGCGAGTTGGAAAACGCCAAGATCGGCTCGCGCCCCGCGCGCCGCAACGATTCGCTGAAGCTCTCCGACCTGCGCGCCATCCCAT
>Ga0181529_10002450_pt1 | contig 22231 bp, 20 predicted proteins | sample PEATcosm2014_Bin_36_FD_119763 | JGI IMG/M metagenome (GOLD analysis project Ga0181529, IMG submission 119763) | Peatland microbial communities from MTU Mesocosm Facility, Houghton, MI, USA - PEATcosm2014_Bin10_30_metaG | ecosystem: Environmental > Terrestrial > Soil > Wetlands > Peat | place... | reverse complement strand
TCCAGGTTGAGCATTGGGCTCCTTGGTCAAGCCCAACGTTTTCACACCTGGGGATTTTTAGATCGGCGCTACTGGGGAATTTTCAACCGGCGCTTTTGGGGAATTCTAGACCGGCGCTGACACTCAAAGGCTCTGCACGGAAGGCGTCAGAGTATCTCTGCGGCCGGCCTCGGTCTGTTTAAAGCTTCGAATAGAGGTACATCATGGACTCAACGGGATTCCGCCTTTTCAGCATCGCTTCGATTTGACCGGAATCCAGCCGTTCGGATATCTCCATCAATTTTTGAGTGATGCCGGTGACGGCCCGAAAGGTCTCTGCGGTATCAATCTCCTTCGGAAACACGTCGAATGCAAACCAGTCCTGATATCCGATCTTGCGCAAGTAATAGAAGAACTCGATAAAATCCCAGAAATTGTAGGCGCCAGGGAGCATATCCCAATCCCAGATCTTGTCGTTATCGTTCAGATGGACATAGAACAACCGATTGGCTCTGGCCAGCATGACGGCCGATTGCCCCGCCCGTTCGCCCGCCTGAATTGCATGACCGATATCCAGGGTTACGCCTACGTTAGGCAAACCTACCCGCATACAGAAGGCCAGGGCTTCCCCCGCGTTGCCAATGAGGCAGCGGGCGCGCGGATCGTTCAATTTGTACTCGATACAGATCCGCACATTGGGATTGTAAGTAGCCGCTTCGGCAATCGTCTGCTCGAAGGAATCGTAAGCCTGAAAATAGTCCATCTCGAACACATAATCGTGCCCTTCGTTCAACGGGCAGGTGGTGATCCGGTTGCAGCCGATATCCACAGCCGCATCCATCGCCCTGTTCAGATCGTCCACCACATCCCGACGTTCATTCGCCAGATGCGAGCTGAAAGAACCTCGCATCCATTGCCCTGTCCGACGGGAACGGAAGTTGATCGCCGAAACACCCAGCCGGTGCCGCCGCAGCAATTCCTTCAAAAGCTCTAGGTCGCCGAAGTCCTGGGGGTAGCAGAGCTCCACTCCAGCGATGTTGTGGACGCCGGCGGCTAAAGACAGCTTTTCCTCCAGAGAGCGCTCATCCTGATAACTGATATACCGATTCTTGATGGCGCCCAGGAAGCTGGTGATAATTGCGAATTGTGGCATGGAATCCTATTTCCTCCTATAGTCTAGGTTCTTCAAGCAACCGATCCAACCGCTCCTGTAACCGATTTGAGCGGATCAATCAGGAAGGCCCATATGCCGGCGCCTATCACGAGCACCGTTGCCGTCATAAAAAATGGGACCTGCCATAAACCTCTCTGTACCAAGAAGCCGAACAAGATGGGTGACAGCGCGCCTGCCATGTTACCGAAACCGTTCATCACGCCAGCAACTGTCCCCGCGTGCCTCCCTCCTATGTCCATCGGCAGCGACCATTGTGGCCCCTGGACACATTCGAGGAAGAACTGAGCGGCTACCAGACTCACCAGGGCAGTGTATTGCCCCCGGGACAGTGCTGCCGGAAGCATCAGGGCGGCTGTCGCAAGCAGAGCGGGAACCGCAACCACCTGCCGGGCAAATTTCAGATTGTTTGTCCCGACATAAACCTTATCTGTAAGTACGCCGCCGATCATGTTGCCGACCATGCCTGCAAGTAACGGGAGTGACGCATATATTGCCATCTCTTGAATGTGGAAATGACGATATTCGACCAAATACGTTGGCAGCCATGTCAGGAAGAAATAGATAGCGTAGTTCCAGCAAACCCAGGATAACACCACGTACCACAGGTTCGGCGTGGTCAGAAGCGTTCTCCAGGGGACCTTCGGTTTCTCCGCACATCCCGGCCCGGAATGAACAGTCCCGTTGCTGTCCATGCCTCTGATATGTGCCAACTCGGCTTTGTTTACCCACTTATTTTCCTCGGGCGTGTTGCGGTAAACGGCGTAGAACAGGATCGACCAGCAAATACCGAAAGCTCCGAAGACGTGAAACACCGCTCTCCATCCCCAAATCTTCATGATGAATATTGCGAGGGGTGGAACGATCGCACCGCCGAAGCGGCTGAATGCATGAGCAATCCCCTGGACGAGGCCTCGCTCCCGCTTCGGATACCAGAGTTGCATGGCCCGGGTGGCCGTCGGGTAGGTGCCGCCTTCGCTGAATCCAAATAGGAGCCGAACAGCGATGAACGAGGCGGCGTTGAATGCCTGCGCGGTCAGTACCGTAAACAACGACCAGACTGCAACGATCCCTGGAAGCGCCCGGCGCGGACCCAGTTGGTCGCCAACCCAGCCACCGGGAATCTGGCCCACAGCATAGGCGATGACAAACGCGCTGAAGATGAATCCCATCGTCAGTTTGTCAAAGCCGAATTCCCGCTGAATCACCGGCGCGAGGACCGATATTGCGATGCGATGGGCGAAACAGATCAGATACATGACAGATAAGAGGAGCAAAACCCACCATCGGGCGTGGCTCTTTCTGTCAGGTTGAAGGTTCAAGTCCGCTGCCTCTCTTTCGCTCGAAACCGGAGAACCGGAGCTTTCGGTCAGGAATTGCCTGGAAAGGGGAAAACTTTGGTCAATTCCTGGACTAGGTATTCCCTGCTTTCGAGGACCGCCGCCTCTTCCCGGTGGATCACAGCATCGACGGGCGCCGTCTCGTCCCGTTTTACGCTCATTTCCAGGATAATCGAACGCAGATTCGGCGCGCCGGCTGCGGCACAGCGCAGCAGGGCGGGAATATCCAGCATGCCTCTGCCCAATACGGCGCCCGTCACAAAATAGCCGGCCTCAGCCTTTCGGATGGTATAGTCCTTGATGTGCATGGAAACCAGGTATGGCAGTGCCTTGACGATTGCCTCCTGAGGTTTTTCCAGAAATCCCAGGCCATTCGTCGTATCGAAGATAATCCCAACTTGTTCGCTGCCGAGATCGCCGACTATGCCAACAAGTTGGTCCATCGTCAGATTGAAGTGATTTTCCAGTCCCACCGTGATTCCTTGTGAGCGAAGGCGCGGCAATGCCGACCTCAGTATCTTCAGGGACTCTTCGACTCCAGTTTCTCCCACCACTACTCGGATTAGATCCGAGCCAAACATCTCGGCGATATCCAGATGTCTGCCCAGGTTCCGATCGGTCAAGCCGTTCAATCCGATTTCGACGAACAACTGCAAGCGTTCGGCTTGCGCGGCAACCAAGGCGAGATCGGCATCGGAAAGGTCCGCATAGCCAAGGTTCTCGCACAACTGGACCCCTTCCCATCCGCCGTGTGCCGCGGTCTCCAGAAAGCCGGCGATTGACATCGGCTTGTCCGGGTTAAAGCCACTGAATCCGATCGCATAGCGATACGCAAAACTACCGATGCCAACTCTCAGTTGCACAGATCCCCCTACGGTAAACACATTCTCGGACCGATACATATATTAGGTCCCACTGTTAGACCGGGCCTACTGGCGCGCCTGCGGTTTGAGAGGCGGCGGTGGGTTCCACGCGCCATACCGGCCTTTGATGTACTCCAGCCACCAAAGGATGCCGGAGTCGCGATGCAGGTTGTCAATCCCGGCATTCACATCCTCGATATTCGAGCGGCCGCCGGGAGTCATGAATGGACCATTGAGCCCTTCGCCGGGCCCGCACTGCAGCCAGGTCGAGGCCAACATGTGGCCGTTGTAGTTTTCGTAACCGTCTCTCGTCTGGTCGTATTGGTTGCTCTTCATTTCCGGGGTGTAACGCCCGATCCGCGAGAAGTTGTAGAACGCGCCGGCCGTCTTTGCGTTGGTTTCTTTGCTGTAGGTGCTCCAGTAGCCACCGGGGGCGTTGGTCGGCGTGGCTTCGGTGTCGAGCCAGGGTTTGCCGCCGACCTTCGGGCTGAGGTGAATATAAAGATCGGCGTTCGCCGGTGCCGGATCGCGGTCGTTGTAGGCGATCATGATTGTCTTATCTACAGCGTGGGCCGCGTCTATCATCTGCGATATGCTCCAGCGCGTCGCCTGGTGGGCCATGCCCTCGTTATCCACATCCACAAAAACATTGCGGTAATTGTGGTCCTTCAGCCATTGGATTGTATTGCCTATGGCTTTGTCGGCGTCCGTCTGCTGCCAGCGGCCCAGGTCGGATTTAGCTGTTGACGTGCTCCAGTAGAGGCAACCCACCACGACGATCATTCCTCGTCTATCGGCTGCTTCGACGATCCGTCCCAGGCGCGCGGCGTCGGTTGGGTCCAGCGAGGCATCCGGACGGTATCCCTTGATGTCGCCGAAGCGCGAACCCATGAGGAAGACGCTGATCGCGTTCACACCATAGCTCTTGAAACCATCGAGATTCGCGATCAACTCGTCTGTCTTCACTTCGGATATCAGGGCATTCGAGCAGCGGAGTCCGAGAATCTTCACCGGCCGTTCGTTCAGTACGATCTGGTTGCCCTTCACCGTAAGCACATACTGACCCGCGAAAGCCTGCGCTGCCAGAAGCAGTGCCGACGCCAGGATCGCTGTGCAAGAAAGCCGACGCATCGTTAGTCCTCCAAAACTGGTTGAGAATCTTTCCGTTCATCGGGCGCCCGGTCGCCTGCGGCCGGAACGCCTCGCCTGTATACGTCTTTTGCCGCGTCCCGCCGCTTTTCCGGACGTAGAGCGAGCGCGCATCGTCGCCGCGGCCTGGCATCTTGCCGGCCGCAGTTTCGATGGCGCTCGCCCCGAACGGGAGCGTAACGGCCGCCAGGAAACGAATTCAGCGGCTGGCGAGCGTCTAAAATTCGACTCTGGCCGCCACCTGCATGATGCGGCCGGCGCCGGCGGAGGTGATCTTGCCAAACGATGTGCCACCAGCCAGGCTGGCGTTCGGCGCACCGAAGTTAGCGCGATTGAGAGCGTTGAATACATCCCAGCGGAGCTGCAAGGCCCTCTTCTCCGACCCCAGCGGGAATCTCTTGCTCAAGGTGCCGTCCACCGTCGCCAGTCCCGGTCCGATCAAAGTGTTCCGGCCGCTGTTGCCGTATTGGCCAATCGTGTTGGCCACGAATTCGCCGATGTTGAAATACTGTGCCAGCATAGCGGCCTTCGATGCATAACTGGAGATCGCGGGACTGCCCAACACGTTCGGACGATCTCCGCCGTAGGGGCCGTTGCCTCCGGTCTCGGAACGGTCCGAGCCCGTCACCACGGTATAGGGCATCCCGTCCTGCACGGTCAAGATGCCGGCGATCTGCCAGCCGCCCAGGGCCTTGCCGAAAAGGCTGGTGTTCGTTTTCAGTAACGGGATTTCCCAAAGCCAGGAACTGACCAACCGCTGGCGAATGTCCCAGTCCCCGAGCCCGCGGGAGCCATTGCGGTTGTTGGGATCCTGGCACTGCCATTGCGCCGATTCCCCGGTGCCGCATTCGTCGATGCCTTTGGAGTACGAGTAGGCCACCAGGACGGTGTGGCCATGGTTGAACTTCCGGTTCAGGACCACCTGCAACCCGTGATAGTCGGAGGTCGCAGCCGTGGTGTAGGCGGCGATCGAACCGTAGGTGGGAGCGTAGATTCGGCGCGAGTCCTCATTCGCCACGGTGGACGTGCCGGGAATGTAGATGGCCGGGTTCTCTTGCTGCACAATGGGAAGCCTGCGGCCAAGCGTTGCGACGTAGCTGACCTGCAAGTTGGTGTGGGGTGCCACCTGCTGGTCCAATGTGAAAGTGACGTTCTGTGCGTAAGGGGTCCGTGGTTTTCCGATGAATGAGGTGGTCATCACCCACGGGTAGGTCCACGACGGGGTCGTCAGGTTGATTGGCTTGCCGTACGGCACGCTGATATACTCCTGGGGATTGGTGAGCGGGCCCACATTGGAAGTGTTGATATTGACGGCGAAAGGCTGAGCGTTCTGCGCCGCCATTTCTCCGACGAGCGGATCGTATGAGATGCCGTATCCGCCGCGCAAGCTGGTTTTGCCGTTGCCGAAGAGGTCGTAAGCGAAACCGAACCGCGGTCCGGGATTGACGTAATCGGCCTGCAGCGGGAAGCCTTTGTCGCCCTGCCACAATACTCCCACGGGGGCGGTTGGGAACGCAGTGGATTGGGCGCCCGGCACCAACGAACTGAACTCCCCGTTCGGGGTCCGGAACGGAGTGTAGATCTCCCAGCGCAATCCGAAGTTGATCGTTAGCCGGGTCGATGCACGCCAGCGGTCCTGCGCGAATCCGCCCCAGTTCCAGTACATCACCCGGTTCATGCGCAGTTGTTCCTGCTGCAGGTTGGAGGCTTGGCCGAGCACAAAATCGGCCACCGAATTCCCCGTGTACGAGCCGCCAAACGTGAACTGGCCATTAGCCCGGCCGCCCTGGTCGGACCAATACCGCTGCCGGGCGAAGAAGCCACCGAACTTCACCTCGTGCTTGCCGCGAAAAACGCTGAGGTCCGAGGCGCCCTGGTAGGTGTCGCTCAATTTCCCGAGGATCGCATAATCCGATGCCGCCGTCACGCGCCCCGAAACGATCAACTGCGGCAGGCCGGTGGGACCTCCACCGGTGATGAACTGCGAGCCGAGGTCCGCCAAGTCCGTGCTGACAGTATTCTCGTCCGAATAGAGGAAACGCGTATAGCCAAATCGCGCGCTGAGCAGAATGGTGGGGCTGAAAGCGTGGGTGTGGCCGGCGTTCACGTTCTGGGTGCGGTTCTGCGTCGTCGAGGGAGAAAAATTATCGACATTGCTGGAGTTCGGAAAAGGGTTGGGGGCCGACGGTTGATCGTAGAAATACCGCACCGTGGTGCGATCGCCGTTATGGAAATCGTAGTCGCCGCGGCCCGCGGCAGTCCATTGCGTGGTCGGCACCGAGGCCTGCGCCACGTATGACCCATTAGGCCGGTTCGGTGAGGGGATGCGCGTCAACAGCTTGGCGGCCACCGGATCCAGGCGTGAGGCGGGAATCAGCGCGTTCGGGAATGGCGACTTGGTCAATGGATCGACCGGCTTCGCCCCGATACTGTTCGAGAAGTCGCCGGCGCGCTCCGCGGCGGTCGGTGGAGTCGCGGAGGAGACCACGCTCTGGGCAATGCTATGCAGTCCCTGGAAAGTGCCGAAGAAAAAAATCTTGTTTCGGCGAATGGGCCCGCCGAAGGTGCCGCCGTACTGGTTGTAGCGCAAGGTCGGCACCTGGGCGGAGAAGAAGCTTCGGGCGTCGAAATAGTTGTTGCGAAAATACTCCCAGAGCGACCCATGAAATGTATTGGAGCCGCCTTTGCTCACCGCGCTGATCACCGCGAAACCGCGGCCGAATTCGGCCGCTACGCCGCTGGTAATCACCTTCACTTCCTCGAGCGAATCGGGTGGAGGTTCATTCAGCGTTTGTCCGCGATGGCCGTAGTACATGGGTTGGCCGTCCAGCACCATATTGGTCGCCGAGCCACGGCTTCCGTTCACGTTGATGTGCTGTTGATCGGAGGAGGGTCCGTTGACTGTAACGTCACGCGTCACGCCGGGGGTCAACGCGGCCAGGCTGAGCATGTCCCTGCCGTTCATGGGCAGATCCACCAGGCGCTTATCGTCAATCATGGTGTCGAGCGTCGCGGTGGTCACGTTAACCGGTGGAAGTTCGGTGTTGACCACGACGGTATCGCTGACGGCCCCGACCTCCAGTGTGATATCGACCCGCAGCACCTGGCCGCCGGTCAACGCCGCGCCGGTACGGCTGTACCGCTTGAAGCCGGCTTGTTCGATACGCAACGCATAACTGCCGACTGGCAACGCCCGCGCCAGGTAGTCCCCGGCCTCGTTCGTGCGAGCCGCGAAACTTTCCCCAGTCTGCTCGTTGACGATCGTCACCGGCGCACTGGAAATCGCCAGACCCTGGGAATCTTTGACGGTTCCAAGAATCTCGCCCGTGGTCGTCTGGGCGTGCGCGGCGGTCGCCCCCATCAGTAACAAAACACCGGTTGCCACGCATCCGGCAACAGGGCTGATCTTCCTAGTCATTGTTTTTTGCCTCTTCATCGAGACTCTGCTGAGAGCTCGGTTCAAAGTGAACCTACCTCGGAAAGATCGTACTTTAAGCGCCAACAGATGTCAACATACGCAACCTATAAATGCTCGTAATATGATGATTTATAAAGACTTATTTTGCACAAATGCTAAGAGGTAATACCTCACACCTCTTACCTCGAAAAAACTTGACATCCGGCCGCCGGTGCCCCTAGAATGAGGCCTGTGAAAGTTTCAGACCCCAGTTCCCGCGTTTCCAAACCGCGTTTCCGTTCCGTCGGCCGGAAGGACTGCCTGGTAACTAGGGTCGTGCGAGCGGTCGAGGGGCAAATACTCGACGGCCGGCTCACCGTGGGAATGCGGCTACCTCCGGAGCGCGATCTCGCCGATAGTCTGGGAGTCAGCCGCACAGTGGTCCGCGAAGCCGTCAGGATTTCGGTCACGAAGGGCTTGTTGGAGACCCAGCACGGCGTGGGCACAACTGTCCGTGCGATCACGCGAGCGGAGGTGGTGAAGCCCCTCAACCTGTTCCTGAAGACATGCGGAGAGCAAATCAGCATCGAGCATCTGCACCAGGTGCGTTCCGTTCTCGAAGTCGAAAATGCCAGCATCGCAGCCGAAGAGGCCTCGGACGAAGATATCCAAGCTCTCCGCGCCGCGTGCGAGGCCATGCAGGCATCCCGCGATAAACCGCAGCAATTCGCGGAAAGCGATAACGAGTTTCACCGTCGCTTGGCGCAGACTACGCACAATCCACTCCTGATCCTGCTGCTCGATTCCATTCGGGACCTGATGACAGAGGTTCGGGCCAGGGTGTCGGAAAGGACCGGTGTGTTCGATCGGGTCATGCCGACGCACCTGGAGATCCTGGAATGCATAGCCGCCAGGGATGCTCGAGGTGCCCGGCGCGCCATGCGCGAGCACCTCCAAGTCGCGCTGTCGATTCAAACTGAATTGCCTTTGCGCGCCAACACTTGATCGGCGCTTGCCCGTAGCGGGAGGAACGATGGCCGGAGTCGCCACACCGAACCAGATCGAGATCCAGCAACTGCTTCATGAGCCGGACCTTCGCAGGAAGGCGGCCAGGTTGCAATGGCTGGCCCAGCGGTTTCGTCTCAATGTGCTGGATATTCTGCACGAGAGGGGAACGGGACATTGGGGCGGGGCCGCGTCGGCCGCCGAGTTGCTGACCGCCCTTTATTTCGAGGCTATGAACGTTCGTCCGGATGCGCTGCCCGATCCCGACCGCGACCGCCTGCTGCTAAGCAAAGGGCATGCTTCATGTATGCTATACACCGTTCTTGCTCATCGGGGCTTCTTCCCTCGTGAGGAATTGGCGACGTTCCGGCGGTTGAACAGTCGCTTGCAGGGACACCCTTCGATGCACCAAACTCCAGGCGTGGACATGAGCACGGGCTCTTTGGGCCACGGCATGTCCGTAGGGCTCGGCATGGCGCTTTCGGCCCGCCTGCTGAACAAAAACTGGTGGACCTACGTGCTACTAGGCGACGGCGATCTGAACGAGGGCCAGACCTGGGAAGCGTTCATGGCCGCCGCCAAATTCAAACCGGCCCGGCTAGTGGCGATGATCGACTACAACAAGGTGCAACTCGACGGCCCAAGCGACCGGATTATGCCCATGGACCCACTGCCGGAGAAACTACTCGCGTTTGGTTGGAACGTCGCTCCAACCACCTACGACGGCCATTCGATGCAGGATATCTTTGCGTCGTTCCAGTGGATTCGGGAGCGACCGGAGGGCCCGTCCGCAGTTATTTACCGCACACATAAGGGTCGGGGCGTCTCCTTCATGGAAGATGACGCTCACTGGCACGGTGCGCCGATCGACGATAACACATGGACGCGCGCCCGCGCCGAGTTGCTCGCCACTCTGGAAAGGTTGGAGGCGGATCTGTGACGGCGATCGCGGCTATTTCAATGCGTGAAGCTTTCGGGCAGGCGCTCGTGGAACTGGCCGGGGGCCACCCTGAGATGACGGTCCTGGACGCGGACGTCTCCGCGAGCACGCGCTCGGTTCTGTTCGGCAGGCGGTACCCGGAACGATTCTTCAACGTCGGCGTGGCTGAGGCCAACATGGTCGATATCGCCTCGGGCATGGCAACCTGCGGTCTGCGCCCGGTGGTGAATACGTTTGCTTTATTCCTTACGTTGAAGGGCGCCGACCAAATCCGCAATATCGTCTCCTACAACAATCTTCCTGTGGTTCTGGCCGGCACTTACGCGGGTCTCTCGGATTCGTTCGACGGTGCGAGCCACCAGTCCGTTCTGGACATCGCGATTATGCGCGCGATGCCCAATATGACCGTCGTGGTTCCCGCCGATAGTGTCGAGGTTCGTCAAGCCCTTGCCGCAGCGATCGAGCGGGATGGCCCCACTTACATCCGCATCTGCCGCAATTCCACGCCGGTTCTGTTCGACGCCGCGCCGCCGCTGGAGATCGGCCGCATACGCAAGATCCGCGACGGTGCGGACCTGACGATTGCGGTCTGCGGCGTGCCCACCTTTATGGCCGTCGAAGCCGCCGAAAGACTCAAGACCGACGGTATCGCGGTGGATTTGCTCGAGGTCTCGACGGTGAAGCCTCTCGATCGGATAGCGCTCTTCGAATCGGCGCGCAAGACCAGGCGGGTCTTGACCGTCGAGGAGCATACGGTGATCGGCGGCTTGGCGGGCGCCGTGGCCGAGGCTCTGGGAAGACACGTACCTACACGCATGGATTCAGTAGGGCTGCAAGATTGTTTCGCGGAATCGGGACCCTACATGGAACTCCTGGCGAAATACGGCATCTCCACCAACGAGATTGTGCTGCGTGCACAACGCTTGGTGGAGGGAACGGCGGAGTGAAGATCGGACTGGCGGTAGCCTCCGCGGACGCGCTGCCTACTGCCTTCGTGGTGATGCGCGACGACCTGTGCCGCTGCGTAGACCGTTGCGCCGCGCTGGGCTATGACGGCATCGAACTCGCGCTACGCCAAGCCAGCGAGGTCAATTTACCGGAAATGCGGCGGCGCCTTGCAGCCACTGGACTCGAGGTGCCGTGCATCTCTTCAGGCCAGGTTTTCGCGTCGGACCACCTGTATTTTACGCACCCGGACTTCGCGGTGCGCCACGCCGCCGTGGAACGCGTTACAGAGATGATTCGCCTGGCTGCGGAACTGGGCGCAAGAGTGAACATGGGACGGGTACGGGGGATCGTCCCGGAAGGCGAACCCAAAGATGTTGCCACCGTCCGCTTTCTCGACTGCATCCGGCGTTGCTCCGATCTCGCCGAACCCCTGGGCGTGGAATTGGTGGTCGAGCCAGTCAACCGCTACGAAGTCAATTTCGTCAATAACTGCGCGGAAGGGTTGGAAATCGTCAGGCGCACGGGGCGTGGATGCGTGAAGTTGATGCTGGACCTGTTCCACATGAACATCGAGGACGCCTCCTTTCGCATGGCCTTCGAATCTGCCGGCAGCGTGATCGGCTATGTTCATGTCGCCGATAGCAACCGCCTTGCGCCGGGATGGGGGCACCTGCCGTTTGATGAGATCTTTGGCATCCTCAATGGCATTGGGTACGACGGTTGGGTCACGGCGGAGATCCTTCCCGAGCCGGATCCGGACTCTGCCGCCAAACAGGCGGTTCGATACTTACGCGCACGCCTCTCGGCAATATCGAAGATCTCGGACAGTGCGGTTGCAGGCGATCTTCGGCCTCGACTAAGCCTCTGACCGCAATATACATTGCCGCAAATCGCCGACCGGAAACGGACCAAGATCGACTGGCGATTCACGCGAAAAGAGGCCAGGAAGTTGTTCCAGTACGAGTCACCCCGCCGCCGGAGCTAACCTCTCACCACCGCAACGGAACATCCGAACGGGCGCACAAACAACGGAGGCTGGGCGAGGTGTGCTTCAAAACTGGCGGCGACGTGTAAACCGTATTCGCGAAAGCCTCGGCACTCCAACCACGGTACTCGGACACCGGGAAACTGAGCGGAACACAACCTAACACATGTAGATCAGAACAATAGAACCTTTTCAGGCGGTCAATCGGCCACCCCGCAAAGCGTGGCCGAAGTTGTCTAGGGCACCACGGCGGTTCACACCGGTCTTGCCCCTGCCGTGTCGGCGGCAAGGGGAAACGCTTGGCGGGTGCACGCTCACGCCTCCCCTGGGCCGCGCGGTCTGTCGATCCGTAGGCGTCCCGAAGAGTCGGGACGCGGCACGCATGAGTGCGTACGCCACAAGCTCACTCCGAACTGTCGGATGGAAGGGGAAACAGATCGGGATCCAGAATCCGCGCCTCCATCCAACCGGCCTCGTGGAACCGGCGTGGCGACGGAGTGAATACCAGCTTATAGCTGGTCTCATCGAGCGGCGGATCGGGCGGTGGGGCGCTTTGCTGGTAGGCCAGAGCCAGGTACTTGAGAATCGAATAAATGTCGCCCTCTTCCGGCTGGCGGATGGAGAAGCCGCCCGACCGGAAGTGAATCGACGCTCCCTGTCCAGAGAGCCGCCACACCAGAAACGCGCAGCCATCGATGACGTGCTCGAACCACCCGTCCAACTCGGGCGGAATGTCGCGGTCCAGGTAGACTTCTACGGTCTGTTCTTGCTCGCGGGCGAACTCACGTACCTGGAGGCTGCCCACGTGCGCCGACGCTTTCCAGTCCACGTGCCGCGCGCTCTCGGAAATCTCGTACGGCCGGATGCGGTAGAAGTCGCGCCCCAGACCGCGGTAGTGGGTTTCGATTTCGCCCGCGATCCCCGCCAGCAGGTCCTCAAATCCCGGCTGCGGCTCGATGGAGGGATAAACCACCATGTCGCGCCGCAGCGTCACGTGGGCGTTCTTTTCCAGAAAGCCGAACGGAAAGCCGGTGGAGAAGGCGAAGCTGTTTTCCCGGTAAATGCCACGCCGCGGAAAGCGCACTTCCACGGTCTCTTCGAGCGTGGTTCGCGGACGGATCAGCGGGAAGTACACTCCCGACCGTAACGACGGGCTGGCCGCGTCGCGGACGCCTTCGACCGCAATGGAGTACGAAGGGATGAACCACTTCTGGTTGCGTACGAATAGCTTGCCGGGTACCGCGCGCCCCACCGAGACGTGCTCGGGGACGAGAAAATCCAGCTCCAGCGCCGCCAGGCACAACCGGCTGCTGAACCCCGCCACCAGCAGCGTCGCCAACATGGCCGCCGCGATGAGGAAGAGCAGGTTATTGGCGGTCAGAGCCGCGGCCGTCCCCACCACCAGTGCAACCAGCGTGAACGCCGCCCCGGTCCGCGTGATCTTGTAGCGGATCCGGCGGGCGAGGAAAGCCCGGATTTGTGAAAAAAACGCCACTCGTGCTCGATTATGGCACGTGGCGGATGGGCGCACATCCAGCCGGCGCCGCGCCGCTACACTAGCCCCGCAGCTTACGGCGCACAAAGCCAGCCAGCATCAGGAAACCAGTGCCACCCAATGCCAGACTGCCGGGCTCCGGAGCGGTCGCCGGGTTGCCTAAGATTGAGAAAGCCTCGGAGCAACTGTTGTCGCCTTCGCCATCGTCGCCGCAGTGAGGGGTAAGATTTCCCGAAGTGCTATTCCAGGCCGACGACGGACCGTTGTTCATGTCCCAGAAAACAGAGTCGCTAGCAACGGTCGGTACCGCGTTCTGCAGCAAGAGCCAGTAGGTGGTGCCGGGACTGACCGAGACACCGGTGGAAAAGTTAAAAGCGACGCTGTCGATGTCGAAGCCGTCCCCGTTCACGTACTGAAAGGTATCGACCGTGGACGCGGTTCCCGACGCAATCACCGTACCGTTGTGAGACCCCGTAAGGATCTCATAGTCTACTTGGGACAGGGTGTCTCCTGGCAGTTCCCAGGCGGTAAAGATCGCCGAAAGCGCCGTCGCAGCCGACGACACAGTGAAGGAATCTGCAGTTGAGACGCCAACATTGATCCCAAAGGCGTTGGTTTGGCCGTTGGCAGGGCCGTTGGTATAGATTACGCCCGCGAATGCGGGAGCGCTAACGAGTGTGACTAGAATGGACGAGCCGAGTGCAAAATTCCACTTGCTCATGTTATCCCTCCGATGGTCTTATTCTGTACCATATCTGGGTGCCTAAGTCCATTGCTTTTGCAATGGAGGTGCCCTTGGTACTAAGGGAGTCGCTCACCATGTCCGAGCTCATCCCGGCCGATGCCGACGTAACAGATGTTTCCAGTTCGCCCGAGTTTTACAGGCCGGCCCGACTCTCCGGGAGCTTTTCTCTCCGCCGCGGTTTCTGTATCCCCAACCTCCCATAATCAGATCAGGGGAGGACGGGAGACCGCATGCTCGAAGTCCGCAATTTGACCAAGCGGTACAACGGGATATCCGCCGTCCAAGGTGTCAACTTCGCCCCCCGGGCCGGAGATATCCTCGGCGATGCCGGGCCCATCGGGGACGGCAAGAGCACCGCCGTCAAAATGATCATCGGCTTACTGGAGCCAGGCGAGGGCCAGATCCTCTAGCGTGGCGCCAACCTGATTGACGGCCTGCCCGGGTTTCAAGCGCGTATCGGGGATGTCCCCGAGGAGCCGCATTGGTACCTTTCATCTTTTGGCTTACGAAAATTTACAATTGGCCGGACGTCTGCGCGCCCTGCTCGCGCGTGCTCATCGAGTTTCTTAACGGCATCAGCCCCGGGGACGACCAGGACATTTTCTGGGACGAGAGCGAACCCCCCAATTCCACCGCGGAGATCGACCACGCAACGTTCTACACTATTCTGGGGACGAAGCCGGAGACGTTCCAGTTGGAATACAACGCCAACGGGTCGGCGGTTCCGGAGCCGTCGAGCCTTTTGCTTATGGCGGCCGGTCTGGCCGGGCTGGCGGCCGTGGTTCGGCGCGGGATGCGGCCCTGAGTCGCGCCGGCCTTGCCCGCCGATTTCCTTACAGGCATACTATAGCGAAGGAGTAGACCTCGTGCCCGATGCCGATTCCCTTCCCGATCGCCTCGACTTAGTCCTGAGAAAGTACGGCAAGATCTGGATCTGGTCGATCTTGTCGGCCGCCGTCGCCGCGCTTTCCATGCGATCCCTGGCCACCGCGGGCGTTCTGCAGATGAACGCCTTCAATGTGTACGGCGGCCACTCGCAGACCAATGCTTCGTTCATTTTCCTGTGGCTGGTAACCATCGCCCCGGCTATTGCCACGCTGGTGTCGGTCTGCTACTTACTCCTGTTCCTGCGGCACCATATCCTGCCGATCCTGTTTCCCCCGCCGCCAGCCGAGCCTTTCCTTGACATCGCACCCGACGCCACACCCGATGGCGCGCGGTTGCTGTACCGCGCCTTCGCCGCCGTGGTCGTCGCCATGGGCCTGGAAATCGCCATCTCGGTGGCGTCGATAATCTTCCGGGCGCTCACCTGACGAAACCTCAGTCACACCGATTGAAAATAATTTTAAGCCGCTACGGGTGATGGGATTAGCCCGAAAACCGCCGATCCGCCGAACCGGTTTTCGAGGGGTCGGGAGGAAAATGGTGGCTGAGGAGAGGGATTTTTGTGCCGCGGGCACAAACGTGACACCTAACTCCTTTATTTTCGATCGAATTTGTGCCGCGGGCACAAATTCGCAGGAGAGCATGTGAAGCAGGACCTACAAATCGCCCAATCGATTCCCGAACAAGCGGCCGAAAGCAAACTCAACTTGAGCCGATGGCTTGGACGCCACGAAGCTCTCGATATGGTCGCACGCGGATGTTCCGCAGTAGACGCGGCATGTCTTAAACAGATCCGCGAGGAAAAACTGTACCTCGAAGCGGCGCCAAACTGGGACCGGTTCTGCAAGAAGGAACTGAACGCCAGCCGCAAGAAGATCGACAACGTGATCCGCCACCTCGACGAGTTCGGGCCGGGCTATTTCGATCTCTCCCGATTGACGCGCGTCTCGGTCGAGGAATATCGTCAACTCGCGCCCGCCGTCGGCGTCGATGGGGTGCAACTCAACGGAGAAGTGGTCGCCATCGCGCCACAGAACAAGGAGAAACTCGACGCGGCCGTCGCCGAAATCCGCAAGAACCGCGCCAAACCCGAGGTCGCGAAGAAGAGTTTCCGTCCGGTTCTCGATGCCTGCTCCGCCGCTCTGGCGCTCATCGAGAAGCCCCCGTGTTGGCCCAATGCGCTGGACAAACTCGACTTGACGGCCATCCTTTTGCAGACGCGCAAGGCGGCCGAAGGCCTGGGCGTCATCACCGTCAACGTGAGATTGTAAGACTCGGGTCTCGACGGGTTATGTGGGGCAGGTTGGCAACCTGCGGCCGAGTGGCACTCGGCCTGCCGACCAGCATGCAAATGCCGCCCAGGCGGGTTGACAACCCGCCGCAGGATACCATCCTGCCCCACATAAGACCATCGGACTACTGCTTCATCAAGGCGGCGGCGCCGGCGATTCCGGCGTCGTTGCCGTAGCGGGCCAGCACCAGCGGGATCTCCCCGGCGCGCTTGTTGATCGCCCACGTCGGCAGGTCGGCGCTCATTTTGACGAAGAACGAGCTCATCAGTTCGGCCACGCCGCCGCCCATTACCATAACATCGGGTTCCAGCAGATCCACGATGCTGCCCAGCCAGATGGTCAGCAGATGCGCCGTCTCGGTGAGCACTTCCTTCGCCACGGGGTCGTGTTCGCGAAAGGCCTCGCCGACGTGTTCCGTGCGTACTTCGTCCACGCCGCCGGCCAGCGCCAGCATTCGCGATCTCGCCCCGGCCACCAGCTTGGCCTGCGCCCGCTTGGCGATATTCGGGCCGGACGCGTAGGCTTCAATGCAGCCATGTTTCCCGCAGCCGCACACCGGGCCTTCGAAGTTGATGGTCACATGACCGCCTTCGCCGGCACTCCCTGTGCGGCCGTAGTAGATCTTCTTGTCGAAGACGATGCCGTTCCCGATTCCCGTGCCCACAATCGTAAAGAACACGTTGGTGTAGCCCACGCCCGCGCCCCAGATGGCTTCGGCCAGGCCGGCGGCATTGGCGTCGTTATCCACGCGCGCCGGGACGCCGAAGGTGCGCTCGATCTCGGCGGCCAGCGGGTAGTTGCGCCAGCACGTCAAATTGGGGGGATTGAGGATGACTCCGCGAAACGGGTCGAGGGGGCCGGGCGAGCAAATGCCGATGCCCGTCACTGCCTTCCGCGCTTGGGGGACGGCAACGAAGATCTGTTCAATCGCGGCCTTGACGCAGGCGGTTGCCGCTTCGGCAGTATCCTGCGTGATCATGGGTACGCGCGATTTCTGCGTGATCTCGCCGGATGCGTCTACCAGGCCGGCAGCCACCTTGGTACCGCCGATATCTACACCGATCGTCATGGGTTCAGACATTTCTTCTCTCCGTCGGGCCGCTTGCCCGTACGCCACAGCTTCCAGCTTACCGCCCGCAGCGTTTACGATTTAAAGCGCGACAGCACCACGATCGCCAATACCAGCGTCCCGAGGCCGGCGTACATGATGCGCAACGGCCGCGTGCCGCTGCCTTTCCATTCCCCGGTAGCTACACCCACAATCATCGCCGAAATCACGATCAGCGACATGAACGCGGGCCACGCCACCACAATCCCCAACTTATCCGCGGAGATGCCATACATCACCGTACTGCCGAACCAACCTATAGCCATCAACGCGCCCAGGAACCAGTAACTTCTGGTTTCCGGTGAACGGAAGCGCGCGGCCGTGGCGTTCTTTCTCATAAGGTAGATGCAATAGATGGCGTTGGGAATTCCGCCGGCCACCATGAGGGGCATGAAGGCGGCCATGTTCTTGTACATGGGGTCGGCGCCCAGGTCCTGCGCGGCCTGTGCCGCGGGTTGGCCATATTGCAGTCCCAGCCCGACCAGGGCCGATCCCAAACCGCTGAAGAGACAGAACAGTAAGCCGCGGCCCACCGATGCCTTACCTTTCTTCGGTCCGGTACCGAGCGCGGCCTCGCGGGCGCGGCCGGCCTTGGCGCAGATCAACACGCCCACCACCACTAGCGCCACACCGCCCAAAATCGCCAGACCCTGGGAACTGAACGGAGTGTATTTGGGGTCGGTGAAGAACGGGATCAGCGCTCCCACCACCGTGGCGATTCCCAGAATCACCGAGAACGCCAGCGCGATGCCCACCGAATCCACGGCGAGCCCGAAGAAGATTTGCGAGATGCCCCATCCCGCACCGCACCCGGCTGCGATCAGCACCGGCGCCATCCCCGATTTGGCATAGACGTCGCCCAGCGAGGGATTGGTCAGCAGCGTGAGCCCGATGGGGAAAACGCCCAGGGCGAAAATGGTCCATGCCAGCCAGGTATTTTCCCAAGCCCACTTGGTGGTGAATTTCATGGGCAGGGTGAAGCTCCCATTCATGGCTCCCGCCAAAACCAACAGGAGGAGTCCGGCTGCGGTTGCGCTCATCGGTGTGTCCGCTCTCCTTACGGAAGCTGAAATGATAACACCACGCCCTGTCCCGCGCCGGACGGCGGTTTCCCACAAACGGACGGCGCGGAGCACTCCTTCAGGGCGCAATGCCAAGCCCTCGCTGCGGCCGGAACGGCAACCGGCGTGCTTCCAAGGCGTCACTGGGGAGGCATACATGCCCAAGATGGAATATGTGCATGAGACGGTGAACGCTCTGCCGTCGCTCGAATACCTGGCCCGCAAACTTCAGGAGGGCTGGAAACTGGTTGGCCTGGAATGGACGCGCGAACTGGCGGCATCGGACTCCGATTCGCCCGCCGCCGAACCGCGTGAATGGGTGGAAGAGATTCCGTACGGGTTGCGCGTGTCCGACGACTGTTCGCGCCTGGTGGAAAGCCCCGCCGAGTTGGAGATCGTCACCATCGCGCTCGATAGGATCGTGGAAGATTGTCCGCTCTCGCGTGTGGCCGAGGAGTTAAACCTGCGCGGATACCGCACGCGGCAGGACAATCCGTGGACCCCGGTAGCGCTATTCAACCTGCTGCCGCGGATGATTCAGGTGGGTCCCAGGCTGTTCACCAGCGAGCAATGGGTGCGGCGCCGGAAGAAGTTGCCCAAAGTGGTATAACAACGTGGGACCCGCCCCTTATTCGATGGGCTCCAACAGCTTATAGAACGCCGGAACGCTCTCGCGCAGCGACTTCTCGCGTTCCCAGTGATCGAACTCTTCCAACCGCTCCCGCTGGCTGTTCTGGATATGCTCGGCAATCAGGCGCATCGCCGGTTCCGGCTCGCCGCCGGCCACCGCCGTCAGCAATTCGCTGTGCTGCCGGTGGATGCGCTCCAATTCCTGGCTGGCATGGCCACGGTGTCGCATCGCAAAGATGCGGATCAGGAGGCGCGTCTCGTTCACCACCCGGATCAGCCTGGCATTGGCGGCCAGGCGCATCAGAAATGCGTGGAACGCCAAATCGCACCCCATGAACCGATGCATCTGCTGGGGGTCCAGGGCGGATTTGCCGGAATGGTCCAACTCTTCCTTCAAAACCAGAATGTCGTCCACAAGCTTCTGCAACCGCTCTACATCCGCCTCCCGGGGCTTGTGGCGCGCGGCCTTTCCGATGGCGAATACCTCCAGCGCCTCGCGCAGTTCATACAGATCGACGATGTCCTGCCGCGAGAGCTCCACGACCAGAGCTCCGCGGTTGGTCTGCTCCAGCAAACCTTCCGCAACCAATTGTCCCAGCGCCTCGCGGATGGGGGTCCGGCTGCTGCCCAGTTCCTTCGCCAGGGCCAGTTCGGAGACCGCGCTTCCCGCCTCCAATTCACCGGAAATAATCTTCCGTTGAATGTGTGTGTACGCCCTCTCCCGAATGGAGGAGTCGGGGTGCTGACGATCTCCCGCGTCAACCCGTTTTCTCATGTAGACAGTATAGTCTCATCGATCCCAAAAAAGCAGGTGTCGACAGGGTGATTTCACAAGTCTTTTTCAGCCCACCTGGATCCGCCCCAAAAAAGCCAAAGCATGAATGGCCGCCGATGAACGCGCCCGCAGAAACACCACGCAATTCGGACCCGATTGTGATACAACGGAACCGTGGCGGTCCTGCATGAGGCACCCAAGCGCCGGGTTCTTCAATCATGGAAGGAGATCGCCGCCCACCTGGGCGTCACCGTGCGTTCGGTGCAGCGATGGGAAGAGGCGGGCCTGCCCGTCCATCGCCAGGGTAGCGGGAGCAAGGCGCGCGTCTTCGCCTATACCGACGAACTCCAGGAATGGCTGGAAGCGGGAGGCGCTGCCGCAACCCAACCCGCCGAAATCGCCCCCGTGGAAGACTCCCGCCGTCGATGGCGATGGTATGTTTCCGCTGCATGCGTGCTGCTAGCGCTGGCGACGGGGTTGCTGATTCTTCGGCGAACCGGCATCCTGCCCGGCGCGCGCGTTCCGCACTCCTGGACGATGGAGGGCACGCGCCTGAAGATCTTCGACGCCCATGATCGCCTGTGCTGGGAAAAGCGCTTCTCCTCACTCGCGAGCTCCTACGAACAGTTGGTGAAGGACCGTGTGCTGATAGCCGACATCGACAACGATGGCCGCATCGAGGTGCTCTTCAATCTGCTGCCGGAGAATCTGGCGGAGACCGGCGGCTCATTGCTCTGCTTCGAGCAGTCCGGGAAATTGCGTTGGGAATACCATTACGGCGGCACCAAAACGTTCGGGACCAGAACCTTCGAACCGAGCTACGTAGGCCGCTTTCTGCGTGTGGTCGCCGTCAACGGCCGGCCCCAGATTCTGACCGTAGCGAACCACTACCTTTGGTACCCGGCACAGGTTGCGCTGCTGGACCCCATCACGGGCCGCATGGTCGAGGAATACTGGCACCCGGGCTCGATCTATTACTATGCGATTCGCGATCTGGACCACGATGGCCAGCAGGAACTTCTGTTGGGAGCTCTCAATAACCCCGGTGAGGGCCTGGGCCACGCTGCTCTGGTCGCCTTGAGGATCCCGTTTTCGGCTGGACCGCGGAAAGTCTCCGTACCCAATCCGCCGCCCGGAGGTGGTGAACTGGCCTACGTGCTGTTCCCGCTGCCGGACGTAGCCAAGGTCATGGGTGTCCTGCCCATCATGGCCAGATTCAATATCGACGCACAACAGCGCATCGTAGTCGAGACGCCACTGCCGGAAAGCGGCGGCATGGTCTACTATCTCGACCGGAATTTCCGTGTGCTGGAGTATCACTTCTCGGATAACTTTAGTCCTCTGCATAACCGCTTCTTCCGGCAAGGTCTGCTGGACCACCCGCTGACCGATCGCGAGACTGCGGCCCTGGGACGAGTGGCCACTTTCGCGACAGCCCCCGACGGCAATAGTCCCGCAGTCCAACAATTCTGGAAATTCTGACAAGTTGCGACATGGCGCACCTTGTCGCTTCAGACCGCTCTGTCTTACGACGGACACGGTTCAGAATAGCGGCAGGTCTCAGACCATCGGTTACCTCGGAGGTGTGCCGTGCTTCGTTCGAAAGCCGCTGTCTTCTTCCTGCTGTCGATTCCCCAAGGTCTGTGGGCGTCCGCCCAGATCTACCAGGCGATGATGACGACGTCCCTGCCGTCGCAGGACTGCTCTATCACGCCAACCGGGTCTTCGGTTCTGGCCCCTACCGTCTCGGTGGGATACTTCTGGTTCGTCGGATTGAACCTCAACGCGGGAGATGTTATCTCGACAGCCTTTTTCTCACCGTCCGGACAGTGGTATTCGTCAGCCGGTATCCAGTTTCAGACAATTCCCTCCGCGGGCAGTTACTGTTTCACCGACGGATCGTTTCTGATCGCCGGTCATACACCGGCCAGTACTCCGGGTATGTGGACTGCGTATGTCTACGACAACGGCGTCAGCGTGGGGTCGCTCAACTTTACGATTTCCGCCAGCACTTGCACTTACAGCCTGGCAACCAGTTCCGCCTCCGTCTCGGCCAGCGCGGGCACGGGAAGCTTCGGCATTACGGCGGGGACCGGTTGTCCCTGGACGGCCACCAGTAACTCGACGTGGCTCACCACATCGAGTTCCGGCAGCGGGAGCGGCACTGTCAACTATAGTGTGACGGCCAACACGGCTACCACATCGCGGAGCGGCACAATCGCGGTGGGCAGCCAGACATTCACGGTGACCCAGGCGGCGGCCGGCGCGAGCAACTCAATCACCATCGCCAACCCCGGCTTCGAGACGCTCCCGTCCAGCCCGGCATGGATCGATTGCTCGAACATCGGAGGGTCGGGCTGCCGCGACACCGTAGACGCCAACATACCGGGGTGGACCGCCTCCGGCGCCGGGCCAATCGGTCTTCTTCAGCCAGGTCCCAATCTCTTCCCCGTACCGCTGCCC
>Ga0181529_10002447_pt1 | contig 22255 bp, 16 predicted proteins | sample PEATcosm2014_Bin_36_FD_119763 | JGI IMG/M metagenome (GOLD analysis project Ga0181529, IMG submission 119763) | Peatland microbial communities from MTU Mesocosm Facility, Houghton, MI, USA - PEATcosm2014_Bin10_30_metaG | ecosystem: Environmental > Terrestrial > Soil > Wetlands > Peat | place... | reverse complement strand
CGAAGTCCTCGGGGTCGAGCGGACCGCCAGCGACGCGGATCTGAAGTCGGCGTTCCGCAAGGCGGCGATGCAATGCCATCCCGACCGCCATCCCGGCGACCACCAGGCCGAAGCGCGCTTCAAAGAGCTCAACGAGGCCTACCAGCACCTCTCCGACAGCCAGAAACGCGCCGCCTACGACCGCTACGGCCACGCCGCCTTCGAGCAAGGCGGGCTCAACGACGGCTTCGCCAACTCGATGGCGGACATTTTCGACGACCTGTTCGGCGACTTCGTCGGCCGGCGCGGCCGCGGCGGGACGGCGGGCAAGGAGCGCGGCGCCGACCTGCGTTACAATCTCGAGATCACGCTCGAAGAGGCCTACCAGGGCAAAGCCGCGACGCTCAAGCTGCCGACCTCGGTGACCTGCGAGGCGTGCGGCGGCTCAGGCGCCAAGGCCGGCTCCAAGCCGACGACTTGCAAGACCTGCGCCGGCCATGGGCGCGTTCGCGCCCAGCAGGGGTTCTTCGCCATCGAGCGCACCTGTCCCGCCTGCGGCGGCCGCGGCGTGACGATCGAAAATCCGTGCGACCGTTGCGGCGGCGCGGGCCGGGTGACGCGCGAGCGCACGCTGTCGGTCAATGTGCCGGCCGGCGTCGAGGACGGCACGCGCATCCGTCTGGCGGGCGAAGGCGAAGCGGGCCTGCGCGGCGGCGCGACCGGCGATCTTTACATCTTCCTCTCGGTCAAGCCGCATCCGGTGTTCCAGCGCGACGGCGCCGACCTCTATTGCCGCGTGCCGATCTCGATGGTGCGCGCCGCGCTCGGCGGCGAGTTCACCGTGCGAACGCTCGACGGCGGCGATTCGCCGGTGCGCATTCCCGAAGGCGTGCAGTCGGGCCACCAGCTCCGCCTGCGCGGCAAGGGCATGCCGGTGCTGCGCTCGATGGAATACGGCGACCTCTACATCCAGGCGAGCGTCGAAACGCCGCAGAACCTGACGCGCCGCCAGCGCGAACTGCTCGCCGAGTTCGAGGCCGAATCGTCGAACAAGACCCAGCCGGAGAGCAGCGGCTTCTTCGCCAAGATGAAGGAATTCTTCGAGGGCCTGAGTTGACATCCTCCGCCGCGGCGGCGATGTGAGGCGCGTCGCGGCCGCAACCGCGGTCGATCCCGCCGCGCCGCGGCGGCGAACGCGTAAGCGGACGTGTCCATGCAGCCTTCGCATCATTCGCCGAGACCCGCCCTTCAGTGGCCGGGGCCGCGGACCCGGCAGGCGATCGCGGATCAGGCGCATTTCCTCAAGACCCTGATCGACCGGCCGCGGCTGACCGGCAGCGTCGCGCCGTCGGGACGATTTCTCGCCCGCGCCATGGCGCAGCCGGTCGACCCGTCGCGCGACGGACTGGTGGTCGAGCTCGGCCCCGGCACCGGACCGGTGACGCAGGCGCTGGTCGAGCGCGGCGTCGGCCGCCAAAGGCTGGCGCTGGTCGAATACGATCACGGCTTCTGCCGCCTGCTCGCGCAGCGCTTCCCCGGCGCGCGCGTCATTCAAGGCGACGCTTACGATCTGCCCAAGACCCTCGCCGCGCTCGTCGGCCAGCCGATCGCCGCCGTCGTGTCGAGCCTGCCGTTGCTCAACGAGCCGTTGGCGCGCCGCCTCAAGCTGATCGAGGACGCTTTCGCGCTGATGGGGCCGCAGGGGCTGATGGTGCAGTTCACCTATGGCGTCGGCTCGCCAATCCCGCGCGAGGCTTGCGCGCAGCGGTTTTCCGCTCACTGCACCGCGCCGATCTGGCGCAACCTGCCGCCGGCGCGGGTGTGGACCTACCGCGCCGACCGCAACGGCGCCTTCGCCGAGCCGCTGATCGCGCGGCTGGTGCGCCATTTCGAGCCGCGTCGGCGCGTCAAGTGACCGCGACGAAGCGCCCGACCGACCCGCGCGACCGGCTGATCGTCGCCCTCGACGCGCCCGAAGTCAGCGAAGCCGAGCGGCTGGTCGCCGCGATCGGCGACGCCGCGCGCTTCTACAAGATCGGCATGGAGCTCGCCTACGGCGGCGGCCTCGCCCTGGCGCCGAAGCTCGCGGTGGGCGGCAAGCGCGTGTTCGTCGACCTCAAGCTGCACGACATCCCCAACACGGTCGAGCGCGCGACGGCGCAGATCGCCCGTCTTGGGGCGACCTTTCTCACCGTGCACGCCTATCCGCAGACGATGCGCGCGGCGAAAGCCGGCGCGAAAGGCTCGGGCCTCAAGCTGCTCGCGGTCAGCGTGCTGACCTCGAGCGACGATTCCGACCTCGCCGAGGCGGGCTACGCGTTCGGCGTGAGCGAGCTGGTCGAGCGGCGCGCGCGCCAGGCGGTCGCGGCGGGAATCGACGGCCTCGTCTGCAGCCCGGCCGAGGCGGCGAAGATTCGCGCCGCCGTCGGCGACTCGCTGCTGCTGGTCACGCCCGGCGTCCGCCCCGCCGGCGCGGCGACCAGCGACCAGAAGCGCGTCGCGACGCCAGCGGCGGCGATCGCCGACGGCGCCGACTATCTCGTCGTCGGCCGGCCGATCACGCAGGACCCCGACCCGCGCGCCGCCGCCGACCGCATCGTCGCCGAGATCGCCGCCGCCGGCTGACTGCGACTCTTGCCGGCCTTGCCATCTGTGGTTCGGACGCTAGTCTCGCGCCGCAATTGAGGGAGCCGCCGATGCCCAAGGGCTATGTCGTCACGCGCGTCGATATCCTCGACCCCGAGGCCTACGCCAAATACGCCGCCGCGGCGACCAAGGCGATCGCCGACCATGGCGGCAAGGCGCTGGCGCGCGGCGGGCGTTGCGAGGCGCTGGAGGGCGAGGCCCGGGCGCGCAACGTCGTGCTCGAATTCGACAGCTACGACGCCGCCCGCCGCTATTTCTACTCCGAGCAATATCAGGCGGCGCGCGCGCTGCGGCTGGGCGCGGCCGAGATGGAGATGGTTCTGGTCGAGGGGGCGTAAGCGTGGCCAAGGGCTATTGGATCGCCCACGTCGACGTCGCCGACCCTGAAGCCTACAAGGCGTATCTCGAGGCCAACGCCAAGCCGTTCGCCAAATACGGCGCGCGCTTCCTGGTGCGGGCGGGCCAAGCTACGCAGAAGGAGGGCGCGCTGCGCGCCCGACACGTGGTGATCGAGTTCAAGGATTACGCGACCGCGCTCGCCTGCTACGAGTCGCCCGAGTACCGAAGCGCCCTCGCGTTGCGGCGACCGCCGGCGGCGCAGGGCGACCTCGTCATCATCGAAGGTTACGACGGAATTCAGCCGGCCTGAGGGCTCGGATCAAGGAGAGCGTAATGGCCGACATGCGATTGATCGTCACCGGCGCCGCCGGGCGCATGGGGCGGATGTTGATCAAGGCGATCGCCGAGACGCCGGGCGTGACGCTCGCCGCGGCGATCGAGCGGCGCGGCGCGGCGGCGCTTGGCGCCGACGCCGGCCTGCTCGCCGGCGTCGGCGCGAGCGGAATCCTGATCAGCGACGACCCGCTGCCGGCGACGCTCGCCGCCGATGGAATCGTCGATTTCTCCGCCCCGGCGGCGAGCGTCGAAATGGCGACGTTGGCGGCCCAGGCGCGCATCGCCCATGTCGTCGGCACCACCGGCCTGAGCGAGGCCGACCTGGAAAGAATCGCCGCCGCGGCGCGCCACGCGCCGATCGTCCGCTCCGGCAACATGAGCCTCGGCGTCAACCTGCTGGCGCAGTTGGTTCGCAACGCGGCGCGCGCGCTTGGGTCCGACTACGACGTCGAGATCGTCGAAATGCACCACCGGATGAAGGTCGACGCGCCCTCGGGCACGGCGCTGATGCTCGGCCACGCGGCGGCCGAGGGGCGCGGCGTCGAGCTCAAGGGCCTTTCCGAGCGCGGCCGCGACGGGATCACCGGCCCACGCAAGCCGGGCGCGATCGGTTTCGCCTCGCTGCGCGGCGGCACGGTGATCGGCGAGCACAGCGTCATCTTCGCCGGCGACGGCGAACGCATCGTCCTGACCCACCACGCCGAAGACCGCTCGCTGTTCGCGCGCGGCGCGCTCAAAGCGGCGTTGTGGGCGCACGGCCGCAAGCCGGGCCTCTACTCGATGGCCGACGTGCTGGGATTCGGCGAGGCCTAGACCGCCGCCGGTCGCGGCCGCTCGAGCATCGTCACCGGATCGCCGTGGTAGGTCGTCTCGGCGTAAGGCGCAAAGCCGAGTTTCGCCGCGACGCGCAGCGAGGCGGCGTGGCCGACCTGAATGATGCAGGTCATGCGCGGGCCGGGTTGGGCGCGGTCGGCCCAGGCGATCGCGGCGCGCATCGCCTCCTCGGCCAAGCGCCGGCCCTGCATGGCGGGGACGAGCGCCCAGCCGGCTTCCATCGTCCCCGCGTTCGACGGGGCGATCGTGCGGCGCAGATCGTGGAAGCCCGCTTCGCCGACGAACGCGCCGCTGTCGCGATTCTCGAGCGCAAAGAAGCCGAACCCCAGATAACGCCAAAGGCCGATCTGGCGCAGGAAGCGGATCCAAGCCGCTTCGCGCGACATCGGCTTGCCGCCGATGAAGCGCACAACTTGCGGCTCGGTCCACATCGCGGCGTAGCGTTCGAAATCGTCCAGGCGATGGGGGCGCAGACGCAGCCGCGGCGTCTCCAACGTCACGGATTCCGGCGCGCTCAAAGGGCTGTCCTTTCGTTGCCGCGGGCTTTAAGGCGAGTTGCGGGCGACGTCCGGCGCGCCGGCTTCGACGGCGCCGATCATAGGCGCTTCACATTCTCGTTGAACTGATCAGTTTGTCTTTGCAGTTAGGCTTCTGACCTGCTATGTCGTCCGCCATGAACCAACCGTCGGACGACAAACGCGCGACATCTGCGACCGCCTTGGCGCAGGAACTCGCCGCGCTCTTCAGCAAGCTGAAGCGCCGACTGCGCGAACAGGCGCATGTCGGCGATCTCACGCCGTCGCAGACATCGACGCTGCTGCGCCTCGAAAGAGACGGGCCGGCGACGGCGTCGAGCCTGGCGCGCGCGGAGGGCATGCGGCCGCAGTCGATGGGCGCGGTCATCGCCGCGCTCGAGGCCGCCGGCTTGGTGCGCGGCGCGCCGGACCCGAACGACGGCCGGCAGACGATCCTGTCGCTCACCGACGCATTCCGGAAGCGGGTCCGAGAGAGTCGCGCGGCGCGACAGGATTGGCTGTCCGGCGCCATCCAGGCGCGGCTGTCGCCGCAGGAACAGGACGACGTCGCGGCGGCGGTCGCGCTGCTCAAGCGGCTTGTCGACGACTGACCGACCGATCGTTCGCGCTTGTCGCCAGATCGAACCGGCCGAAAGGCCCGAAAGGACACGCCATGGCGCTGACCATGCTCGACCCAAAGACGGCCCTGATTGTCGTCGACCTGCAGAGGGGAATCGTCGGCCTGCCCGTCCTTCATTCCGTCGGCGAGGTCATCGCGCGGGCGCGCGCGTTGGCCGACGCCTTCCGCGAGCGCGGCCTGCCGGTGGCGCTGGTCAACGTCGCCGGCGGAGCGCCGGGGCGTACGGAACTGCCGCCTCAAACGGGTTCCCGGCCGGAAGGGTGGGCCGACCTCGTCCCGGAGTTGAATCAGCAACCTGACGACATCGTCGTGACGAAACGAACCTGGGGCGCGTTCGCCAGCACCGACCTCGAAGCTCAGTTGAAAGCGCGCGGCGTCACTCAGGTGGTGGTCGCCGGCGTCGCCACCGCAACCGGCGTCGAAGCGACGGCGCGTCAGGCCTACGAGCAAGGCTTCAACGTCACGCTCGCCATCGACGCCATGACCGACCGGCGGCGCGAGGCGCACGACTACAGCGTCACGCAGGTTTTCCCGCGGCTAGGCGAGACCGGCACAACCAAAGGGATCATCGATCTGCTCTCCGCTATGGATTTCGGGGCGGCGCGATGACCGAGCCCGCCACGGAGGCGGCCTGTCGCGAGGCGTTCGGATGGCGGTTCACGGCGCCGCTGCTGCTTGGTTCGACGTTGAACCCGATCAATAGTTCGCTGATCGCAACCGGATTGGTTGGGATCGGCGCCGACATGCACGCCGGGCCCGGCGCCACCGCCAGCCTTATATCGGTCCTCTATCTTTGCAGCGCCGTGATGCAGCCGACGATGGGCAAGCTGTCGACCCTGTTCGGTCCGCGGCGCATCTTCCTTATCGGCACCGTCATTCTATTGGTCGGCGGCTTGGTTGGCGCGACCGCTCCGTCGCTTCTTGTTTTGCTCGTGTCGCGGGCGATGATCGGGATTGGCAGCTCGGCCGCCTACCCCACGGCGATGACCCTCATTCGTAAGCGCGCTGACGATGGTGGGGCCGGAACGCCGAGCCGCGTCCTCGGGAATTTGGCGATCGCGGCGCAAATCACCGCTGTGTTCGGCCTCCCGCTGGGCGGCGTTCTCGTCGGCGCGTTCGGTTGGCGCGCGCTGTTCGTGGTGAATATTCCTCTGGCGCTGCTGACCATCGCCTTCACGCTTACCGGGGTCGCCAAAGACCCGCCCTCGGCGCGCAAGGGCTTCGAGGGGTTGGCGACGGCGCTCGACATTCCCGGCGTCATGCTGTTCGCAGGCGCGATCACAAGCCTGCTGGTGTTTCTGTCGGATTTGACCTCGCCCGAGTGGCGGCTCGCCGCGGCGGCCGCGGTCCTCGCTGCGGCTCTGATCTTCCGCGAGCAGCAAGCCGGCAGCCCCCTGATCGACACGCGCATGCTGGCGAAGAATCTTCCCTTGCAACGCACCTATCTGCGCCAGACGCTTTCCTCCCTCGGCGTCTACGCCGCCCTGTATGGCGTCAGCCAATGGATGGAGCAGAGCGCGCACCTCAGCGCTTCCGCCGTCGGGATCATCCTGCTCCCGCTTTCCGTGCTCAGCATCGTCGCGTCCAGGATGGCCTCGGTTCGCGGCTGGGTGCGCTGGCCCCTCATTCTCGCGGGAGTCGCGCTGATTGTCGCCGGCGGCGTGACGCTGCGGATCACGCAGGAGTCGAGCGTCTTCATTCTCATCGGCATGACGCTTCTGTTCGGGTTCACCAACGGGTTCAGCATTTTCGCCAACCAGGCCGTTCTCTATGTCCAGGCCCCCGCGAAGGAGATCGCCGTGGCGTCGGGGCTCTTCAGGACATTCGGCTACTTCGGCGCGATCTTTTCCGCGAGCCTCATCGGCGTCACTTTCGGTCCCGCCGCGACCGACAGTGGCCTGCACGCTCTCGCGTGGGTCTTCGTCGGCATCGGCGCGGCCTTGGCGCTGCTCTCCGCCTTCGACAAGAGCATTCCCCGGTTCGCCAATGATTAGTCGTCGTCTCAGGTCAGCGCTCTAACGGAAGGATCAGCGTCACGATGGAATGGATTCTCTATGTTTCTTACTTCTTTGGCGGCGCCTTCCTCGCCAACGCGGTCCCGCATTTCGTCAGCGGCGTGATGGGCAAGGCGTTCCAGACCCCGTTCGCCAAGCCGCCGGGGCAAGGGCTCTCGTCGTCGACCGTCAATGTCCTCTGGGGCCTTTTCAATCTCGTCGTCGGCTATGTCCTCCTCTGCCGCGTCGGCGATTTCAGCTTGAAGGATACGAGCGACGTCGTCGCGCTCGGCTTGGGCGCGCTGGCGATTGCGCTTCTGTCCGCCTGGGGGTTCGGCCGCTTCAACGGCGGAAATGCGCCGGAGCGTCGATGAAGGCGCCCTTCGCGGGCGTCTTCCGGTCGCTGCGCGGATTCAATTATCGAGTCTGGGCGCCCGGCGCCTTCGTCTCGAACGTCGGCACCTGGGTGCAGCGGACAGCCCAGGACTGGCTGGTCTTCACCCAACTCACCCACCATGACGCTTCCGCCGTCGGTCTGGTCATGGCGTTGCAGTTCGGGCCCCAGCTCCTGTTGCTGCCCTGGACGGGCTTCGCCGCTGACCATTTCAATCAACGCAAACTCCTGATCGCCACGCAGGCGACAATGGGCGGCCTCGCGCTAACCCTGGGCCTCCTGACCGTCACCGGCGCCGTCCAACTCTGGCATGTCTATGTCTTCGCCTTCCTGTTCGGCAGTGCGGCGGCGTTCGACGCGCCGGTGCGTCAGACCTTCGTTGCGGAACTGGTCGGCGACGCGGATCTGCACAATGCGGTGGCGCTCAACTCGACCTCGTTCAACGCCGCTCGCATGATCGGCCCGGCCGTCTCCGGCGTGGTCATCGCTGCGATCGGGACCGGCTGGGCCTTCCTGATCAACGGCGCCTCGTTCGCCGCGGTGCTTCTCTCGCTCGCCTTTCTGCGCCTCTCCGAACTTCACCCGAACGCCAGGGCGCCGCGCGGCAAGGGAGGTTTCACCGAAGGGTTCCGCTACGTGTGGGGGCGGACGGATCTCAAGACGATTCTGGCCATGCTGTTCCTGGTCGGGACCTTCGGCCTCAACTTTCCGATCTTCATTTCGACCATGGCGATTGGCGTTTTTCATGCCGACGCCCGCGGCTACGGCCTGCTGTCGTCGATCATGGCGATCGGCACGGTGGCGGGCGCGCTGTTGGGCGCACGGCGCGAAAGGCCGCGATTCACTCTGCTGCTGGTCGGCGCCGGCATATTCGGACTCGGCTGCGCATTGGCTGCGCTCGCGCCGGGTTACTGGTCCTTCGCCAGCGCGCTGGTCGTCATCGGCGTCGCCGCGCTGACGCTGACCAACACGTCGAACAGCCTGATGCAGCTCACCACCGAACCCGCCATGCGCGGACGCGTGATGGCGCTGCGCGTCGCCGTTGCGCTCGGCGGCACGCCGATTGGGGCGCCGATCGTCGGCTGGGTGGCGGACCATTCCGGCCCGCGCTGGGCGCTGGGCGTCGGCGCGGCGTCGGGTTTCGCCGCCGCAGCCCTGGCCGTTCGCTTCCTGGTCGGGAGATCGCGCCGGAGGCAAGCGCGTGCGCTCGTCGATCCGCCTTCCGATTGAGTGGAAACCTCGCTAGTTTGGCGCCGAGCAAAGACTGGGCGGATCGCCCGTCCGAAGACCGCCGCGTTCGGCGGCGAAATGGAGCTCGAAGCATGAAAGTCGGCGTTGTCGGAGCGGGCGCGGTCGGCAGCAGCGCCGCCTATGCGATGGTTCTGCAGGGGACGGCCGACGAGATCGTCCTGACCGACCTCAACGAGAAGCTGGCGGCGGCTCAGGCGCAGGACATTCTGCACGCCACGCCCTTCGCCCATTCCAATTTTGTCCGCGCCGGCGGCTACGACGCGCTGGCCGGGGCCGACGTCGTCGTCCTCGCGGCCGGAGTCGCGCAGCGACCGGGGGAAGCCCGGCTCGGTCTGCTCGAGCGCAACGCGGCGGTGTTCGGCAAGATCATCCCCGCGGTGCTGAAGGCCGCGCCGGACGCCGTCCTGCTGGTCGCCTCGAACCCCGTCGACGTCATGACCGACATCGCCGCGCGGATATCGGGCCTGCCGGACGGGCGGGTGTTCGGCTCCGGAACGATCCTCGACAGCGCCCGCTTCCGCTCGCTGCTCGGCGAACATCTCGGCATTTCGTCGCGTTCGGTCCACGCCTATGTCGTCGGCGAGCACGGCGACTCGGAAGTCCTGTGGTGGTCGGGGGCGACGGTCGGCAGCCTGTCGGTGATCGACGTCGCCACCCAGCTCGGCAAGCCTCTGAACGAAGCCGGCAGAGCCCGCATCGAAGAAGACGTCCGCCGCGCCGCCGACCGCATCATCGCCGGCAAGGGCGCGACCTGGTTCGGCATCGGCGCCGGCCTGTCGCGCATCGTGCAGGCGATCGGCCGCAACGAAAATGCGCTGCTGTCGGTGTCGGCCCGCGCCGAGAACGTCGAGGGCGTCGTCAACGTGACGCTGTCGCTGCCGCGCATCGTCGGCGCCGGCGGGATCGGCGGCACGCTGCTGCCCCATTTCGACTCGGCCGAGCGCGCGGCGCTGCGCGACAGCGCGCGCATCCTCAAGGAAGCGGCGGAGAGCGTGAAGCTGTAGGGCGGAGGCGCGGCGGCGGCGGCGCGGCCAAGGCGCGACGCGACGCGAAGAGACGGCCAGTCTGAGATTGCGCCAGCCCGGCATGATGGCGCAGACGCCACAAGCGATCGCGCCGCGCGGCGGGGTTAGGCGCTCTCTTCCGCGTCAAGCCGCTCGGGGCCTCGTGGAAGCCACAACGTATTTTCGATTTCCAAGAAACGCACTCGTAAGACGACTGTCCGCCGCCCGACATAAGGGGCTGGAAAAACGCCCCGGGAAGGGCGAGCCGGACGAGGTTTTGCCGGCCATGAACGGGCCGCGATTCTAACCGCAACGGCGCCCGAAAGCGCAAGAACCGGCTGAGAGCTTCAGCCGGTTCTCGCAAAATCAGCGCTTTAATGAAAAAATGGAGCGGGCGAAGGGATTCGAACCCTCGACCCCGACCTTGGCAAGGTCGTGCTCTACCCCTGAGCTACACCCGCATCCCGAGACGGGCTCGGCCCGTCCGCCGGGCGCTTATGGCGCATGCGGAAGCAGATTGCAACACCCCCTGCGGCCTTGAATCTTTGAGGTCTTTATCCGAACATCGCGACACGACACCGTGAATTGATGTCGTCGCGTCGCCGTGCGAAGCGCAGCCCGGACGACTCGAGGATCGAATGAACGAAAACGTGGATCCGCAGCAGGTCGAGGCGCCGAATCCGACCAAGCCGGCGGCGCCCGCGGCGCCGCGCCGGCGGTTCGCCCGGCTCGTCTGGGTCGTCGCGCTGGTTGTTGCGGCGGCGCTCGCGTGGCGCTACTGGCCGGCCAGCGCGCCGGCGCCCGACGCGCAGACCCAGAACGCGACCGGCGGACCGCCCCAGACCGTGCGTGACGCAGCGGCGGCGACCGGCGACATGCCGATCACGATCGACGCGCTCGGCGCAGTGACGCCGCTGGCCACCATCACCGTCAAGACGCAGATCGCGGGCAAGCTGATGGAGGTCGGCTTCCAGGAAGGGCAGATGGTCAAGCAGGGCGACTTCCTCGCCCAGATCGATTCGCGTCCCTACGAGGCCACGCTCGCCCAGGCGCAGGCGCAACTGGCGAAGGACACTTCGCTCCACGAGCAGGCGCAAACCGACCTCGCGCGTTACGAAACGCTGGTCAAGCAGGATTCGATCGCGCGCCAGACGGTCGAGGATCAGCAGTTTCTGGTGGCGCAAGACATGGCGGCGATGGGCAGCGATCAGGCGCAGATCGACACCGCCAAGCTGAACATCGGCTATTGCCACATCACGTCGCCGGTCAGCGGCCGCGTTGGCCTGCGGCAAGTCGACCCTGGCAACTACCTGCAGCCGTCCGACACGACCGGCATCGTCATCGTCACCGAAATCGATCCGATCAGCGTCGTCTTCTCCACCGCCGAAGACAACCTGCCGCAGATCGCGGCGCGGATGAACAGCGGCGCCAAGCTGACGGTGACCGCCTACGACCGCACCAACTCCAAGCAGCTGGCGACCGGCACGGTTTCGACCTTCGACAACCAGATCGACCTCACCACCGGCACCGTCAAGGTCAGGGCGCAGTTCGACAACCCCAACGGCGTGTTGTTCCCCAACCAATTCGTCAACGTCAAGCTCCTGGTCGACACGATCAGCGGGGCGACGCTCGCGCCCAACGCGGCGATCCAGATCGGCGCCTCCGGCAGCTTCGTCTATGTCGTGAACGCCGACTCGACCGTCGCCGTGCGCAAGGTGACGACCGGGCCCGCCGACGCCAAGAACACCGTGATCGTTTCCGGTCTGAAGGCAGGAGAGAATGTCGTCACCGACGGCGTCGATCGGCTGCGCGACGGCGCGAAAGTCGTCGTGCGCAACGGCGGCGGCGCAGCGGCGGCCGGGGCCGCCGACGCTTCCGGCGCAGGCCAACGTCACAAACGCGGCCAGGATCAGGGCGGGGCCGCGCCGACAGCCGGCCCGAATTCCACGCCGTCGCCGTCGCCGACCGCGACGCCGTGAACCAAAGGCGGAGCGCGCGACGATGAATCCGTCCCGCCTTTTCATCGAGCGGCCGGTGGCGACGACGCTGTTGATGTTCGCCATTCTGATGGTGGGCGTCGCCGCCTATCGTTTCCTGCCGCTGTCGGCGCTGCCCGAGGTCGATTACCCGACCATCCAGGTGCAGACCTTCTATCCCGGCGCGAGCCCCGAGGTGATGACCTCGTCGGTGACCGCGCCGCTCGAGCGCCAGTTCGGCCAGATGCCGAGCCTGACGCAGATGATGTCGCAGAGCTCGGCCGGCGCTTCGGTGATCACGCTGCGTTTCAGCCTTGACCTCAACCTCGACATCGCCGAGCAGGAAGTGCAGGCGGCGATCAACGCCGCCGGCAACCTGCTGCCGTCCGACCTGCCGGCGCCGCCGATCTACGCCAAGGTCAATCCGGCCGACGCGCCGATTCTCACGCTCGGCGTCACTTCGAGCACGCTCAGGCTCACCGACGTCGAGGACATCGTCGAGAGCCGGCTCGCGCCCAAGCTGGCCCAGCTTCCCGGCGTCGGCCTGGTGTCGATTTCCGGCGGGCAGCGCCCGGCGGTGCGCATCCACGCCAATCCGCTGGCGCTCGCCGCCTACGGCCTCAATCTCGACGACCTGCGCACGACCATCGCCAACCTCAACGTCAACACGCCGAAGGGCAATTTCGACGGCCCGTCGCAATCGTTCGCCATCAACGCCAACGATCAGATCCGCGATCCCAGCGACTACCTCAAATCGGTCGTCGCCTACCGCAATGGCGCGCCGGTGCTGCTCACCGACGTCGCCACGGTCGAGATCGCCGCCGAGAACACACAGCTGTCGGCTTGGATGAACCGGACGCCGGCGCTGCTGGTCAACATCCAGCGCCAGCCGGGGGCGAACGTCATTCAGGTCGTCGACAGCATCAAGAGTCTGTTGCCGTCGCTGACCACGACGCTGCCGAGCGCGGTCACGATTACGCCGCTGACCGATCGCACCGTGACGATCCGCGCCTCCGTCAGCGACGTCGAGTTCGAGCTGACGCTGTCGATCGGCCTGGTCGTGCTGGTGATCTTCCTCTTCCTGCGCAACGTCTCGGCGACCGTCATCCCCAGCCTCGCCGTGCCGCTGTCGCTGGTCGGCGCGCTGGCGATCATGTACCAGCTCGGCTTCAGCCTCGACAATTTGTCGTTGATGGCGCTCACCATCGCCACCGGCTTCGTCGTCGACGACGCGATCGTCGTCATCGAGAATATTTCCCGCTATCTCGAAGGCGGCGACAGTCCGAACGAAGCGGCGCTCAAGGGCTCGCAGCAGATCGGCTTCACCATCATCTCGCTGACGGTGTCGCTGCTCGCGGTGCTAATCCCGCTGCTGTTCATGGGCGACGTGGTCGGCCGTCTGTTCCACGAGTTCGCCATCACGCTCGCGGCGACCATCGTCATCTCGGCGGTGGTGTCCTTGACGCTGACGCCGATGATGTGCGCCAAGCTCCTGCGCTCGCAAGAGCGGGGACGCGGCGACCGCCGTCACGCCACTGGCGGCCGCTTCTTCCAGGCGCTGCTCGCTGGTTACGGCCGCGCGCTCGACGTCGTGCTCGACCACCAGCCGGCGACGCTGCTTGTCGCCTTGGCGACCTTCGTTCTCACCGGCTATCTCTACGTGACGATCCCCAAGGGATTTTTTCCCCTCCAGGACACCGGGCTCATCCAGGCCGTCACCCAGGCGGCGCAGGACACGTCGTTCGGCAAGATGGCCGATCGCCAGCAGCAGCTCGCCGACGCGATCCTGCGCGACCCCGACGTCGACACGCTGTCGTCCTTCATCGGCGTCGACGGCTCCAACATCACGCTCAATTCCGGCCGCTTCCTCATCAACCTCAAACCGCACGAACAACGCACGGCCGATGTCGCCGAGATCATCCGCCGCCTGCAGCGCGAGACCGTCAACGTCGCCGGCATCGCGCTCTTCATGCAGCCGGTGCAGGACCTGTCGATCGACACCCAGGTCAGCGCCACCGAATACCAGTTCACCCTCGACATCCAGGATCTCGCCACGCTGCAGGCTTGGACGCCCAAGGTCCTCAGCCGCCTCGCCAAGGTCGCCGAGATCGTCGACGTCGCCAGCGACTTGCAGCCGAACGGCCGCGCCGTCCAGGCGACGCTCGATCGATCGAGCGCGGCGCGATTCGGCATCACTCCGGCGACGGTCGACAACGCGCTCTACGACGCCTACGGCCAGCGCATCATCTCGACTGTCTTCACCCAGTCGAACCAATATCGGGTCATTCTCGACATCGACCCGGCGATGACGCATTCAATCTCGTCGCTCAACGACATTTATCTGCCGTCGTCCGCCTCGACCTCGGGCCAGGTGCCGCTGTCGGCGATCGGGTCGCTCGCAGTCATGCAGTCGCCGCTGCAGATTTCGCATCTCAAGCAGTTCCCGGTGACGACGATCTCGTTCAACCTCGCGCCCGGCGCGTCGCTCGGCGCCGCCGTCGACGCGATCAACGCCGCGCTCGCCGACATCAAGCTGCCGGCGAGCTTCGGCGTCAACTTCCAGGGCGCGGCGCAGGCGTTTCAGGCGTCGCTGTCGAACGAGGGGTTCCTGCTGCTGGCGGCGATTCTGACGATGTATATCGTGCTTGGCGTCCTCTACGAGAGTTTCATCCACCCGATCACGATTCTGTCGACCCTTCCCTCGGCCGGCATCGGCGCGCTGCTGTCGCTCGAGTTCGCCGGGGCCGGCCTCGACATCATCGGCGTCATCGGCATCGTGCTGTTGATCGGCATCGTCAAGAAGAACGCGATCATGATGATCGACTTCGCCCTCGACGCGCAGCGAAACGAGGGGCTCGACGCGCGCGCGGCCATCTACCAGGCCTGCCTGCTGCGCTTGCGGCCGATCCTGATGACGACTGTGGCGGCGATGTTCGGCGCGCTGCCGCTGATGCTGGGAACCGGCGTCGGCTCAGAATTGCGCCATCCGCTCGGCTTGGCGATCGTCGGCGGGCTCGCGGTCAGCCAGGTGCTGACGCTGTTCACCACGCCGGTGATCTATCTGTTCTTCGAGGCCATCGCCCAGCGCCTCGGCGCCGGCTCGTCGGTCGGTCCGCTGCCGGCGGAGGCGCCGTGAACAACCGCTTTTCCGAGCTGTTCATCCGCCGGCCGGTCGCGACCACGCTGCTGACCATCGGCATTGCGCTCGCCGGCCTGCTCACCTTCACGCAGTTGCCGGTGTCGCCGCTGCCGCAGGTCGATTTTCCAAACATCTCGGTGCAGGCGACGATGCCAGGGGCGAGCCCCGACACGATGGCGAGCTCGGTCGCCGCGCCGCTCGAACGCCATCTCGGCCAGATCGCCGACGTCAACGAGATGACCTCGACGAGCTCGCTCGGTTCGACCCGCATTCAGCTGCAGTTCGGCCTCGATCGCGACATCGACGGCGCGGCGCGCGACGTGCAGGCGGCGATCAACGCCGCCCGCGCCGACTTGCCGACGAGCCTGCGCTCCAATCCGACCTACCACAAGATCAACCCCGCCGACGCGCCGATCATGGTGCTGGCGATGACCTCGACCACCCGCACGGCGGGGCAGATGTACGACATCGCCTCCAACGTGCTGCAGCAGCGGCTGTCGCAGCTCGACGGCGTCGGCGAGGTCGACGTCGTCGGCAGCGCCCTGCCGGCGGTGCGGGTCGAGCTCGATCCCGGCGCGCTGTTCAAATACGGAATCGGCCTCGAGGACATCCGCGCCGCGCTCGCCGCCGCCAACGCCAACAGCCCGAAGGGCGCGATCGAGGACGACGACTTCCACTATCAGATCTACGCCAACGATCAGGCGACCAAGGCCGACCAGTATCGCGACCTCGTCGTCGCCTACCGCAACAATGCCGCGGTCAAGCTCGCCGACGTCGCCCAGGTCGTCGATTCGGTCGAGGACCTGCGCAACGCCGGCCTGTCCAATGGCAAGCCGTCGGTCGGCATTGTGCTGTCGCGCCAGCCCGGCGCCAACATCATCCAGGCGGTCGACGGCGTCAAAGCCGAACTGCCGCGCCTCGCCGCGTCGCTGCCGGGCGACGTCGACCTCAACGTCGTCGTCGATCGTTCGATCACCATCCGCGGCTCGCTCGCCGACACCGAGCGCACGCTGCTGACTTCCGTCGCGCTGGTGATCGTGGTCGTCTTCGTCTTCCTGCGCAACGTGCGCGCCGCCGCCGTGCCGAGCGTCGCCGTGCCGGTGTCGATCATCGGCGCGTTCGGCGCGATGTACCTGCTCGGCTACAGCCTCGACAATCTGTCGCTGATGGCGCTGACGATTTCGACCGGCTTCGTCGTCGACGACGCGATCGTCGTGCTGGAGAACATCAGCCGACATATCGAGCTCGGCGCGACACGATTCCGCGCCGCGATCCTCGGCGCGCGCGAGGTCGGCTTCACCGTGCTGTCGATCAGCCTGTCGCTGATCGCGGTGTTTCTGCCGCTGCTGCTGATGGGCAGCATCGTCGGCCGGCTGTTCCGCGAATTCGCGATGACGCTGTCGGTGGCGGTGATGATCTCGCTGCTCGTCTCGCTGACGACGACGCCGATGATGTGCTCGTTGGTCCTGCCGCGCCAGTCGGTTGCGACTCATGGACGACTCTATCGCGTCACCGAGCGCGGCTTCGACGCGATGCTCGCGTTCTATCGCGTGACCTTGCAGGCGGCGTTGCGTCATCCGCTGCCGGTCGTGCTGGTCTGGGCGGCGGTCATCGCGCTCAACGTCAACTTGTTTCGCTCGATGACCTACGACTTGTTTCCGGTGCAGGACACGGGTCTGCTGATCGGCTCGATCCAGGGCGACCAGAGCGTTTCCTTTCAGGCGATGAAACTGAAGCTCGCCCAACTGCAGGGAATCGTCCAGGCCGATCCGGCCGTCCAGACGATCGAAGGCGTGACCGGCGGACGGCAGACCAATTCCGGCTTCGTCTACATCTCGCTAAAGCCGTTCGCCGAACGCCAGATCACCGCGGACGGGGTGGTGGCGCGGCTGCGCGGCAAGCTCGCCGCCGTCGCCGGGGCGCGGCTTTTCATGGTCGCGGTCTCCGATCTGCGCACCGGAGGCCGGCAGAGCAACGCGACTTATCAATATACGCTGCTCTGCGACGACACCGCCCAGCTCTACAAATGGGCGCCGCGTCTGCTTGCCGCGCTGCAAGGCAGCCAAGTGCTCAAGGACGTCAATTCCGACCAGCAACAGGGCGGCCTCGAGGCCGACGTGACGATCGACCGCACCAACGCCGCCCGGCTCGGCCTCAGCATCGCGGCGATCGACAACACGCTCTACGACGCGTTCGGCCAACGACAGGTGTCGACCATCTACAATGCGCTCAACCAGTATCACGTGGTGATGGAGGTCGCGCCGCGCTACTGGCAGGATCCCTCAGTGCTGAGCGACATCTGGGTGTCGACTTCAGGGGCTAATCCGTCCGGCGTGCAGCAGACCAACGCCGGCGCCGGGCTCTATACGGCGTCCGCGACCGGCGCCGCCACGGCGGCGTCGATCGCCAGCGACTCGGCGCGCAACCTCGCCTTGAACGGTCTTGCCGCCAGCGGCCATTCGAGCGCCTCGGCCGGCGCGGCCGTGTCGTCGTCGGTCGAGACGATGATCCCGCTGTCGGCGGTAGCGACCTTTAGCCGCGGCCAGACGCCGCTCGCCGTCAATCATCAGGGCCTGTTCGCCGCCTCGACCATCTCCTTCAACCTCGCGCCCGGCCATGCGCTGAGCGAGGCGCAGAAGGAGATCGAGGACGCCGTCGCCACGATCCGCATGCCATCGACCGTCCGTGGCGTCTTCGCCGGCACCGCCGCGACCTTCCAGCAATCGCAGGCGACCTTGCCGCTGCTGTTCGGCGCGGCCCTGCTCGCCGTCTACATCGTTCTCGGCATACTCTACGAGAGCTACATCCATCCGTTGACGATCCTCTCGACTTTGCCGCCAGCCAGCGTCGGCGCGCTGATCGCCTTGAAACTGTTCAGCGTCGAGTTCACCATCATCGCCGCGATCGGCATCATTCTGCTGATCGGCATCGTCAAGAAGAACGGGATCATGATGATCGACTTCGCCCTCCAAGCGGAGCGGGAGGGGCTGCCGACGCGGGACGCGATCACCCAGGCCTGCCTGCTGCGCTTCCGCCCGATCATGATGACGACCTTCGCCGCCATGTTCGGGGCCCTGCCGCTCGCCTTGGGGACCGGCGAGGGCTCGGAGCTGCGTCATCCTCTGGGGATAACCATCGTCGGCGGCTTGCTGTTCAGCCAAGCGCTGACGCTCTATACGACGCCGGTCATCTTTCTTTATCTCGACCGGTTTGGGAAATGCCTGGGCAGGGTGTGGCGCCGTTTCTATGTGCGCGACGGCGCCGTGCGGCTGGCGGGGTCGGGGTCGTGAGGGTCATGCGTCGAACTTGGCCGGCCGCCGCCGCGCTGGCGCTGCCGCTTGCGGCTTGCGCGCCGGTCGGGCCCGATTACCTGCGCCCCGCCGCGATCGTTTCGCCTCAATACAAGGAATTCAAGGGCTGGAAGCTCGCCACGCCGCGTGACGATTTCGCCAAAGGCGAATGGTGGCGACTGTTCGGCGATCCCGTCCTCGACGGGCTGGAATCGCAGGTCGCGGTCTCCAACCAGACCATCAAGGCCGACGAAGCCAATTATCGCCAGGCGTTGGCGCTGATCGCCGAGGCGCGGGCCGGGCTATATCCCACGGTGGGCTTCGATCCGTCGCTGACGCGGACGAAGTCGGGGACGCAATTGACTACCCAACTCGACGCCGAGATCAGCGGCTCGTGGACGCTCGACGTCTGGGGCAAGACGCGGCGTTCCATCGAGCAGGAAAGCGCGGCGGCCGAAGCGAGCGCCGCCACCCTCGCCAATGAGACGTTGGCGGAGCAGTCGGCGCTGGCGCTCGCCTACGTGCAACTGCGGGAATCCGATTCGCTCGCCGACCTGCTCGCCGACACCGTCAAACAGTACAAGCGCACGGTCGAAATCACGCAGAACGAATACAGCGCCGGGACCGCCGCGAAATCCGACCTTATCACCGCCCAGGCGCTTGAGTTGGCGGCGGAGGCGCAGCTGGTCAATGCCGGCGTCTCGCGGGCTCAGAGCGAGCATGCGATCGCGGTGTTGATGGGCCGCGCGCCCGCCGAGCTGACGATCCCGCACGGCAAGCTCGCGCTCGACATCCCGCGCGTGCCAATCCGCGTCCCCTCCGAGCTGCTCGAGCGTCGCCCCGACATCGCCGAGGCCGAGCGGACGATGCAGGAGCAGAATGCGGCGATAGGCGTCGCCTTCGCCGGCTACTATCCGAGCCTGACGCTGAGCGGCGCCTTCGGCTATTCCGGCGACCCGTTCGTCAAGGCGATCGCCGGCGCCAATCCGGTGTGGTCCTACGGCCTGTCGGTCGCCCAGACGGTGTTCAACGGCGGCCTGACCGACGCGCAGGTCGAGGCGGCGCGCCAGACCTATGAAGCGAGCGTCGCCACATACCGTCAAACGGTGCTGACCGCCTTCCAGCAGGTCGAGGACGAACTCGTGGCAATCCCGCTGGAGTCGCGCCAACTGGCGATCCAGTCCGAGGCGGTCAAGGCGGCCCAGCAGGCGGTCGAGATCGCGCTCAACGAATATCGCGCCGGCACGCAAAACTTCACCACCGTGGTGACAGCCGAGGCGACGGCGCTGAGCGACCAGGAATCGGCGCTGTCGACCCGCGCTTCGCGGCTGACGGCGTCGGTCGACCTGATCGTCGCGCTCGGCGGCGGCTGGTCGACCGCCGAATTGCCGCTTACGTCGCCCAATTGAGCCCGGGCGCCGTTTCGCTCAGTCGGGCAGCGAATAGCGGCGCGCCGCCTCCCAAGCGGCACGCGCGTCGGCGAGCGTAATCACGCCGTCGTTGGCGGCGCGGGCCGCCTGGGTCGCGACGATCAGCGCCGGCGGTCCGGACGGATCGAGCAGCTCGTCGGCGGAGCCGTCGAGCGCCTGCCGCATTGCGGCGAGCGCCGCGCGATCGCCGCCAAGCCGCGTCGCCAGCATCAGCGCCACCGCGGGCCGCGGCGCGCTCGCCGTCCGGGCGACGCGGCAAGCGTTGAGGAAGCGCTTGATTGCGCGCGGCGTCTCGCCGGCGAGCGGGGCGAACGCGGCGAGCAGCGAAGTCTCGGAAGGCGTCAGCGCCTGGGTGATCGCCGAGGCCGCCGCTTCGACGAGCCTCAGCGGCTTGGCGACCGCGTTCGAGCCGATCAGCCGCACCGCGAAGCGACCGCCGTCGGCGGGGGCTAGCGTCACGACGTTGAAAACGATCGGGAACAGTTTTTCCAGCCGCCGACGCGCCGCTTCGGGGGCGTCGAGACGCGCGAGCGTCGCCGGATCGAAGGACGCGGCGGCGACGCAGCCCGGACCGAGCAGCGCGTGCGCGGCCTCGAGGAGCTGCGCGGCGTCGGCAGGGGCGAGCGCGTCGAGATTGTCGAACGCGAAGACGATGCGCTGCGGCGCGGCAGGCCCGGACGCGCCGGCGCCGCTCATCAGCCGTCCGAGCTCGACGAAGAACGAACGCGCGGCCTGGCGCGGCGCCTCGGGGCCGCTGGCGAAGATCGGGCCGGGCGCTCGTTCGGAGCGTTTGACGCCGCCGGCGCGTTTGCTCGTCGCCTCGACGTGGCGCGCGGCGGCCTCGGTCTGCGCGTCAAGCGCGGCGACGCGCTGGTTGAGCCGCGCCGCGCTCGCCTCAAGATCGCGCCGGCGTTCGCGCGCGTCGTAGCCGAGCAGCCGCTGGGCGCGATAGAGCAAACCCGCGAAGGCGAAGGCGCGCCAGAGGACGACAAGCAGCGCAAGGGCGCCAATCGCGGTCAGCGCCTTGCTGAGGTCGACCAACCAGCCTTGGTGCGCGGCGAGCCAGTCGGCGACCGGCGCGAGGAACGAGGCGAGCGACCGCAAGCCGTCGCCCGACCGCGGCGCGCTCGCCTGGTCGACGGCGAAAGCGAGGGCGAAGGCGATCGCCGCAACGACCAGCCAGCCGAGCTGGCCGCGATAGGCCCAGATCGCGCGCACGGCGACGCCGGCGCGCGCCGCCGGCCCGGCGCCGTCGAAGTCGCGCACCAGATGGCGGAAGTTGGCGGTCGCGTCGCCCTCGGCGAGATCGAAGCGGCGCAGCCGCGATTCGATCGCGCCGCGCTTGGCGCGGACGAAAGCGTCGACGCGCGAGCCCGGAGTCTCGTAGAGCAGCGCGTCGGTCAGACGCGCGCGCTTGGCCTCGACCTCGTCGCGCGCTGCGCGCTCGCTCTCGAGCCTTCTCACCAGCTCGTCATGGCGCTCGGCGGCGGCGGCGGCGGCGCGCAACGGATCGGCGCCGGCGTTGGCGGCCTCGTCGGCCAGAGCGGCGTAATGGACGCCGTCGCGGTCGCGCTCGAGCGCGGCGAAGGCCGCCGAAGCGATGGCGCAAGCGGGATCGCCCGACACGCCCGCCGCGTCGATCGACGCCACCACGACCTTCGACAGGAAGGGAGAGCCGGCGGCGCGCCCGGCGGCGGCGGCGAGCGCTTCGACGTTTTCGACCCAGCGGCGCAGCGCGAAGCTCGCGCCCGAGCCGGAGGGGCCGACGAACCCGATCAGGAACGGCGTCTGCGCGTCGACGGCGAGCGCGATCTCCGCCAGCGGCCGCGTCGCCTCGGCGGCGCCCATGAGGTCGGCGGCGGTATCGGCTCCGTCGGCGTAGACCAGCGGCTCGCCGCGCGCGACCGCCAGGGCCGGCGCGCCCGCACCCGCCGCCGGTTCGATCGCGACCGGCGGGGCGTGGTCGATGGGCGGCGCGTGGTCCGCGCCCGCGCCGCGTTCGGGGAAGAGCCGCGCCAGCCGGTCGTCAACCTTGCTCTCGCTCACTTCATCCTCCGTCGACTTGCGGCGGCGCGCCGGCGGTCCGATCGGCCGCCCGGCCGGGCGACGATTTGGCCACGCGCCTACCTTTGGTCAAGCGCAATCTCCGTTCGTCGCGGCGGCGGCGAAGGGAGCGCGCCCAAGCGCGCGTCAGGCGAGCGCCTTGCGGCGTGCGCCCCCGGCCAGCAGTCGCCGCGCCTGCGCGGCGCTGGCTTCTTTCGGCAGTTTCTCGGCGATGCCGTAGACGCGCTCGCGGCGGTCGAGCTCGCCGAGCACGTCGGCGGGGGAGATGCCGCATTCGGCCCACACCACCGCCAGTTGATAAAGCACGTCGGCGCTTTCGAGGATCGCCGCCTCGCGGTTCATCTGCACCGCGTCGAGACCGACCTCGATCGCCTCCTCGATCAGCTTCTTGGCCATTTTCTGCACGCCGTCGCGAAACAGCTTG
>Ga0181529_10002446_pt1 | contig 22256 bp, 12 predicted proteins | sample PEATcosm2014_Bin_36_FD_119763 | JGI IMG/M metagenome (GOLD analysis project Ga0181529, IMG submission 119763) | Peatland microbial communities from MTU Mesocosm Facility, Houghton, MI, USA - PEATcosm2014_Bin10_30_metaG | ecosystem: Environmental > Terrestrial > Soil > Wetlands > Peat | place... | reverse complement strand
CCGGCAGGGGAGGATGACGGCGCGGCGGCGGGCGTGGCTGGCATAGGACCATCGGCCGGCAGATAATTCACGCGGGCATCGGCCTCGGGAATCTGGCCATCGACGTGGAACGGTGTGGCCGGCGGCGCATGGCGCAGAGTGATCAGGGTCTGGTTGCCGACGCCGACCTCGCGCAGGTTCTCCTCGGTGTATTCCTGGCGGCGGATGACGTGGGGAATCATGACGATCATCAGGTCGTCACTGGAATGGTCCATGGACTTGCCGCTGAAGAGCGTTCCCAGGAGGGGGATCTTGCTGAGACCGGGGACGCCGGTGATGGTCAAATCGTCCTGCTGTTTGATGACGCCGCCGATCAAGGCCACTTCGCCTTCCTTGACGCGCAATTCCTGTTCGATTTTGCGCTGGCCGATGATGGGCTCGTTGATGCCGCCCTGGCTCTGATAGCCGTCGATCTCGGAGACATCGATCTTGAGGTGCATGTAGACTTCGTTGCCTTCGAGCACGCGGGCGGTCATTTCGACGTTGACGCCGACATCCTGGTAATTAAACTGGGTATTGACCAGGGGATTGATGCCGATACCGCCGACGCCGGGCTGGAAGCTGCCGCTGGCGACGGGAACGCGTTCGCCGATGTTCATGATGGCTTTGACGTTGTCGACGGCGCGGAGCTGCGGCGCCTGCAACACTTTGCTGCGGGTGTCGCTCATGACCGCCTGCAGAAGGGCGCTGGGAAGGGTAGTGGCAAAATCGGCGCTGGACAGGTGTCCCAGATTGGCCAGGGGAATCATGGTGCCGGTGGTGGAGCTGGTGGAAGTGCCGGACGTCGAGGAAGTAGTCGGGGTAGTGGAGGTAGTGGACGTGGTGCCGGTCGAGGTGGAAACGCCGGTGGTGGTGCTGCTGGTGGAGGCGGTGCTGCTCTGCACCTGCAGGCCGGCGCGCGGCGTGAAAGTTCCGGGGATGTTCAAACCGCCGGAGGCGATGGTGGCGGCGAGCTGTTTGCTGAAGGTAGTGGAAGCATCCATGACGAGGATGTCGACCAACACTTCGGGTTTGGGCTTATCGATATCGCGGATCAGCTTCTGGCAGAGCTCGACGCGGTCGGCTTCGCCGCGGACCACCAGGGCGAAGCCCGAGTTGTAGGGGAAGACGCGGTTGATATCGCAAGCGGTGCGGAGGATCTGCTGAATTTCCTGCAGTTCGGCGGGCAGGGTGGCATTTTGCAGGTAGATGACCTTGGTGACCAGATCTTCGTAATCGCGCCGTTTGTTCTGGTTGTCGTTGAAGATGAAGATGGTATTGGCGTTGATGGCCTTCCAATAGGACTTGGTGACTATGCACACATTGTCTAACGCCTCCTGTACGGTGGCGTGCTGCAGATCGACTGGGATGTCGGCGGTGGGCTCGGTGAATTCGGGATCGAAGAGGACGTTGATGCCGGCGATTTTGCCGATGGCTATGAAGACCTTCTTGGTTTTCTGTCCGCTCAGGTGCCAGTCGATGGGGCTGTTGTCGAGGGGTCTGAGCTCAGGCAGGCCGAGAATGCGACTGAATCGTTCATTGTCGCGGCGAAGGGCCTCCTGGTAGGGGGTGAGGGCGCGGATTTCGGGAGGAGATTCCTTGCCGGTCTGCTCGACGCGCTGGCGCTCGCGGAGGATCATGTTGTTGGTGGCGATCAGCTCCTGCCCGGCGATGACCGATCCGGGATTGATGGCATAGGCCTTCTGCAATTCGAGGAGGGCGTCGCCGAGGCGGCCCTGGGCGCGGATTTTGAGGGCGAGGTCGACATGCAACTGGGCAGCCTCGAAGCGGGCGCGGTCGCAGGAGATCTCGTAGAGAATTTCAGCGGGATCTTCCTGGAGGGCCTTCTGATAGCTTTCCAGCGCGGCGTCCCACTCTTTTTTGGCCTCGTGGACCTTGCCTTCCTGATAGAACTTGTCTCCCTTGCGGGTTTTGGCCTCGAGCGGCAGCATCGGTGCGAGCATGGCCACGGCCATGACCACCGCGGTGAAACGATTGAAAAGGGGCATGTTCTTCAACTCTGGGGGTCCTTTACAACGGCTGGAAGCCAATGCGGCGCGATTTGTGGCTCTGGTTGCATCTAAATCCATTGACGCGGAAAGCCTTGCGGGCGTGGAGGCGAAGAATTGGAGGGGTGGGGGATTCGAGGGTAGTGGAGGCCGGCTGACAGCCAGGATTGGGTTGCCCCACGAGGCAACGAAGGCCGCAACCAAAGGGATTGACTGCGAGCGCCGGCCATGCCGGCACTGCGAGTCGGCAGGCGGGTCGACAGCCCCCTGCAGACTGACAGTCTGCCCCACGAAAACCCCTGGATGGTAAGATGAAGTGCGCCGCGCGGCGGGGAAACGAGGCGAGCTGCATTGGCGGATAAAGGGTTTACTTTCAAAATTCTGAGCGATAACCGGCGGGCCGGGCATGAGTATTTTCTGCTGGAGCGGTTCGAAGCTGGAATGGTGCTCACCGGGACCGAGGTGAAAGCGGCCAAGGACGGGAAGGTTCAGCTCAAGGAAGCCTATGCGACGGTCCTGAACAATGAAGCCTGGCTGGTGAATGCCCACATCAGCGAGTATTCGCATGGCAATCGGGAGAATCATCCGGCGGTACGCAACCGCAAATTGCTGTTGCATCGCAAGGAGATCGACAAATTGCAGGGGCAGACGCGCGAGAAGGGACTGGCGCTGATTCCCACCAAGATCTACCTGAAACAGGGGAAGATCAAGTGCGAGATTGCGGTGGCGCGCGGCAAGAAACTGCACGATAAGCGGGAGTCGGAGCGGGCGCGGACAGCGGAAGACGAGGCGCGCGCGGAGATCCGGCGGCGGGCGTAGGGGGCCGTCAGCGGCTGTATTGCGCGATGGCGGCGGCAAGGGTGGCGAGATCGATGGGCTTGGTGAGGACACCGTCCATGCCGGCGGCAACGCATTGATCCCGCTGGGCGAGCGAGGCGTGAGCGGTGAGCGCCAGGATGGGCAGACGATCACTAGAGCCGCGATGCAGTTCTTCCTCTCGGCGCTTTTCTTCCTCTCGGATCCAGCGCGCGGCCTGCAGGCCGTCGGCTTCGGGCATCTGAATGTCCATGAGGACGAGGTCAAAGCGGGCGGCGAGGAAATGGCGGAACGCCTCTTCGCCGTTATTGGCCAAAGTGACGGTGTGGCCCTGGCGGCTCAACATAGCTTCCACCACCTTTTGATTGACCAGGTTGTCCTCGGCCACCAGCACCTGAAGAGGCACGGCGGGAACGGACTGGGCGGCGGGACGATCGAAGGCGGCGGGCTTGGCCACTTCGGCTAACGGCAGGTCGGCGGTGAAGGTGCTGCCGCGGCTAATCTGGCTTTCGGCCCGGACGGAGCCGCCCATCAGTTCGGCCAGACGGCGGGTGATGGTGAGACCGAGCCCGGTGCCGCCGAACTGGCGGGTGTGGGATCCGTCGGCCTGAGTGAAGGGCTCGAAGATGGTGTTGAGCTTGTCGGGCGGGACGCCGATTCCGGTGTCGGAGACCTGGAAGGAAATGCGGCCTGGCTGCGCGGGGCGGACACTGACGCGGACGGCGCCCCGCGGGGTGAACTTCACGGCATTGCCCACCAGGTTGACGAGTATCTGGCGGAGGCGGGTGGCATCGCCGCGGACCCAGGCGGGACAGCCGGCGTGGATGGTGGCGGACAACTCCAGGCGTTTGTCGCGGGCGGCGATTTCGAACATGCGGACGGCTTCGCGGACGGTAGAGCGGAGATCGAAATCGAGGGACTCGATGGTGAGTTTGCCGGCTTCGATCTTGGAGAGATCGAGGATATCGTTGAGGATGGTGACCAGGGAGCGGGCGGCGCAGTGCGCCACCTGGAGCTGTTCGCGCTGCGCGGGATCGGCGAGCTGATCGAGCACCAGGCTGATCATGCCCATGACGCCATTCATGGGGGTGCGGATTTCGTGGCTCATATTGGCCAGGAATTCGGTTTTCAGGCGGGCAGCCTCCTCGGCTCTCTCCTTGGCGAGGCGGAGTTCGGCGTTGACCACGTTGCGTTCGGCGACCTGCTCCTCCAGGTCTCTCTGCTGATGGGCCAGTTGGGAATCGCGGCGGGCGATTTCGTCGAGCATGGTGTTGAAGCTGCGGGCCAGAACGTGCAGTTCGCCGCAGCAGACTTCGGTAACGCGCTCCTGGTAGCCATGGGTCTGGGAGATGCGCTGGGCGACGCGGGCGATGTCCAGAATGGGAGAGGCGATGCGCGCCTGCAGCAGCATGCCGACGCCGACGGCGATGAGACAGCTCAAGAGGATGATGAAGGCGGCGCCGCCCACGAACTGGCGCAGGACGGAGGCGGCGGAGGGCAAGCCGGCCACCAGCATAAGGGTGCCGACGCGCTCGCGATCGGAGAGTACCGGGAGGGTAACGATGACGACGCCGGGACGCGCGGCGACGCCATCGGGCAGCCGGGCGGGGCAGGCACGCACGGGGACGCGGTGGAAGGTGGCGAAGCAGAGGCCGGCGGCGTCGTACAGTACGGCGTCGCGGACGGTGTCGCCGTTGCGAAGGGCAGCCAGAGTGTCGCTGGCGGCGCGGGGATCGTTGAGGGCGACGGCGGGGGGAACCTGTTCGGCGACGATACCGCCGAGAGACTGGATAGCCTGGACGGTCCGGCGCGAAGAACGGTGCAGATCGAGGGCGCAGAAGCCGCCGGCGGCAATGATGGCGACCGCTACGCCACCGGCGGCGATGACGGCGGTGAGTTTCCAGCGCAAGGAGAGGTGCGCGGTCATTTGGCCCTCCCGCGACTGGCGCGGTCGCGAACCTGCCCGATGCGCAGCAGGTTGGAGCTGACGGTGACGCCGGCGCGGCCGATGGCGTCGAGGCTGGCTTCGAAGCCGATGTGGCCGTCTACCAGGAAAAGATTGATGGCGCCGCCATAGTCGAGGAAACGGCCGCTTTCGCCTATGGTGAGGGCGTGTGCGGCTAGCGCGGAGGCGAGGATGGGTTTGATCTCGGCGGCGCGCGCCGTGGCGAGGTAGACCACTTGGCAGGACTCGGCGTCGGCGGCGGTCTTCAGTTCGGTCACGCGTACGGGTCGGCCGTTGACGGGTTTGCTCTCGAGGCGGGCGCGCAGGGTCTGGAGGAAACCGGCGCGGCCGAGAACGCCGACGGTGAGGGGTCCGGTGTTGGTGGCGGGCCAGGTGGAATAGCGCAGAAAATTGAGAACGGCCACGCTTTTGACTTCATCCTCAGGGTCTTGAGGGGCGGCGGGGAGGCTGGAGGAGGCGATGGCCACGAGAGACAGGGCGGCGACAATTGTCGCGGGGCGGTATCCACTGTCCGGCCGGCGCGGCATCGTATTTAGAACTTCTGGCTCCATCGGATGACAAAAGCGCGGTGTAGCGGGAGCGATGGGGTAGCGGCTTCGGAATAGCTTTCGAGGACGCGCCTTCCGGTGAGGTTTTCGACTCCAGCGCTGAATTCGGCGCCGCGCGCGGGCTGCCAGCTCAAGTGGGTATCGAGGAGCAGCACGCCGGGGAGATCCCAGCCGGTGTCGTGGGAGCGGGCGCGCGCCATGAGGTCGAATTTCCAAGTGCGGGAGAGGTCGTGCTGGCTGCGCAGGGCGGCCTGGTGGGGGATGTTGGCCATGGCGTCGTAGGCGTAGTGGGTGAAGGTTTCGGGCGGCAGCCAGGTGGTCTGGTTGAGGTAGGAGTAGGACGGCAGGACTCGCCAGCCGGGGCGGACCTGAAAGGTGGCCCAGATCTCGACGCCATACGAGCGGCCCCAGGCGCAGTTGCAGGTTTGGAACGGCCAGACGATCTGGCCGGGTGCCTGGAGGATCATTTGGGAGGCACCGGCATTGGCGCGGAGGCGGTCGTAGTAGCTCCAGAAGACGGAGGCGTCGACGCTCCAGCGGCGGCCGGACTGCAGGCGGTAGCCGGCTTCCAGGCTGCGCTCGACTTCGGAGCGCATATTGGGGTTGCCGGACACGTCGGGATCGACGAGGCCGATGGGGGTGGGTATGGCGCCGGGATCGTAGCGGATGTCGCGGTCGGCGCGGTTGGGGGCGCGGATGGCGCGGGAGACCGCGAGCCAGGCGGACTGGCGGGAGTCGGGGGTGAACAGCAGGCGGACGGACGGCTGATATTCCACCTGGTGGTAGGAGTTGCCATCGAGGCGGATGCCGAGGGAGATCATCCAGCGTCCGGGGACGAACTGGAATTCGTCGCGCAGCACGAAGTCGGCGTCGCGGTAGAGGGAGTCGCGGGGCGAGAAGCCTTCAAAGCGGTTGGAGTAGGTGCTGTCCCAATACTGCTGGATGCCGACGCCCCAGTAGATTTCGTTCTGTTCTCCGGAATGGTAGCGGTTCTGATAATTGAGCGTGAGGTTCTGCAGCAGGCCGCCCAGGTAGGGGTAGCGGACATCGGTACGGTCGTAAGTGAACTGCAGGACGCTTTCGCCGGCGGGAGATGCGGCATGGGTCCACTGGGCATTGAGGTAGCCTCCCTGGTAGCTGGAGTGGCCCTGTTGCAGATCGACCACGGTGGGGATGACGACGCCGTAGGCGAGCGGGTCATGCCGGCCGATGGAGAAGAGATCTCCCTGCACGGTCCACTGATCGCGCGAGCCGGGCTGTCCGTCGATGCGAAAGCCCATGCGGCCGGAGGCTTCATCCATGTCCTGGACGGGGCCGGCGTGGTAGGGGATCTGCTCTATTAATAGATAGCTACCGGGGGAGCCGCCGACGGGTGTGAGGTAATCGGCCTTGCCCCAGAATCGGTAGGCGATCTGGCCGGTGGGCGCGGCTCCCCAGCGCAGTTCGGCGGCGCCGGGCATGGCGTTGCCGGAAGCCAGGCTGGCGGTGCCGCCCGCGGTGGAGCGGGCCCGTTTGGTAATGATATTGATGACGCCGTTGACGGCATTGGGCCCCCACATGACGGCGCCGGGTCCGCGCACCACTTCGATGCGGTCGATTTCGTCCATGGAGACGTCGAGCGAGTCCCAGAGGACGCCGGAAAACAAGGGAGTGTAGAGCGAGCGGCCATCGATCAGGACGAGGATTTTGTCGGCGTAGAGGCGGGCGTCGCCGCGCGCCGAGACTACCCAGCTGCGGCCGTCGACATGCAGAACGGTCAGGCCGGGGACCCACTGGAGGGCCTCGGGAATGCAAGTGGCGCCGCTGCGGCGAATGTCGTCGGCGGTGAGGACGAAGACGGCGGCGGGGGCTTTGGAGAGCTCCTGGGCTTTGCGGCCTACGGAAGTGACGGGGAGATTGAAGAGCTCCTCGACGGTGAGTTTGTCGAGGTCGGCGGGGGGAACGCTGACGGGTTGCGCCAGGGCGATTCCCAGTCCGAGGCTGGCCGCGCACAGAAGGCGGACACTCATCATGCTGTCTTATCGGACGATTGGGGTGGGAGCTTTAGGGAAGGTTGGCGGCCGTTAGCTTTGAGCCTTCAGCCTTCAGCCTACAGCCTACAGCCGGCGGGTTCACGGACTGCGGCGGCAGCCAGGATTGGGCTACCCCACAAAGCAGCGAGAGACGCACCCAAAGGGGTTGACTTGCAGCGCCGATCGGACTGTGCACTGCGCATCGGCAGGCCGAGTGCCACTTGCCCAGGGGGCACCTAACAGACTGACATCCTGCCCCACATAAGAACTTAGAAGGTGAGGGCGTCGAGTTGGCGTGCTAGGGCGGACTCGAGGGCGGTCTTCTTTTTTTGCAGGTCGGACTGCTGGTCGCGGAGGGCGGCGAGTTGCTGCTCGTGGGCGTCCAACTGGCGGGCGTAGTTCTGGACCTGCTGCTGCTGGCCGCTGACGTTGTTGAGACTGGAAATGTTCTGGCGGATGCGGGTCTCGTCGTTGGTCAGGGCGGTGATCTGGGAGGCGGTATCGGCGAGCGCGGCGGCGTTGTCGGCGATCTGGCGCTTCTGGTCGGCAATGGCTTGCAACTGGCGGCGGGCGGCGTCGGTGAGGTCGCGATTGCGGGCGTATTCGACGATGGAATCGGGCGTGAGGTTGGTCACCTGGTAGGTCTGATCGTAGACGCGCTCCTCGGAGACCACCAGCTCGCGGGTGGAGTTGGGGGCGAGCGAGATCTCGAAACGGTAGGCGGTGGAGGTCTTCTCGGCGGGTTTCTGGGTGAGCAGGGTGTACATGGGGCGGATGGGGTGTTCGATGATCAGCGTTTTGGGCTTGGCATCGACGTTGCGGACGGTGTAGGTGCGGGTCTCCTCGGCGGCCAGTTTGGTGGTGAGGACGCCGCGCGAGGCGTGGATTTCGCGGATGACGGCGGTTTTCCCGCCGAAAGCCTGGGTGATGCGCGTGCCAAGATCGACGGCGTAGCTGATGAGGCGCTTGTCGCCGGATTTGAGGGTTTCCATGAGGGCTTCGCCGGCGTAAGCGCCGCCATCGTAGACGGTGATGGGACCGCCATCGAGGGTTTTGCCGGTGGAGTTGGTGAGCTCGGCGGCGTTGGTGGGATGTTCGGAGCTGGAATCGGAATAGATGAGCAATTTGCGGGAATCGATGGGCTGCTGCAGGAAGGGCAGCAGCGCGGATTCGTTCTTGCGGATGGTGACGGGCTGGGAGATGCGGTACTCGAAGAGCTCGCCCAATTCACCGGCGGCGGCGTCGGCGACGATGGAACTGGGGGCGACGCCGGTGACAAGGTCGCTGGAGTCCAGGAAAGCTTTGCCGCCGGTTTCCGACGCCAGGGTGGTCAGGGTTTGCTGCCGGGCTAAGGCGCGCCCCTGCATCGGCGGCGCGGCCGTCGGTGCTGGCGGAGCGGCGGGATAACCGCTGGCGTGGATAACGGGGCGGGCGGCGGCATCGTCGGGGAGATCGGCGGTGGGGCGCGCGACGTATTTAGGGGCGTAGAGCTGGCTGACGAAGGAGATGGGACGGCCGGAGACGAGCGATAGGGCGATGTTGGTCCAGTCCTCGCCGCTGGTATTGTCGACCATGGCCCAGCCTTCGAGCGTGGGCTGTCCGGTGGCGCCGAGGATGAGACGGTAGCTGGACTTCCAGACGGGCTGAGGGACGGTGTAGCTGGCGATGAGCTGGTGCTCGTGGGTATCGGTGGAATCGATATAGACGGCGCGTTTGTCCTGGGAGCGGGCGGTGGCGACCATGGACAGGTAATCCTTGAACTGCTGCTGGAGGTGGGCGTCGGTGAAGCGGATGCCGTTGACGGCGCCGAGGTCGACGGTGTGGAGCTCGCCATCGTCCATGAGGAGGATGAGCTGTTCGCGCTCAGGCTGGTTATTGGCGGCGGAGAGCAGGCGGCCGTTGACGATGACGCCGGAGACCGTGCGGTCGCCGAGCTGGAGGGCGACGCGGGCGCCTTTCAACTGATCGAGGAGGCCGCTGATGGGTTGGGAATTGGCGATTTGGAAGGGGAAGCCGGAGAGCGCGTGGCTGAGGGGGTCCATGGAATCGTAGCGGAGGCCGGTGATTTTGCCGCCGCCGGGTTCGGCGAGGGTGAGCGACTTGAGGACGTCGTTCATGTCGGAGGCATTGAATTCGAGGCGCACGGATTCACCGGGCGCGAGTTTGCCGGAGCGTTCAAAGAAGCCGATGCCGTGCTTGTAGAGCACGACCTGGGTGACGGGAAGGTCGGCGGCGGCGAAGCAGGCCGCGGCGGAAGCCAGCAGGAGTCCAATGATGCGTTTCATAGTGTTTTGACGCCATCTCTCATATCGGAATGTCGTGGCGAGGGGCGGCCTTTCAGTGCAAATGCCGATTCCATCATGACGCATTTCGGCGCCGGGGGAGGGTCCGGTCCCATTACTCACAGCCGAACCCCCGCGTGGGGCTCGCGGTTCCGTGTAGAATCGGAGGAGGCGTTTGATGGGTCAGGAATCAGGAAGAATCCTTATTGTGGACGATCAACCGGCTCTGCTCCGTATGATGAGCGTGTATTTGACGCGTCTGGGGTACACGGTGACGATGGCGGCGACCACCGAGGGGGCGCTGGCTATGGTGGAGGCGGATCCGCAGGGGACAGACGTAGCGGTGCTGGACGCCACCATGCCGGGAATGAGCATGGAGCAACTGGCGCTGGGGATCCTGCGGGCCAACCCGAAGCTGCGCGTCCTAGGGGCAAGCGGTTATCCTGTGGACATGGCGGCTGTAGAAGCGGCGGCTCCGGGACGGGTGGCGTTTCTGCAGAAGCCGTTCCCGCCGGAGATGCTGGCGGCGGCCGTGCGGAGTCTACTTGGCGCGCAAAAAGAAGACATTTGAGCTGGGCCGGGAAGTGCGAGCCATCGCGCGGGAGCGGGTGGGTCCGGTGCCGGCGGGAGGGGCAATCGAGCCGAAATCGGTGCGCAAGAAGCCAAAGCATAAAAAACGCGTGGAGGATCTGGAGCAGTGAAGCAGGCACGGGAGTTTTCGCGGCGGGAGTTCGTGGCGATTGGCGGCGTGGGAGCTTTGCTGCGCTGGCCGTTCCGGCAATTGCCGTGGTGGCGTCCGAAAGAAGTGGCGATCGCCGGCGCGCGCTTTCAGATTGTGCGCCGCAAATTGAAGCACCAGCCGTCGCGGCGGCGGTATCTGCTGATTCATGGCGACGAGCAGACGGCGCGGCAGGTTTTGTCGAAGCATATGGAGTCGCACTCGGGCACGGCCTTTCTGGTGGAAGGGCAGACGCGGAATGTGCCGATCGCGCAAGGGCAGATCGACCCCAACCGAATGTTTTCGCGGCGCGGGGCGGAAGCGAGCCTGAAGAGTCTCAACCCGAGCTGGACGGCGCAACAGATGGACGTGGCGCTGGATCTGCTGGACCGGGAGCGGGAAGGGTTTCTGAACGAGATTCTGCCTTCAGATGGCGCGTTGATGGTGGCGCTGCACAACAATCAGCAATACTCGTTCGCGGCGGAAGAGCCGGTGAGCGACCAGGCGAAGCGCAACCAGCCGGACAATCTGCACGCGTTTTTCCTGTGCACGGACCGCAACGATTACCGGATACTGGCGGGGTCGCCTTACAACGTGGTGCTGCAGCAGTACATGCGGTCGCCGGACGACGGGTCGCTGTCGCGGCGGGCGGCGGCGCGGCGGCTGCGGTATGTGAATCTGGAAGTAGCGGAAGGCGACGCGGCGCGGCAGCAGGAGATGCTGGACTGGCTGGAAAAGAATCTGCCGGATTGAGGGAAGCCATCAGCCTTCAGCTGATGCGGTGCGTGGGGCGGACTTGGTGCTGCTTCGCGGGGGTTTCCGGGGACAGGTGTGTACTATAGGGACGATGCAGTCGCAATTTGACGTGCCGATTCTCATTCCGGCTTACCAGCCGGGTGAGTCGCTGCCGGTGCTGGTGCAGGCACTCCTCGATCTGGGCGTCCGCAACATCGTGGTGGTGAACGATGGCAGCGGGCCGGAATTCCGCGAACGGTTCGCCAGTTTGCCACTGGCGGGCGTGTGGCTGGTGGAGCACGCCGTCAACCTGGGAAAAGGCGCGGCTCTCAAGACGGGGATGAACTTCGCGCTGGTGAAGTTTCCGGGATGCCGCGGCGTGGTGACGGCGGACGCGGACGGGCAGCACCATCCCGAAGACATTGTCCGAGTGGCGGCGCGGCTGGCAGCGGAGCCGGAGGCGCTGGTGATGGGCGTGCGGTCGTTCGGGGAGCAGGTGCCGCTGCGCAGCCGGCTGGGCAACGACGTGACGCGGGTGCTGATGCGGGTGGTGCTGGGGCAGAGCCTGGCCGATACGCAGACGGGACTGCGCGGCATCCCGGCGTCGCTGATACCGCACCTGCTGCGGCTGGCGTCGGCGGGGTACGAATTCGAGCTGGACATGCTGATTGCGTGCAAGCACCAGGGGTTTCCGGTGCAGCAGGAGCCGATTCGCACGATTTACCTGGACGGCAACAAGAGCTCGCACTTTCATCCGATTTTCGATTCGATGCGCATCTACTTTTTGCTGTTCCGATTCAGCGTGCTGTCCATACTGACGGCGGTGCTCGACAACCTGGTGTACGGGTTCACGTGGGTGCACACGGGGAGTTACGTGCAGGCGCAGATTGCGGGCCGGCTGGTGGCCATGGTGTTCAATTACCTGGGGGCGCGGCGCGTGGTGTTTCATTCGCAGCAGCGGAACGCGGTAGTGCTGCCCAAGTACATCGCGCTGGTGGCGGTGAACGGGACCGTCTCGTACGCGCTGATTCAGTTGATACACTCGCACTTGGGCCTGAACGCGATACCGGCCAAGCTGACGGCCGAGGGGCTGCTGTTCATCGCCAATTTTGCCATCCAGAGGGACTTTGTGTTCACGCGACGGAAATCGACGGCGGCCGCGACGGATTGGGACCGGTATTACACCAGTGTGCCGGCGACGGCCAAGCTGACGCGGCGATACACGACGGCGGCGCTGCTGGACGCGATCCGGCGATTTGCGGGGCCGGCGGCGGGCGAGGAGTTGTCGATCCTGGAGATCGGCGGCGCCAACAGTTGTTTCCTGGACAACATTCTGGCGGGGGTGCGGTGCGCGCGGTACGACATCGTGGACACCAACCGGTACGGGTTGGAACTGCTGGAGAAGCGGCTGGGCGACAATCCGGCGGTGCATCTACATCAACAGAGCGTGCTGGGGTTATCGATGGATCGGCAGTCCGACGTGGTGTTCAGCGTGGGGCTGGTGGAGCATTTCGATCCGCCGCGGACGCGGGAAGCGGTGCGGGCGCATTTCGACGCGCTGCGTCCGGGAGGCACGCTGATTGTGACGTTCCCGACGCCCACGCTGCTATATCGGGCGACACGGGGGCTGATCGAAGTGCTGGGGTTGTGGAAGTTCCACGACGAGCGGCCGCTGATGCCGAAGGAAGTGTCGGATGCGATCGGTGAGCGGGGCGAGGTGGTGTATCAGAAGACGCTGTGGCCGCTGATTCTGACACAGCATCTGATGGTGGCCAGGAAGCACGTATAAGCGGCCGCTGAGTGGCGCGGATAACCCGGTATATCAGTCTCCGAATGGGCGCCGCAATCGGCCTGAAACTATGATGACTCGCAGAGAGACTCTGGCGCTGCTGGCGTCACCGGCGTTGGCCGGCGAGCCCAGCCCCTACCTGACGCCGTACAAGTACGGCAAACTGGTGCTCGCGGCCAGCCCGGAAGCGGGAGCGTTCGATGGCCGGACGGTGGATTGCCCGTTCGTGTTTCATCATGCCGGCCGATTCTATATGACCTACGTCGGCTGGGATGGCACGGGGTACCAGACCGGGCTGGCGTCCTCGGCGAACCTGGTGGACTGGCGCAAGGAGGGCTGCATTCTGAAGCGCGACGCGGCCTCGCCGATCACGCGGTACAACATCGCGATGAACTGGATCGTGCGGCAGAATGAGCTGCGGTCGGCGGGCGAATTGCGCAAGGTACGGGGCCGCTTTCTGGGCGCGTTCCACGCCTATCCGAACGCCGGGCTGGAAGAAGGTCCGGCGGTGATCGGGTTGTGCTGGAGTAGCGACCTGCTGCACTGGGAGCTGGGCGATGTCTGCCTCAAGCCGGAAGATGGCGCGGAGTGGGAGCGCGGCGGCCTGTACAAACCGTGTCTGCTGGAGTATGACGGCATCTACTACCTCTTCTACAATGCCAAGACGGCCGGACGGAGCTGGCGCGAGCAGACCGGCGTGGCGACGTCGCGGGATTTGAAGCAGTGGACGCGCTACGCGGGCAATCCGATTCTGCCGGTGGGCGGCGCGGACAGCTGGGACGAGCGGTTTGCCAGCGACCCGTGCGTGCTGCGGAACGGCGCGGAATGGGCGATGTTCTACTACGGCTTCGACCGCAAAGGCAAGGCGCGCGATTTCCTGGCGGTGGGGCGCGATCCGTTCCACTTCAGAAAAGTGGACGCGATCCTGATCGACGTCGGACCGCCGGGAGCGGTGGATTCGACGTTCGCACATAAGCCGTCGGTGATTACTCACCAGGGGGCGCTGTATCACTTTTACTGCGCGGTGTCGGGGAAATATCCGGATGAAGTGCGCGGGATTTCGGTGGCGCGCTCGCGTCCGTGGTGAGGGCGGGGGCAGCGCGCGGCTTGGGCGCCGGATAAACCATCCCGATTCTCGACTGTTCCTACGCGGGAAACGGTCGATCTTCGTCGGGCCGCTCCCTTTACGGTCGCGGTTCCAGGCGCTTCACTTGCGGATTCAATAGGCGCACGGGGCCGAGCAGGCCGGAATCGAGCAGCGGTTCATCCTTGGTGTAGAACTGCCAGGTGGCGAAGGTGCTGCGGCCGCCGGGCGGCTTGGGCTCGCCTTTGGTGTACCAGTCGGGGAGCCGCACAATTCCGTGGCCCTCGATGGCGTATTCGTTTTCCGGTGGCAGCAGTTCGTCGCCAATCAAGCGATTCGGCCAGAGATTGGTCACCGCAATCTCGACATGGTTCGATCCGGCGTGGACGGCGTCGGTCAAGTCGACACGGTACGGCTCCTTCCACAAGATGCCGAGATCTTTGCCGTTGACGGTTACGTGCGCGAGAACCTCCACGCGTCCGAGGTCGAGATAGATGCGTTTGCCGGCGCCGGCGAAATCGGGCGGCACACGGAGATCGCGCGTGTAGGTGGCGGCGCCCGAAAAGTACTTCACCGCGGGATCGTCCAGGCGGTTCCACGCAATCAATTCGGGCATGGCGAAGGTGTGTCCCGGCATGGTCACCTGCCAGGGACCGCCGATTTCCATGGGCTTGGCGATCTCGGCCCGCATGGGTGTCCCGCCGGCGAGCGCGTATTGCCCGCTGCGCCAGACGAGCGCCTCGCCGGGGGCGGTGAATTCCAGGTCGGGAGGCTCTTCGGGAGGCGGCAGGCGCTTCGCCAGTTCCTGGATGTTGGCCTGCGCGAAGACTTCGGGACGCGTCATGTTGCCTTCGAAATAGTAGGCGACGCCCTGCGACGGCGGCGAGGGCTGTTGGGACGACCGCACCAGCGCATCGAGCGCGGCGAAGTGAAATACGTCGCCGGGCGCAGGCGCTGGCGACCCGACTCCCGGCTTCACGCGATTGCCGGAGGCCAGGCCCTCCTTCACGAATTTGCCGTTGAGATACAGGCTGGGCTTGCCGTCGCGATACACCACCGCGACATGCGTCCACCCGGACACCGGCGTGGCGGCCACCAGTACGGCGGGCGACGCGGTAGCGCTCCGCTCCACCACGTAGACTCCGTTGCGGCCGACGGCGATTCCGGCATACGGATGGCCGGGCGGGCCTTCGGCGGCCGGCACGACGTAGTTCTTCCCGGTTTCATCGAGGCGGCCGGTGGTGGATTCGCGCGGCATCAATCGCAGGTTGATATCCGGCTTGGCCCATACCGAGATGGTGAAATTATTCTCCAGGTCGGGCGGTGCGGCGGGAACGGCGGGCAGCCGTATGCCGTCTCGCGAGATCCACGCGGGCGCGTGGGGCGGCGCGGCGGCGCGGAATACGATGAAGAGCGATTCGGCCGGCCCCAGGTGCAGCGGCATGCTGGTGCGGCCGGCCTGCTGCGAGTAGACCGTGGCCTTGGCGATGACGCCGGTCTCGGCCTGCCACAATTCGGGGAGGCGTCCGGCCACGCGAAAGGTACAGACTACGTCCTCGCCGCGGCGCTGGCGGTTGGCGACGAAGTAGAGGTCGCCATCGGGGAGTTTGCGATGCAGCCAGCTCAGCGCGGTGTCCGGTGCGCCGCGGTATTCGAAGTCCGGTGGGGCCTCGCGGAGCGCGTCGGCGACGGTGCGGGTGGAATCGATGCGCGCCGCGGCGGATAGGCGCTCGACTTCGCGCTCGGATTGCGGATAGTCGCGCAGGGTGAGAGAGAATTCGGGCCTGGCGCCCAGGATGAGCGCTCCCTGCGCCGCCATTTCGTGGAGCTTGCGCATGACTTCCGGTGTGACGCCTTTCAGCCCGGGAGCCAGCACCAGCATCCGGTAGGACGCGCCGTCGGGCATGACGATCTGTCCGTTGCGCACGGCGGCGCGCGCCAGCAGGGCTTCGGCATTGACGAGATCGAAGTTATAACCGGCGGGCAGGACGGGCATGGCAAACTGCGAAACATCAGGCGGGCGCTCGCCCAGGAAATACAGCACGTCGGCCACATAGACGCCCTGGCGCAGAAGATATTGCGCGCGCGAGAGGTACTGCAACCACGGGCCGCTCTGCTCAAACCAGGTGTTGGTGCGGTCGAAGTGAAATCCCCACGGCCCCATGGTCATGCCCGGCGCGGCGGTGGGATGCGGCTGGTGGGCGTAGCGGTGAAAGTACATCTGGTTGAGTCCCAGAGAGAACATCAGGTCGCCCAGCGCCTTCAGGGAATACGGATACTCTTCCCAACGCGCGGTCTCTTCTTCGCCGGTGAAGGACTCGCCGGCAACGATGGGTTTCCCGTAGGTGTGGGCGGCGGAAGCCACGCTCTTGACGACGCGGTTGGGCGTCCAGGGGGTGCGCTCCCAGAATTCCGTCATGGGAAAATCGGGGACGCCGCTCACCTGCGACTCGTCGAACACGCCCTGCCCGTAGCCTTCCACCAGAAACTTCAAGCCGTGCTGGCGGCACAATTCGCCCATGCGGCCGTAGTAGTTCTGCGCCATCAGGTCGGCCTGGACGCGCCGCACATCGAACAGGAACCGCTCGGACAAGGCGGCATCGCCCATCACGCGGCCGGTCATGGCCGGCAGATAGGAGCGCAGATCGTAACCGGCGCGGCGGCGGAATTCCTCGGGAAACTGCGCGGTCCAGTTCTGCATGCCGGCCTCGTAGCTGTCGATGGAGACGGCCACGAACGCCTTGTCGCCGAGCAGCCGTTCCTCCACGTTGTGGAAATGAAACTCGATGGCCTGGCGGCTGAACTTGTCGCACTCGAGTCCCGTACCGGCTTCGGAAGCCGATACGTTCTTCTGTCCGGTGGAGGTTTGCCCCAGCCGCAGAATGGTCCAGGCCCCGGCGGGCACATCCCAAGTGAGACGGCCCCGCGGATCCATCTGCGGGGAGAGATCGCGCACCTGCGCGGGGTCGATCGAGAAGGGCTTCTGCAAGTCGGCGGGCAGAGTGACCTGCGAGCCCACGCGGTAAGCGAAATTGGCTTTGAAGTTCCAATCGGCAAGGCGCGGCGCGTGGTGCAGCCAGACTTCCCCCAAGTTGGCGTCGGCCGACGCGACCAGCCGGAAATAGCGCGCCGTCACGGGCGCGAAGTTCTGTGCGCCGGGCGGCTGAATGCCGTGCTTGCCGGGATTGGCAACGCCGCAGACGCGCCGATATTCGACGCCGTCGTCGGAAGCCTGCAGCGTGAGACCGGGAAACCGGCTGGCGAACACGGTGATGGCACGGGCTTCGAAGGGCACGCGGAATTCGAACTGCAGAAACTGCCGCGGCGCGAGAGAAACGCCGGTGGACACATTCCCGTCGGTGAGTATGGCGGCATCGACCGCCGCGCCCTGCGACGTGGTGAGGCTCTTCAGCAAATGCCAGTAAGGCTCGTCTTCGGGCACAGCCAGCACGAACGCGTCGCGATAATAGCCTTCGTTGGTTTGGGGCTGCGGCAGCGCGATCTGGCGCCGTCCCGGGCCGGTGACGGAGGTCTCCGACCACACCAATTGCTGCATGGACATCGCCGGCGTAATCCAGGGCCCGCCGCTACTGCTCCAGCCGGGCGCATTGTGCATGGAGATATCCAGGCCCAGCCGGCCGGCTTCGCGCATGGCGTGGGTCATCAGGTCGCGCCATGCGGGGCTCAGATAATCGACGGGGCCTTTGGGCAGATACGGGCCGCCATCGTAGATCAGCGCGCCGCCCAGACCGACACGGGCCATGGCTTCCAGATCGCGGGTGATGCCGTCGCGGGTCACCTGTCCGTTCATCCAGAACCAGAAGGTGCGCGGGCGCGCCTCGGCGGGCGGATTGCGGAACTGCGACTCCAGATCAGCGAAGGACTGGCCCCACAAAGGGAGCAGTACAAGCAAGGCGGCAGCACCCACCAGAAACCGTTTCGGCATTCCGCTACCCATTGTGCGGCCTGCATCTTCGGCAAGCAAGACGAGCCGGCGCCGCCTAGAGCTGGAAATCAGACTGCGATATCCTGAATGCGAAAGGATCAGGTGGTCCATGCATCGTAGGGAATTCTTGCGCGGAACGGCTGCCGTGGCGCCGGTGCTCGCGGCGTTGGCGGGCCGGCCGCGGCGCGCGGCGGCTCAGGAACCGGCGGGGCTGGCGTTGCCCAAGCCGCAGATTCAGGGCGGGCGGCCGCTGATGCAGGCTTTGAGCGACCGGAAAACCACTCGCACCATCAGTGAGGAGAAGCTCTCGCCGCAGATGCTCTCCAATTTGTTGTGGGCGGCCTGGGGCGTGAACCGCGCCGCCAGCAACGGGCGGACGGCTCCGTCGGCCATGAACGCGCAGGAAATCGGCCTGTATGTGTTCCTGGAACAGGGCGTCTATCTCTTCGACGAAAAGGCGCACAGCCTGAAGCCGGTGGCGGCGGGCGACCATCGCGCGCAGACGGGAACGCAGGCCGGCGTCGCCAAGGCTCCCGTGAGCTTCGTGTATGTGGCGGATCTGGATAAGTTCCGCAGTGGGACGGCGGAGACCAAGGCGGCGTGGTCCAATGCGCACGCTGGATTTATCGGACAGAACGTGTACCTGTTCGCGGCGTCGGAAGGGCTGGCGAGCTGGTTCCGGGCGTTCGTGGATGCGCCGGCGCTGGCGCAGTTGCTGAAGTTGCGTTCCAACCAGAAGGTGCTGTACGGGCACACGGTGGGCTATCCGGCGAAGGCGTGAGCGGTCAGCGCTGGCGGATGGGAGACCTGGCTTCGAGCGTCGCGAGCCGCGCGCGCAGGGTGGCAATGGCAGATGGGTTCCCTTGCTGCACGGCGAGTTCGATGGCGCGTTTCTGCGACTCCACCGCCTTGTCGAAGCGGCCGGCTTCGGCGTAGGCCGCGGCCAGCGTGGCCACCGCCGACAGGTCCCGCGCGGAGGTGAGCTCGACGGCGTGCTCGGCAAGCGTGACGGCCTCCGGGCCATTGCGCAGGGCGGCATCGGAAGAAGTGGCTAGCAGCCAGGCGGTGTCGTTGAGCGCTTGCAGATGATTCGGGTCCTGACGCAGCGCCTGCCGCCAGTGCGCCAGGGCCTGCGCAGGCTGCCCTTTGGCGAGCAACGCCGCGCCCAGATAGTAGCGCGCCTCGACCAGCCCGGGAGAGAGCGCGAGCGCCTGTTCGAAGTGCGCGATGGCCTCGTCCAGCGCACCCTTCTCGATGAGGGCCATGGCCAACTGGTGGTGCAGTTCCGCCGATTGGGGACCCGCGGCGAGGGCGTTCCGGAGATGCGGAAGGGCGTCGTCGAGATGGTCTTCGGCGAGCAGCGCGCGGCCCAGATTGGCTTCCGCGGCGGGGTACGCGGGACGCAACTCGAGCGCCGCGCGGAACTGCGCCACGGCATCGGCGAGCTTGCCCTGGCGGGCCAGCGCGCTGCCCAGATTATTGTGCGCGTCGGCGTACCGCGGGTCGCTTTCAATGGCCTTGCGATATTGGAGAACGGCCCGGTCCAGGTGGTCGCCCGAGGCGAGCGCGACGCCCAGGTTATTGTGCGCCTCGGCGTAATTGGGACGGAGCGCGAGAGCGGACTCGAAATGCTCGATGGCTTCCGGCACGTGGCCCTGCCCGGCGAGCGCCGAGCCGAGGTTGTTGTGCGCTTCGGCGTTGGCGGGGTTGGCGGCGAGCGCCTGCCGGTAGTGGCCGATGGCTTCCTCCAGATGGCCCGAGTCGGCCAGCGCCAGCGCCAGATTGTTGTGCGCTTCGGAGTAATCGGGCTTGGCCAGGAGCGCGCTGCGGTAGTGCGCCATGGCTTCGTCGGTGCGTCCGGCTCCGGCCAGCGCCAGGCCGAAATTGTTGTGAGCGCGGGCATCGTCGGGGCTGAGCGCGAGAGCTTTGGTCCACTCCGCGATGGCGGCGGCGTAGTCGCCCTTTTTCGCCAGGGCCGCGGCTGCGTCGAACTGGCGATAGAAGTCGGTGGCCGGCGCATCGATGTGTTCGATGCCGCCGGGCGGTACGTTGACAAACTCGGGGATGTTGACGGCGCGGTTGGCAGCGGTGGAATTCTCGATCAGGATGGCGGGCGAGTCGTTGCCCTCGGCGTCGATGTGGGTGAGGAACATCTGCGTATAGGGCGAGCGGCTTTTGGAGGAGAACACCAGCCAGCGGCCGTTGGGAGAGAAGCTGTGCCAGGAATTCATCAGCGGCGTATTGCAGCGCATGCGGCGCGCCTGGCCGCCGGCGGCCGGAACAATATATAGCTGGCTGTCGGGCCGCATCAACTGCCCGTTGCGAGCCTCGACGAAGACGATCCAGCGGCCGTCGGGCGAGATTTTCGGGAAGCTGTTGCTCATGCCGTTACGGGAGGCGCCGGCGATCGGCTCCGGCTTGCCGCCTCGGCCGCCGTTGAAAGGGATGCGGTAGAGATCGTACTGAATGGGGACTTCGGCGGGGTCGTTGGCGCGCGCGGCCATCTTGCCGTTGAGGGGATACGGATCCTTGGCTTCGGCGCGGGAGAATACCAGGTACTGGCCGTCGGGGCTCCAGACGGCGCCGCTCTGCACGAAGCGCGGATCGTCGGCGCCGGGCAGCGGCTGCAGCTTGCGGGCGTCGCGATCGTACCATACCAGGATGCCGCGAGTGGGATAAAACACCTGCAGGAAGCGGTAGTCCTCGAAATTGGCGACGTAGTAAAATTGCGTCCCTTTCGTGCCGGGCGGCTTGATGGTGGTGACGACGCGGCGGCCGTCGGGCGAAACCTGCGACATGAAGGCTTCGCGAAGCTGGCTGCCGAATTCGCCGCGGAAGGAAGTCCACGAAATCACGTCCTCGTTGCGGATGCTCATTTGCGGCCGCACGGACGCCAGGGTGTAGAGACCTTTGTCGTTTTGCGGACCGTCGAGATCCATGCCGAGCGTCTTGCCGTCGGCGGAGAACGAGTGGCAGTTGGCGCAGGTGGGCAGGTCTTCCATGAGCACGCGGCTGCGGGTTTCGGCGACGTTGCGCAGGCGCCACGCGATGAGCGGAACGGCGCTGGCGGCCAGCGGTTTGATGACGCCCTTCTCCAGTTCCGACGGCATGAGGGGGACATCGCGATAGAAGATGGGCGCGCCCACCGGGTCGGCCGAAGTGTGCAGTTGCATGCCGCCGCGCGAGACGGGTTGCCGATCGTTGCCCGCGGCGAAGCCGCTGATGGTTACGGTGGCGCCGGCCGTCGACTGTTTCTTGATGGCGGCCCAGGCGGCGGCATCGGGTGTCCAGGTGCGCGCGGCGGCCTGCTGCGGGGTCAGTTGCGGCGGGCGATTGGTGGGCGAGACGCAGCGTGGGTCGATCTCGCCGACGCGCATGCGCTCCCCGGGCGCGTTCAGGTGGAGGGCCGCGGAGCCATCGGCGAAGGAGATGTCGACGCGCCAGGAGACGGCGGCGGGGGCGGCGTCGCGGTAGAGAAAGACCGGAGGGGCCATGTCGGGCGGAAAGACCGTGCCGTCGGCGGGATAATCGATGGTGATGCGGGCGGGTCCGGTCTGTGCACAGGCCACCGCCATGCCCAACGCGGCGAGAACACCGGGCCGGAGCAGTTTTCCCTTCGCCATGGGCTTGCGATATTTAGGTTATCACAGTCCGAAATAGGGACCGCGGAGTTGCGGATGTCGATCCGCCAGCCGACCGTTCGCGCTTTTGGCGGCGAGGCGGGTTACCAACCCGCCGCAGGTTAACAACCCGCCCACATAAGACCCTCGGAGGCGGGAATGATCCAGGCGCGGTCCTCCTTCACTTCCGCATGAGAAAATTGAATGGATCTCATGGAAACCACTTCGCTCGATAAGAGCCGTATCAAGATTGTGCTGCTGGAAGGCGTGCATCCCAGCGCCCGCGAGGTATTTGAGAAGGACGGATATACCGACGTGGTGTCGCATCCCAAGTCCCTGGCGGGCGAAGCGCTCATCACGGCGCTGCGCGGCGCGTACTTCGTCGGCATCCGGTCGGCCACGCAACTGACGGCGGAGGTATTGGAACGGGCGCCCAAACTGATCGGCGTCGGATGCTTCTGCATCGGCACCAACCAGGTGGATCTGGAGTGCGCCCGCGGGCGCGGCATCCCGGTGTTCAACGCGCCGTTTTCCAATACGCGCAGCGTCGCCGAACTGGTGCTGGCGGAGATCGTCCTGCTGATGCGCTCCATTCCCGAACGGAACGCGGCGGCGCATCGCGGCGAATGGCTGAAAACCGCGACCGGGGCGCGCGAAGTCCGCGGCAAGAAACTGGGCATCGTGGGCTACGGACACATCGGCACGCAGGTGGG